>OCTA010001471.1_pt1 | contig 21598 bp, 24 predicted proteins | sample 1538991 | NCBI WGS metagenome assembly OCTA01 (sample SAMEA3539302, study PRJEB22396) | soil metagenome | biome: tundra; feature: field; material: soil | place: USA | collected 2010-05 | depth 0.15 m | reverse complement strand
CGCTGTAGACGCTCATTGTCGGGGCGCCCGTGGTGCCGGCGCTCGAGCCGGTCAGAATGATCGAACCGCCCTTGCCCATCAGCGGCAGCGCCTTCTGGACCGTAAAGATCGTACCCTTCACATTGGTGTCGAAGGTTTCGTCAATGTGCTCGGCGGTGATCTTGCCGAGCGGAAGCGGGCTTCCCGCCCCGGCATTGGCGAAGACGATGTCGAGGGTTCCGCGCTCGGCCTTCACCGCCGCGTAGAGTCGGTCGAGGTCGGCCAGATCGGAGACCGAGCCCTTCACCGCGCGGGCATTGGGCCCGAGGGCGGCCACAGCGGCGTCGAGCTCTGCCTGCCGGCGGCCGAAGATGAAGACGAAGGCGCCCTCCTCGATGAAGCGCTTTGCTGCGGCGCGGCCGATGCCGGTAGCGCCACCGGTGATGACTGCAACTTTTCCTTCAAGCTTTCCCATAATTACTCCCTTTGGTAGATCTGTAGAATTCAGTACAGTTGAGTAGAGTTCTTTGGCGGTGGACGAGAACTGCTCGGGAGTCCCAATATTTTGTCTATTCGTCCAAAAAGAGGGATGAACCGAGCTGTGTTGCACCTTTTTCGTTGAGGGACGCGCGGCTCGAGGAAAAGGAGTGTACGAGTTGTGACGCTGGAAGGAGAATGTCCGTCAGGGTAGAGGCCTCTTCCACTTGATGCTGCACTTGTCCGACAAGCGAAGCTGTGCAGTTTTGTACAGTTCTCACAGAACACTATGGCTTTCAAGAGCAGAGGGAGGCTAAGTTGGACCCGATAACAGACATCTTCAGAACGATGCACGTAACCGCTTTCGGTCAGCACAGGCTCGAAGCCACAGCCCCGTGGGGCTTGATACAGGAGAAGCAGACCGAAGAGAAAGTCACGCCTTCCGACAAAAAGATTTCACCCACAGATTTGGCGCACTTCGCCATGCTTTCGCGCGGCAACTGCTGGCTGAGTGTGGAAGGCATTCCGGAGCCGATTCCCCTCACCGGTGGTGATTGCATTTTGCTGGCCCGGGGGACTTCGATTGTTTTGCGCGATAGCCCGCGAACACGTCCAAGGTCAACCTTCCGCGAAATCGCCGCTAAAGCCAACGGTAATGTCGCTCATCATGGAGGGGGTGGCGCGCCGACGACAATCGTCTGTGGGTCCATGAGTTTCGATCGCGCCAGCCTGAGGCCGATCACTCAGTTATTGCCGAGCTTCATTCTGATTAAGGCCGAGCAGGCACGCACGCTTGCTCTTCACAACACAATGCAGGCGCTGGCGTCAGAAATGGCAGAACAGGTGCCGGGATCTGAAGTAGTCGCGACTCGGCTAGCCGAGGTCCTATTTATCCAGGTACTCCGGGCGCATATCGCGTCGGGACCGGAACGCAACAAAGGATGGCTTCGTGCTGTTTTCGATCCTCAAATGGGCACTGCCCTGAGTGCCATTCACGACAGTGTGAATACACCCTGGACGGTCGAATCCCTGGCCGGAGCAGCGGGCATGTCTCGCTCCGCATTCGCAGCACGTTTTAAAGAGCTACTCGGACAAACACCACTGGAATATGTAACCGAGTGGCGGATGCAGAAGGCGATGCAGTTACTACAACAGCGTGACAAAAAGCTCATAGACGTTGCTCGGTCGGTCGGTTACGAGTCCGACGCTGCGTTCAGTAAGGCGTTCAAGCGAGTTGTTGGGGCTAACCCTGGTGAATATCTCAAACGTGGTTATCAAAACCGAGGCCATGTCTGAATGGCGGAGGTATTTGAAGTGGAGGATTCTGACTTTGGCGGCGGGTCTGGGCATCATGGAAGTGTGTTCTTCCAATGAGATGGGTGCTCCAAACGCCTCGCATCTGGGAACAGGAGACCACGCAGCCGAACCAACCGAAGCAGACCAAGATCAGTCCCGGTAAACGCGCTAGGGTCCAGGAATGCCATTGAGCAGCAATCCACTTGAGCCAATACTTGCCATCGCGGACAATCGACCGAGTAGTCTGTTGCGGGCTTGCTAACCCAAGCAGTGAATGATAAAGGACGTTAGCATTCACAATCGCAAATGAATGCGAGATTTTCTGTTCCGCCCAGCGGTTGATCGGACGCCATGCCCGGCGCTGCTGTCGGGATGAGCACGAAGTGCGGTGGCAGTGCGTCGAACCAGACTGCGTTATCGTAGACCTGCCAAGTAGCTGACCCCGCTCGCCAAGAAAAGTATCAGGCTTGCTCCGGCCAAAATGAATCCGGCATTCACCAACATGTGCTTAACGTATACTCTTTTCGACAGCAGGAAAGCCTGACTTGCCAGAGCTCTTACCTGAAATGCAGCGTCGGTAGTCAGTAGCTGTTCTTGGAATTTGTCGTGGTCTAACCATGAGATCGTCTTGAAAAACAGTGTGACACTCGGCGGATAGTGCTTGACGCCTGCTTTTATTCTCTTTTTCTCGCGCCCAAGGACACTGTCTCGTTTGGCTCCCAGAAAAATTCGCGACCACAGACAGATCAGCGCGCTGATGATTGATCCAACAAGGCATAAACACATGGCCATCAAGAGGAGCCAGGTACGGGTCGTAAAGCGCTGGGTAATCAACGAAACTTCGGATGGCACCTTGAAGATAGATGTTGTGAGAAACGCCACCAGTGCCCCGTCAAGCGTAAGGATGATCTGTGCCTTCGAGTCCGCGTTCTTGTACCAATCGACGACGTTCGCGAAAACAAGGTTAGAGTAATTCACGGCAGACGTCAGATCCGAGTCGGACTCGTTCTGCATGCGGCCCCCCTCATTTATTCTGGCTGGTCACGAAGTCTCTCGTTGTTCCGGAACGAGCAGAATTGTACAACGGGCCGTGAGTTTTGTTTTTCGCTAGTTTCTTTGGAATAAGTTCAGTATCCAGAGGTCGGCTTCCGGGAAGGCGGGAACATCCGCGCCTCCCTGGTGGTAAGGTGGCGGCGATCAAGGCAAGCGAGGGCTGCTGCAGCTTCTTTCTCTCGCCGTGGATGTTAGGAAATGATAACGTCCTTTATCATTCACTGCGTCGGTAAATCAGGCCCTGGAGCGAGGGCGTGGATCCACCTTACGGTCGTCATCTAAGTAAATGGTTGTCAAGAGAAACCGGCTCGTCGGTCGCGCCGTCTTTATCTCCACAAAATCTTCGGCTGCTGCATGCGAGTTTTCTTCGAAATTGTCGGCAGAACAACGTGCCAGAAGTAAACCGTCGATAGGACGGACTTGTCTATCTTTCCAGAAGAACAACCAAGGATCGTCCATTGACCAGATAGTGGTCGCCGCTGAGTACAGCTTCCTGGCCGGCCGCATGGATGTTGCCCCACGGTTCTGAGGCTGCACTCGTATCCGCGACGACATACCATGTGTTGCCGGCTTTGTTCACACTCTTTGCCATGTCGTACTCCAGTTCGTTAGTCACATGGCGGGTGTTTGTCCGCGCAATGTTGGCAACGTTGAGACCATCCTCGAAACCGCTCACCCGAGGCTGATAGAAGCCCTGCAAAACGGCACACTGAGAATCCACCGTGCGATCCAATTCTGTAAGTTGCCCCAAATTGAGCAGTTGGAGCAGTTCGTCCGTCACAGCGAAGAACGGGCAACCAACAAAGTGATCCGGCAGACCATCTGCCGGTCCAAAACACCAGAGCCTAGCCTCGATGTTGTCGCAGTACTTGATGCCCTACAGCGCCAGGAGACGCGACAACCAGGATCGGTTGCAGTCAGGGTCGGTCGGCACAAACGGACGGTTGTCGTGGTCGGCCAAGACCTGATGGCCGCACTACCTTCACAAAAGGAGTTGCGTTTGACATGAAATACCACGAACCGCTTAAGAATATTCTGACGCAGATGCGTCCCTACTGGGACCGGGATGAGATGAGCCCTGCAGCCCGCGGGGATTTTGCCAACGCAGTGCTATGCCGTACTGCTGAATTGGGTGCTGAGGTTTACTCTTCTGAGAGCCAGGAACTCATTGTCTACCATACCTGCAAATCGCGAGCCTGCCCGAGCTGCGGCCACCGTGCCAACGTTCAGTGGCTGCGTGAGCGTTGGGCTGCACTGCCCGATGCGCTTTACAAGGGGATTACGTTCACCATGCCGAGTCAACTTTGGTCCATTTTCCGCGACAACCCACCGTTGGCGAAGGCTCTTTCAGCGCTAGCCGCCGAGATCATAAAGGCCCACGCGAGCGCGAGGTATGGTTTGCGAGCTGGTGTCATTGCCATTCTCCACACCTTCAACGGAAAACTAGAATACAACTCCCATGTGCACACTATGGTCGCCGGGGGAGGGTTGCACGGATCCTCAGACATCTGGGTTGCTCGGGTCTACTATGACGGCGACGCGCTCACGGAAGCCTGGCGGAAGGCCGTCATCGCGCTTCTCCGCGCAGCTCTAAGAGCGGGCCAACTCCAGACGGAGCTAACCGCTGACCAGATGGGGGACCTACTCACTCACCTTGAGAAATGTTGGTGGAACATCAAGATTCAATCGTTCGAAGACAAATGGCATTTTCTGCAATATGCCGGTCGCTATGTCAGGCGCCCACCCATCGCGCAGCGTCGCATCACTTGGATCGGGGAAAGAACAGTCAGATTTTGGTACAAAGATAAGAAGCTGCGTCGCAGGGTTTACGTCCAGTGCTCCCCGGAAGAATTCATTCACCGCTGAGCTCAACACATTCTGGAACGCCACCATCATGCAGTTCGGAGCTTTGGGTTGTTTGCTCCGCGTGCGCTGCGGCAAACTTCGGCAGCAATCTTTGCGATTCTGGGGCAGCAGCGAAGGCCACGTCCCAAACCTCGCCCTTGGGCGATTTCGATAGAACGAGACTTCGGACGGGATCCCCTTCTCGACCGTCTAGGCACTAGGATGCAATGGTCGCGCCGACTAGTACCGAAGGCAGCATGATAATCCGAAGTCGTTGCCGACAGCCCCCTGCTACTACAACCCAGCGAAAGGCGATACGAATTCAGCCTCCGTTCTCGCCCAAACTCAGAAGCCACGACTTTGCTCCATCCAGAGTCATCTGCACACCTATTCCAAATGGACGATAATTATCTCGACCGGCACAACGCCTCGATGAGTCTCGAACTTTCGAACACACAATTTTAATTTTCCTATACGTCAAGGAAAGCGAGAAGGGATGCTTGCAGCCGAAAGGAGTCATTTCTCCTGATAGGCAGCGAGTTACTTCATCCACCGATCTCGATCACGCCGCCTAGTCTCGCAGTCGTCCTAAGAATGCGCACTTCAAAATCGAGTGTGATATCGCCCGTCTGCGGACACGCCGCCCAACTGATCGCGCGCCACGCTGATCGACCAGCGCTTATTGATCTGGTATTCTCCCTGAACAATTTCGCTGCCCGGTTGGGAAACATCGGTTGAGAACGTAACCAGAAGGTTCTTGGTCACTCGCTGCTGCACGGCTACTCGCGCCGACGTCTGACTGCCTCCGCCAACCGTCGGATCGATTTCCAGACTCGAGATTCCCACCAGTTTCTGCACGCTGCTGCTCACCTGACTGGCAGCCTGAGATGCAATCATGGAGTCCGTACTTTGGCTTTGCGCGGCTGATTCCTGCGTGGTTTTCCCACGCGCGATCAAGTTAATGATATCTGCCGTCGCCAGAGACGGATCAGAAACATACGACGTCGTCAGTTTGTCGAGCGGACCGCGCATGCTCAGCGTGAGATTGTATTGCTCGACGGTCGTGGTCGCGGAAACATTCAGAACAGGATTCGTCACATTCGGATCATCGAATGTGATCACGCCCCTTTGCAGCTGATACCGCACGTTCCGGTAAAACAATTCGCCAGAAGTCAGGTTCGTGCGCCCGGTAATGACAGGATTATCCGCTGTACCACCGACTTGCAACGCAACCGATCCCGCGATGCTGACCTGCGAACTGGTCGCGTTCAAACTCTCCTTAGACTGCACCCCAATCGCCAGCTTCACGGTGTCAGCGAATCCAGGCTGAGATACCGTCGTACCGGTGCTGAACTGGTCTCCGAATTTCGAAAGATCGAAATCGGGCGTGAATGACAGACTGTCGATGAGAACTCGTCCGTTCAACGTCGAGGCCTGCATGTTGCCGGTGAACGCGAGATTCGCGTCGAGCAGCGACCTCAATCCCTCCGGATAGCGCAGGCGAACAGACTTGCCCTGTAACGCAACATTGAACTGCAAACTCGGTCGGTAGGAGATCGATCCGCCTACCGAAACCTGGCCGCCTCCGACTTGTCCGTTCATCTTCGAAATATTCAGGTGGTCCTTGGTGATGTCGAGTGTGCCATTCAATTTCTCAACGCCCACCGGGGCATCGGCGGTCGCCAGTGCAATATCTTTCAGTTGCACTTGCCCTTCAACATCAGGATTGGCCGCCGTTCCGCTCGCACGAATGTCGAGCGCAATAACACCCGAACTCTGCACGTCAGGCGCGACGATGCGGAGAATGCGAACGTCCACCGTTCCCTGTGCAGCCAATGTTGGCGAAGCCGTCCCGCCGATCGGCACTTGCCCTTGAATTCGGAGCGACGTTCCTGTACCTCGAATCTCCGCGGGTTGTAAGGTTAAAACAGAATTTGCATAGTCCGCATGAACCGGGCTCACGATCCCAATCTGAAGAGACCGGTAACTTGCCTGGAGAACCGGTATCGACAGGTGCGCCTCCACCTGCGACTTATCCTTCAACGGGCCTTTGAGCGTGGCATGAAACTCCGTCTGCCCGGTGAAGCCCTGCGGTGCGCCGCCAGCGTACGTCGCCATGAGAACATCGAGTGGAACGGTTCCTGTGTCGACTGTGGCGTCCGTATAGTAGTTGCCGCTCAGTGCGACGCGGCCGCGCACGCGAACCGATGCCTCCGATACCTTCGAATCGAGCGTGAGATCGGCCGTATGATCCGCAACATGAACTTCCGCCATCACGCCAGAGATTGAATTCTGGCCAATCTGCAGTTGCGGCAATTGCACGACCGCCGTCAGTTGCGGATTGTCGACTGTGCCCTCCCCATTTACCGACGCGCTCACCGTACCTGCAATCGAAAGGTTCTTCGCTTGCACGTTTTGCAACTTCTGCAAAATGATCACTGGAGCATCGAGCCGAACCTTATATGCTTTTGTCTTTAGAGTGTAGGCAACGCTCGCATCTACATTTCCCGCAGCCACAGCCAGATTCAGCGTCGAAACAATCGTTCCGTTACTTGCATTGAATCGCAAGCCCAGATTCTGAATCGGCTCGTCATACGCGCGCCCATTCGTGACTCGCGCCGAGCCCGACCCAGAGGGATCGAGTTGCGACCCGGACACCGACATCTTCGCCGACAGATCCCCAGAGATCGGATAATGCTGGTTCGCGAACCGCTGCAGGTCAGCCAGTCGCAACTTCTGAACATCAAGACTTGCCTTGATCGCATTGGAAGGCTCGTACGCCCAATCCCGCAGCGTGATGCTCGCGCTGAATGTAGCCTGCCCCTGCTGTGCGTTCACCAGCAATCCGTTCTGCACCGACAATTGCGAAGGATCGGCCCGCAAGTCGAGTTTCGCACTTCTCCACTCGCTGCCCTCTACTTGCAGGTTCTGAGCGTTCAGTTTTCCAGCGATCGTTGGCTTTTTCATCGACCCATTCACCACGGCATTCAGCGTCGCCGATCCGGAGATCGCAGGCACCGTACCTGAATTACCCTGAAATGACGACGCCAGCGCCGCGAGTTGATGCAGATCGCTTGCAGCCAACTGGATCTGCAGATTCGAGTGGTTGCTCACCTCTCCCTGCGCGGTGAGCGTCGCCGAAGGAATCCGCACGGACGTGTCACGCAAAGCAATGGTCTGTCGCGCCCCGTCGTAAATGGCATGAATCGCTCCATTCACAGGAACGTCGCTTCCCGAAGGATTCGTCTTGCTGCTCGCTACCGCCTGCACGGTCAAGTCCGATTGCGCATGCAGGTTGCTGATGCTTCCCTTCCAAGTGGCTTCGGCGGTTCCATTCACACGGCCCGAGAGCGCCGCGGATTTTAGGTCCTGCGCATGAAGCGTCTGCTGCAGCGTTCGAATTGAAATACCGCGTAACGCGGCGCGGACGCGCGACTCCGGTGTGGTATCCAGGTTCTTCATATCAACATTCAAAGTGATGCTTCCACCCAGCGCTTCCATGCTGAGATTCTTCACTTGCAATTGGCCGCCGGCCAGCTGATAAGTCCCTTGTAGGCGTCGCAGTTCAACCCGGCTTCCGGAAGCCGCAGCCGACAACGCCTCGCTCAGAACTTGGCCATCGATCGAAATATTGCGAAGCAGCGGCTGCGTTCCAACTGCCTGATAGTGCAACTTTCCATTCAGCAGCACGTCCCCTGCCGGGGCAGTGCCGGACGCCATGCTGGCAAAATCCGGCGTATGAATTTGGATTCGGTAATCCCCATCCGCGACTGGGTCCGCATAATTCGACAGCGCTCCATGCAGCGTGATTGCCGAGGATCCAATTTTTAGAACCGCAGAATTCAAACCGAACTGTTCCGGCGAGGCGCTGAATGTGAGGTTCAAATTGTGAGCCAGAGGTGCATATTGTCCGTAGTGCAACTGGCCATTCGCGTACGACAATTCCCCGTCATAGCGTTTAGCAATCGGCACAAAATGAATATCGGTCCCGAGTTCGTACAAATCGGCGGTCAGTGGAGTCTTTCGGTCGTTGTAGTCGAACTCGCCATTTGTGATCTGCGCGTGTTGCACCGCCAGATCGAACACACTGGTATGACTGCTGCTATCGCTCGGTGGGGCCGACGGAAGATTATTCTTCCCCGCACTATCTACCAGCAAGTGAACTATCGGATGCTCGATCAACAACTCCCGCAGCGCAACTTTTCGCCCCAACGCCGAGAGAATCTGAATGCGAACCGTGAGCCTGTCCGCGTGCAGCAATGGCTGCTGTCCCGGACCCTCTGTACCATGCACTGTGATGTTGTAGAGATGAGCCGTCAGCGTGGATAAATTGAAGTCGAGGCCGCCGATCTCGGTCTTGCCTCCCGTGGCCGTGGCAACCTCTTCCGCGATCTTCTGGAGAGCGTACTGCTGAAAGCGATTGCTCTTAAGATAGAAATATCCCACGATTGCCGCCACTAGCAGCAACATTACAAGTCCAGCCAGCGTCCAGCCAATTGCTCGTTTCCACTTCATGAGACTCCTAAAAAGCCTGCCCGATCGTAATGTAATACTGGTTCGGATTAATGCCCGGCACCGGATTCAGATTGCGTCCAACGTCAATGCGCACGGGGCCGATCGGAGTCGAATACCGCAACCCGAATCCCACCGTGTTGGAATAATTGTTGACGAAGTTCTGTAAGTTGATTGCACTGTAAACATTCCCACCGTCGTAAAACACAACTCCACCAAGCAGCTTATTGATCCCCAACGGAAATCGCGCTTCGGAATTCAGAATAAACAACTGCTTTCCGCCCAGGGGCACGGTGACGTTCACGCACCCGGATTGTCCCTGCAGCACATTGCAGAACGGAACCAGTCGCTGCGGACCCGCCTCATCAATCGGAAAGCCGCGCAACGAAGTTCCGCCTCCGGAAAAATACAACTGACTGGTGGGCACAAAGCTCCCGGCAAAGGGCGCCGCCAGACCTATCCGAATGCTATTGGCAAACACCACCGAATGCACCGGCTTGTAATAAGCATACTGTCCAAACAGTTTGGCGAAGTTCGCGCTCGATCCCAATGCTGTCGGGGTTATACCCAAGTTGATCGTCGCCAACTCACCGCGGTGCGCGTCCAGCGGCTTGTCTCGCTTATCGAGGATGAGCGAACCTGAAAACGTGGACAACAATACGTTCCGATCCTGCGGCAGAACCAGCTCGGGAACCAGCAGATCAGACAGGATCGTCTTATTGAAGTCATAGCGAAGCTGCAGCCGCGTATTATTCTTCCGGCTGATCAGCCTCTCCACCTGAAACGAAAGATCGCCTGTTCCGGCCGTGAACAGAGGGTTTTCGCTGTTCCGTTCAATCGATAAACTGGTCAGTGAACTCCAGGTCGAACCGATGAAACGTGGTTGGGCATAAGTCATGAGCGCGCGGTTATCGAGCCGCGACGCAAGAATGGACGCGCTCGCCGTCTCTCCCAATCCGCGCATATTGCGGCGGCTGAATTCCACCAGACCACGTGGACTGGCATATGTCGATTGGCTGGGTGCAATCTGATTGCTCCCGAGACCGATTGAGCCTCCGCCTCCCGGAACCGCGATCGTTCCGGTCGGCACACTCCCGCCGCGGTGCGATACTTCAAAGCCGAATCCGTACGTGATCTCATTGCGCTTGGCTTCGTGAACCTTGACCAGCGCTTCTTCGATATTCTGGTCGGTGATGGGCTTCCTCGGACCCACGCTCGACCAGTCAAAAATATTCAGGTCATACAATCGGCTTTCTGCTTCTAGCAGTTCGCCCCTCTTCATGGGCGTTTCCGGCGGAATCTTCGCCGTCTTCACAATCAGCGGCAGGCGTGTATGCTTCTGCCCTAAATACACGACGTCATTGATGCGAACCATCTGTTGCTCTGCAATCGTGAAGATCACATTCACGCGAAGCGGATCGGCTGCATTGGGTTGTACCTGCACTTTCACTTCAGCATTCGGATACCCGTGGTTGAGATACGTTGCCGAAATCCGATTTCGATCCTCCGTCAGCTTTCGCGGCGAATACGGCATCCCTGCCCGAAGCTCAAACCCCTTGGGAGCGGTCAACTGCTGAGGTGTAAAGTTCTCATTCCCTGAGACGCGCATACCTTCGACGATCGTCTGACGACCTTCTTCAATCTCGAAATCAATATCGGTCTTCGATTCGTGGTTCGCGACTCGCGGGGTAACCTTCGCCTCTTCATACCCACGATCTCGATACAGTGCGACGATATTGTCCGCGCTCTGCTTCAACAACTTCTGGCTCACGCTCCCATGCGTCCAAATGTGGGACCTTTTGACCGTAACGTGTCCCATCAGTTCTTTTTGCGACAGCTCATAGTTCCCGTGAAATGAAATCCTTTCGACTTTACGCTTCATCCCGCGATCCACTTGATAGACCACAAGAATCTGATCAGTTTGTTTATCGACGTTGGCTGTCACCTTCGCGTCGACGTAACCCTTTTTCTGAAAGTAATCGGTAAGATTTCTCTGCCCTTCGTCCACCAGGTCCTGGTCAATCGCGGCCTCAGAATAAATCGGGATAAGCTTTTTCATCTGCCGCCCGGCCAGGAATGGAATGGCCGAAAGTTTCGCACCCACGATTCGTACCGTAACTACCGGACCCACTTCTACTTTGAAAGACACGTCCACGCGATTCGTCTCGGCTTTGTACTGCGGAGAATTGTCGTGAACGCTGGCGGCGAGCCGGCGTTGTCGCGTAAGCGTTCTCTTCATCAACGAAGTCGCCGAACTGATGCGCTCGGGTGCATAGGGCTTCCCGGGTTTCAGCAAGCCGCCCGACAATCGCGCTCGCAGCGTCTGCACGGCATGCAACAACCGTGCGCCTTCTGGAGTGTCCGGCCCCTCGATCTTGACTGAGCCGATCCGTGCCTGTTTTCCCATCTCCACGCTGAAGTTCACGCTCACCAGTTGGTGCTCGTCATCGATCTTAGATTCGGCGTGCACCGTCGACTGAAAATATCCATTCCCTCGCAGAAATGCCGTCAGAGATCCCTCGGCCATCGGGATTCGAGACGGATCGTAGGGATCCTCATCCGGCAGATCCACCGCTTGCAGAAGCCGCGTGTAGGAGAAGTATTTTTCGGCACCCGGAAAATTCACAACGCCAAGGTAATAGGCCGGCTCCAACAGGAAGTCGACGCGAAGTCCCGTTATGTCGGGCACGACGTTGACTTCAACTTTCGGAAAGCCACCGGCTTTTTGCAACGCCTGCGCAGTCGCCTGAACCTTTGCGTCAGAATATGGCTCGCCCTGCTTTTGCGTGACGTACGGACGCAGCGGCTCCAGATCGCGATGTGGATTCGCAATCAGCGATACCGAGCTTACGTTTTGCCCCTCATACGCGGCCTGTGGAGCCTGAGGAGCAAGTTGCGCAAGAGATGTAGCTGCAACGAATAACAAGATTGCTGGAAACAATAAGCGCATAAGCGAACAAAGGCAGACTACTCCCCCATGTGTGCAGTAATCTGATGCGATTGATTCCAAACCAGTTGTCGCTGGAAACCGAGGACGCAGTGCCATGAATGAAAACGACGAGCGGACGTTGAGACATCGAGCCCTCGCGGCAAACATTGTACTCGATTCATGTTTCAGCACAGCGCTTGGTGCTCCAAAATCACGAAAGGAAAAAAATACCTATCTGAGTTATTCTCCTTGATCACTTCCCGGTTCCGGATAGTGAATGATAAAGGACGTTATCATTCACTATTTCCAGTGGTTGTGCCCCACCTTTTCGTGCATTCACGCTGCAACACGGGTTTTGTCGTGGAATCACGTCGAACTGTAACCTGGATCACTTACTGAGGCAGTAAATATGGAATCGACTGTCCGTAGCATCGTCGTGATGCGACGGTGCGATTGGAAGGCGCAGCGTCTCTCCTGAGACCTTGCACTTTCAAGGGGCCATAGCGGACGAAAGGAGGCACTCCCTTAAATGAAAGTCTTGCGCAAAGCCACAACAGTACCGGTCGCAGGATGTTGCCGGGGGAAGAGTGCGCCGACACCTCTTCGGTAGTTCGGACAATGTCTGCGTTTGTGGGGAAGCTAAGGGCGACATATATCCTTGCTTTGGTATCTTCGGTAGTCCGCAGCATTCGATCGGTACTATCAATGACCCCTTTGATGCCGTGGAGCTGAAATCAAGACGATGGGCTCGCCAGGACTGTTTCGATGAAGAGTGTGTGTCGTGTGAAGTGTTCCCCATTTGTCGCGGGTCTAGATGTCAACACATGGCGAGCCAGCTGAACGGGGGAGAGCTTGTGCAGAAACACTGCGAGAGACAGTTTTTGCTCGATGACATTCGGCGCTGTCTCTCGTCTAGCCTTGTTGGCGCCGTTGGAGACTGACACCTGCTATCATTTTCAGCCGAGGGGGAGATATAGCAATGGGAAACCTGTCTGTCGCCGTACAGCAGTTAAAGCAAGAACGGGAGCGTATACGAAAAGAGGGCGAGCGTATTGATGCGGCGCTTTTGGCTCTGGGAAGCGTTAGCTCCAATGGTTCGTCACGCCGGCACACCATGTCGGCTGCCGCCCGCCGGAGAATCAGTCTTGCGCAGAAGGCGCGCTGGGCAAAACAAAGGGGGACTATTCAGCCGGCGCGGCCTAAGCGAACGCTCTCAGCAGCGGGCCGAAGGAGCATCATAGCTGGGCAGCGCGCCCGTTGGGCAAAAGTGAAGAGAGCGAAGAAATAATCAACCTGCGCTACTCAGGCTGCGTCAGCGGCCCGGCCTCTAAGGCTCTGAAGAACGGTCGCGGGAATTCGATCGATTGAATCCCAATCGAGGCTCAGAGCAATACCAGGCAATGAACCTGTCGATGGCGTGTTTATAGCTCCGACGGGAGTGTGCAGACGGCAGCATGTTGAGCACGGCCATCTTCGATTGGTCTAGTTCGGGCACGGTGAGACTCGAACGACTGGCAGACTTGCTGGGCTGTTTTTTGGTCGACATAGGAGGTGGCTCCTTCCACCGCCTACCAATCTTGCGTGCACATGGATTCCAGCACGAAATCCTAGGAATTCCAAACCAATGTGGATTCCCGATGGTAGCCAACAAGAAGAGGAAGGAAATCACTGCAGAGCTCATCGAGGATGCACGGAAGTTCCGTTTCTGCGGCCCGTCTGTCCTACGGGTTTCCTCCCAACCCCGCTTAGGGTTACAGCCAGTCGCGCCTATTTACCAGCTGTTCCAGAGTAAGCTGCTGCCTCGGAGGACGGCTTAGAATAGCTACGGTAATGTTGCGCCCAGCAAGGATCTGGGCCAGTAGCGGGGAGGACACAGTGCCGATCAGTCGAATTGACTTAATACAGCTGTTTGATATTGACCTGAGCAATAAGAGGCGAATACCGGACGTGCGGAAGCTACTCGATTCAGTATCAAGCAGCCCTGCCTATGAGCGTTACGAGCAGAGCTTCCAATGGCTCTTCGAAGCGCAGGATATGCCCGCGGACAGCGAGACCCGAACCGAGGATCCAACAAAGCTACTGCTGTCGCAAGAAGTCAATTGTCCTTACTCACTGGATCGTTTTGACCGATTTGGTCTCGTGGGGGACAGCAACGATCCGACGGACCAGGGTGGTGTGATAACGATTTCGCAGAGTCTCAGAGTGGCAATGGTCTGTATCTGGCGGCGATATGGCAGCGCGGCAAATCCGCTGGAAATCAGACATTCGGGGTCGGCCGACATCCCCCAACATTACCTGAAGCATCTCTTGGGCATCTTCGATTACATTTCCGAGGGGCAGATGATGTACCCGTTCTTAAGCCTTCGCTACTCATCGTCAGACCTTGAACAGGTCCTTAGTCAAGATGGAGTGCTCCTCGGGACTCTTCTTTCCGGTGGCCTTGATCATGAGCCCGATGAAACCATGAGGCGATATGTGGCGGAGAATCTGAGCTGGCGGCGGTACGAAGGCCTTTTCTTACGCTCAACCTCGGGCATGGGGATTTACACTAGCGGGACCGAGCGCCCGGAAGAAGCTGACGTCGACCTCTACGAGAATACACTTTTCCGCGCCGTACAAGTCTGTGAGGTGTGCTTACTAGAGCGGAGGTTGCTGAGATCCTTCAGAACTCGTGCGGATAGCGACGCAAAGAAGGTGCGCATCATTCCTAGACCTTTGTTGGTTGAGAAGAGACGTGAGGAATTGCTCGTTCTCGAAGACGACTTGATTAACGCTCTGCCGTTCTGGTCTCCTGAATCAATGCGCCTGGTACGAAAGGCTCAAGGAATATTCGACATTCCTATGTTCTTACGCGACGCCAAGGATAGCTACAACTTTCTAGAGTCGCGGTATCAGAATACCAAGACGACGACGTTGGCGGCCGTGGCGGTCGCTGCGTATGTGCTGGACAAGCTCGGGGTATGGCAAGCTATCGGGCATTGGCTACGCATTCAATAGCAATCAAGGTCTTATGGGTTGGCGTAGGCGACATGGGCCTCCAGAAGGATTACTCCCGCCTTGTCGGCAAGCGTTCACGAACGAGTTTGCTTCAGCTGGACGAAAAACCGGCACCTCTTGCGATTGCACCCAAGACCTGTTGCAGGCTTGCCATTCCAGTTAGTGAATGGTAGAGGACGTTATCATTCCCTAAAATCGACGGTGAGACAAAGAAGATGCGGTCCCAAAAAACTTCTCCCGATCTCTTCATCAGGCAACTCATGCCTTGCGCAAGGGACCGCAAACTTCAGACCGCCAAACTATTCGCTTGCCTTAGGAGGTCTGGCTAGATATTTGACGTTGCGAACATAAACGGTTTGAGCCTTGTCGTTGGCGAAGATGAACTCGGCGACCACATACAGACTCTTGAGATCTGTTCCTGCAAACCGGCTTAGGGGCAACTCGAAGGTCTTCCATTCCGGAACCAACTTGATCGGCACCTTGGTCTCGCTTCCATCGTCCGGTTGCGTATTCGTCTTTATGCCTATGTCAATAACGCTCGTACCGGGGTCAGCTTTCATCTCGAGCGAAATCGTCTGATATCCAGAAAAGTCTCGCAACGGCCGAGGGAAATCCTTCGGCGGCCCGACCGTAATGAAAACTGCGCCCCATGATTGTCCGCTGGGATACGCAAGCTTGAAGTAACCCTGATCGGTATTTTTCTCTAGCCAATTGTGTTGCTTCTCGGATGTTTCAATGCCCATATTGAAACCGGAAGTTAGCTTTGAACCAGCAAGAACATCTTGAATGCCAGCCTGCGACATTCCTCGCCCGGCAGCAAAGAGTACAATCAGCGCGGAAACTATTGGTGACGCGTTTACCCTCATTGTTTGCCTCCCGTATCAGAGCATTGTTCCCCTTTGGAGACAACGCCTTCAAGACGCCATTCGTTCTTGACAAGGATGTATCCCGCATCATCTACATGACACCTGCGGGTCTCGTCGCCGCTTTGCAAGGTTACCTGAACGGCCTGGCTGCAATGTCCGCCATCAGGCTTACTTTCGCATAGCGGTCCTCCGAAGCGAGATACTTCAACATTTATGCTTCCATAATTGTTTCGGACGTCCGTGCGAACCCGCTCCCAGCTTGGGGGAGCTGCCTTGACCTCTGTGGGGCCCATGTGGATCGAGGACGGCGCATCGCGTTCCCGCACAGGCCTCAGGGACGACGTAGCCGGCATCGAGTCTGCTCTTGGGCCTGAAGTCTGCTTTTGTGGGGATAAATCAGAGGAATCCCAGTGGAATAGCTTAGGCATGCCGGGTATGGCGAGAATTGCTGCAACTACTCCGAGGAGAGCGATAATGTCGCCCTTGGACCACTTCCCCCCGAGCACCTTCATGGGGGAAGGATACCACCATACCAGGACGACAACGTCCTTTATCATTTCCGACCCAGCAAGGATAAGGTGCTGCCCTCCGAAATGCACTAACCTTGAATCCGGCACATAATTGGCACGCTGCTGATTAAAGACAATCAATATCCATGCGTCTGCAAGGTATGACCCGACTGATGGGCCGTCAGTCGAGAGTCTCTGACCGACGAGCGATTGTTTCCTAAATTCGGCACACTTTTGGCACACAATCGGGCGGCGCACCTTCAATAGTCGATTGCTCCGTGGCCGGATCGAACGTCGCGCAATCTACCGTTCCCGGAGAACTTAGAAGGTCTCTACGGCGAGCGTGGGAAATGAGGCGCGATACAGCCGATCGTCTAGGGTTAGAAGGCGGCAACCGTTCGCGGATGCATGCGCGCCTATAACAAAGTCCGCCAGAATGCGGCGCACGCCGGCATCGCGCTGCTTCCGTCGACGTTCTGCATACGCTTGAAAGGCTCGTCCTGCCAATCGCCATATTTGCTCTGGCAACTCCCAATCGACCCCGATTCCTGTCTCCTCAAAAAAAGATCCGACGAACGCTTCGCTGCGCCCAGGCGCCGCGATCAACTCTGCAAACACAGGAGCAGCAGCGACCAGAGTCCCTCGATGAAATGCTGCCTCCAGGGCCTTTTGTGCCGCTAAACTCAACGCCGAGTCTTTGTCCCACAACGCAATCACTACATTTGTGTCGATAGCGGTGGTCATTGTCCCCTCATCCCGCGTAGCCATTTTGTAATGCTTTTTCTGCCGGACGGAATTTCGGAGTTGCCGATGCCGCGATACTTGGAAAACGCGCTCTGTCTTCGAACCGGCCGCACGTGTATCCCCTTGGCATCGCTCTCGAATAGCAGTTTATCCCCGCTTCGAACCCCCAGTACTCTTCGGATTTCGCGAGGCACCGTAATCTGTCCCTTACTGGTAATCGTCGCCTGTTTTTGCATAGTCTCGCTCCATTTCCTTACTTTACCACAATTGCCTTACTTGGACCAGCGGGGGAGAGTGGGGAAGAAGCAGCTTCACTGAATGCATCGAGACGGCTGACTCGCCGTCAGTCATCCATTCTGGTTGATCCCTTTTCCCCGTTGCACCACCAATGCGTTGCTTGGATATTGTCCGGATGATCATCTCTCCACGCCCCTCCCATTCCCCTGGGATCTTCGTGGTCTGGCACAACGTCGGTGTAGTCCGTGAACTCTTCGTGGCAGATTGCGCACATTCTGTTCTGTTCGGCAACTTTCCGCTTCAGAAGTTTCCGCATTTCCGCGGGGGACCTCAGTTCCCGATATCCCCTCGGATGATGCGGATCTTCGATGCGTCGAACCCCAGGCTGTAGTCTGCGCGCATAATGTGTTGGTTCGCGGCCGCAGCAGCGGACCGATCTATGGATGGGACAGTATTCATTGCGGCGAAGCCTCATGGCATTTCCTCCTGTGGGACTCAGTGGAATCGGTCGTGGGTGCGTGGCAATCGGGACGGAGGGTTCGTCAGATGGGCTGCTGCAATGCCTGTCCGAGGGGGACCATGACGAACCTGACTGGAGTAACCCGGCAACTGCAGGACGAAAAACAGTGCGTGCGCGGAGAAATGGAGCGGCTGAACGCGGCGTTAGCGGCCATGGGAAGTCTCGGGGGGGCTGGAGGGAAAGGCTAAGCGTTCTCGCGCGCCCAAGGTGCGGAGGCCAATGTCAGCGGCCGCTCGCAAGAAAATCGCGGCGGCCCAGCGTGCACGCTGGGCAAAATGGAAGAAAAACAAGCGAACCAAGTGAATGGAAAGAACGTGCGAGGCGGATTTTGCAAGATTGCACGAATCCCCCTGGTTAAGGGGGTTTTGTGCAACAAACTGTTGCCCACAACGAACCGAACTATCGGAGTGATGGGCTGCGACATGAGATTCCGTGGCCGAGGAACCGTTGGATCCATGATTGTCTAACCCGGCATGATCGCTAGGGGATGGAGCATAGACATATCGATGGGATATCGCGGTCTATGCCCTTGTGTTCAGTGCTTTACGACGATTGAAGGGTCATGGTATTTACTTGTAATTATCTTGTCATTTTAACGTCATTGTGATACGCTGGCATTGGGTTCGGAGGTCAAAGACATGGCAGTATCGACCCCGGCAAGACCGGATTTGTTGGCGTATCGGGAAGCCACCACTCTGGATTTTCCCAAACTCATCACGGAGTTGACCACAATTCTGGGGAAGAAACTGACGGCCTACATCGCTTCGGTCAAAGACACGAGAGCAATCGAGCGCTGGATGGCCGGCTCAGAGCCGTACAAGGGAGTCGATGAAAGATTGCGGCTCGCTTATCGGCTGGCGAAAGTGATTAGCGATCATGAGGGGCCACGGGTGGTTCAGGCTTGGTTTACGGGTCTGAATCCGGAGCTAGGTGATCGCGTTCCAGCCCGGCTCTTGCGAGAAGGGGATGTGGAGACCGTAGGTCCGGAGATACTTGGAGCCGCGCGCGCCTTCTTGGCCGGAGGATAGCAATTCGTGAAAGCCCCCGGCGTGATTTACAGGCTAGGGAGGAAACCTGATCCGTGGGCTCCCCCCGATTGGGCCTTAGCAGGGCCTGACGGAACCTTCGGCAACCGCTTTGACGACCCGGATGCGACCTACCGTGTTCTCTACGCGTCGTCGCAGAGACTTGGTTGCTTTGTCGAAACCCTGGCTCGATTCCGCATCGATCCCACACTGCTGGCAGAGTTGGCCCAGATCGAGGGAGCGGATGACTACTGTCCGCTCGGGGAAGTGCCGATCGAATGGGTCGAAAAGCGGATCATGGGACTTGCCACGACCCAGAAAGAGTACGCCGATGTTTGCAGCAGCGAATGGATCAGCCGCTTGCGAAAGTTATTGGCAGTCCATTTGAAGAAGTTTGGAGTCGAGGAGTTCGACGCGTCGGTCCTGCAACAAACGGCTCCAAGGATTCTGACGCAGTCGGTGTCCCGGATTGTTTTTAATGGGGGCTTTGCGGGAATCTACTACCGCTCAAAGTACGGGCACGACATTGAGAACTGGGCTCTGTTCGAGCCCTTTCAAATCAAAGTGCAGGAACCAGAGATCATTCGACCCGAGGATCGGAATTTGCAGCGAGCGCTCGAACTTCACTCGTTGAAGTTCAAAGAATAGTCAGCCGCTCACCTGAGGCGAGCCAGGCGTTGCTTTGTAGTGGTGGGAAGCGTTTGCGGTTACCAGCTAAACCCTGATATTGCCCAGGGTGTTCGTGGTTGCAGACGCGAAGGGCTACCTGCGGGGACGAGTTCTTGACCAATAGAGTGTCAACACCGCGTCTCCGGTATTTCCCAACCGCTCTGCGACTTCTTTAGTCTGGAAGGGCCGGTCTTCGAGCTCCAGATCACGATTGAGCAATTCGGAGATTTCCTCCGCGGTGCTCGGTTTCTTGATCTTGTTCAACGCTCGTGCAATGTGCTCATCGAGACGACGACTCGAATTCGGAATCTTCCGCATTTCCAGTTTCGGCTCTTGAAAAATGAATCTAGCTTATTCCTGACAGGGTCCCGCTGTCAGCATGGTTGGGATGAGGATGCGAACCAGAATGGCAGATCATGACTTCCTCACCGGCAGTAGCCTGACGACCAAGTTTCCTATTGTGGCGGGCTGGTGTTCTCCGGCGCCGCCGACCAAAGTGTACGAGCGCTCGAAGCCCGCTGGTCCTTCCAGTTTCATTTCCCAGTTGTCATTTGCGTGAGACCCGACAATTGACACCCGCCACTCTCCCGCCCTGTCACTCAGCACGTGTTCAATGATAGCTACGATTTCGCCGCGAACTCTGGGATCGCCCGTATTCTGCATCTCGATCCTGACCGCCATGTCTCTATATTGTACAAAGCGGCAAAGCAACCCCGTCTCGTGGAAAACGGTCAAGGGCCCGTGGCGCGGCGAGTTAAATTCGGCTTGAGGGTGGGGATGGCTCTCAGTCGTGCGACAACGTCGGGCGTTTCAGAGGCCCCATAAATAACGAGGCGGGCGATTGCGGCGCTCCTGGCGGATCACCTCGTGAAATGGTGTTTCACAATTCCTGATGGAAAGGGGCAGACGGGGGAGAATGCTTTTTCTTGGAGACCAGCCGTGTGGCAGTAAGAATGTCGGAAAAAGATAAAGGCTGTGACATCGGTTATGCTCTAGCCACCAGCTCCTGCGAGGGAGCTAACAGCGTGGAGACATGTACCGTCACAGCCTTTTGATGCGATCACCGCTTTCGCGGTCCCAAACCCCAACTCCTCCTCGCAGAGCCGTCGGTTTTTTCAGGTCTGGCTGCTCTTCGGGTTGCCCCGTCGAGCGGATCACTCAGCCTACTTCGGACCGGCAAAATTTTATTTAAGCCAACCCTTTCAGCCGTCGACGGAAGCAAACTTAGAGAGTTGCTTGCAGATTGTCAACGCCCGTTTTCAGTGCAATCGGCCGGTTGCGATAGATCAAGACCCGGAAACACAACCCATTGAATCGTTGTCGCTTAATGAATGGAAGATTAAATTCCTTCCGTTTTTACACAGGAACATCCACAGGTGCTAGAAAGCCTATGCGACTAGAAAGAAGTGTGCGCAGGAATCAGGCAAGCATCTTGACGCGGGATGATACGTCAGGCATGGTTGTTACCAGAACACCACGCAATGCCGGACCTCGTGGCTTACATCGACGGCGGCTCTCTCGGGAATCCAGGCTCATCTGGGATTGGAGTGGTAATTGACGGCCCCGCCGATGGCACCATCAGGATCGCCAAATGGATCGGGCACCAGGACAATAATGTTGCCGAGTACATTGCTCTTTTGGAAGCGCTGCAATGCGCCCTGGGGCTTAAGGCCAAGGCGCTACACGTGTTTTCAGATTCCGAAGTGGTGGTGAGGCAGATGAGTGGCGAGTACAGTTGCCGTAGCCCGCGGCTCTATTCGCTGAATTGGATCTGCCGGAAACTGGCCCGGTCGCTCGATTTCTCGATCTCCCACGTTCCTCGCGGGCACAACACCGAGGCCAATGGTCTGGCCGCTTCGGCCGCCCGCAGGAAACATTGCTAACCTAGGAGCACCCGCTCGTGCTGCCACAGGTCATACACCGATAGCAGGAGCCGTTCC
>OCTA010001470.1_pt1 | contig 21600 bp, 16 predicted proteins | sample 1538991 | NCBI WGS metagenome assembly OCTA01 (sample SAMEA3539302, study PRJEB22396) | soil metagenome | biome: tundra; feature: field; material: soil | place: USA | collected 2010-05 | depth 0.15 m | reverse complement strand
GGGCGTTGCGGCGACGCAGCCAGGGGCGGCCGAGCATCGGTCCGAGGATGCTCATGACTCCCTCCCGACCCCGGTCAGCGCCACGTGAGTAAGAGTCCGGATGAACGCCTCGACATCCAGCTCCGGTCTGCGGTGCAGCAACGCGAGGAACTGCGTCTGCGCACCGTCGACGATGAGGGCGAGGCTGCGGAGGTCGGCTTGGGCGGGAGAAGCGGTCGGCTCGGCGGCCGCGCGGAGCAGTTCGAGCATCCTGTCTTCCGAGCGGGTCTCACCCAGGTGCTTCAGGCGGCCAGCCGAGTCACGCAGGCCGTGAAACGCCTCGACCACGGCCGCGAAGAGCTCAGGCCGCGCTGCGAAGAACTCGGTGTCCGTGCGGAGGGCATTGCGGAGGCGGTCGACGGGATCAGTGATACCGGCGAGCGCGCGATCGTTCGACGCGCGCCGCAGCTCCGCCACATACAGGTAGACCGATTCAAGGAGCTCCCCGCGATCGGCGAAGTGGTAGGAGATGAGGCCAGGGCTCGACAGGCCGCCAGCCTCGACGATGCGCGCGAAGGTCGCTCCCGAATCCCCGTGCTTCGCCAGCTGCCCGATGGCAGCCTCGATGATCTGCGTGCGCCGATCCCGGGCCACAGAGTTTGTTTGCATGAACAAGACATTAGTTCAGCTGAACAAATCCTCGCAACCCCCGACCATCCCCCGGCCCGCCGGTGCCGAAGACGGTGCGGCGGGTCTCGGGCCTGATTGACCATGACCTGGCCGATGACCTGCTGTGCGGGTGGGTGGATGAGCTGGCGGCCGGGGGGACCCTGGTAACCGACCCGCGGCGGCTAGCGCGGGCAGCCAGTGCGCTGAATCCCGGCAAAGAAGTGTCACAATCCAGTAACGGGCTTGCCCGCGCCGTTCGGCCCGAGCAGCGCGAAGACCTCGCCCTCGCCGATGGACAAGTCGACGCCGTCCAGGACGACCTTCTCCCGGTATGCCTTTCGCGGGCCGTTCGCGGAAACCGCGACGCGTGTCGCGTGCTTGGTTAGTGCGTTCATGCCACCCATGCTCGAACCCTGCCCCGAGGTCAAGGTCAAGCCCTGATCGCTGAAGCCGTGTCCGAGATCGGCTGGCACCCCACCGGGCCGCCCTGCGGTCGTGGCTGATCCGGCCAAAGGAGGACAGTAATCGATACGGCGGGTAAATGAGTGCCGAATTCCGGGCGAACGATCTTGCCTCAGTCCCTGATACCCTCGCTGGCCGCGGCCGCTCTCATAAAATCCACACTCATGAGAGACCGCGGACGGCTGACCGCTCCCGGCGATTTGCTGAATGGGTCGGCGCTTGAGGGTGACACGCTCACCGAGGCGGCTCAGGGGAGCCGGGGGCTGGCCGAGATGGCCGCCGAGTACGGCCTGCGGCCGAGCTCCGCACGACCTAGCCTGGCCTCCTACCTGCACATGGTGTGGCAGCGGCGGCACTTCATCGTGGCCTACGCCACGGCGCGCAACGTGTCGATGTACACCGAGGCGCGGCTCGGCCAGCTCTGGCAGGTGCTGACGCCGCTGCTGAACTCGTGCGTTTACTACCTGATCTTCGGGATTATCTTCGAGGCCAATCGCGGCATCAGTAATTACACCGCGTACCTGGTCTCCGGTGTTTTTATCTTTTCCTTCACGGAGCGGTCGATCGTGGTCGGCTCCAGCGTGATACGGGCGAATATCACGCTGATACGCGCGCTGCATTTCCCGCGCGCCTGCCTGCCGCTGGCGTATGTGCTGGTGGAGTTTCAGCAGCTGATGCTGTCGATGGTGGTGCTGTTCGCGATCGTGCTCGGGACCGGGGAACCGCTCACCTGGTACTGGCTGCTGCTGGCGCCGGCGCTGCTGATGCAGGCCACGTTCAACATGGGAGCCGCGCTGATCCTGGCCCGGGTCGGCGCGGGCGCGCAGGATGTCAGCCAGCTGATACCTTTCCTGCTCCGGGTCTGGCGCTACTTCTGCGGCGTCATGTACAGCATCGCCTCGCTGCCCGCCACGCTGCCGGGATGGGCCAAGGACGTGCTCTCCGTCAACCCGGCGGCGGTGTACATCTCGCTGACCAGGTACGCGATCATGGCTTCGATGCGCGCCGACGCGCCCGGCGCCAAGCCCTACAACGCGGGGCAGTGTGCCCTCTTCGACGCGAAGAAGATTCCCGCGCTGCAGGCGTACTGCCACCCGGGCATCGTGACCAGCGAGCTGTGGCTAGCGGGCCTCGGCTGGGCGGTGGTAGCGATGGTCGTGGGCGTGCTGTACTTCTGGCAGGCCGAGACGCGGTACGGCCGCGGCTGACCCGCTACCCGCGGTGGGCCTGCTGCGCCGTCCGCGCAGGCGTGCGGGCCTGCAGCCAGTCACCGGACAGCAGCGCGGCCAGGCTGGCTAGCGCCCAGGCCGCGTGCGGGTCGGCCTGAGGGGGCTGCAGCACGCGCTCGGCGGCCCGCCGGCTCACGATGCCGAACAGCTGGCCCGCACCGCCGAGGTCAAGGACGTACTCTCGCAGCAACCCGGTCGTCGCCTCGCTCCGCCGCCAGTCGGGCTCGGCGGCCGCTCCCGGCCTGGTCGTCAGTACGTTGTCCGCCGTCTGCGGCTCGCCCTGCCACGGACGGCCCGCCAGCGGCAGGCCGAGCAGCTCCGGGCGCAGCGATGCGAGCACGTCACGGTGCAGCTGGTCGTTCATCCGCGGCCGGAGCGGGACGGCGTGCGCGGCCCGGATCACCCGATCGCTGAAGAAGGGCTGGGTCAGCGGCGAGCGGATCAGGTAGGCCTGGCGGGCCGCGGCGGACCACCGGCCGGCCCGGTTCACCAGGTAAAAGTCGTCTAGCGCGCGGAGCGGCCCGGCGGCCAGCGCCGCGGCCCACGGTGCCAGGCTGGCCAGGTACGCCGAGGCCGCGGCCGGACGGAGCAGACCCAGCCGGCGCGTGGTCAGCCGGCGGAACAGCTCAGCCGCAGCCGCGCTGCTCCAGGCTGGGCCGGCCCTGACCCGGCGCTGCGGCACGGGGGAGCGCCAGGCCGCCTGCGCGTACCCGCCGCGCAGCAGCTCACCGCCGTGCCCGCCCGCCTGCACCGGCTCGGCGGCCACCTCGCGGTCAGGCCGGACCCAAGAACCCACGTTCTCGAATGCCGACAGCATCCCGTCGGAGACCAGCACGGCGGAGCGGAGCCTGCTGAGCACCTCGGCCTGATCCGGGGCCTGCCCGGCCGCCGCCCGCGGTTCGGTGACCGTGTGCTCGAGGCCGAGCCGTTCGGCGATCATGCCCGCGATGATGACGTCGGGGTCCCCCGCGAAACCGTACGTACGGGCGCGGAACGGCACGTCCGCGGCCGCCAGCGCGGCGGCGATCAGCCGGCTGTCCTTGCCTCCGGTCAGCGACAGCTCGACCGGGACGGCCGCGTCGGCCAGCGGCCTGACCGCCTCGACCAGGGCGGCGGCGACCCGGCGGCCGCCCGCGACGTCACCGGCCTCGGCCTGCGCGAGGACCGCCCGGCCGCCGGCCACCCGCAGCGACCGGCCGCCAGCCAGCGCCCGGACACCGCGGAACGGGGTCGCGGCGCCCGCCGGATAGCCCAGGCTGAGGAACGCACCCACCATCACCGGGTCGTGATCATCAAGGCGCCCGGTGACGGCGGCCGCCCAGCAGGCGCGATCACTGACGACCACCGCGCCTGTGGGCTCGGCCAGGTACACCGGGTCGACGCGGGCCAGGCCGGTGCGGGCCCGCAGGACGGCCGGACCGGGGCTGACCCAGATCGTCCCGGCGTGCGACGGGCCGGCCCGATCACCCCCTAGGGCACCACCCGGCGAAGCCGCCGGGCCGGACGGGCCCGGGGAGCCCCAGTGCAGGATCGCGGTGCGCTCGTCGGGTGCCCGCCAGGCGAGCCGCGCCGGGCCGGGGACCGGCATGACCCGCGGATCGGTGTCCTGCGCCGCGCTGACCAGCACGGCGCACCTCTGGCGAGTGACCGCGCTGATCGCGAGCGTGAAGTACATGCTGGTCAGCGGGTTCCGAGCAGCTCGAGAACCGGCCCGGGCACGGCCGGGTCGAGATCCGCGGTGAGCACACCGCGCCAGGCCTCGCACACCCGTCCCAGCCCGAACGCGGCCGCCGCCTGCGCGTGGGCCTGGTCACCGGCCAGGCGCCAGTCGGCCTCGTCCGCGTACGCCATGATCGCGGCGGCCATCTGGGCCGGACCGCGGTGAATCCAGCGCATGTCGTAGATGGTCTCGGCGCCGGGCCAGTGCCGCAGCACCGGCACCGCCCGGGACGCCATACCCTCGGCGGGAGCCACGTGGAAGCTCTCGTCGTCGCTGGTGGACAGCACGAAGCCGACGCGGCGCAGCCACCCGGCGACGTCCGGCCCGGCGTCGTCGAACACCACGGACCCGCGCAGCAGCGGGGACCGCTGGACCCGGCGCAGCGCGTCCGCGTAGTGCTCGCGTTCGGCCGGGTTCTGCCACACCCACCAGTGCTCCCACGGCATCCCGGACTTGATGAACAGCATGTACCTGTCGTCCTCACGCCGCAGTTCTTCCAGCACGTCGAGGGCCAGGTCCAGGCGCTTGCGGGAGGGCACGATGCCGATCATGCCGAGGTGGAACCGGGCGCCGTCCAGCTTCGCCCGGTCCAGCTGGGCGACGTCCAGCGCGTTCGGGATGACCGCGACTTTCTCCGCGGGCCAGCCGGCCCGCTCGCGGCACAGCCGGGCGTAGTGCTTGCTCACGCAGATCACCTGGTTCACGGCGCCGATCTTCACCTGCCCGGGGTAGGGCGATTGCAGCTCGAACCGGTGCAGCCGGACCAGCAGCCGTGAGTCGCGCCGCTTGTGCCTGCTGTACCAGACCGCGTTCGGCCCGCACCATTCGCAGATCACCACGTCCGCCCAGGCCGCGAGCTCCCGGCTAGCGGCCGGATCGTGCTGGCCGAGCGCGGCCCACTGGTCGCACCTGACCTCAAGGTCTGGCTGCAACCGCAGGTACTCAAGCAGCGGCGTGAAGAACTTCAGGTCATGACCGGCCACCGCCACGCGGAGCGTGGAGGTGCCGCCCAGGGAGGACGACCCCCCAGTACTCCTCTTGGGGACCGCCCGGGCGAGGTAGCCGCGCAGGCGCTCCGCCGCCTTGTCCAGGGTGAACTGCCCGGCCGCGTCGCCGGTGCGGTCGGCCGCCCGCCGGTACAGGACGGGATCGGCCGCCGCCGCGGCCGCCACGGCGGCGACATCGGCCAGGCTGGCCGCGAACATCGGGTAGTCCGCGCCGAGCAGCGCCTCGTGCATCGGGGTCCGGTTAAGGATCACCGGCAGCCCGAGGGCACCGAACTCCAGCACCTTGGTGGACAGCTCCAGGCTCGCGTCCAGGTCGGGGTGACGCCAGCTCAGCCCGATGTCGCAGGAGGCCGCGAGTCGCATCGCCTCCTCCCGGGCCCGCCCGCCGTGCCAGGTCACCCCGGTCCCGTCGAGGGCCGCGCGCATCCGCTGCTGGTATCCGTCCGGGCCGTCGTGGATCTTGTCGCCGGCCATGTGCAGCTCGGCGGCAATGCCGCGGGCGGAGAGCAGGCCCGGGAGCTCGGTCATCTCCAGGGTGTTCCACCGCGGCGCGAACTTGCCCGTGTAGACCAGCCGCAGCGGGGTCCCGGCGGCGGCCGGGCCGCGTGCGGTAGGTATGTCAGCCAGCATCGGCGGCAGCAGCACGCACTTACCGCAGGCCGCGGCGATGCTGCCCTCGAGGAAGCAGCGGAGCTCCTCGGTCTGGCAGAGCAGGTACCGCGCCGCCGAAGCGATCATCGTGAGCTCGTCGGCCACCTCGGGTGTGAGCCCGGGCACCGACTGCGGGACATCGGTCAGGTACGGCCACAGCCGCCCGGCGAACGCCTCGCTTGTGGCCGCCGCCGAGGTCACCGCCCGGCCGCGCAGGACCACCAGGTCGTGCCGTCCTTCGGCGTCGATCCGGGCCAGCAGTCCAGGCGCCGCCGCGGCCGGGACCGCCCCGGATCCGAGCAGCTGCTCCTCCGACGGCCTGCGCACCGTGACTCCGGGCTCGGCCAGCAGGGGGGCGATCAGGCGGCTGGTCCGCACGGGCGCCTTGAGCACCAGCGTCACCGCGCAGCCGGACCGGGCCAGCGCCTGCGTCACGGACTGCAGCCAGATGGCTGAGCCGTCGATCAGGTTCAGGTCGATATCACCGTAGACAAGCGCCCGGGTGGTCAACGCGGATAACTCCTTAGATGGCTTCATCGGCTGGCTGGGACTGGGCTGGTCAGGGGTTTAGCTGACGGAGAAGAAACGCAGCCCGTGACGGGCGGCGCCGGGGGCGAAGAACTCGCGGCGGGCCAAGGCAGGCTCGAGCGAGGTCGTGAACACGTACGGGCTACCGGCGTGCCCGACCGCCTCGGCCTGCGAGCACTCCCGCGCGCAAGCCAGGTCCAGGAGGTAAGGCTCGGGATAATCCGGCCCGGCGGGCCAGGGCGCGACCCACGGCGAGCGGGCCACGTTCGCCGCCCGTGACCGCCAGCCGGGCCCCGCCGCCTCCCCGGTGACCCAGGGGACCACCCGGATCGCCGTGCCCCGGTCGGCCAGGTCACCAAGCGCGGCGGTGACGGCGCGGCCGGACAGCTCGGCCGCGGCCGCGTCCGGTGCCCCGACGCTGACGACAAGCTCCGCGGGAGAAAACTGCTGGCGGGCCAGGCTGGCGCCCAGCACGGCCGCCGCCGCGGTGTCGTCCGCGCGCGCCAGGACCGCGATCTGCCGGCCGGCCACCAGCCCGCCGGGCAGCCCGGCCAGCGCGGCCAGGGCCAGCAGCCTGACCGGGGTCGCGTGCGCGGCGAAGATCTCCCGCAGCACCGGGACGACCTCGGCCTGCGCCAGCGGCCGCTCCGCGCCGAGCGCGGCGACCTTGGCCCGCAGTGCCGCCGGGGTCCAGGTCCCTCCGGCGTCGGGCGTGATAGCGCCCGCGACCGGCTCACCGCCGGCCAGGATGACGCGCGCGCCGCAGGCGAGCAGCTCGCGCGCCTGGCCGGCCGACGCGGTGACGAACGCGGCGTGCTCGCGGTACAGTGCGGGCTCCCGGCGCCAGGAAACCCGGCCGGCCAGCGGGACCGAGTCGGCGACGGCGTCCAGCAGGACGCGGACGGCAGGCGGCTCGCGGGGGTCCCGGGGGCCGGCATAGACGGGATCACGCGGCCGGGAGCCGTCCAGCCCGACGGGGTTGAACCGGGCCAGCTGCACGCCGAAGCCGTCGTCGGCCACCGCGTCGCAGCTGGCGGCGACCCAGTCCAGACCCGGAGCCAGGTGCGCGGGGACGTTACGGATGAAGATCACCGGCTTGCCCAGCGCCCGGGCGGCCGCGATCAGCCGCCCGAGCCGCCGCCCGCGGTCGGCGGCCGCCGGATCGCCCGCGTACGCCCAGGCCGAGCCGGCCAGCATGGCCGCGGCCTCGATGAGGACCAGGTCGGCGCCTGTGCTCTCCAGCATCACATCGGCGTCGTGGGGCAGCAGCAGGTGCACCACCGCGTCCGGCGCGAGCGTGGCGCAGCTGCGTGCGGTCAGCACGCCGGTGATGACGAGCCTCGCCGTCCCGGCCGGGTCCAGCCCGGGAGCGGTCAGCGCGGACAGCAACCGGTCCCCGCCGCCGGCCAGGTCACTGAGCTGCGCGGACGCCAGCGCCAGCGTGGCTGCCCCCGGCCCGGCCAGGCCGCCGCGTTCACGCCACAGCCGGACCAGGTCCAGCGGCAGCTGAACCCCCCGCGGCCACGGCCGCCGCGCCGCGCGGACCAGGGTCCGGCCGAGTTCCATCGTCGCGGACTGCTCGAGCGCGGCCAGCCGCGCCTGGGTCATGGCCAGCTGCAGCCGGGTCTCCCGCAACGACCGGGCCAGCCGGTCCCGCTCAGTAGATTCACCAGGATTCTCCGCCCCCTCCGGAGCGGAAGGCTCTGGCCCATCGATCAAGGTGCTCATGGCTTGTCTCCCAGCCACGCCGTGATGATCCTGGCGATCCGCGGGCCGGCCTGGCCGTCCCACAGCGGCGGCAGCTCACCCCGATAGGGCCCTTCGTCGCAGGCCTTCAGCACCGCGGCCGCCAGCTCCGACCGGGTGACCAGGCGGTTGCTGCCGCTGGTCACGGTGATCGGCCGTTCTGTGTTCGGCCGCAAGGTCAGGCACGGCACCCGGAGCAGGGTGGTTTCCTCCTGCACGCCGCCGGAGTCGGTGATGACCGCGCTCGCGCCCTTGACCAGGGCGATGAACTCCAGGTAGCCCAGCGGGGGAGCGACGTGAACCTTCTGGTGCGTGCTGAGCCCGGCCGCCTCGAGCGCGGCGCGGCCCCGGGGGTGCACCGGGATGACCACGTCGACGTCGTCCGCCACCTCGTGCAGGGAGCGCACCAGGGTGGCCGCGGCCGCGGGATCGTCCACGTTGGACGGCCGGTGCAAGGTGGCGACGACGTAGGCGTCGGCCAGTCCCAGGGCGGCCCGCGCCGCCGCGGTGTCGAACCGGTCCATGCTGGCCAGCAGCGTGTCGATCATCGGGTTGCCGACCAGGTGCACCGCGTCGACGGGGCGACCCTCGCGGGCCAGGTGGCCGGTGGCCTCGGGCGAGGTCACGAACAGCAGCGCGCACAGCTGGTCGGTCAGCCGCCGGTTGAGCTCTTCGGGCATGGAGTCGTCGAAGCTGCGCAGCCCGGCCTCCACGTGGGCCACCGGGATGCCGAGCTTGGCGGCGGCCAGCGCGGCGCCCAGGGTGGAGTTGACGTCGCCGTACACCACGGCCAGCGCGGGTGAATTCTCCGTGAACTCACGCTCGATGCCGGTCATGACCTCAGCGGTCTGCCGCGCGTGGCTGGCCGAGCCGACTCCCAGGTTCACGTCGGGCCGGGGCAGGCCGAGCTGGACGAAGAAAACCTCCGACATCTGCTCGTCGTAGTGCTGCCCGGTGTGCACGATCCGCTGCTGGTGACCGAACGCCGCCAGCGCGCCGATCACCGGCGCGGCCTTCATGAAGTTCGGCCTCGCCCCGAGCACGTGCGTGATGGGTCCGCGCATCGCGTCCTTTCTGTTCACCTGAGCCCGCTACCATCCGCCGCCGTGACGACGTCCAAGCCGTACCCCTCGCCCCGAGCGCTCTCGCTGGCGGCCTCGATCGCCTGGCGGCACGTGACCAGCGACCCGGTCCGGGCCCTGCTGCTCGCCTGGCGCGTGCTGCCCGGCCCGGTCCGGCCCTGGCTCAGGCTCGCCGGGCCTTACGGCCGCGCGGCCGCGCTGTGGGGTACGGGGGAGCGGGACGCGGCCCTGACCGCGGCCGGTCCCTCGCCCCGGCGCCTGGCGGCCTTCAGCCTGGCCGTAGACCAACCCGCCGTGGCGGCGGACGCCGTCGCAGAACTCGCCGAAGACGACCACGCACGCCCGGTCCTGACGGCCCGGCTGGCCTGGCGCGAAGGCCGCCTCACCGAGGCCGTCAAGGCCCTCGACGGGGCCCGGGACGGCCCGGCCCGCCGCCTGCGCGACACCCTCACCGCCGAGCAACGCGTCCTCACCGGCGTTAACCCGCGACTGTCGCACGCAGGCCCACGCGCCATCCGGGGCATCCCCGGGCGCGTTCTGCACCTGGTCACCGATGCGCTGCCCGTCACCAGCGCGGGCTACACGATCCGGACGCACGAGATCGCGGTGGCCCAGCGGGCCGCCGGACTCGACCCGCATGTGGTGACCAGGTGCGGGTACCCGGTGACGCAGGGCCGGATCGACGGCAGGCGGCTGGTGCTGGTCGACGGGATCGCCTACCACCGGCTGCTGCCGGCCCTGATGCCCGGCCGGGCGGACGCGGTGGCCGACCGGGGGCTGGCCCTGGCCGCCGAACTGACCAGGCAGCTCAGGCCAGCAGTCCTGCACGCCGCGAGTAACTTCGCCAACGCCAGGATCGCGCTGGCGCTGCGCGCGCGGTACGGCCTGCCGGTGGTGTACGAGGTGCGCGGGTTCTGGGAGGACACCTGGCTGTCCCGCCATCCGGACGCGGGAAGGCTCGCGGCCAGCGAGCTCTACCGGGCTAACCGCGATCTGGAGACCCGGTGCATGCTGGCCGCCGACCTGGTGGTGACGCTGGGCGAGGCGATGCGGGAGGAGATCGTCGCCCGCGGCGTCCCGGCCGCCAAGGTGCTCATCGTGCCCAACGCCGTGTCGCAGGAGTTCCTCCGCCCGCTGCCCGACGCCAGCGGCCTCCGCCAAGAGCTCGGCATCGGCCCGGGCGAGTACGTGGCCGGCGTGGTGTCGACGCTGAGCCCGTACGAGGGCATCGGCACGCTGCTCGAGGCCATCTCGATCGTGCGCGGCCGCGGCGTGCCTGCCCGGGCGCTGATCGTCGGCGACGGACCAGAACGGGCCGCCCTGCAGCGCCATGCCGCCGCCTGCGGGCTGGCCCAGGCGGCCATCTTCACCGGCCGCGTGCCCGCGGCGAAAGTACGTGAATTCCACGCGCTCCTCGATATTTTCGTCGTCCCGCGCACACCGGACAGGGTCTGCCAGCTTGTCACTCCATTGAAACCAGTAGAAGCGATGGCGAGCGGATTGTGCGTGGTAACTAGTGAAGTGAAAGCACTCTCCGAAATCATCAAACATGAAGTGACGGGGACGCTAACAGTACCGCAAGATCCGGTGTCACTCGCCGACCGCCTTGAATACCTGTTTTACAGTCCGGATATCCGAAGAAAACTCGGAGACAATGCCCGTGAATGGGTGGCCAGGGACCGAACCTGGGCGCACAACGCGGCACGGTATCAGGACGCGTACGCGCGCCTGGGGGCAACCTAGGCAGGGGATCTATGCCGGTGCAGGACGTGCTGGTGATCGGGCTCGGCTACGTCGGCCTCCCGCTGGCCGTCCAGGCGGCTCGCGCCGGGTTCCGGGTGACCGGCTACGACACCAGGCCCGAGATCACCGCCGGCCTGATGGCCGGGCGATCGCATGTGGACGACGTCACCGACGCCGAGGTAGCGGCCATGCCGGGGTTCCGCGCCACCGCCGACGAGACCGAACTCGGGCCGGCCGATGTCATAGTCATCTGCGTGCCGACGCCGCTGTCGGTGGCCGACGGCCCCGACCTGAGCGCGGTCCGCGCCGCGACGGCCACCGCCGGGCGGCTGCTGCGGCCGGGCACGCTGGTCTCGCTGGAGTCGACCACCTATCCGGGGACCACCGAGGAGGTGGTCCGCCCGCTGCTGGAGAAGGCGTCCGGGCTGACCGCCGGGCCCGGCTTCTCGCTGGCGTTCTCCCCGGAGCGGATCGATCCGGGCAACCCCGACTACGGCTTCGCGAACACGCCCAAGATCGTCGGCGGGGTCACTCCTAGCTGCGCTGACGCCGCGGCGTCCTTCTACGGGCGGATCTGCGACCAGGTGGTGCGGGCCAAGTCGGCCCGCGAGGCCGAGATGGCCAAGCTGCTCGAGAACACCTACAGGCACGTGAACATCGCCCTGGTCAACGAGATGTCGATCTTCTGCAGGGAGCTGGACGTGGACCTGTGGGATGCGATCAGGTGCGCCGCCACCAAGCCGTTCGGCTTCCAGCCGTTCTATCCCGGGCCGGGCGTCGGCGGCCACTGCATCCCCATCGACCCCAACTACCTCAGCTATAAGGTCCGCACGCTGGGCTACCCGTTCCGGTTCGTCGAGCTGGCGCAGGAGATCAACGGCCGGATGCCCGGCTATGTCACCGAACGCGCCGCCGAGCTGCTCAACCGCAACTCTCAGCCGGTCAACGGCGCGCGCGTGCTGCTGCTTGGCGTGACCTACAAGCGGGATATCGCGGACCAGCGGGAGTCGCCGGCCCGGCCGATCGCCCGCAAGCTGCGCGGCCGCGGCGCCGCGGTCGCCTATCACGACCCGTACGTGCCCGGCTGGCAGGTGGACGGCCAGGCCATACCCCAGGCGGATGACCTGCAGGCCGCGGTGGCCGCCGCCGACCTGGTGATCCTGCTGCAGCCGCACCAGGCCTACGACCCGGCCGAGCTGGCCCGCACCGCGCGGCTGCTGCTCGACACCCGCGGCGTCGTCCCGGCCGCGCCGCACGTCGAGGCCCTCTAACACCGAAGGAGCTCACTCGATGCGAGTGCTGGTGTGCACGGTCGTTCACCATCCCGCGGACGCGCGCATCTACCACCGGCAGATCGCGGCGCTGCTCGAAGCCGGCCACCAGGTCAGGTACATCGCGCCGGTGGATGCCCCCGATTTTTCCGAACGGACCTGGGCGGGAGCGCAGCTCACCCCCGTGCCGCGGACTGCGCGCGGCCCGCCAGCAGCTTGCCCGGCACAGCCCGGACGCCGACCTGCTGCTGATCCACGACCCCGAGCTGCTGCTCGCCCTGCCCGCCCGGCGCAGGCGGCCCGCCACCGTCTGGGACGTGCACGAAGACACCGCCGCCGCGCTCAGCACCAAGCCCTGGCTGCCGCGTCCGCTCCGGCCCGCGGCCGCCGCGACGGTGCGGACCGCCGAACGGATGGCCGAGCGGTACCTGCACCTGATCCTGGCCGAGCACGGCTACGTGTCCAGGTTCCGGCGGCCGCACCCGGTGGTGCCGAACACCACGTATGTGCCCGACCACCCGGCTCCGCAGGACCTCAAGCGGCGGGTGGTGTACGTCGGCCACCTTTCGCCGGACCGGGGCGTCGGGGAGATGATCGAGCTGGCCGTGCTGCTGCGCCCGCACGGCATCACGGTCGAGCTGATCGGCCCGGCCGACGGGCGGGCGCGAGCGCAGATCGGGCCTGCGCAGGCAGACGGCTTGCTCCGCTGGCACGGCTTCGTGCCCAACGACCGGGCCATGCCGATGGTGGACGGCGCGCTGGCCGGCCTGTCACTGCTGCGGGACGAGCCGAACTTCAGGCACTCCCTGCCCACCAAGGTGGTGGAGTACATGGCCCGCGGCGTGCCCGTGGTGACCACCCCGCTGCCGGCCGCCGCCGAGCTCGCCCGCGGTCACGAATGCGGTTTCGTGGTGCCATTCGGCGACCCTCACGCGGCGGCGGACGCGGTGCTGCAACTCGACCGGGATTCTTCCTTGCGGGTGAAGATGGGACAACGCGGACATGAGGCGGCATATTCTTCTCTGGGCTGGCCTTCTGATGCCCGTGCATTTGTCGCCCAGCTAGAATTGTGGGCCAGGGAAAATAACCTTCAGGACGGATTCCGATAAGCCGGTGTTCATCTTCTGGTCATTTTTGAACACGCCGTCGGCAGTCAGTAAGAAAGGACGCCGGTGCGGATAGGTGGCGCGCTCGCCGCACGCGCACGCGCGCTTATCGCGGGTCATCGGCTATTCACCGCCGCCCTGGCGGCCGGGGCGGCCGCCAGGCTGCTGGCCATGCTCGGCTACCCGGGCGCGCTCTGGTTCGCCGGTGACTCGTACGTGTACCTGGGCGCCGCGCTGCGGCTGCGGCCCGACCTGTCCAAGACGACGGGCTACTCGCTGTTCCTGCGCGCGCTCGAGCCGCTGCACAGCCTGACCCTGGTGGCTGGCCTGCAGCACCTGATGGGGCTGGGCATCGCGGTCATGATCTACCTGCTGCTGCGGCGCGCCGGCGTGCCGCCGCGCTGGGCGACCGCGGCCACGCTGCCGGTGCTGCTCGACGGGTTCGAGATCGAAGACGAGCACATGGTGATGGCCGAGGCCCTGTTTACCTTCCTCGTCATGGCGGCCCTGCTGCTCATGCTGTGGCGTCGTCAGGTGTCCTGGCCGGTCGCGCTGCTGGCGGGCCTGCTGGCCGGCTACGCCGTCGACGTGCGCAGCGAAGGACTGCCCGTGCTCGTCCTGTTCCCTGTCGCCGTCGCCCTGCGTGGCTGGCGGGCTGGAGGCTGGCGGAACTGGCGTGGCTACCTGGCGGCGGCCGTGATGGCGGTCGGCTGCGCGGCGCCCGTGCTGGGCTACGCGGCGTGGTTCCACTCCTGGACCGGCTCCTACGCGCTGACCAGGTCCGACGGGTTCTACCTGTGGGGCCGGGTCTCATCCTTCGCCGAATGCTCGGTGATCAAGCCGCCGGCCGCTGAACTCAAGGTGTGCCCGGCCGGGTCACCCTCGAGCCGGACACCGCCCGGCAACTACATCTGGCACGCGCCGCAGGTGCACCACCTCCCGGGCGGCCCGGTCAGCGTGGCCAACGACCGGCTGCTCCGCGACTTCGCCCTGCACGCGGTCGAGGCGCAGCCGCTCGGCTACCTGCATGCGGTGCTGGACGGCGTAGCGCTGTCGGTGGAGTGGCCGCGACGAGCCTATCCGGGCTCCGGGACGGTGTCGTACTACTACTTCCACCTCAAACCGCAGACCGTCCCGGCCAACCACTCCTGGATCCCCGGCGGCACCGCCTACGCCGACGCCGCGCGGTACGGCCGCGCCGTCCCGAGCCGCGTGGTCGAGCCTTTCGCCGTGCTGATCGCCGGGTACGAGCGGGTGTTCTACACCTACGGCCCGCTGTTCGGGCTGATCCTGGTCACCGGCCTGGGCGGCGTGCTGCGGATCCGCCGGCCCCGCGGCGGGATCCCGCGCCTGGCCAGGGTCCCGCGGACCGGCAGCATGCTGCCCTGGATGACGGCGATCGTGCTGCTGGTGTTCCCGGTCGCGGTCGCGGACTTCGACTACAGGTACCTGCTCCCGGTCCTGCCGTTCGCCGGCCTGGCCGCGGGCCTGGCCTTCGCACCCGCGGCTGCGGCCACCGGTGGCGAGCCGGATACCGCGGCGCAAGCACCACAGGCCGTTCGCAGGAAAGGGGCGCTACAGGCCACTGGGCCAGGTGATCGATACCGGGGCGACGAGCGGCGGGCCGACCTCTAGCTGGATCTGCGCGTGCGCGGTGAGCGGGATGTTGCGGGGGTTGCCCTGGTACACCTGGCCGTCGTAGATCGTCGTGACCTTTCCCTTGGCCGGCCCGACTCGATCCGGTCCGAGCGGCTGTCCCCACTCGTCGAAGAACTCACCGAGGGTGTAGCTGCGCTGGACGGGAGACTCGATGTGGATGATGCCGTCGGGAGCGTGCGTGTGCAGCCAGTAGAAACAGGTCCCGCTGGCGACGAACGGACCCGCGGAAGTCTGTTCCACCTGGGCCCCGGGTATGCCGATCGCCGCGGGAACCTGCCGGGGCGAGCCGTTCACGAAGACGGTCAGGTGAGCGTGGATGTGAAAGAGCGTCTGCTCGCTGGTCTGGCAGCTGATGCCGTCGGCCGGCTGGCCGGTAGCGGCGGTGGCGGTGCTGGCCAGCGGGGCCGCGTTCGGCACCGGGACACCTTCGGACCCGAGAGCGCCCGCCGATGGTGCCGGGCTGAGCTTGCCTAGCGCGGCGAGCGGGGCCAGCTTCAGCGACGGGGCGCTGGCGGCCGCGTTCGTTCCGCCGCTGCCCACGGCGAACGTGATGCCCACGGCCAGGCCGGCCGCCACGATCACCGCCGCGATGCCCGCCCGCCAGCGGCGCCGCCGTTGCCGCCGGGCCTGCTCGGCCCGCATCCGCTCGACGGCCTTTCTCCTGCTGTCCCTGGACATTGGCCTCCGCTCCCATGTACTACGGTCTACGTACGTAGATAGTAGCAGCATGCGGCAGGCCGGCCGCCGTAAGCTGTCAGGCAGGACAGGGAGGTGGCATGCGCGGTTTCGGTGACCTGGAAGCCGTCATCATGCATCTGGTGTGGGATCGAGACGACGAGGTCACCGTGCGGGAGCTGTTCGACGAGCTGCGGCAGGAACGGGCCATCGCCTACACCACCGTCATGAGCACGATGGACAACCTGCACCGCAAGGGATGGCTGGACCGGGTCAAGGACGGCAAGGCCTACCGCTATACGGCCACGGCCAGCCGCGAGGAGTACAGCGCGCGCCTGATGCGGGAGGCGCTGGCCGGCGGCGGGGACACCGAGGCGGTGCTGAGCCATTTCGTCGCGCAGATGGACGGTGAGGAGTCCAGCGCGCTGCGGGCCGTGGTGCGGCGGCTGGCGCGCCGGAGCCCGGAATGACGGCCGCGCTGCTGCTGTGCGCCTATGCGCTGATCGTGGCCTGGTCGGCGTCGGTGCTGCTGACGCCGCTGACCTCGCGCGGCATCAGCGCCCGGCTCGGGCTGACCGCCTGGCTGACCGCGATGGCCAGCGTGCTGGTCTGCCTGGGGACGGCGCTGGCGTTGCTGGTCAGGGCGGCGGTGACGAGCTGGCCGGGGTTCGCGGCCGACGTGTGCCGCTCGGTCGCGGGTCAAGCGTGTACGCCGCTGGTGTACCGCGGCGTGTTCGAGTTCGGCCTGAGCGCCGTCGCGCTCGTCGCCACGGTGACCGCGACCGTGCTGGCCTGGCGGTACGGGCGCCACGTCCAGCGCGCCCAGCAGGGCACCCGGGCGCACGCGGAGGCTGCGCGGGTGACCGGCAGGCGGCTGCCCGGCATCCCCGGGTTCCCGGCCGGGCCGGCCGTCGTGCTCGATTCTGCGCAGCGGGTCGCGTACTGCGTCCCGGGCCGTCCCGCCGCCATCGTGCTGTCCACCGGAGCTCTGGCCATCCTGGACCCGTCCCAGCTGACGGCCGTGCTGGCCCACGAGCGGGCGCACCTGGCCGGACGTCACCACCTGCTGATCGCGGCGACCCGCGGGCTCGCCGCCACGTTTCCGGCCGTGCCGCTGTTCACCCGGGGGCCTGCTGAGGTGGCCCGGCTGGCCGAAATGTGCGCCGACGACGTCGCGGCCCGCAGCAGCGGCAGGAACACCCTCGTCACCGCCCTGCTCGCGATGGGCACCGGCATCGCCGTGCCCGCCGTCGCCCTCGCCGCCAGCACCTGCGCGGTGCAGGCCCGTGTCCAGCGGCTGCTGGAACCGCCCCGCCGCGGCCGCCGTGCCCGCTACAGCCTCGCCCTGGCCGGCGTCACCCTAGCCCTGGTGTCCGGCATGCTCGCCGTGTTCGCCTCCTCCCGGTAGGACGATCGCGGAGGACCTCGTGCTGAGCCGGGGTGGCTGGCGGCGAACGAGGAGTTCCGGCGGTACATCCTGGATCTCCTGCGGGACTCAGGGACCCTGCCCGGTGCGGCGGGCATCGGCGTATCCTGATCACTGGGTGAGTCGGCCGGGCGGTCGCGCCGGGCTTGTTTGGCCCGGTGAGGAAGGTCCGGGCTCCACAGGGCAGGGTGGTCGGTAACGCCGACCCGGGGTGACCCGCGGGACAGTGCCACAGAAAACAGACCGCCCCTGCGCCCAGCGCAGGGGTAAGGGTGAAACGGTGGTGTAAGAGACCACCAGCGTCGCAGGTGACTGCGGCGGCTAGGTAAACCCCACCCGGAGCAAGGTCAAGAGGGGAACCAGCTGGTTCCCTGCGCGAGCGTTTGAGGGCGGCTCCGCCCGATGCTCGCGGGTAGGCCGCACGAGGCTGCCGGCAACGGCAGTCCCAGATGGATGACCGTCGCCCCGCGCAAGCGGGGGCACAGAACCCGGCCTACAGGCCGGCTCACCCCTTTTTACCGCTCTTACCTGCGGCGGAGCGGTGCCCAGGTCAGCCAGTTCCGCCACTGTTCCGCCGGAGCGCGACGCGCCTGTGGTTCCGCGCTGCCCGCGAGCCTTTCCCCTCGCCTTGTCCCTGACGCTGACGCCACCCGCCCGGCTGCTGCCGTGCGGGCCTTCGGCGTGCCCGGAAAGACCCCTTAACTGCCACCGGTCCGCCGCCGGTGACGGGAGCACCGGGGCGGGCCCTGACCCCAACCGATCCACCCGATTGGAGATCCAGTGCCCAACCTAATCAGTGACCCAGGACCGTACGAGACCGAGGACCAGGCCCGCACCACGCCTGCCGTGCAGGCGGTGTACACCGCGTACCGCGCCGGAACCGCATCCCTGCACGACGGCTCGGCTGACCTGCTGTTGTCCGCGTGCGAGGCGGCTGGGGTGACGCTTGGCGCCTACGACCTGCGCATCCTGAACTGGCTTGCCGGGTTCGAGCCGCACTCCGCCGCCGCGGTCGCGGTCGCGGGAATCATCATCCGCGCCGCTGCCCGGCCCCCGCACGAGATCGTGTTCAACCTCGCCGTCGGCGATTGCACGTACTTCTGCCTGTCCGAGAGCCTGGGGGAGTGGGGCGCGCGGCAGCGGGAGCAGGCCATCAGCGAGGGCGGCAACGCGGATCGCGAACGGTGGAGCGACCGGGCGGCCGAGATGCTCTCCGCCGCCGAGGCCGCGTTTGCCGGACACACCCGATGACCGCCCAGGATGCGGCGCCCCAGGCCCGCCCCTGTCCGCCGTGGTGTACCAAGGACCACGCCCGGCATGACGACCCCGACTGGCCCGCCACCCACAACGGCGCGCTCACGATGGTCAGCCCCGTGTCCGGCTGGATCCTGGTGCAGGCCATGACCGGTGACTCGCCTCACTGGAAGCTCGGACAGGTCTACGCGCACGCGGCCGCAGTCGCTCAGCAGACCGCCGCCGAGATCACCACCGCTCGGTCCGGGCGGGCCGACATCGCGTGGGCCACCGCCGACCTGCTCACCGCCGCAGCCGAGGCCACCGGCAGCCCCGAGCTGCGCCGGGCCGCCGAAGAGCTCAGCCGGGCCGCCCGCGCCCCCTGGGGCCGGCCCCAGGCCCCGTCCACGGCTGGGCTGATGCTCCGCACCGCTGCCTACCTGCTGGTCGGCTGCGCCCCTGCTCGGCAGCCGGCCGCCACCCGCCGCGCTCTGATCATCGCTTTCGCCGGCCTGGCTCACTCGGTCGCCCGATTGCGCGCTGCCCAGCAGCGCAATACCCAAGCCGACGCCGCCCGTCGCGCCGCCACGGGCCTCGCCACCCTCGGCGGCCCCACCTGGGGCACCGAACCGGCACCGGGCACCGTCGCAGCCATGATCCGGCCGCCCAGAACCAGCCATGCCGGTGCCGACTTCTCCCGGCGCCGGATCCGCTCTGGCTCTGCTGTCTCTGCGTACTCAGGTCCGTCTGGCACATGGTCGCCCCAGCGCAGGCGGGCAGCATGGACCTGGCGCCTTAGTTCCTCGAGTTCGCGGGTCAGGCGATCGCGTATGCCGCGAGTATTTCCCTCTTCGTGGCGGGCCCCGGCCAGGCGGCCCGCCACATCCTGGGCGGTACGTGATGCGGCGTCTCGCTCGCGGTCGGCCGCCACGAATCTGCCGTTCAGCTCGGCGTGTTCTGCCTCCCAGGTCCGGCGTGCGGCACGTCCGCGCCCGGACAGCAACGCGAACAGCCCCGGCTTGCCGGGCCGGTGCGCCGCAACGGCCGAGCTAGCCATCTGCCAGCGATCATCCACCGCGCGCAGTCGGCAATCGGCGTCCTGCTGCTCGGCCTCGAGCTTGCGTCGAAAAGCTATCGCGGATTCGAGGCCGGTGTTCGCCAGCGCATGGTCCCGCGATGCGATCGGGAGCCGGGTGATGGAGTGTGAAACCACGGATCGTTCCGCAGAAAGGTCTCTCACCCGGGAAAGCGCGCGGCGAAAGCTCGTTACGGCGCCCTGCCAGTCCGGGCGGAGCGCGGCGGTCTGCCCCAGCATGTTCTGCATGCCTGAGTCGCGGTTCCACCAGAAGTCCTGCACGAAGGTAGCGCGGTTGGCCCGGTTACCGAGCCGGGCGGCGATCATCGCCCAGGCGTCGTGGCCGGCGGTCTGACTGAAGTAGTCCACCGTGGCGGCGGCGTCGCGCCACTGGCCGCCGATGCCCTTCGGCCTGGGGATCTCGGTGCTGACGTTTTCCCCGGCGCCGTTGTTCGACGAGGCCACCACGATCTCGAAGCCGGTCAGCTTCGGATTGGGGGTGGTGATCGTGTGCGAGTACCGCACCGGCTGCCACTGTTCGCGAGCGGTCGTGAACGCTTCGCCGGGGGAGGTGAGGCAGGCCAGTTCGATCGCGCGCTTCACGACGATGGCGGCGATCACGTCGCGGAGCATGGTCGTCTTGCCGGTGCCGGGCGGGCCGTTGACGGCGAACACGCCACAGGTGTCGCTGAGCGTCCGCAGGATCTGGTTCACCGCGAACTGCTGGCTGAAGGCCAGCGGGCGATTGGTATCCGTGACCCACCGGCCCGAGGGAATACGATCAGGAGCGCAGCCTGCGCGGACGCACAGCGGCTCCTTCTGCACGTCGGTGCGGGTGGTGCCCGGGCTGGTGGCCAGGTACTGGCTGAGCGCGCTGCCAGCGTTTCCGCGGCCTAGCGCCGCGCTGATAAGCGTCAAGTCGTCAGCGACGTAGCTGCTGACGCGGATGTTCTGGGGGTGCAGTTCATTCGTCACGCCGAGTCGCCCGGTGAGTTCGGCGGTGAAGCGATAGAGATCGGAACCGGTGAGCGGGGCTTGATCCAGGCGGGCTCGGGGTCGCGACTCTCCGTCGGTCTCCGTCTTCGCTTGCTCGTGGCCCTTCGCCCCGACGGCCGATTTCGCCAGATTGCCGGCCACACTGCCTGCCATGGCACCGCCGGCCGCGGCAAGCGGACCGCCGACCGCCGCGAGCGCTATGGTGACGGCGGCGGTCACCCCTCCCGACACCGCGCCGGGGACCGCATTGCGAATGCCGTCAGCCAGGATTTTCGTGACGCCGGTGAGCCTTTGCAGGCCCTCAGCGTAGTCCAGGGCGTCTTCGCGGAAGCCGGTTAAGGTGGGCTTACCGCGGACGATCTGGCCTACCGCCCACGCGCACGCGGACAGGACGGCGGATTCCTGGACGAGGTATCCGTCTGCGTCGACGGTGCAGGCGAACAGGGCCGACTGGCCACGCGTTGCCGCTTCTGGGTCGTCTTGACCGTACTTCTTCACGAGGACGTCGCGGATCTTGCTGAGATCGTAGACGCCGCCGAACACCACGTGGCGCCAGATCTTGCCGGACTTCGCCTGCGGTAGTTTCCCGCCAGGTTCCCACGGCATCGGATCCCCTGGGCGGAAGTCGGCGACATGGTTCCTGGCAGCAATCCTGGGCAGCTGCTGGGGGCTGAACATCTCCACGGCGTGCCAGAAACGTACGATCTGCGCTGGATCATCAGGCATGTTCACCATCACCCCGGAGTTGATGTTATGCATAACTCTCGCATCTCATCACGGCTGCTCCTGGCCCCGTGATTGCGCTCATTCACATGTACGGCAGCTGGTCATGAACTGAGCCTGCCGCGCTTATTGGAAAGTCCGGTACAGCGGACTTTCCGCTCGTGAGTTCGCCTTGGCGGATAACGGCGAGCAGTTACCGAGTTAGCAAACTGTGTCGTAAGGGTCATATTGACGGTATCTCGTGAGCAGGGCCCCACCCAGCCACGCACAGAGATCATGACCCGCTTAACCTGCAATACCGTGATTTCGTTTGATGGGTTACAGGGTCCGATGCGGCAGGTCCACGCTCTGTAACTTAGTTAGGTCCTATCGGTCATGCTGATGAGGAAACGTCCAGCTGACATCGCGACGCAGTGAGGCTGGCCGGGCTTCAGGCTTGATGCCAGTAGGTGGGACTGGGCCGCTGGAAGTGTACGGTAAAGGGGGTTGCCGGAGTTCCGCGATCGTTCGGTTCGACCATGCCGGAACGCCACGCCGCGTGGTGACGCTGATGGGAGCTAATGAGGTTATGCCCTTCCCTCCGTTGGCGACAGCCGAGGAAATCCAGAATCGGTTCAAAG
>OCTA010001469.1_pt1 | contig 21602 bp, 17 predicted proteins | sample 1538991 | NCBI WGS metagenome assembly OCTA01 (sample SAMEA3539302, study PRJEB22396) | soil metagenome | biome: tundra; feature: field; material: soil | place: USA | collected 2010-05 | depth 0.15 m | reverse complement strand
CTTCGTCGTAGTGAACGGCCACCGAGCGATCTCCGGCCAGCGTGATGCGGGTCGGCGCGAGCCGGTCGAGGGCGCGACGCGCCTCGGGCGGCAAGGCACCCAGGACCGTCGCGCCCAGATCGGCGTCGGGCGCGGCGAGCTCCGCGAAGCTCCGCCGTCCGACGCAGCCGAGCCGCACCAGATCCGCGACCGCGTCGGCACCCAGGACGGGCAGGGGGGCCTCGGGGGCGATCTGTCGCGCGAAGGCCAGCCGGCGGAGCAGCGGTGCGATGGCGTCGCCGCCGGGCAGACGATCGATCCCACGGGCCAGCGCCGCGGTGGCCAGCAGGCGCGCCGTTTCTTCGTCGGGGGGCGCCGGCTCGGTGTGCTCGTCGAGCATGAGCGCGCCGAAGCGCAGGCCGGTGGTGCGCTCCACCCGTTCGGTGCCCGCGTCGAAGGCGCGGTGATCGACGTCCTCGATGCGATCCGAAAAGAGATCCAGCAGCCAGTCGGGCTCGATGCTCGACGCCAGCCGGATGGCGGGGCCGCGCGCGCCGAGGCCCTTGCTCCGCCGATCTTCGACGTCGACCGCCACCAACCAGTCGGAGGTGGCCGGAAATCCCAGCTCGGCGCTGCCCCCCGCGGCGAGCACGACCGTTTGGGCGCCGGTCTCGCGCCGGCGCGCGACGCGATCGGGGAAGGCCGCCAAGATCGCCAGACGGAGGCCGCGCGTTTCCGCCGGGCTGCCTCGCGGTTCCCAGTGGCCCTTTTCGAGAGCGCCGGCGAGCTGCCGGTGGACCCGGCCCACCTCCTCCGCGGCGCGGCCATCGATCTCCAGCCGACGGAGCGCGCCCGGGTTGAAGCGCGCGGCCTCCGCTTCCCGGTACAGGTCGACAAGGTCGACAAGATCGGCGCCACGATCGAAAACGGCGGCGTGCCCGGGGCGAAAGGGCGTGCGGGCGGTGGCGCGGATGTCGCGTTCGGAGACCAGCGCCGCGGCCAGGCAGGCCGCCTCGCCGGCGCCGCGGGTTTCCCCCTCGACCACCAGGCGCGCCAGACGCGGGTGGACCGGAAAACGGAGCATGCGGCGGCCAACTGCGGTGAGCTGTCCGCCGCCGGGATCGACGGCGCCGAGGCGGCCCAGCAGCTCGCGCGTGGCGCCCCAGGCCGAGGCGGGCGGCGCCTCGAGCCAGGTCAGCGCATCCGGATCGGTGATTCCCAGCGCCGCCAAGGTCATGGCCAGCTCGGCCAGATCCGCGCGCGCGATCTCGGGCGGATCGTAGAATGGGCGACCGTCGAAGTCGTGGCGCGTGTAAAGGCGCAGCGCGCGACCGGGCCGGGTGCGTCCGGCCCGGCCGGCGCGCTGCTCGGCCGACGCCTGGCTGATCTTGGCCAGCGCCAGCGTCGGCAGCCCGGTCCAGGGCGAATGCGCGGCGATGCGCGCCAGCCCCGAATCGATGACCGCCACGACGCCGTCGATCGTCACCGAGGACTCCGCCACGTTGGTCGCCAGCACCACCTTGCGCCGCGCGGCCGGTGCCACGGCGCGCGCCTGGTCCTCCAGCGACATCTGACCGTGCAGCGGCAGGATGGCCAGGCCGGCGGCGCCCGGTAGCTCGGCCAGCGCCGCCTGGACGCGCCGAATCTCTGCAGCGCCGGGGAGAAACACCAGCAGATCGCCGTCCCCTTCCTCGTGCAGGATCCGGCGAGCCGCGGCCACGACCTGGCGTTCGAGGGGGCGATCGTCCCGGGCCTGGGTCGCCGGCAGGTGCTCGATCTCGACCTCGAAGCGCCGGCCGTCGCTGCGCACCGTGGTCGCGCGGCCGGCTGTCCCGGCCAAGAAATCCCGGGCCGGCTCGCTCTCGAGGGTGGCCGACATCGCGACCACCGCCAGATCGGGTCGCGCGCCCGCGCCCGGCAGAGCGCCGCGCGGTCCACGCAGATGGCGCAGCCAGGCCAGCGCCAGATCGGTCGCGACGTGCCGCTCGTGCAGCTCGTCGAGCACGATCGCCGATACGCCGCGCAGCTCGGGATTGGCCAGCAGGCGCCGCACGAACAGACCCTCGGTCAGAAAACGCAGCCGCGTCTGGGGCCCGCCCGCCTCGTCGAAGCGGACGCTGTAGCCGACGGTCTCGCCGATCCGTTGGCGCAGCTCGGCGGCCACGCGGGTGGCCGCCAGGCGCGCCGGTAGCCGCCTGGGCTCGAGCACCCAGATCTCGCCTCGGCGCCCGTACCCCGCGTCGAGCAGGGCGCGCGGGACGCGGGTGGTCTTCCCGGCGCCGGGCGGGGCCTCCACCACGACCGCGCCGTCGGCCCCCAGGCCGGCGACGATCGCGGGCAGCGCGGCGTCGATGGGGAGGGGCGTCAAGCTCCCGCCGTCGACCGTCGATGAGGTGGGCACGGAAGGGTACAAACTCGCACAACGGGAACGCTCGGGTGGGTAAAGCGACTACACATTTTACGATAGACTGCCGGACGCGATGATTCGCTGTCCGAGCTGTGGGCGTCGGCTGAGCGACGCCGCCGCTGTCTGCGCGGTGCACGGCGCTCCGCCGCCCGCGCCCGCGACCGCGAACGTTCCGGAAGAGGACAAGACGCCGTTCGTCGTACCGGCACCCGATCTCCCCGCCTTCCGGGTCCGTCGAACGCTGGGCCAGGGGGGCTTCGGCGCGGTCTTCTTGGCCGAACGGATCTCCGACGGTCAGCCGGTCGCCATCAAGGTGGCCCGCTCCGACAACGCGACCGCGGGTGAGAGCCTCATGCGCGAAGCCTATGCGCTGTCCGCCATCGGGGTTCCCCACGTCCCGGCCGTCTTCGAACGCGGCCTGCTCAACGACGGGTCGGTCTACGTGGTCATGGAGTTCGTCCGGGCGCCGATCCTGGGCGATCGGCTGGCGGCCCTCTCGGGGCCGATGTCGCTGGACGAGTTCGCGCGGGACGCGCTGGCGATCCTGGGGGTCATCGAGACCGCGCACGGCCGCGGGTTCGTTCACTGCGATCTCAAACCGGAGAACGTGTTCGTCGACGACAAGTTCGGCGCCAAGCTGTTCGACTTCGGGTTGGTGCGCAGCCTCGAAACGGGCGCCGAGCGGGTGGAGTCGACCAAGGAAGAGGCGCCGGCGGGAACCCCCGAGTACATGTCGCCCGAGCAGTGCGAAGGGCGGCTCGACCTCGACGCCCGGAGCGACATCTACGCGCTAGGGGTGATCTTCTACGAGATGCTCTGCGGCGCCCCGCCGTTCTGGGGAAATTCCGCCGAGGTGCAACAGAATCACCGGAGCCGGCGCCCCCCGGCGCTGTCGCGCCGGGTGGAGGTGGCGGTCGCGCTCGAGGACGCGATCATGCGATGCCTGGCCAAGGATCCCGAGCGGCGCCCGCAGAGCATGGCCGATCTGCGGCGCGCGCTGCAGGCGGGGATCGCCGCCGAGCGGGCGCGGCGTGACGCGGCCGCCGTGCCGGTAGCGGTCGGATCGGTTTCGGCGCCCGCGTCCGCGCCCACCTCGGCCCAGGCGGCCAAACCTGCGGCGCCCGCCCGCGAGCGGCGGGCCGTCGCGCTGCTGTTCTTCGAGAGCAAGAGCAACGTGGCCGCCGTGCGAGAGGCCGGCAGCAGCGTGGGGGCCCAGCTGGCCCACACCGCGGGCACGCAGTACGTGCTGGCGTTCGGCCACGAGGTCGGGGACAACCCGACCCGGGCCGCGGCGACGGCGGGCGAGATGATCGTCGCGCGCGGGATCGCCCAGCACGTGCTGGTCGATCTCGCCTCGGTCTCGATCCAGGCGCGGCCGGACGGTTCGCGTCGGTATCAAAGCCCGCTCTTCGCCAAGAAGGAGCAGTATCCGGGCGAGACCGATCCGCGCGGCGTGTTGCTCTCCGCTGCGGCGATGGAGGTGCTGCCGGACGTCGCGGTGGAGCCGGTGCCCGGCCGGGCGGGGTTGGCGCTCCTGCAGAAGGCCGCGCAGCCGGGCGAGCGGACCACCACCCGGATGGGGGTCGCGCCGCTGGTGGGCCGCGACGATCTGCTGCGCACGCTGCTCGAGACGGCGCGCGCCGCGGCGAATGGCGGGCGGCCGACGATCGTGACCCTGCGGGGCGACGCGGGATACGGCAAGACCCACCTGGCGCAGATGCTGGTGCAGCACCTCGAGGTGCTCCCCAGCCTGCAACTCATGTTCGTGCGGGCGAAGGAGGTCTTGGGCGGGGTGGGGGAGCAGACCACGCGCGAGCTGCTCACGGCGACGCTGTCCTTGCCCGGCGCGGCGCCCGCCGATCTGGGTCGGGCGCTCTTGACCGAGCGCCTCGGCGCCGAGATGGCCAAGGAGGTCTGGGCCGGCGTCGCGGTGGCGATGGGCTGGGCGCCTCCCGAGCACCCCGAGCTGCGGGCGCTGGCCGCCGCCCCCGGTGCCCTGCGTTCGGCCGCCGCCCGCGCCGCCGGAGAGGGCTTGCGCCTCAAGGCACGCACCCGGCCGCTGGCGCTGGTGGTCGAGGACGCGCACTTCGTCGACGAGACGACGCTCGACGCGATCGAATATGCCGCGCTGGCGGAGGCCGCCTGTCCGCTCTGGATCTGCGTGGTCGGGCGGCCGGCGTTCGGGCGCGGGCGAACGGGATGGGCGGGCCGGGCGGCCGAGCGCCACGAGATCACGTTGCCGCCCCTCGAGCCCGCGGCCGCCGCCGAGCTGGCGCGCCGGCTACTGTCGCCGGCCGAGAACGTTCCGGCCAGCGCCCTGGCCCGCCTGGCCGCGCGGACGGAAGGGATCCCGCTGCTGCTGGTCGAGCTGGTGCGCGGCCTCAAGCGCGACGGGTTGGTGCGCAAGGCGGCCAAGGGACAGGGCTGGATTCTCGCCACCGACGAGCTGGACCGGTTGCCGGATCTTCCGCTCGTGCAGTGGCTGGCCAGTCGAGAGACGGAATCGCTGCCGCCCGACCTGATGGCGCACGCGAGATTGGCGTCGGTGCTGGGTGCGGAATTCAGCAGCGACGAGATCGAGGGCGTGCTGCAGGAGCTCGAGCGGGCGGGCGCCTGGACCGAGACCCAGCTGGACGCTGGAATTGGGGTCCGGCGCCTGGCCGAAAGCGGGATCCTATCGCAGCACCGCGGCGGGCGGGTCGGGTTCCGGCTCGCGCTCCTGCGCGACACGGTCTATCAGTCGGTCCCAGCGCCCCAGCGCGAGGTCATCCACCGCGCCGCCTATGAATACTACCGGCGACAGGACCGGCTGTCCGACGGCGCGCGCCTGCCGCCGATGGCGTTCCACGCCTCCCGCAGCGGGCTCAAGGTGGTGGCCGGGCACCTCTATCTGGATCTGGCGGGGCGCTCCCGGGCGCGGCATGCCTACCTGGACGCCGAGCTGCTCTACCGGAACGCGCTCGAGAACCTCTCGGCCGAAGACCTGCTGGGGCAGCTCAGCGCCGCGCAGGGACGGGCGCAGATGCGGTACCGCCTCGGTCGCCACGAGGATTCGCTCAAGGACTACGCCGATGCCCTGGCGCACGCGCGGCGGGTCGACGCCAAGCAGGCCCAGATCGACATCCTTCTCGACGAAGGGGTGGTGCTCGACCTGAGCCACGACTGGCCGCGCGCGGAGGCCGCCACCGAGGAGGCGGGGGCTCTCTTCGCCACCGACGCCTCGCTTCGCACGCCCGTGGTGGAGGCGCGACTGCTCATGTCGCGCGGGCGCAGCCTGCTGCGCGCCGACAAACAGACCGACGCGCTGGCGGTTTTTCGGCAGGCGATCGAGATCTCGCAACCGCTCGGCGAGGACGCCTACGAGGCCTACACGCAGAGCGTCTCGCTGGGCGGCTTCGTCGCGGCGACGCTGGGAAGGTTCGAGGAGGCGGAGGCCGCCATGAGCTTGGTGCTCGGCGTGTTCGAAGAGCACGGCGACATGGTGGGCCTCTGTGGCGCCCTCATAAACCGCGGCCTCCTGTCGCTGCTGACCGGCAACGTCGATCGGATGCTGGCGGACTACGAACGTGGCGTCCAGGTAGGACGCGAGTTCGGGATGTCGCTGGCCGAGAGCCTGTGCGTGCGCGATCTGGGCGAGGTCTATCTGATCCTGGGCCAGCCGGCTGCCGCGGAGCCCTACATCCGGCGCGCCATGGAGATGTACACCCAGACGATGGGCGAATCGGCGGCCCGGGTGGCCAACTGCGAGGTGCAGCTGGCGCGCCTCAAGTGGTACGGGGGAGAGGTGGACGTGGCGGCGGAGCTGGTCGCCAAGGTGCTGGCCCAACAGGCCGAGGCGCTGGCGGCGGGGCAGAAGGACTCCCTGCTCAACGACAGCGAACGCCTGGCGCTGGACCAGGTCGGTCTGGCGCTTCGCCACGCGCCGGCCGCCGACTTCGACGCGCTCATCGCGCGGGGGCACGAGCTGGCCCTGCAGCCGCAGGACATCGTCGAGATCATGGAGTGGAAGGCGCTCTCCGCGCTGCGATCGGGCCGGCGGGCCGAAGGAATCGGCCTCCTGCAGGAGACGCTGGCGCAAGCCGAGAAGACGGCGAGCCTGGCGGTCGATCGCATTCGACGCCAGGTGACCTTGGCCGGGTAGGATGGGGGCGTGCCGCCCGCCATCGAGGTTCGCGATCTCACGTTCGGCTATCCGGGGGCGACGACGCCGATTTTCTCCGGGCTGTCGTTCTCGCTGGCCGCGGGCTCGCGCTGTCTCCTGCTGGGCGCGAACGGCGTTGGCAAGAGCACGCTGCTGCGAATCGTGTCCGGCCGCCACCTCATCGCCCCGGACGCCGTGCGGGTGCTGGGCCGTCCCGCCTTTCAGGACACCACGCTGGCGGGCGACGTCGCGTTTCTGGGCGGGCCCTTTCCGTTCTCGGCCGACATCAGCGTCGCCGAGATCCTGGCGGGACGGCGGGGCCCCGGGTTCGATCCCGCCCGGCGGGCCCGCGTGCTGCAGCTCCTGGACGTGGACCCCGCCTGGCGAATGCACCGGGTCTCCGACGGCCAGCGCCGCCGGGTCCAGATCCTGCTCGACCTCGAGCGCACGCTGCGGGTGGTGCTGCTCGACGAGGTCACGGCCGAGCTGGACGTGCTGGCGCGCGCCGATCTGCTGGCCTTTCTGCAGGAAGAGAGCGTAGAGCGCGGGCTGTCGGTGGTCTACGCCAGCCACGTCCTCGACGGTCTCGGTGACTTCGCGACCGATCTCCTGTTCCTCTCGCCGGGCCGGCTGCGCTGCTTGGTCCCCATCGGGGAGGCCCTGGCGATCGCGGATCGGGTCGCACCGGGCGCCGGCTCGCCGCTCCACCGCCTCTGCGCGCTGTGGATGCGCCAAGATCGACAGCAAGATCGACAGGAAGATCGACCAGCCGATCGCGCGCCCCGAGATTCGTGAAGCAACCGGTTTGAACCGCGGTAGTCTCTGCCCGATGGACATCTCCCCGGACCAGGTTCAGCGCGCGCTCCTGGCGCTGGCCGCGTTCGTCGTCTCGGTGTCGGTCCACGAATTCGGCCACGCCTTCGTGGCGGATCGCCTGGGCGATCGGCTTCCGCGCACGCAGGGGCGGCTCACGCTGTCGCCGCTGGCGCACATCGATCTGATCGGGACCATTGTCATGCCGCTGGTGGGCGCGCTCCTGCCGGGCGGGTATCCCCTCATCGCCTGGGGCAAACCGGTGCAGACGAACCCGCGCAACTACACGGCCCGGCTGTCCCGACGGGTGGGCCACATGCTGGTGTCGCTGGCCGGGCCGGCGATGAATCTGCTGCTGGCCATCGCCGTTTCGATCGTATTCGTCGTCCTAGGCAGAAGTGGGCACCTGTCGCCCACGGTGGCGGCTGTGCTCCTCCGCTATGTTCTGGCGCTCAATCTGGTGCTCATGTTCTTCAACCTCATTCCGCTCCCGCCGCTCGACGGGGGGGCGGTGCTGGCGGCGATCCTGCCGGAGTCTCTCCAGTTCATCCCGCGGGCGCTCGAGCGCTACGGCATGATCCTGTTCTTCATCCTTTTCCTGTCGGGCGTGCTCGCGGTCTTCATGCGGCCGGCCTATGCGCTGATCGGGATCTGGTCCGACGCGCTCCGACGCTCCGTGGCGGCATGAGCGCCGAGGGCGGCGCCTATCGCGTTGCGCTCCCAGAGTTCGAGGGACCGCTCGATCTCCTCCTGCACCTGTGCAAGACGCACGAGATCGACATCGTCAACATCCCGATCGCCTTCGTCACCGAGAAGTATCTGGAGTACCTGGACGTGATGCAGTCGATGCCGTTCGACGTGGCGGCCGACTACCTGGTGATGGCGGCGACCCTGGCCTATCTGAAGTCGCGTGAGCTGGTCCCCGTCCCCGAGCCGCTGGACGTGGCCGGTGAAGAGGACGACCTCACGCTCGATCCGCGCGAGGAGCTCATTCGCCGGTTGCTCGAATACCAGAAGTACAAGGACGCCGCCGAAAAGCTGGGCGGCCGGCCCATCGAGGGGCGCAACGTGTTCGGGCGGGGCGCGCCGATCTCCGCCGACGAAAAGGAAGCGCTGCTGGGAGAGCAATCGGTCTGGAAGCTGATCGAGGCGTTCGGCAAGATCCTGGAGAAGACCGGCCACAAGCTGACCCACGACGTGGTCGTCGATCGGCTCTCGATCGGCGATCGGATGGGGCAGCTCCTGGACAAGATCGGCACCGGTGGCGGCTCTTTCCAGTTCGACGCCTGCTTCGATCTCTCGCTTCCGGAGCACGAGCTGCGGCACCAGATCGTCGTGACGCTGCTGGCGATCCTCGAGATGGCCCGCCTCAAGATCGTGCGCGTGCTGCAGTCGGCGAACGACGAGACCCTGTTCATCACCCAGGCGGCCGGCGTATCGCTGGAAGCGGCGCGCGAGCTCGCGACGACGGTTACGGTGGGCGAAGGCCCGACCGAGGATACGGTGGGCGATGGCCCGACCGAGGAGAAGAATGACGAAGCGTAAGAAGAAGGACGACATGGCGGCCGCGGTGGCCGTCTCCGACGACGAGCCCACCAGACCGGGCACCGAGGACGCTCCCTCCCCCGTCGACATCGACCTGGAGGAAGACGGTGACACGCAGGTCGGGCCCCCGCCCGCAGACGAGTGGGAGGCGCACACCCGGGTGATGGCGGCGCCCGAGATCGCCGAGATGGCGGCCGCGTCGGTCGAGGCGGGATCCGAGGACGTCCCCGAGCCGCCGCCGGTCGAGGCCCCCGGGCGCCTGGCCAACATCCTCGAGAGCCTGCTCTTCGCCAGCGATCGGCCGCTGACCCTGACCGATCTGAAGCGCCTGGTCGGCGAGCGCGACGGCAGCAAGATCACCGCCGTGCTCGAGGAGCTGGGGGCCCGTCGGCAAGACAGCGGCATTCAGCTGGCGCAGGTGGCGGGCGGCTGGCAGCTGCGGACCAATCCGGAGAATGTTCCCTGGGTCTCCCGCCTGCTGACCGGCAAGCCGCCGCGCCTGTCGCGCGCCATGCTCGAGGCGCTGGCGATCATCGCCTACCGGCAGCCGATCACCCGGCCAGAGATCGACGAGATCCGCGGGGTCGACTGCGGTCCGGTCTTGAAGACGTTGCTCGATCGCAGCCTGGTTCGCATGATCGGCAAGAAGGAGGAGGTCGGGCGCCCCATTCTCTACGGCACGACGCCGGAGTTCCTGCGCATGTTCAGCTTGCGCGATCTCTCGGAGCTGCCGACGCTGCGCGAGTTTCACGAGCTGGGCGCCGCCGAGATGGCCAAGGTCGACGCGGCCACGCCGCCCGCCGTCGACGCCCCGGCGCCGGTCGAGAGTGCGCGTCCGCCGGCGCCCGCGATCCGGGAGCCGGATCCCGACGAGGAGGATCGGCTGCTGGCCGATCTCGAGAACGCGGCGACCGCCGCGAGCAATGCGGCGGCCGCCCGGGAAATAGAACCGCCTGCCGAGTCGGCACCTCCGGCCACTTCAGAAGGGGCGGGCCCGGAAGGGACCGCGGACTAGCGGCCCGTGCGACTTCAGAGATTCTTGGCCCAGGCGGGGATATCCTCGCGGCGCAAAGCGGAGACGCTCATCGCGAGCGGCGCCGTGCGCGTCAACGGCGTGGTGGTGAGCACGCTGGGATCGTCGGTCGGTTCGCACGATCGCGTGGAGGTGGAAGGGCGTCGGGTGACGGCCGACGCGCCGATTTACCGCCTGCTCCTCAAGCCGCGCGCCTGCCTGGCGACGCTGGTGAAGGACGGCAAGCGGCCGACGCTGGCCCGCTACGTCCGTGACGCGGAGCCGGGGCTGAAGGTGGTCGCGCCGCTCGATTTTCCGGCCGAGGGGGTGGTGCTGCTCACCAACGACGGCGCCCTCGCCCAGGCGATGACCAAATCGGGCAAGGTGCCGATGACCTACCACCTCAAGCTGCAGGGGATCGTGGGCGACGACGACGTCGAGCGCCTGCTGCGCGGCTGGCGCTGGGAAGGGCGGGCGATCAAGCCGGCCTCGGTGGCCCGGCTGGCGACAACCGAGAAGAACACCTGGGTCGAGATGGTGGTCGCCGAGACGCGCCCGCGCGCGCTCAAGGGCGGCGGCGACGTCATCCGCCATTCGCTCTTGAAGATCTCCCGGGTCCGCCTGGGCGGTCTGTCGTTCGAAGGCCTCGCCATGGGTGGCTGGCGCGATCTGTCGAAGTCCGAAGCCGCCGATCTCCGCCGCCGCGCGGGGGTGGAATGATGCTAAAAACCCCGGATTAGATGACGAATCTGGCCAAGGTTTCGCGGGCGCTGATCTCCGTCTCCGACAAGACGGGGGTAGTCGATCTGGCGCGCCGGCTCTCGGCGGCCGGGCTCGAGATCCTGTCGACCGGCGCGGGCGCTCGCCGCCGCCGGCGTCCCGGTGCGCGAGGTCAGCGATTTCACCGGCGCCGCCGAGATCCTCGACGGCCGCGTCAAGACGCTCCACCCGCGGGTCCACGGCGGCATCCTCGGCCGTCCGACGGCGGCGCACCGGGCCGAGATGCAGCAGGCCGGCTTGGTCCCGATCGATCTGGTGATCGTGAACCTCTACCCCTTCCGCGAGACGGTCGCGCGCGGCGCGCCCTTCGAGGAGGTCATCGAGAACATCGACATCGGCGGCCCGGCCATGATCCGGTCTGCCGCCAAGAACCACGAACGCGTGGCGGTGATCGTCGACCCGGCCGACTACGCGGTGGTCCTGGCCGAGATCGACGCCGAGGGAGAGATCTCGGCCGCGACCCGCTTCCGGCTGGCTCGCAAGGCCTTCGCCCATACGGCCGCCTACGACGGCGCGATCGCCTCGCACCTCGGCCGGCTCTCGTCGCCCGACGCGCCGCTGGCCGACTTTCCCGAGGCGCTGGTGGTCTCGGGGACGCTGGCGCGCGCGTTGCGCTACGGCGAAAACCCGCATCAGAAGGCGGCCTTCTACGCGCTCGACGGGGCGGTCGGCTCCTCGCTGGCGCGGGCCGAGGTGCTGCAGGGCAAGGAGCTGTCGTACAACAACCTCCTCGATCTCGACGCGGCGATGCGCCTGTGCGCGGAGTTCGCCGGCCCCGCAGCGACGATCGTCAAGCACAACAACCCCTGCGGCGTCGCGCTCTCCGAGAGCGGAATCGCGGACGCCTACCGCCGCGCGCGCGAGACCGATCCGGTGTCGGCCTTCGGGGGCATCGTCGCCGTCAACCGGACCGTCGACGGCGAGCTGGCCCGCGAGCTCTCCGAGACCTTCCTCGAATGCGTGATCGCGCCCGGTTTCGCCCCCGAGGCGCTGGCGCTCCTAGCGGCCAAGAAGAACCTGCGCCTGCTGGCGGGGGAGATCGCGCTCGACGCGGCCGGGGCCTTCGAGCTGCGCAGCGTGGCGGGGGGCTTCCTGGTCCAGACGCGCGATCGCGACACCGCGGCCGCCGCCAACGCCAAGGTGGTCTCCAAGCGACCGCCCACGCCCGCCGAGCTCCGCGATCTCGATTTTGCCTGGAGGGTCTGCAAGCACGTCAAGTCGAACGCGATCGTCTTCGCCGCCGGCGGACGGACCCTGGGGATCGGCGCCGGACAGATGTCCCGCGTCGACTCGGTGCGCATCGCGGTATCGAAATCCCGGGCGCCCCTGGGCGGCTCGGTGGTCGCCTCGGATGCGTTCTTCCCGTTCCGCGACGGGGTGGACGAGGCGGCCAAGGCCGGCGCCGTGGCGGTCATTCAACCCGGCGGCTCGGTGCGCGATGTCGAAGCGATCGCGGCCGCCGACGAGCACGGCATGACTATGGTGGTCACCGGCGAACGTCACTTTCGGCATTGACCATGCGGCTCCTCCTGGTCGGGGCGGGCGGGCGCGAGCATGCGCTGGCCTGGAAGATCGCCAGCAGTCCCCTGTGCGAAAGTCTGCTGGTCGCGCCGGGAAATCCCGGGATCGCCGGGCTGCCCAAGGTCACCTGCATCCCGATCGCCGCAGAGGCGGTCGCCGAGCTGGTCGCGATCGCCGTCGCCGAGCGGCTCGATCTGGTGGTCTGCGGCCCCGAGGTGGCGCTGGACGCCGGTCTCGGCGATGCGATGCGCGCCGCCGGCATCCCCTTCTTCGGCCCGTCGCGCGCCGCCGCCGAGATCGAGGGCTCCAAGGCCTTCGCCAAGCGTCTCATGGGGCAGGCCGGGGTGCCGACGGCGGCCTTCGGCGTCTTCGAGGACCTGCCCAGCGCCGAGGCCTTCATCGACGCACAACCGGGGACGGTGGTGGTCAAGGCCGACGGCCTGTGTGCAGGCAAGGGGGTGGTGGTCGCCGCGACCGCCGAGGAGGCCAAATCCGCCGCGCGCGCGATGTTGACCGGGCGCGCCTTCGGCGAGGCCGGTGCCCGCATCATCGTCGAGGAGCGCCTCTCGGGCCGCGAGGTCACCATGATGGCGATCTGCGACGGCAAGCGGCTGGCGCTGCTGGCGTCGTCGGAGGATCACAAGGCGGTCGGCGACGGCGACCAGGGACCCAACACCGGCGGGATGGGGACGACATCTCCGTCGCCGCTCGTCGACGAGGCGCTGGCGCAGACGATCCTGGAGACCCTGTTCGTTCCGACCCTCCGCGCGCTGACCGCCTCCGGGAGACCATTTGCCGGCCTCCTGTACGGCGGCCTCATGCTGACGCCCGATCGTGGCCCGATGGTGATCGAGTGGAACTGCCGCTTCGGCGACCCAGAGACCCAATCGGTGCTCATGCGCCTCGACGAGGATCTGCTCCCCTGGCTGGCCGGCGCGGCGGCCGGCGCGATGCCGCCGGGGAGGCCGCGGGTCCGCTCGGGCGTGGCGGTCTGCGTGGTCCTGGCCGCGGCGAGCTATCCGGCGACGCCGCGCCTGGGCGACGCGATCGATGGTCTGCCGCACCCCGCGGAAGATCTGATGGTCTTTCACGCCGGCACGCGCCGGGCGGCGGACGGACGTTTCGTGACCGCGGGCGGGCGGGTCCTGGGCGTCACGGGGTACGGAGCCGACCTCGAGGCGGCGCGAAGGCGCGCTTACGGCGCCATCGAGAAGATTCACTTCGAGGGGATGCATTTTCGCCGAGACATCGGCCTGCGAGGAAAAAACTCATGAGCGACGAACGCGACCAAGGTGATGGGGACAGGATCGACGTAGCCGTGATGATGGGATCGAAGTCCGATCTCGAGACCATGCGTCCGGCGTCGCGCGCCCTGGAGGCGCTGGGCCTGAAGGTCGAGATGCGGGTGCTCTCCGCCCATCGGACGCCCGACGAGACGGCGGCGTTCGTCAAGGAGGCCGTCCGGCGCGGCGTCAAGGCGTTCATCTGTGGCGCGGGCGGCGCGGCGCACCTGGCGGGCGCCGTGGCGGCGCACACCACCCGTCCCGTGATCGGCGTGCCGATCGCCGGCGGATCGCTGGGGGGGCTGGACGCGCTGCTCTCGACGGCGCAGATGCCGCCCGGTATGCCGGTGGCGACCGTCGCCGTCGGTGGCGCCGAGAACGCGGGCCTGCTGGCCGGGCAGATCATCGCCCTCGGCGACGCGGCGGTGGCCGCGCGCGTCGAGGCGGAGCGGCAGGCGCGCCGCAAGAAGGTCCTGGAGAGCGACGCGGAGGTCCGCGGCGAACGAAAGCCTTGATGCCGCCGACGACCGACGAGGCGGTCGCCGAGGCGGTCGCCGCGCTCCGGCGCGGCGAGGTGGTCGCCTATCCGACGGAGACGTTCTACGGGCTCGGCGTCGATGCGTTCGACGAGCTGGCGCTCGCCAGGCTGCGCCAGCTCAAGGGGCGCGGCGACAAGGCGATCTCGGTGCTGATCGAGGACGACGAGATGCTGGCGCGGCTGTGCGACGACATCCCCCCCCGGGCGGTCGGGCTGATGCGCCGCCATTGGCCCGGCGCGCTGACCCTCGCGCTGCCGGCGCGGGCCGGGCTTCCCGCGGCGCTGGTCTCCGACGGTTGCGTCGCTGTTCGTCAGTCGTCGCCCCCCATCGCGCGCGCGCTGGTCTCCCGCTTCGGCGGCCCGGTCACCACCACCAGCGCCAACCCGGCGGGCGCCCCGCCGGCCACCAGCGCGGAGGCTGTTCGCGAATCGCTCGCTGGCACCTGCCATGTCCTGGACGGCGGGATGACCGCCGGTGGGCTGCCGAGCACCCTGGTCCGGGTGCGCCGAGGCCGAGACCGAGACAGCGACCGAGACAGCGCCCGAGACAGCCTCGAAATTCTGCGCCGCGGCGCGATTGAAATCGCGCCGGACGAGCCCCCGCGATCGTGAGATAGTCCTAGCCGGCGCGTCGTGGCCGACATCGTTCCATTCGCGGGGCTTCGCTACGATCCAGAGCGGGTCGGCGATTTGTCGCGTGTCCTGGCGCCGCCCTACGACGTCATCGGGGAGGCGGAGCGCGCCGAGCTCGAGGCGCGGCATCCGCAGAACGTGGTGCGGATCGAATTGCCGCGGGGCGAAGACGACACGCGCTACACCGAGGCGGCGCGCCTGCTCTCGGCCTGGACCGCCGAAGGGGTCCTGCGCGCCGATCCCGCGCCGGCCTTCTACGTCTACGAGCAGGACTTCGACTGGGGCGGGCGCCGGCACGTCCGCCGTGGTTTTTTCGCCGCGGTCCGCCTGGAGCCGTTCGAGCGCCGGGTGGTCCTGCCGCACGAAAAGACGCTGTCGGGACCGAAGGAGGACCGCCTGCGGCTCATGCGCGCGACGCACACGCAGATCTCGCCGATCTTCGGCCTATTTCGCGATGCCGACAGCGCAGCGCGCGAGGTGATCGACGGCGCCACCGCCGTGGTTCCGACGGTCGACACCACCACGCCCGACGGCATCCGCCATTGCCTGTGGCGCCTGGCTGGCGCGCCGGCCATCGCGCGGCTCACGCAGGTGCTGGCGCAAAAGCAGATCTTGATCGCCGACGGCCACCACCGCTACGAGACGATGCTGGGCCTCGGCCCCGAGTTGCGCGCGCTGGATTTCGCGGCGGGCGGCGCGGCGGCCGACTTCGCCATGATGTTTCTGGCCCGCGCCGAGGATCCCGGCCTCCTGGTGTTGCCGACCCATCGGCTGTTGCGCGATTTCCCGGATTTCGATTTCGCCGCGCTGTGCGCCGCCGCCGCGCCCGCGTTCGAAATCGTCGAGGGGGACGAGACGACGCCGGAGGCGATCGAGGAACGGCTCGGGCGGCACGGAACGGGCGGGGTGGTCTTCGCCGTGCGGGTGCCGGGGCGGGCCACGACCACCTGGTTCACGCTCCGATCGTTCGTCGACCTGTCGGCGCTGGGTCCGCCCGCGCTGCGGAAGCTCGATGTGACCGTCCTGCACGGTGTGATCCTGGGATCGCTGCTGGGCATCGACGCGGCAGCGCTCGCGAGTCAGTCTTTCCTGGCCTACACCCACGTGACCGCCGAGGCCCTGGCCCGCGTCGCTACCGGCGAGGTGCAGGCGGCGTTCCTCATGAACGCGACCAAGGTCGAAGAGGTGCTGGCGGTCTGCGAGGCGGGCTTCGTGTTGCCGCAGAAGTCGACCTTCTTTCAGCCCAAGCTGGCGACCGGCCTCCTCATGTACGGCCTCGACGGCCCGGCGCCGCGCTAGGACGGCGCGTGGAGGTGCAGGTGCAGGGGCGCGCGGAGGCACAAGCCGAAGAACGAGGGGAAGACGGCGCCGTCACCGCCGATGCGCTCCTGCGGGGCCGCGTCCGTCTGTTTCAGCCCGCGCGCGGCGCGCGGGTGAGCCTCGACCCGGTTCTGCTGGCTGGCTTTCTGGCGCCACCATTCGGGAGGTTTCTCGACATCGGCTGCGGAACCGGCGCGCTGGCGTTCCTGCTCCTGGCGCGGGACGGGGCGGCGACCGGTCTGGCGGTCGAGCTGCAACCAAAGCTCTCGGCCCTCGCCGCGCGCGGGCGCGACGAAAACGGGTGGCGCGAGCGGCTCGATATCCTGGGCGGCGATGTCCGGGCCCTCGCCGCGACGCTCGGTGCCGCGCGGTTCGATCTGGTCGCGACCAATCCGCCCTACCGGACCGTCGACGAGGGCTTGCCGTCGCCGATCGAGGAGCGGGCGCTTTCCCACCACGAGATCGCGCTGACGCTTCCGGAGTGGCTCGATGTCGCGGCCCGCGCGGTTCGCCCAGGCGGTCGGGTTGCCGCCATTTTACCGGCGTCGCGCACCGTCGATCTCAGCGTCGAGATGCGCGCGCGGGATCTGACGCCGGTGCGTCTCCGGACCGTCCACCCCTACGCCGATCGGCCGGCTTCACGGATCTTGGTGGAGGCCGAGCGCGCCGGCCGCCGGCCGCTGACGATCGAGCCCCCGCTGGTGCTCCACGTCGAGGGCGTTCGCTATACGCCCGAGGTCCTGCGGCTGCTGGGCGAGGATTGAGGCTCAGGGCGTTGCCGGCGCGGGGGCGGCGGGCGTCGCCGCCGCGGCCGCCGGGGTCTCTTTGAGCGCGTCGTCGATGGGCGGCAGATCGTCGAGGTTGGGGACCAGCGTGATCTCGATGCGCCGGTTCTTGGCCATGTTGTCGCTGCTGTCGTTGGCGGCGACCGGCGACTGGTCGGCGTAGCCGGCGGCGGAGAGGCGCTTGGGCTCCATGCCGACGCCGATCATGAAGTTGGTGACCTCCACGGCGCGGGCGGTGGAGAGATCCCAGTTCGACCGAAAGCGCTTGGACTTGATCGGTACGTTGTCGGTGTGCCCGGCGACCTGGAAGTTGCGGTTGGGCAGCGACTTGAGCACCGCCGTCACCTGGGTGAGCGCGTCCTTTCCTTCCGGCTTGAGGTCGGTCTTGCCGGGGTCGAACAGGATCTTGTCGCCCAGGCGGACGATCATCCGGTTCTCGCGGATCTCGACCTGCAGCTTGCCGGCGTCGGTGAGCGCCTTGAACTGCGTCACCAGCTTGCGAAACTGCGCCGCCCGCGCCTCGGCCTGCGCCTGCGCCTTCTTCAGCTCCTCCATGCGCTTTTGCGCCTGTTCGAGCTCGCCGCCCAGGTTGCCGCGTTCGGTCTCGAGGCGCGAGACGTCCTGACCCAGCGACGCCAGCTTGTTGGAGAGGACCGTCACCCGCGCGTCGCGGGCGGCGACGTCCTTCTTGTGCTGGGCGCGTTCCTTCTCGAGATCGCTCTCGGTGGTGGCCAGCTTCTGCTTCTGGGCGTCGCGGTCCTTGACCGCCGCGTTGTAGACGTCCTCGTTGACGCCACAACCGACGGCGGCGAACGTGGTCGCCAGCGTCGCGATCACGACGGCTGCCTGCAGGGTCTGGTTCTTCATCGGGTCCCTCCTTTGCCGCGTGGGGCGGATTTTCCAGCGGGCGTCTGGCCGTACACGCGGTCGAGGATGGCGTCGACCGCCGCCACGCCGAACGGGCTGGCGCCGGAAGCAAAATCCCAGTCGAGGTTGCCGAGCAGGCGCGCGCGCGTCCGGTCGCGGCCGTGGCCCAGGCGGTGGAGCAGGGCGGCGCGCTCTTCCAGCTCCGTTCGATACATGGATTCCCGGTGCGCCTGTTCGATCTTGGGGCGGTCCGGGCCGCGGTGAGGTTCCATCCAGTCGAACGGCGCGGAAGGGGACCTCGGCCTTGTCATCGCCCGCTACTCTAGACTCTCGGCGCGCTTGGCGGACTGCCAAAGTCGCTCCTGCTCGTCGGGCGGGGCGTCGGAGACGGCGCGCCCCTGCGCGGCCAACGTCCGCTCGACGTGGCCAAAGCGGCGGGCGAAGCGGTCGGTCGAGTCGCGCAGCGCCTGTTCGGCGTCGAGGCCCATCCGGCGGGCCAGGTTGACCGTCGAGAACAGCAGATCGCCGAGCTCCCGCTGCATTTGCTCCCGATCGCCACCCCGGCGGGCCTCGTCGAGCTCCCGGAGCTCCTCGTCGATCTTGGCGCGCGGGCCGTCGGCATCGGGCCAGTCGAACCCGACCGCGCCGGCCTTTTCACCCGCGCGGGTGGCCCGCAAGAGGGCAGGTGCGCTCTGGGGGATCCCGTCGAGGGCGCCGTGCTTCCCCTTTTCCGCCTTCTCGGCGGCCTTGAGCTTGGCCCAGTTGGCCAGCACGTCCCCGGCGTCCTTGGCGACGACATCCCCGAATACATGCGGGTGCCGGCGCACGAGCTTGGCCACGATCCCCCGCGCGACATCGTCGATGCCGAACTTTCCTTCGGCGAATCGCAGCTCCGACTGGAAGACGATCTGCAAGAGCAGGTCGCCCAGCTCCTCGCGGTGGTCGTCGGCGTTGCCGCTCGCGAGCGCGTCCACTACCTCGTAGGTCTCCTCGACCAGAAAGGGGACCAGGGTCTCCAGCGTCTGCTCGCGATCCCAGGGACAACCGCCCTCCGCCAGCAGCCGCTGCATGAGGCCGCACAGCTTGGTCACCTCGGCGCCGGTCTGTTTGCCGGGGAGCGGCGTCAGATCGGGAAGCGCCACGGGCGGGGGCGGGCTCGGCACGGGGCGCAGCATAACGCGTTTGGATGGAGGTTTGAACGCGCCCGACCCGCGTGCTATTGGCATGGACGTTGAGCGACACGGTCACCGAGAGCCTCGTCACCGAGCGTCTCACCCTGGAGGACAACCGGGTCGCCCTGGCGCTCTACGGCGAGCGGAACGCCAACCTCAAGATCATCGAGCGCGAGACCGGCGCGCAGGTTCACTGCCGCGGCAACGATCTGACCATCGTTGGTCCGGGTGAGATGGTGTCGGTCGCGCGCAGCCTGGTCGAGCAGCTCTACGGCATGGCGCGCGGCGGGACGTCGATCAGCCCCGAGGACATCGGCCGCGCGGCGGTCGCGCTGCGCGCCGATGCGGGCGTCGATCTGCGCGACGTCTTCCACGACACGATCCTGGTGGCCGGACGCGCCAGGCCGATCTCCCCCAAGGGACTGGCGCAGAAGCGCTACGCCGACGCGATTCGGGAGCACGACATCGTCTTCGGCATCGGCCCGGCTGGCACCGGCAAGACCTACCTGGCCATGGCGCTGGCGATCCGGGCGCTCATGGAAAAGCAGGTCAAGCGGATCGTCCTCACCCGCCCGGCCGTCGAGGCCGGTGAGCGCCTCGGATTTCTCCCCGGTAGCATGGAGGAGAAGGTCTCGCCCTACCTGCGGCCGCTCTACGACGCGCTCCACGACATGATGGACTTCGAGAAGGCCGACCAGCTGGTCGCCCGCGGCCTCATCGAGGTCGCGCCGATCGCCTTCATGCGCGGTCGCACGCTCAACGACGCGTTCGTGATCCTCGATGAAGCGCAGAACACCACCCCCGAACAGATGAAGATGTTCCTCACCCGCCTCGGCTTCGAGTCGAAGGCGGTGATCACGGGCGACGTGACGCAGATCGATCTGCCCGACAACCGCCGTTCGGGGTTGAACGAGGCGATCGCGCTGCTCTCCAACATCCCCGGGATCGCCTTTCGCTACTTCACCGAGGTGGACGTGGTGCGGCACCCGCTGGTTCAGCAGATCATCAAGGCCTACGACAACGCCAAAGCCAAGCCGACCCCGGGTTGAGGTAATCTGGGGCCCGTGAGCGAGCCGGGAGCGCCACCCACCGAAGAGCAGGCCGCGGCGGAGCGATCCCGCTACGAGCTGTCGCAGCTGGTCGCTACGTCCCGGGCGCTCGCCTCCGAGCGCGACATCGGCAAGCTGCTGGCGCTGATCCTCGACTCCTGTCGGCAGGTGACCGGCGCCGACGCCGGCAGCGTCTACGTGATGGAGGACGACGAGGCGAGCCCGCCGCAGAAGCGTCTGCGGTTCATGCTCTCGCAGAACGACTCGATCAAGATCGACTTCAAGGAGTTCACGCTGGCCGTCGACGAGAAGTCGATCGTCGGACAGGCGGCGCTCTCCGGCCAGCCGATCAACATCGCTGATCTCGCCCGCCTTCAAGACCCGACGACCGGCGCGGCCGGCACTATCGGCGAGACCGGGACCATCGGCGCGACCGGAGCCACGGCCCCGGCCGCCCCGGCCCTTCCCGGTCGCCGCACGCCGACCCTCCGCCACAACCGCAGCTTCGACGACAAGACCGGGTACCGGGCCCGTTCGATGCTCACGGTGCCGATGCTGTCGGCGATGGGCGAGGTGATCGGCGTCGTCCAGCTCATCAACAAGAAACGCGACCCGCGCCGGGCGCTCGCGCCCGCCGACATCGACCGCGAGGTGATTCCGTTCGACCAGCGGGCCGAGGAGCTGGCGCTGGCCTGGGCCGCGCAGGCGGGGGTCTCGCTGGAGAACGCGCTGCTCTACGACGAGATCCGCAAGCTGTTCGACGGCTTCGTCGACGCGGCCGTGATCGCCATCGAATCCCGCGATCCGACCACCTCCGGTCACTCGCGCCGGGTGGCGACGCTTTCGGTGGAGCTGGCCAAGAAGATCGACGCCATCCCGGACGGATTGTTCGCCGACGTGCGCTTCAACGAGACCCAGTTGCAGCAGATCGAATACGCGGGCGTGCTGCACGATTTCGGCAAGGTCGGCGTGCGCGAGAAGGTTCTGGTCAAGGCCAAGAAGCTCTACGAAGAGGACCGGCAGCTGGTCAAGCTTCGCTTCTCGTACATCAAGAAGGCGCTCGAGGTGGAGCACGCCGAGCGCAAGCTGCGGGTCGCGCTCGAGCTTTCGAAGGGCGATCTGCCGGCGCGGTTCGGCGAGATCGACGCCGAGCTGGGGCGCCGGATGGACGAGGTCGACGAGGCCTGGGCCTTCGTCAACAGGGTCAACGAGCCGACCGTCCTCGATCAGGGGGGCTTCGAGCGCCTGGTGGAGATCGCGGGGCTGGTCTATCTGGCGCCGAACGGCGAGCTGCGCCCGTACCTCGAAAGCGACGAGGTGGCGGCGCTGCAGGTGCGCCGGGGAAGCCTGACCGAGATCGAGCGGGTCGAGATCGAACGTCACGTGACCAACACCTACAAGTTCCTGAGCACGATCCCCTGGGGTAGACGCTATGCCGACGTGCCGCGGATCGCGGCGGCCCACCACGAGTACCTGAACGGCAGCGGGTATCCGCATCACCTGGGCGCCGGCGACATCCCCATCGAATCGCGGATCATGACCATCGCCGACATCTTCGACGCGCTGACCGCCTCGGACCGCCCGTACAAGAAAGCGGTGCCCATCGATCGGGCGCTCTCGATCCTCGAATCCGAGGTCCGCGCCGGCAAGTGCGACGCGCAGCTCTTCCGCGTGTTCGTCGACGGCGAGGTCTACAAGAAAGTGATCTGAGGTGCCCGTCTCGACGCTCGTCCACGGGAGCGCGGGCCGAGCCGCCG
>OCTA010001467.1_pt1 | contig 21624 bp, 17 predicted proteins | sample 1538991 | NCBI WGS metagenome assembly OCTA01 (sample SAMEA3539302, study PRJEB22396) | soil metagenome | biome: tundra; feature: field; material: soil | place: USA | collected 2010-05 | depth 0.15 m | reverse complement strand
GACCACCGAGATCTACACTCTTTCCCTACACGACGCTCTTCCGATCTGACTTTACGCCATGCGGAGCGACCGGCAAAAGGCGGTCGATATTCTTCAAGCGTTGTTGCGCCTGGAGCCCGACAATCAGGCAGCGAAGCAGGCCTTGGGGTTGCTACAATGACCGCGCTCGCATGGGCCTCAATAAGAAGATGGAAAATGAGAATCCCACCATTAAGTCGGTCATGGTGCTCATTCGCGGGTGATCTTGCGCGCTCGTTCTGCGTCCTTATCATCGTGGCGGCGTTCGTGTGCCCAGCGATTTCTGGACAACAACTCAACTCACAATTGCCTAGTGATCTTGAGCCAATTCAAGCACTGATTCAAAAAGGCCAACTCGGTGAAGCAAAAATTAGAGTCACAGCGTTACTGAACCAGCAACCTTCGAGTGTCGCAGCCTACAACCTACTTGGCATCGTCGAGACGAATCAGCAGGAATACTCGAACGCTCTCAGTGCTTTTCATAAGGCCCTTCAGCTTGCTCCTTCTTCCGTCCCCACGTTGAACAATTTGGGGAATCTTTACCTTGCACAGAAAAATCTGGACCAGGCTGAAAAGGAATTCAAAACGGTTCTTCGTCTGGACCCAAATAATCAGGATGGCCATTACAGCCTTGGACTGCTCCTGTTGGCTAGAGGCGCACCGGTCGAAGCCATCCTTCATTTTGAGAGTATGCGTCCAGCCACGACCGCAGGCCGCCTGAACCTGATTCGAGCCTACCTCCAGGCGCATCGTAATGCCGATGCCGTTCGAAGTGCAGCGGAGCTATCCGCGAAGAACAAAGACAACGTTCAGTTACATCTCTCGCTTGGCATGTTGCTTGCGTCAAAAAAGCTCTATAAACCTGCGCGGCTGGAATTCGAAAAAGCCGACGTCTTACAGCCTGGCACCTTCGAGATCATCTATAACTTGGGACAAGCGGCCTTGCTTGACGGGAATGACTCTCAGGCGGAGCTCGAGTTATCCCGGGCTCTCAAATTAAAGCCGGATTCTCCAGATGCTCTTTACAAATTGGCAGAGGTCTACACGAGTGAGTCCCGTCCGATGGATGCGCTTGATCTGCTGGTACGTGCCCACAAGACCGCTCCTGACAATTTAGATATCATCATGCTGATAGCGAAGATAAGCATCGCCCAAAAATACTTTGAAGATGCTATCCCGCTGTTGGAACAAGGATTGCGAATCGCGCCGCAGCGTTCCGATCTTCGACTTGAATTGGGGGAATGCTACTTCAAATCGGACAAAGTCGACAAAGCGATTGATCAATTCACGCAAGTCATCGATACCGAACCGTCGGCGCGGGCTTATGCTTTTCTCGGCCTATCGTATTTGTTCCTTGGGAGATTTGATGAAGCGAAGCGAAATTTCGAGAAAGGTCTCGAAGCCGATCCTCACAATAGTTTCTGCTTGTTCCAGCTGGGCTACGTTGCCGAATTACGAGGAGATAAAGCAAATGCGAATGTGATTTTTCGAAAAGTGCTGCAGGTCGATCCTGATTTTCCCACCGCTCTGCTGGGACTGGCAAACCTTCTGATCAATGACAAGAAGTTTGCTGAGGCTGAGATTCTGCTCAAAAGATTGATTCGTGTAAGTCCCAATTCTGCGACCGGATATTATAAGCTCGCCATGGTAGAGAGAGGTTTAAATCGCCCTACTGAGGCACAGCGTTATCTCGCACAATTTCAAAATCTCTCCAGGGATGATTCCAACCGTTCGCATATCTACGAGAATCTGTTCGATTATTTCGATAGCCGATCAAAGTTACCCGTTCCCGCGCGTGAACAGCAGGACGTCGCTGATCTTGTTGAGCAAAACAGTAAGCATCCCGATCAGCCGGAGGTGCTCTACATGCTGGCGGCGGCCTACTTCAAAGCGGGCGAAGTCCCCGAAGCGAAGAACACCATTACGCAATATGATCGATTGAATATCGGCAACGATCGTGCCCTGACGGGCAGTGGCGTGTTGCTGGCTAGGTATCACCTGTACGGCGAGGCGATTCAGCAATTCGAGATGGCTCTGCAGGCGAACGAAGACTCTGACGACATTAAATTTGACCTGTCAGATGCGTATTTCCGCAGTGGTCATTATGCCGAGGCACTTGATGCCGCCAACAAGGTTTCGGAGCGTGGCCGCCAAGATGACGCTTATCTCACGCTGTTGGGCGATATTTATGCTCATTTAGGAAATGGTTCGCGCGCTGAAGAGATTTTCCGCAGGGCAATAAGCCGTAATCCAGATAATGACCAGGATTATCTTTCGCTCTCGCTACTTGAATTGCGCGCTGGCCACATCGCGGATGCAAAAGAGACGCTGTTGCAAGGTCAGACCCGCTTGCCAGCGTCGGGAAAAATTCTGTGGGGTTTAGGCCTGACGTTAGCCATGGAAGGAAATACCACGGACGCGGCCCGACACTTCGAGCAGGCAGTGGAGATGTTGCCTGAATGGCCGGGAAGTTACTCCACGTTGGGCGTCTTTTACTTTCAAACTGGACAGATTTCGAAGGCCAAAGAAGTTCTAGACCGCTTCAAGAACAGCAACACTGGCGGCGGTTTAGACGTGAACAAGATTGAACAGGTTCTCTCTCAAGCGCCTGCCAATCCTGCCGCAGCAGGTCAGCCAATGGCCATCGCTGACCGCCAGCGGTTGTTGCAGCTTGCACTGACACTAGCTGACAAAACGTTATAGTGCGATCCGATATCGAAATGTCGATGGAGTTATCGGCGACCGGGATTCAAAGAGCAATTGTGAAATCCCGGCCGACGGAGATAAGCCTTCTACACTAGTTCCTGCGGCGCAGCCGTGAGACTTATTTCGATCGTCTGAGAACCCAGGCGCGGATGCTTCGCCGTCAATCGAACAGTGCCCGGTTCGACGCCAGCCTTGATCCAGACCGCACCGGTTCCGCCAATGAGCGCAAATGGATTATCACCGATCAGCGTGGCCGGGCCTTCCAGAGTGAAGGCCACAGGATCATTCGCGTAAGTTCTGATTGCGCCGAACTCATCTGTTACGCGCAGCACGACTCGTGTTACATCGCTGCCGTCGGCAGCCAGCGTGTGGTCATCCGGCAACAAAACAAACTTTTTGTCGATACCGCGCCCTGACAAAGTTTTCGAGATGACCTGTTTCCCATTGAGATAGCCATCGATGCGCAGATCACCCCACCCCTCGCGAAACTTGCTCAGATCCAGGGAAAACGGTGGATACTTTAGCGAGCTAAACTCCGTTTTATCCGGATCAAGCTCTGCAATCGGCGTCCAGGGTTTTGTTTCGACGCTGTCGAGACGTACGAAAAGCTTGAGGTGATCACAATTCGAACAGATCACAGCCTTTGTGAATCCTACCGATTCGTCGCTGCGCGCCCAATGGAATGCTGGCTCCAGCACGATCTCTTCTGTCGGATCGCATTGTGATTTGTAGAAGCCTGCAGCCGGCTTCGGTTCGCGAAAGATGTCGGTCACGCCGTGATAACAGATGCGATCGCCCGCGCCGAAGTTACTGTGCGTGTTGTAATCGAAGGCGCACCAACCAATCCCGCCCGCATATTGAGGATCCGACGCCAATTGATTGTGGATGCGGGCATGCCGCAGCGTGTGTTCCCGCTGACGCTCGTCATCATCTGTCGTCTTTGTTGGAAACGTGTGGCCTACAAATTCCGTATTCAGATAGCGCGGATGATTCGGCTTCTTCAAGGGGAATCCGAAATCGTTCATCGTAAACACATCTTCAAGAAATTCCGATTCTTGAAAGTATCGAATTCCACCTGTTTGACGGGTTTCATCCAACGCGTGCGCAAGCGCGTTCGTTCGCACATAGAACCCGTGATCGTCTTTCGACTCGTTAATCCGTACACCCCACAAAATGATGGAGGGATGATTCCAGTCGCGCCGGATCATGCGGCCGACGTTGTCGATGGCTACCTGTTTCCATTCTTCATTGCCGATATGCTGCCAGCCGGGAATCTCTTCGAGGACGAGCAGGCCTATCTCGTCGCAACAATCGAGAAAGTGGCGTGATTGTGGATAGTGCGACGTGCGCACAATATTGCAATGTAGATCATGGCGCAAAATCGTTGCATCTTTGCGTTGTGCGCGAGCCGGCATCGCCTGACCCACAAAAGGAAATGTCTGATGGCGGTCCAGGCCTCGCAGCTTGATGATGGTCCCATTTAATGAAAAGCCATGATCCGTGAAGGTCGCTTCACGAAAACCAATGCGTCGCGTGTCTTCGTCGATGCGATGACCGTTCTGCAGCAGGCGCACGTGTACCGTGTAAAGGTGCGGGCGCTCCAGATCCCACAGTTGTATGTTCTTCAACTGGTTTAGCGTAACGGTAAAGCGAGCAGGATCGTCTCGCAGTTCTGTGCTCGAATACACGGGCGCGGCGTTATAGGGATCTACTGGGTCCGTCGAAGCGGACTGCGCGGCAGCCGGTCTCGACACTGGGATTGTCTCCCGGGCTAAGACGCGGTCCTCGTCGTGAAGTTCGACTTCGAGTGACAATCCTGCTTGGCTTGGCGACTGCCCTGCCAGGAAGCAATTCACTTCCAAAGTTGGGGATGCGCTCAACACGTCCTTGGGATGGGCGAATATATTGTCGATAAATGTCGCGGGAACCACACGCAGAGCGACTTCGCGATAGATGCCCCCAAAAGTGAGGTAATCAATCTCGTAGCCAAACGGAGGAATATCCGCGCGTTCGGTCGAGTCGAGTTGCACCACCAGCACATTGTCATCGCCTTGCCGTAGATGAGAAGTCAGCTCGAAAGAGAACGGCGTAAATCCGCCTTTATACTCGCCGAGAAGCGTGCCATTGATCCATACCGTCGAGGCGGTCATTGCCCCTTCGAAATCCACAAACACGCGTTTTCCAGCCGCGTTCCGCGGATATTTGAACCGCCTGCGATAAGTCGAGATAAATGCATATTCCTTCTCATCGAAGCTGTGCCACGGCAGTTGAACGTTGGTGTGAGGAACAGTCACGACCTCAAACGACGAATCATTGAAATCCGGAGCGTGAGCGCCATCCACTTTCGCAGGGTGGTACCGCCAACTGCGATTCATCGGCAATATAGTGCGGGTTTGAATCGCCGGTTCATTTGCGAATGCCGGTTTCCCCGATAGGGAAGCGGCGGCCACCACTGTCCCCGCTGTCTTGATGAAATCTCGTCTGTCCATCAGCTGTTCCTTTCCACCAATCGCTCTACCCAACGCGGTATCGACTCATAACCAACAGAGGTTGTCGATCACTGTTGAACGCGCGCTCAAATTTTTCATCCCTGTGCGCTGCGTCCAGATCGCGGCATCGATCATGTTAACGTATACAATCGCACCGAAGCGAAGACTATCACTCGACACCCGGACCGTGGCACCCGACGACAACGGACCGACGATATCCTGAACGAGCCGCGCTGGTTATGGCAAGATGGGGTAGGCGGGGCAGCCAGAGTTTGGTTCGAAATTCAGTCAAAGCTGCTGCCTGCCGAGCAGCTTGCACTTTCGAGAGTTGGTGTGGAACGCCGTTGCGCAGTAGGCGATCCCGCAAACGATCTCCGTTTGGAAAATAGAGGAATGTTGCATGGGGATTATGAAACTGGCTCCGTTTCTGATTGAGCCTCGATATGTCGGCAAAGTATGGGGATATCAGGATCTTCACCCTTGGTATGACCGCGTGGCGGATGCCGAACCCATCGGCGAAGTTTGGCTCACCGGAGACGATTGTTTGGTGCCGGACGGTCCTTTCGCTGGCAAAACGCTCGGCGCCGTCTTTGAGGAAGCACCTCTCTCACTGCTCGGTTCGCATGCACCATCAGATGGCTCGCCGCTCCTCATCAAGATGATCTTTGCTCGTGAAAAGTTGAGTGTCCAGGTGCACCCGGACGATCGCATGGCACAGAAATACGGTGACCCCCGCGGTAAGACCGAGTGCTGGTATACGGTCGCGGCCGATCCGGGAGCGCAGTTAGCCCTTGGTCTTAATCCCGGTATCACAATGGAGCAGGTTCGCGCGGGCATCCTCGATGGCACTCTCGAAAGCTCCGTGAATCTCGTCACCATCCACAAAGGCGATATGGTTTTTGTTGACGCTGGAACGGTCCACGCCATCTGGCCCGGATCGATTCTTCTTGAAACACAACAGAACTGCGACCTGACCTACCGAATGTACGATTACGGCCGCCCTCGTGAGCTCCATATCGAGAAGTCTATTGAGGCCACGCGCCTCAAGACGCGTGCCGGCATTGTTGAGCCCCGGGTCCTTGATGATCGAACCGTTCTGATCGATGTTGAATATTTTTGTGTAGAGCGGATTCCTGTCATTGCTACTCGCGACAGTTCCACGTTGCCGTCAAAGACAGAACCGACACCGGGCTTGTCATTTCTGTTCGCTGTGGCAGGTTCAGCAAACATTGCCGGAGAAGGCTTCGAGGCTTTCGAATTACCAGCACGGGGAATCGCGGCCATCCCAGCCACGTCGCCAGCATTCACCGTTGAGGATAGGGGCGGCCTCGATTTAATTCGAATCTCACCTCGCTGGCCGGTAACGGTTTCGTGACTTCAGACTGGCGTGGCTCCGCCATTGCGTACATCCGCACCGAAGCGACACCAGCGGATAAGTTCGGCCATCAACCGCGGCTCTATGCCCTGACAAGGGCGGTCGGAGAAGGCATTGACTATGACGACGACATCGTGTTCGCTGCAGCGTGGATGCACGATCTCGGAGTTTTTCTCGGCCATAGGCCAGGTGATCCTGAGCAACTCGCGAAATGGGATCACGTGCCCTATACGATTGCCCGGTGCAGGGAACTTCTTCCCGGCTGGGGGTTTCCAACTGAGAAACTCGACGCAGTTGCCGAGGCTATCCGGGTACATCAGCCCAAGGATGCCCCGGAAGTCATTGAAGGCGTAATTTTGCGCGACGCCGATATCCTTGAGCAATTAGGCGCCATCGGAGCTCTGCGCGCATTGGTCAAGGTCGGCCGCGACACCCGTTATCCTACGTTCTCCTCAGTCATTCCTGTGTTGAAAAACGCCGTGGCGCATCTTCCGGAAAGATTGAGATTGGCATCCTCGAAGAGCTTGGCCATTCCTCGCGTTCAGTCATTGCGTGCATTCATTGCAGCCATTGAAAGCGAAGCAGGCGAACTGCTTTTATAGGGGATATCCCCTTCTTTGAATCAAGCGATCGCAAGCCGACGGGCGTATTCTCGCCATTCGCTGCCTTGTTCGATGGATCCGCGGAATCCCACGTAGCCGTCGGGCCGAAGAATGAAAACCTTTTTGGAGATTCCAAGCAGGCGCAGCCCTTCTTCATCCAATTCAGAGGAGCGCACCGGGGTCACGTCCGCTTGCAAGAGGCCGACGCGAATCTCCGCAACTTCGTCTGCAGATCCGTTCAGCACAACCGCTAGATGCTTAGGCGCGGTCCAATTTCCCAGTACCGTTGCGCCTTCTTCGCGCCCATTGAGAGAAAGATCGGGAAACCGATCACCAGCTCTCAAATCACCATTTCCACCCTCGTCGGTCACGATGGAAGATGAACGATATTCGATCGCGATATCTGAGATAAAGCCCATCGCGGCTTTTCTCACTGCTTCAACATCGGATAATGCAGGCGCGAGAATGTCGCGAAGGCTTTCAAGCAGGGAATTGCTTGTAGTCGCCATCTTCAATCCACGTTCTGTGAATTGAAGCAGCTTCTTACCCACCGCACCGCGCTCCTCTTCGTAACTATTCAGCAGCCCGTCCTCAGCTCCACGTGCCACGGCGCCCATCTTCCAAGCGAGATTTGCGACGTCTTGGATACCGGTATTCATGCCTTGGCCGCCAACCGGAGAGTGGATGTGCGACGCATCTCCAGCGAGAAATACATTGCCGATACGATAATGCTTCGCCTGTCGATCATTCACGCGGAAAGGAGTCATCCACTCGGACGAATGAATCTTTACGCGCACGCCAACTTGATCCACCGAGCGCTGAAAATCCTCCAACGTGAGTTCGCGCTGTTCCTCTCCTTCCTGCTTCTCATGCAGCGCCACAATCAGGCGAACAATCTTGTCATCCAGCCGGCCCATGAAGACCACATCCCCGTCGCGAACGTGGATAGCCAGATCGTCGCCCGGTGCATCGGGACCATCAATCTCGAGATCGCCGAGGAAGAACGAAAGCCCCACGCCGCCACCTTCAAACGGCGTTCCAGTCTTCTCCCGAACCGCGCTGTGGGCTCCATCGCAACCAAGAAGCCAACGCGGATTCACTTCCTCAAGTTTGCCGTCAGGGTGACGCAAAATCGCGCGTATCTTGCCTTCCTCCTGGACTAGCAGGTCCAGTTCGACTTGGCGCTCCGTCTTAACGCCGAGCGATTCCATGTACTCATTCAGCAGGGCCTCCGTCTTTGATTGAGGCAGAAACAGCGCGTAAGGATAGCGACTCGGAAGACGATCGAAGGAGAACGACAGGATCTCTTTGCCTTCGCTGTAGAAGTGCGCGCCATTCAGCTTTCGGCCCTGCGACACGGCCTTGTCGGCAATGCCATATCTCTGTAGCTGCTCCAATGTCCTTGCTTGCACGACCAACGCCTGAGACCATCGCGCTATGTGATCCGACTTGTCGATAATGCGCACGTCAAATCCGCTTCGAACCGGTTCAATAGCTGCGGTCATACCGGTTGGTCCGGCACCGACGATTAGAGCTAAAGGATTTGCCATAGGCAATCACTCCTGTTCAGCACGATAAACGGATGCAATCCGCCGTCAAGTGGTCGCACCTCGTTCCGGCGGAGTTGGTGTACATCGCTCGAAAACTCTCCTTGACAGCTTAGGAGAGCGCGTCTATATTTCCTTCCTAAGTAGATTAGGGGGCGCAGTGACAGATCAGGCTCAACTCCTTCCCGGCACACTCGATCTCCTGATCCTCAGGGCGGTGTCGCTGGGTCCCCTCCATGGCTACGGAATCCTGCTGCGCATCGGGCAGATTTCCGGAAACGCCCTGCTGATTGAACAAGGTGCGCTCTATCCCGGGCTGTTTCGATTGGTTCGCCAAGGCCTGTTAAAAGCAAGTTGGGGTACCTCCGAAAACAATCGCCGCGCCAAGTTCTATGAACTCACCACAGCAGGGCAGAGGCGATTGCGCGAGGAAACTGAAGGTTGGAATCGTCTCGCCGCAGCCATGGCGTGCGCCCTCTCCGCACAACTGGAGGAGATATGAGACTGTTAGCCACCCTTCAATCTATGGTTGCCGCTCTCTTCCGTCGTTCCCAGGTTGATCACGAGATGGAAGATGAACTTCGCTCCCACATTGAGCATCGAGCCGACGATCTCGAGCGGGCGGGTCTTTCCCGGCGCCAAGCCGAGCGCCGCGCCCGCATCGAGTTCGGGAGCTACGCGAAATACAAAGAGGAATCTCTCAAAGCGGCTGGGGGCACCTCCCTTGAGATTCTGATTCAGGATGTTCGTTACGGCCTGCGCATGCTGCGCAAATCTCCGGGATTCACGGCCGTCGCAGTAGGCACGCTAGCGCTAGCAATCGGCGCCAACGCGGTGGTGTTTGGCCTCCTCGATTCCCTGGTGCTCCAGCCCATCAATGTACCAGGGGGAGACCGTCTCTTCTCCTTGGAACGCGGCAACGATCACTCGCCCACTGAGTCTTATCTTGACTATGTTGACCTGCGCGATAGGAACCGAAGCTTCGATGGAATGGTTTTGGCGGATGTCGTTCCCGCCGGACTCGATAGTAATGGCACTCCATCGCCCATTTGGCTCTATGTCGCCAGCGGAAATTATTTCGACGTACTGGGCGTCCAGCCATTTCTGGGCCGATTCTTCCATAGCACCGATGAGCGCGGTCCCAACAGCGCCCCGTACATCGTGCTGAGTTACGCATACTGGCAGAGCCATTTCCAAGGTGACCCGGGAGTTGTCGGGCGAACTGTGCGGCTGAACAAATATTCGTACACCATCCTGGGCGTCGCACCGCCCCAGTTTCGTGGCACTGAATTGTTCTTCTCGCCCAGTGTCTGGGCTCCCATAGTGAATGAACAGCAGATCGTGGGGATGAACGATCTGGAGTGGCGTGGAAACCGCGGTAAATGGGTGGTCGGCCGACTCAAGTCGAGGGTTACCCTTGCGCAAGCGACAGCCGATCTGAATTCTATTGGCTCATGGTTGGCTAAGACGTATCCCAAAGACGACGAGGGCATCACTTTTTCCCTGGCGCGTCCGGGACTGCTCGGGAATTCTCTGGGAGGCCCCGTGCATGCATTCGTTGCGGGACTCATGTTGCTGGCTGGATTGATTCTGCTTGCCGCGTGTGCGAATCTAGGAAGCTTATTTTCTGCTCGCACCGCGGATCGCTCGCGCGAAGTAGCGCTGCGTCTCGCGCTCGGGTCGAGCCGGGTAAGGATCCTTCGTCAACTGCTGACTGAGGCTCTGTTAGCTTCCCTCATGGGTGGGGCCATCGGCAGGGCGGGAGGCGCTGCATTGTTGCACGTATTGAGCGCGTGGCAGCCCATACCGGATTTTCCAATTAATATTCCCGTCGTTGCCGATGCGCGAACCTATGCGGTGGCGCTGGTCCTGGCCGTGGTGAGCGGATTGTTATTTAGCCTCGTACCCGTGCGGCAAGTATTGAAGGCCGATCCCTATCAAGGCATCAAGGCTGCCTCGCAGGGGGCGGCCGGGATACGCCGGATCACCCTCCACGACCTTTTGCTGATGGGACAAATCGCAGTATGTGCAGTGCTGGTTACGTCGTCCTTGGTAGCTGTGCGTGGCATGGTCCGTTCGCTCAAGAGCAACTTCGGATTCGTTCCCAGGAATGCGCTTCAAGCCAATACCGATCTCAATATGTCGGGATACAGCGGCGACCGCATCCTGGCGATGCAACGACGCATGGAGGATGCCATAGCGGGGATTCCGGGGGCGACGGCGGTGGGTTACGCCAACCGGATTCCCTTGAATCTTGGGTGGAGCGACACGACAGTCTTTATGGATTCCACCACGGATTATCGCCCTACCAATGCGGTTACCGACGCGATGGAATATTACGTCTCGCCCGGGTATTTCCGTGCTGCTGCGACTTCTTTGCTGCAGGGAAGAACGTTCACTTGGAACGATGCCAAGGACGCCCCCCGCGTCGCGGTTATCAATCAGGAGTTCGCGCGCAAAATATTTGGGTCCGAAGCCAAGGCCGTAGGTAATTTCTTCAAGATCTGGGGAGGAACGCGCGTCCAGGTGGTCGGAATCGTGGAAACTGGAAAATACGCGACCCTGAGTGAAGATCCGAAGCCGGCCATGTTCCTTTCAATTCTGCAATCGCCGTCGAGCGAAACGTTTTTTATTGTACGATCCGATCGCAGTGCGCAGGAACTGGCGCCGATCCTGGAACGAACGCTTCACGGGCTGGACCAAGGTATGCCCCTCACCATCTCAACCTGGGAGAAAGAGCTGGGGACCGCCTTATTTGCCGCCCGCGCTGCTTCATTGGCGCTCGGAGTCCTGGGAGGTTTGGGCGCCATGCTTGCAATCACCGGCATCTTCGGCATGGCTTCGTACTCGGTGAGCAAACGGCTGCGGGAGCTGGGCATTCGCATTGCCCTCGGTGCCCAGTGGAAGAGAGTGTTGGGCTCCGCACTCGGTAGGGTATTTCGCTTGCTGGCCCTGGGTTCGGCGGCTGGCCTCGTCCTGGGACTAGGCGCCACCAGGTTGCTTTCTTACATCGTTTACCAAGCGACTCCGCGCGATCCACTCGTGCTTGCGGGCGTAATTTTGACCATGCTGTTGTTGGGTTTGATTGCCGCCTGGATACCGGCTCAGCGCGCTCTCAGGGCCGATCCTTTGGTGTTGCTGCGCGAAGAATGATGCCATGATCGGGTCAGGCGGATGACATAAAAGGTGCTCCTCAGAATCCTGCTCATTAACCCGTCGCGCCCGTGAACTTCCCCCTCCCCAACCCCACCGCCTACAATGGGTAAGACATTTATTCCCGAGGGGACCTGACATGCCGCTTTCCGGAGAAGCCATTCGCTTAATGAACTACATCGATGACGTTGCTGTAACCTTGCGCCGGGTGCTGGCCTTTGTCCCTACGCTCTCCCCTGAAGAGCGTGCCCGCATCGCCGAACACCTGCGCCAGTCCAAACCCAATGTGGAAGACGTGGCCAAGGCGCTGGCTGCCGAATAAGATCGCCTTGACTACCGTCGCCATCATCGGAGCCGGCCCGCTGGGTCGCTGGCTGGCGCTCGCCGCGGCCCGGGCTGGTTTTCGTGTTCTCCTTGAAGACGTGATGCCTGCCAACTTGCATCACGCACAGGAGTACATTCGTCGCCAACTCGGCCCCGAAAACTTCGCCTCATCATTGGCATCGTCGCTGACCGCACCTCATGGCGAAATCACCGATCTCACCGAGTCGGCAGATCTTCGCGACCATCCGACATTTACTGAGGATACGGGCTTCCTTGAAGGCGCCAACACCAGTCCAGCTCTACCTTCGCCTAACGCCACCGGCGATTTGCCTGTGATTGGCGACTCGCTCACTGTCGAAGAGGTCCAAACAGAGACAATTGCGGGTTGGCCCGCGACAGATCGCGACAAGGAACTCCCGATTCACTTCGTCTCCACGATCGAAGACGCCGTTCGCGATGCGGACCTCGCTATCGACTGTGTCCCCGACGAACTCGAGTCGAAGCTTGAGATCCTCTTCTTGCTGGATCGCATGGCGCCGCCGCGCACGGTGCTGGCAACGCCTACTACCAGGCTCTCCATCATCGACTTGGCATCCTGCACCTACCGCGCTGATAAATGCGTTGCTATCGTTGCCGAGGCGCGCGGGCTAGCCGAAAATCCGGCGTCCGCTATTCTTCTTCGCATCACGCCGCAGACTACGCCTGAGACCATTGCCCTCGTCGAGAACTTTTGGCAGCGCCTCGGCTTCGCTCCTCGATTTGAGGCCGATCCATCCCTGAATCCCGCCTGAAATTCGCGCTCGTTTCTGTTGCGCCGAGAAAACGACAAGCGTGCAGCAGGGAAGTCGCGGACTCGTTCGACCGACTCTCGTCCGTTGGGTGCATCTCATCCAAATCCCAATCTGGCGTCCAAAGACGCACTCCGCATTCTTTGGTCACCCGAGAGTCCAAAAATATTTTGTATCCTCAGAAACTTTCCCCTGCAGCCTGGGTCAGTCCCGTTAACACGCTCGTAGCTAGACGCAATTCCTATCTGAAAATCGCAGGCTGAATGGCTCGCTTTCCGGGGCCGCTCTCTTTGGAGGCAGTGTATGAAACGCACCCCGCTCGTGCTCCTCGCCGCTCTCTGCGCGTCCCCGCTTTTCGCGGATGCAGGTCAAAAACTCATTCCGGCCGGTTCACTCATCGGCTGCACCATCTCCGAGCCCAAGATGTCTTCCAGAACAACGGCCGTTGGAGATCCCGTCCTCTGCCAGGTCGGGCACTCTGAGCGTTATGGCCGTTCAGTTTTGCCCTACAACAGTTACCTCGTCGGACGCTTTGAGGACTACAAAGATCCCGGCCATTTCGTAGGCAAAGGCTGGATGCAGTTGAAGTTCGACCGCATGGTGGTTGAGCCTGACACTGTGATTCCAATTGATGCCCGCGTGGTCGACGTGCCCGGCTACAGAGTGGACAATCAAGGGCGGATTCTCGGTAAAGGTCACGCCGTACGGGACACAGTCCTATGGTCCATTCCCATTCTCTGGCCTGTTGATCTGCTCATGCTGCCGATGCGGGGTCCGCGCCCGACTTTGAAAGAAGAAACACGTCTCACACTCAAAGTCATGGATGATTTGGCTGTTCCCGCAACTCAACAGCCGTTGCAGGATCCTTATGGCTTATCGCACCGTCAGCCCTCCGCCGAAAATGAGCCGCCTCCGGCGCCTTATCAGGATCAGCAGCCGGCACCCGACACGGCGTATTCCGCTCCGCCTCAGGACCTGTCTCCGCAACCGGAGACTTACGCCTATGCGCCTCCACCACTGCCAGTGATGGCCTATGCGCCTATGGTCGTGGCGCCCGCGCCACCCGCCCTGATCTACCCTCCGATGGTCATCGGTTACGGCAGAGGTTATGCGTATGCGCCCCGGGCATATGCGCCTCGTGCCTATGGATACGGTTATGCTCCCCGTGCTTATGTCAGTGGGCCCGCCCGTGCGCAAGGGTACTATGGCGGACATCCAATGATGGCTGCGCGCGCCGGAATGGGATACGGTGGCTATCGTCGTTAAGTCGACCTCGCGCGGTCATGCCTCCGATCAAAGTTTGATCTGTGACCGCGCAACGATTAAGCGCCTTCGGTAGAACTCACTAATTCCTATTTATTCGGTAGACTTGTCTCGATTGGAAATCGCCATTCGAGATGAGCCATGGCACACCGCGGATTTGATGAACAGATTGAAGCGCTCGAGGCTCTCAAAGATCGTGCGCTCGACAATGAAGCTGTGCTTCTGGTCAAAAAATCCCTAGCCAGCCGCAACAATTATGTCGTGGCTAAAGCCGCGCGTCTGGCTGAGGAGTCGAGCCTGCTCGATCTCGTACCCGATATGCTCGCTGCCTTCGATCGCTTCTTCACCAATCCTGAAAAATCTGATCCGCAATGCTGGGCCAAGAACGCTCTGAGCAAAGCTCTGACTAAGCTTGAATGTCGCGACAAACAAGTATTCTTGCGTGGTCTCCGGCACCATCAAATGGAACCCGTGTGGGGCGGCAAGTCCGATTCTGCCGGTACGCTGCGCGCTCAGTGTGCCCATGCGCTGATTGCCTGTGACGGCGTCGACAATCAGCAACTACTCGTCTACCTTCTCGAGCCGCTGGTAGACAAAGATAAAAGTGTTCGCGTTGAAGCGGTGCGCGCGATTGCTCAGCTCGGTGAATCGGCTACCGCTGTCTTGCGCTTGCGTGCGCTAATTCCCGGAGAAGAGCCGGAGATACTTGCGGCCTGCTTCAATGGCCTGCTCGACATCGACCGCGACAGCGGCCTGGACTTTGTTGCCAGCTTCCTTGAAGCAGCAGATGATTCGGCCGCCGAGGCCGCCCTCGCCCTGGCGCAGACGCGTACTCCTCAGGCACTGGCCTTCTTGCTTCACCGGCATAAAAGCCCGATGGAGCCCTGGCTTGGCGGAGTGCTGCTAAGCGCCATCGCTCTCACGCGCTTGCTTGAAGCCGTCGATTTTTTGATGGCCATGATTGAGCGCGATGATCGTGAAGCACCTGCGGCCATTGAGGCCCTTGCCCGCCTCGTACCCAATGATCAACTCATACTCCGTATCGAGCAGGCGGTGCAGGGAACTGATAGCTTCCGTCTCAAAAAAGCCTTACGCGAACATCTTCCCACTGCATCAATCGATTGAGCTTCTGCGAAATCCCCCCAACCCCGTGGCGGGTTTGACGCGTCGAGTCGCGCATGCTTAGATGGGGAGCGGCGAAGCCGGCGCAAGCCTATCGCCTCTCTACTGAGAACTCCATGAGCACAGGTGCGACGATGTTGGCATTTCTTATTCTTTCGGGTGCTTTGATAAGTGGTTGGGCCGGTGGAAGCCACGATGCCGTTCCCGCTACTGCAGCAACCCCTTCCATCTCATCGGTCCCAGCGCAGAACGGTGCAGTCGTCGTAAGCCTCTCGACCACCACGTCGAACGCAAAAATCTATTACACCGTCGACGGCAGTACGCCCACTACGTCATCTCAGGTTTATGAGGCGCCTTTTCTGGTAGCGTCGAACATAACCGTCAAAGCTCTGGCCGCCGCGTCCGCAAACTCGGCGAGCACCGTCAGCGGCAAGGCCTTCGCCCCCAACATCGCTTCAGGATCTCTAGTTTGGAGCGACGAGTTTACCAATGCCAGCGGCGCGAAAGCCCAGCCCGATCCGAAGGTCTGGACGTATGACACGGGCAACAGTGGCTTCGGCAATCACGAACTCGAGACTTACTGCGCATGGGGTTCCGCTACTGCGCCATGCTCCACCATCAATGCCAATGCCTACGTTGGCACTGACGGTTACCTTCACATCAAGGCACAGCAAAGTTCGGCCGGTGTCTACACATCGGCACGCCTCAAGACGCAAGGACTTTTCAGCTTTCAATATGGACGATTCGAAGTGCGGGCCCAAGTGCCCGAGGCACAGGGTTTCTGGCCGGCTGCTTGGTTGTTGGGCAATAACATCACGACCGTCGATTGGCCTGCTGCCGGCGAACAGGACGTGCTGGAGCGCGTTAACGCCGCTAAAAATCCAGACTGGAATGAAAGTTCGATTCATGGGACCGGGTTCACCGGCGATGTTGGACTAGGCAAGGTTTACAACTTTCCAGCAGGTCAAACCGCGGCGGGTTGGCACACCTACGGGATGATTTGGAGCAAGGGCAAAGTAGCCTATTACGTCGACGATCCGAGCCGGCCCTTCGTCACCTATACGACCGAGAGCTTGAAGAGCCTGAGCGGCGCTATATGGCCGTTTGATGCTGGCCAGAGTAACTTCATCCTGCTCAATCTTGCCATCGGCGGCGACTGGCCCGGGAGCCCAAATTCCTCCACACCCTTCCCCGCTGAAATGCTTGTGGACTACGTACGCATATACGCGAATTAAGTGTCGGCCTGTTGTTCGCACTCGCAATGAACACGAACCTCTTCCGAATTCAAGCCCTCGAAACCTAACTGACAACAGGTGCTAAGATTCCTCTTCGGAGGAGCCATGCCTGTTTCGCGCTCTGTTCTGCCGTGTCTTCCTGTTCTGATGTACGCAATACTCGCAGCGGCGCAGGACAAAGTCTCCGGCACAGTCCAGGTGACGTCGCCCGATGGCCAGGTCGTCTTTCTCCTTTCCAGTGATTCATCGCTTCAGCCTGCGAAGTCTGCGATTCCAGAAGGTTCGGCGTTTGGGCTGCATTATGCGATCAAGTTTCATGGCAAGGGTCTGCTCGACAATGCCCCGCTCGGTCTGAAGCTTGAGGGGCAGTCCGCTCTCGGCCCATCGTTGCACCTGGGCACCCCTCATGCTGGTGCGATCGATCAGACCTATACGATCCCCGTCGGCAAAACTAGTTCGGTCCACGATCACTACAACTCCGCTGAAGTCGAGTGCAGCGATGACGCGAGAAGAAAACTTACGCTTGAAATCCGCGTTTACGTCGACGGTGCGGCGTTCCGCTACATCCTGCCTCAACAACCGGCATTCAAGACAGTCTCAATCGAGCGTGAGCTCACCGAATTTCATTACAGCAAAGATGCCATACTTTACCCGCTGTTACTCGAAGGCTTTCAAACGCCGTACGAGGATGAATACCAGATGCGTCAAGTCACCGGCATTCATCACGATTGGCTCATAGGATTGCCTTTGTTGGCAGAGGTGCCCGCGGTAGGCTGGGTCGCTGTCACCGAGGCCAACATCGATAACTATGCGGGCATGTATTTGCGCAAGGCGGCAACTCCCTTTGGATTGCGCGCCGAACTGTCGCCCCGCATCGACCAGCCCTCCACCGCGGTTCAAACCGATGTTCCCGTCACAACTCCATGGCGTGTGCTCATGATCGGTGACGCGCCAGGCCGCCTCATCGAGTCGAATATTGTCCTGAACCTCAATCCACCCTCGAAAATCGCCGACACATCCTGGATTCGCCCCGGAAAATCTGCATGGGACTGGTGGTCCGGAGAAGCAGCGCCCGGAGTCGCCTTCAAGCCTGGCATGAATACCGCGACCATGAAGCATTACATCGACTTCGCTTCGTCATCCGGCTTTCCGTACATGCTTATCGATGCGGGCTGGGCCCATGCCAATCGAAAGACTCCGGATGACTACGCCGCACTGGCAGACATCACCCAGGTGACACCTGAGATCGACATGCCCGAATTGCTGCGCTATGCCAAAGAAAAGAACGTGAAGCTGTGGCTTTGGTCACACTGGACATCGGTCGATAAATACATGGACCAGGCATTTCCTCTCTTCGAAAAGTGGGGCATTGCCGGTGTCAAGATCGATTTCATGAATCGCGACGATCAGCAGATGGTTGTCTGGTATCACCGAGTTATCGAGTTAGCCGCCCAGCATCATCTCATGATCGACTTTCACGGCGCCTACAAGCCCGACGGCTTGCGTCGCACCTATCCCAATCTCATCACGCGCGAAGGCGTCATGGGCAAGGAGTATTTGAAGTGGAGCGCCCGCACCACGCCGGTTCACAACGTTACGTTGCCCTTTACGCGCATGCTGGCCGGTCCGCTGGATTACACACCAGGGGCCTTCGGGAACAGCAACCGCGAGAATTTCGTTGCCCGTAATCTGGAGCCCATGGGCTTGGGGACACGCGCGCACGAGTTAGCGCTGTATGTCGTTCTCGAGAGCCCGCTCATGATGGTCTCCGACTATCCTGAGCACTACGTCGGCCAGCACGACTTTGAATTCATCAAGCAGGTTCCGACGACATGGGACGAGGTGCGCGTGCTCGACGGACGCCCCATGGAGAACATCACGCTTGCGCGTCGCAGCGGCCAAGACTGGTACATCGGCTCGCTGACCAACTGGGACCAGCGTACCGTGCACATTCCCCTGAGCTTTCTATCGGAAGGGAAGTATACTGCCGAGATTTACGCTGACGCTCCCGATGCGGGCACGAATGCCACACATACCACTTTCACCAAGCAAGCAGTTGATCGCGCGACTACGCTCGAGATCCACATGGTCTCCGGCGGAGGCAATGCCATCTGGATTCACCCTTCGTCTTGAATCGCACAATCCCGATCATTGCGGCTCAGGTTTCGAAGGCCGCAACTGAGCCGTCATCGCACGCCGTTTACTGCAACCTCGCTTGCATTGTTCCAAGCGCTGTGATAAAAGTAAAAAACATTCAAGTTTGCCCCCAAAGGGCAAGCCTGAGTTTCATGCAGAGTGGCTGAGGGACGGGCCCTGTGACGCCACGACAACCTGCCTGGGCAAACCAGGAGTATGGTGTCAACTCTCGCTCGCTTAAGTGCGGGGAACATGAGATTCGGGGGTCGCTTCAGTACTCTTTTCTGCGGCGGCTTCGCAAGGTTTTTCGAGTCATTTCACGTTCGCTCAGTCTTTGAGCCGGTCACGCGCCCGCGTATCCGCATCCACTCGTGCCAAGCGAGGGACCCGGTGACGACTGCTTACGAATTGCGATGTCGGGAATGCGGCAGGACTTATGGTCTGCAGCCGCTTTCCATCTGTGATGAGTGTTTCTCCCCGCTCGAGGTGGCCTACGACCTTGAGTACGCCCGCACCCGCTTCACCCGCGAGAAGATTTCTCAGGGACCATTGAACATGTGGCGCTATCGTGCGCTGCTGCCTGTCTCCGATAGTTACGTCCCTCAGACCCCCGCTGGCTTCACACCCTTGGTTGAGGCTCCGCGCCTTGCTTCGCATATCGGTGCGCGTAATCTCTACATCAAAAACGACGCTGTCTGCATGCCTACGCTGAGCTTTAAAGACCGCGTAGTTGCCGTCGCACTGGCCAATGCACAGGCGTTTGGTTTCGACACCGTCGGTTGTTCGTCAACCGGCAATCTCGCCAACGCCGTCGCTGCGCAAGCCGCGCGCCTGGGACTCAAAACCTACATTCTCGTTCCCTCTGATCTCGAGCCCGCCAAGATCCTCAATACCCAGGTCTACGGTGCGACGCTGGTTCGTGTTGAGGGCAACTACGACCACGTCAACCGGCTCAGCTCGCAGATTGCTGATCGTTATAACTGGGGCTTCGTCAACGTCAATCTCCGCCCCTACTACGCTGAGGGATCGAAGACTGTTGGCTACGAAATCGCAGAGCAGCTTGGCTGGCGTCTGCCCGACAACGTAGTCGTTCCCATGGCGGGCGGCTCGCTCATCACTAAGATCCGCAAAGCGTTCAACGAGCTTGTCGCTCTCGGCCTCGTCGATGATAAGCCTGTCCGTTTCTTCGGCGCGCAAGCCACGGGCTGCTCACCCATCGCCAAAGCCGTCAAGAATAACTCCGACATCATCGAACCCCAGCGTCCGCATACCATCGCGCGTTCGCTCGCCATTGGCAATCCCGCGGACGGTCTCTACGCCGCGCGCGCCATTCGTGCTACCGGCGGATGGGCCGAGGACGTTTCCGATGTCGAAATCGTGTCCGCAATTCAGGAGCTGGCCGAGACCGAAGGCATCTTCACTGAGACTGCGGGCGGCGTCACCACCGCAGTTACAGCCCGGCTCTACGCCCACGGACGCATTAAGCCCGACGAACTCACTGTTACCTGCATCACTGGCAATGGCCTCAAGACTACCGATGTTCTTCATGGAGCTTACGACCAGAGTAATGCCATTCGTCCACGCCTCGCCGATTTTGAAAACTTTGTCGAAGAACACAACGCATTGAGCCAGGAATTCTCTCTGGCGGGAAGGTAATCAAGATGTCCGTCAGAGTTCTTTTGCCCAACGCATTTCAGAAGCACACCAATAACGTTCGTGAAATTGCCAGCACTGCGGCCAATCTGCCCGAGCTTGTTACGGATATCGAGGGTCGCTTCCCAGCCCTCCGGCCCCACCTCCGCTCAGAAGACGGCCAGGTGCGTCGCTTCATCAACTTCTACGTCAACGAGGAAGATATTCGCTTTCTCGGCAACGAAAAGTACAGCTTTCAAGACGGTGATGAAGTCCTCGTAATTCCCTCCATCGCTGGCGGCAGTTGCTAGGGTCCCTCCCCCTGCTGCAGCGAAAGGCCCACACTCTCAAGCGTGGGCCTTTTCGTTGGCTCCGAACTCTGCCAACTGGACAACCGTTAAAATCGGAATATGTCAGATTTCGCTGCAGTCGCTCCCGAGGTTCTCGAACGCGCCCGGAAGATCAAACTTTTTCTCATGGATGTGGATGGCACCATCACCGACGGAGGCGTATGTCTGCTGGCGCTGCCTAACGACGGCGGGGTTGCTGAGCTCAAGGTATTCAATTCGCTCGACGGCCTTGGTATCAAACTCGCTAAGGACATGGGCATTCGAACGGGCTTCATTACCGGACGCAAGTCTCCGGCAGTTAGCCAACGCGCTCGCGAAAATCATGTGGATTTCGTGTACCTCGGGCAGGAAACCAAAACTGCCGCATTTGAAGATTGCCTTGCCAAGGCACAAGTGGCCGCGGATGAAGTCGCATACATGGGCGATGATCTCCCCGACATGGTCATTGCCAAACGAGTTGGTTTAGCTGTCGCCGTCGCCAACGCCGCCCCCGAACTGAAAGCCATCTGTCACTACGTGACTGAGACTTCAGGCGGCCGCGGAACTGCACGCGAAGTCATCGAACTCATCCTCAAGGCACAGGGCCGCTGGGAGGAAGCGATTCCACTCGCGCGAGCTTGAACCGCATTCAGTTGTGCTCGATCCATCTCTCCGCAGTTACAAATTGATGAACGTACTTAGTCAAGCGAGTTACAAAGCTGTTAATTGTGCCCAATAGGAAACTTATAACTAAAACCTGATTCAGATTTTGCCCTAGCATCAGCCACCCACCTCATTTTAGCAGGGTATTTGCATAGCATTTACCTTACTCTTACACGGCTCGCGTCATACTAGTACTACAGTTGTATTTCACTCAATTCCTGGAAAACGGACGAAGGCCCGGG
>OCTA010001466.1_pt1 | contig 21627 bp, 16 predicted proteins | sample 1538991 | NCBI WGS metagenome assembly OCTA01 (sample SAMEA3539302, study PRJEB22396) | soil metagenome | biome: tundra; feature: field; material: soil | place: USA | collected 2010-05 | depth 0.15 m | reverse complement strand
AGACAGCCTCGGTGACATTGGAACGTGGAGCTTCACGTTGACCGTCGAGGCCGCTGCGTTGCCTCAGGACCTGCAAGCCGCCAAAGGCCCCGGCGCAGAAATGAGAGCCTCAGCCGTTTGACAGCTCCTCTCTCATGAGAGAGGCTGTCAAACGGTGCAGACTTCCAGACAGATCAGTGGGACGAACCCGGCGCGACGCGCGGGCAAGCGGTGGTGGGCGTTGGTCGCGCTTTCGGTTGCTGTGCTGGCGGTTGGCGTCGACCTGACAGTCCTGAACGTCGCGCTGCCCACCTTGGCGAGGTCCTTGCATGCCTCCACGAGCCAGCTCCAGTGGTTCGTGGACTCCTACAGCCTCGTGCTCGCCGGCTTGCTGCTTCCGGCGGGGCTCCTGGCCGACCGTTACGGCCGCAAGCGGCTCTTGCTCGTCTCGCTGGTCGTGTTCGCAGCGAGCTCGGCCGGGTGCGCTTACGCCGGGTCTCCGGTTGCCCTCATCGCGATCCGAGCGGTGCTCGGTGGTGGCGCCGCGATAATCGTGACGGTCTCGCTTTCCATCCTGGCCGTGCTCTTCCCTACCGATGAGGAACGTCAGAAGGCGACAGCAGTGATCATGGGTTGCACGATGCTCGGCTACCCGCTCGGTCCCCTGCTCGGCGGTTGGCTGCTCAACCACTTCTGGTGGGGGTCGGTGTTCCTCATCAACGTCCCCGTCGCGGCGGTGGCCCTCGTGGCAATCGCAACCCTGATGCCCGAGTCCCGTGGCGCCAGTCCCTCCAGGCTCGACGGTCTCGGTGTCGTCCTGTCGAGCCTCGGCCTGGTGGGAGTCACCTACGGGGTGATCCAAGCCGGCCAGGAGGGCTGGTCGAGCACTCGGGCCGTGGCGGGTCTTGTGATCGGTGCGGTCGCGCTCGTTTCCTTTGTCGTCTCCGAGCGTCGCGTCACCAGGCACCACCGGGTGCCATTGGTCGATCTCGGCCTGTTCCGATCAGCTCGGTTCACCTGGGGCACCGTGCTCGCGACCATGGTCTCGTTCGCCATGTTCGGCCTGCTGTTCGCGATGCCCCAGTACTTCCAAGCCGTGATGGGCCAAGACCCATTGGGAAGCGGCATCCGCCTGCTGCCGCTCATCGGCGGTCTCGTCATCGGTGCCGCTCTCGCCACCCGGTTGCAAGGAGCCCGGTCACGAAACCACACGACAGCGGCGACGCCGGCGGCACCAAGGATGACCGCCAACCTCGTGGTGGCCATCGGCTTTGCGTTCATGGCGGGCGGCCTCTTCCTCGGCGCAACCACCAAAGTCGCCAGCGGTACAGGTTGGGCCGTCATCTGGTTCGTGATCTGCGGCCTCGGGCTCGGCTTCTCGCTTCCGGCGACGATGAACGCGGCTCTGGGCGCGCTCTCCCCCGAGCGAGCCGGTACCGGCTCTGGCCTGATAATGGCCTGTCGTCAGGTCGGAGCCACGATCGGCGTGGCATTGCTCGGGAACATCCTGAACTCCGAGTACCGCGACCGCGTGAACGTCGCGCATCTACCGGCGTCGGTCGCCCAGGTGGTACGAAAGGGCGTGGCCACGGGGATGGAGGCTGCACGACAGCTCGGGGATGCGGCGCTCGGCCGCTCCGTCCGGTCCGCGTTCGTCACCTCGCTGGACGTCATGCTGTGCGTGTGCGGCGCGATCGCCGTTGGCGCAATGGTGCTGGCTCTTTTCTTCCTGCCGCGACACCAGGCGGTCGCGCCAACGCCGGTCTCCTCCGCTGCGCCGCGCCTAGGAACCGACATCCATGACTGAGCTCCCGACAAGCCTGAGGGAACGGAAGAAGGCGAAGACTCGCCTCGCGATCAGAGAGCACGCCATGGCGTTGTTCAAGGACCAGGGGTACGACAAGACGACCATCGAGCAGATCGCCGCCGCCGCCGAAGTGTCGCCGAGCACCTTCTTCCGCTACTTCCCGAGCAAGGAGGAGGTTGTCCTTCAAGACGACTACGACGCGCTTCTCATCGCCGCGTTCCATGCCCAGCAAGTCGACGTCCCTCCCATGCGGGCACTGCGGAATGCCATCAGCGAGGTCTTCTTGTCGATGCCCGAAGGCCAACAAGCCCAGGAGGCAGAACGGATCCGGCTCATGACAGCGGTGCCCGAGTTGCGGGCGCGCATGCTCGCCCAGGTTTCCGAGATGATCCAGATGCTCGCCGAAGCCGTCGCCGAGCGCGTCGGCCGGCAAAGCGACGACTTCGAGGTGCGTACCTTTGCCGGAGCACTTGTCGGGGTAGCCCTCGGTATCGCAGCAGGCTCTGGCGACGACCCCGCGAGCGACTACCTCAGGCAGTTCGATCGTGCCCTCACCCTCCTCGAGGCAGGACTGCCGCTCTGATGGCCGAGCAGGCCCCCGACGTGACGCGGGCGCGCCGGCCCTTGAGATCGTGCATCGCTGCGCTGTTCGCGATCGGGCTGTGCGTGGGCTCGTTTCCTCGAGATCTTCGGCCTGCTCGCGATTCGCTTCTTCCGGTGGGAATGAGCTGCTAGCGCTCGCGCAACCTCACATCGAGCGTGTCACGCAAAGCGTCACCGATGAAGTTGAACGCGACCACCGTCACCATCACGATGAGGCCGGCCGGGTAGACCTCCCACCAGTAACCGTCCAGCAGGTAGGTCGTTCCCTGCGACAGCATGCCTCCCCAGCTCACCGCGGGCGGCGGCAAGCCGAACCCGAGGAAGCTCAGTGTGGCGAGGATGATGATCGCGTCGGCCACCTGGAACGTCGCGTTGACCGAGATCGTCCCGAGTGCATTAGGGATTATGTGCCGCCCGACGATGCGCGAGCTCCGGCCGCCCGCCGCGCGCACGGCGTCGACGAACTCCCGGGTCCGAAGCGACAGCGTCTCACCGCGGACAAGACGAGCCGGCCCCAGCCACGAGAGCAACGAGAGCACGACGATGAGCAGCGGGACCGTGGGCCTGAACACTGTCGCCAGGTAGATGAGCAGGAAAATGGCGGGCACAGCGATCACGACATCCACGATGCGCATCATGATGGCGTCGATCACACCGCCCGTGAAGCCGGACACGGCGCCCCAGAGCACCCCGAAGCATGTCGCCACGAGCGCAACGGCAAGGGAGATCTCGAGCGCGCTCTGGCCCCCGACCATGAGCCGCCCGAGAATGTCGAACCCGTTGGCGTCGGTGCCGAGCGGGTGCCCCGCGCCTGGCGCCAAGTTCGTGAGCGCGATGCTCGCGTGGATCTGGTCGCTGTGGTACACGAGCGGGCCGAGGAAACAGAACCCAGCGATCGTGACGACGATGCCGAGGCCCGCAACCCCCATCCGGTTCTCCACAAACGCAGCGGCGAACGACTGGCGCCTGGCGCGCCCACGGAGCACCTTCGGCGCGCGCAAAGTGTCGCAGTCCTCTCCGGCGACCCCGACCGAGGCGAGCAAGGTCTCGACCTCAGCCATATCGGACCCTCGGGTCGAGCACGGCATAGGCGAGATCGGCCAGCAGGCTGCCAAGGACGGTCGCGACCCCGACGATCACCGTGATGCCGAGCTCCACCGGGTAGTCAGCGTTCACGGCCGCGTTGAAATACGTGAGGCCGAGCCCGGGGAAATTGAACACGTACTCGACGACGAGCCCGGTCGTGAGCACGGCCGGGATGGACAGGCCGAGCAGCGTCACGACCGGCACGAGCGAGTTGCGCAGCACATGGCGCAAGAGGACCGCACGCTGCGGGAGGCCTTTCGAACGGGCGACGCGGACGTAGTCCTGGGCGAGGGTGTCGACGGCCGCTGAGCGCATGTAGCGGCCGAACAATGCCACGTTGACGAGAGTGAGAGTGATGACGGGAAGCACGAGAGCGCGGGGGTCGGCGAGGACCCCGGCCGGCGAAGCCGCCTGGGGCGCCTCAGGGGGGAAGACGTGCACACCGATCGCGAGCCCCGCGATGAGCAGGAGCCCGAGCCAGTACGCAGGCATCGAGTAGAGGAGAACCGAGGCCCCGGTAGTCACGTGGTCGAACGCCCGGTTCCGCCGCGCCGCCTGGGCAACCCCGAGCGGGACCGCGATCGCGAGCGCTAGGCAGATCGCGATGCCGACGAGGATGAGGTCGTTCGGCAGCTCATGGACGACGAGCGAGTCGACGCTCTGGTTCAGGCGGTAGGAATACCCGAGGTTCCCGTGAAGGACATGAGAGAGAAACGTCAGGTACTGCGCGACGACCGGGCGATCGAGCCCGTTCACCCGGTCGAACGCGGCGATCTCACCGGGACTGGCCCGGGGCCCGAGAATGGCGCGCGCGAGGCTGCCGGGGATTATGTGCTCGAGCAGGAACACGAGCACGGTCAGGCCGAGCAGGACGATCACGGCCTGGCCGAGGCGGCGCAGTGTGTATCCGATCATTTGCGGTCCTGGCCTCCATTCCGAATCGGCCGCTAGGTTCAACCCTTGGTGAAGTACCACTCCTCCGGGCTGATGAACCCGTAGGCGTTCGGGACGAAGCCGTGAAGGTTCGCCTGAACTGTTACCAGGGTGCCCGGGCTTGGCTGCCAGAAGTTGGGCAGCTCGAGACGGACCTGGTCCTGGTAGGCGTCGAGAGCGGCTCTCGCGCCCGCGACCGGGGCCTTGGTGGTGGCCGCGATGAGCCTGTCGGTCGTCGGGTTCGAGTAGTTGGCGACGTTTCCGAGCGCGCCGGTCTCGAAGATCTCCTCGCCGCTCGGGTAGTGGTCCGGCTCGAAGACCCACCCGGCGCCGTACTGTCCGAGCTGCCAGCTGCAGGCCGCCTGGCTCGGCTCACAGCTCAGGATCGTCGAGGCGATCGTGGTCGGAGTCACCTCCTTGAGGGCGATCTCGATGCCCACCTGCTTGGCCACCGACTGCAGGTCCACCATCGCGCCGTCGGTGTAGACGAGCCCGCTCGGGTACATGAGCGTGAAGTTGAGCCCCTCACCCGCCCCGATCCCCTTCCCACACTCGGTCGGGCCGGTGCCGGGCCGGGCACAGTTCGTCACGCCGTTCGGGACGACCTTCCAGCCGTGCCCGACAAGCAGTGCCCTCGCCGCGGGGACGCTGAAGGGATACGGGTTCACCGAGGCGTTCGCGTCCGCGTACGGGTTGGGCGGCATCGCGGGCACCGGGCCGTAGGTGGCAAGCCCGAGCCCGCCGTAGTAGGCGTGGATCCAACCCTGCTGGTCGACGAGGTGCTGGAACGCCTCGCGGAAGTAGAGCTCGCGCAGGATCGGCCCGACCTGCGGGTTGTTGAAATTCGGCTCGAAGTAGTCGAACTGGAACGGGTACCAGTCCACGAGCTGGTAGCCCTGTGACCTGAGTGACCCGGACTGCGGCAAGTCGTTGTCGGGCACGTACCCGACCGAGATCTGGTCGCCCGAGGTTGCCACTCCAGGCCCGCCGACCCCCGAGCCTGCGCGCAGCACCGAGAACTCGGCCGCAGCGCTCGTGTATGAGAGCTCGACGAACATCGCCAGGTGCGGCTTGTCCGGGCCCGAGAAGCGCCGGTTGGGCACGAAGGTCGCGGTCCCGTCGGTCGTGAGGCCAACGAGCTTCCAGGGGCCGTCGACCACGGACCAGATCGGGCTCGACGCGTAACTCCCGACGTTCTTGGCTTGGTCGTTGAGGAAGTTGTAGACGGATCTAGCGCCCGACGGCGTCGCGTCGGGGAGCTCGCTCGCTCCCGCCGGGGGTGCGGGCACCGACAGCGACGTGCGGTCCCAAGCGAGCGGAAGGGGCGTGATCTGCGACAGCTCGTTGTAAGTGAACCAGATGGGGTCGTAGGCGGAGTTGAGATGAAGTTGGACGGTCGTCGCGTCGAGCGCCGTCGCCGAGGTCACGTTGTCGGGGAAGCCACCCGGGACATACGAGGCCCAGTCGTCAGGGTTCGCCTTCAAGAGGTCGATCCAGAAGATGACGTCACGGGCGTTCACCGGCTGGCCGTTCGACCAGAGGTAGCGCTTGAGCGTGATCGTCACGACTCGGTTGCCGTCGCTGTAGATCGGAGCGTTCCCGATCGACAGCGAGTAGTCGACCGAGGTGCTGGTCTTGTCGCCGAACCAGTAGAGCGGCTCGTAGAGAAGCGTCTGGAAATCGGCTGTGTTCTCGACCGTGAAGTACTGGCCGGAGACGAGCGGGAAGATGTAGTCGGGAGGTGTCTCCGGTTGCTCCGCGAAGTAGGCAGTCCCGCCGTCAATTATCCTCCCCCTGCCCGTGGTGCCAGCTGTCGCACCGGTCCTTGACCCAGTCGTCGACGAGCTGCACGCCCCGAGCCCGATCGAAGCGAACGCTACGAAGACGAGCACCAACCCGGCGCGTCGCCGATGTGTGTGGCCGAGAGTCCGCCCGACTTCGAACCGACGATCTCCAACGACCGTACTGAACACCTTCGGGCTTGATGTCGCCACTATGGCCACCTCCCTACGCCGGCATTACCCGGTCAGGTTCGAACGGTCGGTGGCACTCCGACCTGCTGGCCGGCCACCCTCTCAGCCCGGTACACCCGAGCTCCCGTGCTTCTACCCGTAGGCTAATGGCTTTCGATCAGTCCCGTCCTGGACGAAGCCGCGCATGAGCTCGGGGTGTGCTTCGTCGTCGCAAAGGCCGGTGCGCCGGTGCCGCAGATCACGAGATCGAACGACTCCAACGGGCGCATGCCGGCAAAGTATTCCTTCTCGGCCCGCAGCCACTCCTCGTCCCAGTCCTCCGGGGCGACCCGGCCGCGAAGGCGGTGCAGCCGTTCGGGCTCCGGCGTGTCCACGTAGATCGCCCGGTCGACGAGATCACCCAGTTCGGGTGCTCCGGAGTACACCCCCTCGAGGAGGACGAGGTCGTTCGGCCCGACGCGGGTCTGTGCTTCGGAGACAGCTCCCGAGTCCCAGTCGAAGGCGTGGAACACTGCCTGGCGTCCCGCCCGCAATGGCTCGAGACCCTCGATTCGCAACCGCGTCACGTCGTAGAACGTCCCGATCCCTCGCCAGGTCTCCCTCACTGGCGCGTCCGTGACACCCTTCGGTTCGCCTCGTTTCGGAACAGGGGCAGATTGACGATGGCGCATGAAGAAGTCGTCGGTGCGGACGAGGCTCGCCCCGGTCTTCGCACAAAGGCTCTCTGCGATCGTCGACTTCCCCGAAGCGCCGTGCCCGTCGATCGCGACGATGGTCACTCCCCTGCTCGCGCCACGCCAGAGCGCCAGCGCCCGAACGGCAATGTCGAGCCTGTCATCGGTTGACAAGCCGCGTCCCTCCGGCGCGCGACCCGCGTGCTCGCGTCCGCCAGAGGTTCCAGTCACAGTGCTAGCTTGCTCCGCCTGTGGCGAGGGGGCTGACGCCGGACATATTTCGATTATACCGATCGAATCACTCCGGAATCCAAGGGACGGCCACTCATGCTCCCCAACTCCCCTCCCGCACACATCGGCTCGAAACAGCCCTTCGGACACGAACCGGCTGAGCTGAAGCTTCCTGCGATCTATTCTTGGGCCATCACGGCCGAACGACTGGGGGACCAAGCATTGAAACCGTTCATTCATGCGGAAAGAGCGCCGACAGCTTGCCGGCGGGCGATCCTCGTCGCCGTTGTGGTCTTGACGAGCGTTCTCGGGTTGACGGGCTGCAGCAAGGTCATCAACGCGATCAAGACGGCGCACAACGTGCTGCACGAGGGTGCGGCGATCAGCGCGCTCTCGAACAAGATCAAGTCCGCTGACAAGAGCCCCTACGAAGTGACCTACGTGACCACGGGCAGCAACCCGGTGACGACCGAGCTCGCCGCTTCGCCTCCACGCGACTTCGCGTTCGGGACCACGGTGTCAGGACAGATCCTCGATGTCATCTCGAACTCGAAAGGCGAGTTCGCCTGCTCCCGGGGCCTCGGCGCGAGCGCCACATGGTCGTGCATCGAGGTCAAAGGGGCAGAGGTCGAGACCTACAAACTCATGTACGCGCTCTACTCAGGCGCGTACTGGATCGACTTCCTCAAGCTCTACTCGGCGGCCGCGGCACTGCAGGGCGTCACGATCCACTCGACGACCATGTCGGTCAACGGCTTCGGCCTCCAATGTGTCGTCATTGTCAACAAGAAGAGCCCCGGCACGAGCAAGTGGTGCGTGACCTCCCAAGGCATTCTCGGCTACGTCTCGGTGTCGAGTGCCAAAGCGGACTTCGAGATCAAGAGCTACTCCGCGTCCCCGCCGGCTTCGCTGTTCCAAGTACCGCTTGGAGCCACGATCACGACGATTCCCACGGTCACGACAATCCCCACGACCACCTCCTGAGCGCGCCAGAACAACCGTGTGCGGAATAGCCGGGTTCACCGGCCGCGACCCGGAGCTGCTCGAAGCGATGCTGGCCTCGATCGAGCACCGCGGGCCCGACTCGTGGGGAGCGGAGGTGGGCCAGGAGTTCACCGTCGGGATGCGGCGGCTCTCCATCATCGACATCGAGGGTGGAGAACAACCCATCCGCTCCGAGCAGACCGGTGCCTGCATCGTGTTCAACGGGGAGCTGTACAACAACGCCGAGTTGCGCGGGGAGCTCGCCCGCGCGGGACGTTGTTTCGTGTCGGACCATTCGGACACCGAGACCGTGCTGCGCGCCTACGAGGAGTGGGGTGCTTCGTGCGTCACCCACTTGACGGGGATGTTCGCCTTCGCGATCGTCGACCGGCGCACCCATGAGCTGTACCTCGCCCGCGACAGGCTGGGGATCAAGCCCCTCTACTACCACGCCGCTCCGGGGCGGTTCTGCTTCGCCTCCGAGCTGAAGGCCCTCTTCCAGGACCCGCGCATCTCGCGCGCTCCGGACATGGGAGTTCTGTACCAGTTCCTGCTCCACCGCGTGCACGACGCCGGAGAGGAGACCTTCTTCCAGGGCGTGAAGCGGCTGCTGCCCGGACACTTCATGACGGTCTCGGTTGACGGCCGGACTGCTGTCAGCAAGTACTGGGCGCCCGAGGTCAACCCGGAGTTCTCGTCGTCGCGGCCCGACGCCGAATACGCCGGGGGCTTCGGGGAGCTATTCGAGCGCGTCATCCGCCGGCACATGATCGCGGACGTCCCTGTCGGCGTGTCGCTGTCGGGAGGGCTCGACTCGAGCGGCGTCTCATCGGTCATGGCCTCTCTCATGGGCTCAGGCGCGGACACCCACACCGAAGGCTCGTTGCACACTTTCTCCGCCTTGTACCCGGGCCAGAGCATCGACGAGAGCAAGTACGTGCACTCGGTCGAAAGGCACGTCAAGAGCGTCCCCCACTACGCCTACCCGACAGTGGACGAGTTCTGGGACGAGATCGCAGAGTGGGTCTGGTACCAGGAGGAGCCGACGATCTCGTCGGCACCGTACGCCTATTACTCGGTCTACCGGATCGCCAAAGGCCAGGTGAAGGTGATCCTCTCGGGCAACGGCGGAGACGAGCTGCTCGCCGGGTACCTCCCGTACTTCCGCACCTATCTGAGCTCGGCCATGGATCAGCGCCACTTCTTAGCAGCGGTCCGGGAGGTCGTGCTCGGGCGGGACCTGTACACCAAGTTCGCTCGAGAGCTCGCGGCGAGGCACCGGCCTGGCGGGCCGCGCCAGTTCTCGATGCCCGACTTCCTCACCGCCACGCCCGCCGATCTTGCCGAGTTCGACTACCGACCGAGCCGCAACCTCAACGTCCGGCTGGCCGACGACGTGCTCCGCTACTCGACGCCCAACCTCCTGCGCTACGAGGACAAGAACTCCATGGCCTTCTCGATCGAGTCCAGGGTCCCCTTCTTGGACCACGAGCTGGTCGAATTCATCTTCCAGCTCCCGATCGACCAGAAGATCAAGATGGGGTGGAACCGGTACGTGTACCGTCAGGCCATGAAGGGAAAGATGCCCGAGGCCAACCGGACCCGGCGGTCCAAGATCGGCTTCACGAACCCCGAGACCGCATGGACGCGCGAGCGAGCCCCTCTGATCAGGGACGTCTTCTCCTCGAGCACCTTGTCGTCACGGGGGATCTTCGACTCCGGCCGTCTCCTCGAGGAGTTCGACGCGTGGCTAGGGGGCAAGCCGGGTGACGGACTCGCCTTCTGGCGGGTGCTCGTGACCGAGTTGTGGCTGCGCCGTTACGTCGACTCGCCGGTGACGGTGCGATGACTTCGCGACCGATCGGCAGGCGTTGATGGCAGGGCCCACCGGCAACCCGTCCCCGGTCGAGCTCGGTGGGTGCACCTGGGAGCGCATCTTGGTGCACACTCACCTGATCCACATAAAAGAGCCCCTAGAGCCCCTTCTCGAAGCGCACGTCCGGCCGCTGCTCTCCGAAGGAGACTTTGTGGCGATGTCGGAAAAGGTCGTGGCGATCTCCGAGGGCAGAGTCGTCCACCAGTCTGTGGTCCGGCCCGGTCTGCTCGCCAAGCTCATCGTCAAAGGCACGAGGAAGTACGAGCACGACGTCGCGTACTCCGACCCTCGCAAGATGCAGGTGGCGATCATGCAGACCGGCTCCGCGCGAGCGGCGTTCGCCATGGTGGTCGGCGGCGTGACGAAGCTGTTCGGACGCCACGGCGACTTCTACCGCATCGCAGGCCACCGCATCGCCGAGATCGACGGCTTCAACCCGGACACCATCGCGCCGTTCGACGAGTTCGCGATGCTCGGGCCTGCCGACCCGGACAAGGCGTGCGCTTCCTACGCGCGCTTCCTCGGCCACCCGGTGGTGATCATCGATGGGAACAACATCAACGTGGAGGTGCTCGGGATGAGCGCCGACATGCCGGTCGACAAGGCTGGAGCCCGGCTCATCCTGCTCGACAACCCGATGGGTCAAGGCGATGAGCTGACCCCCTTCGTCGTCGTCCACCGGGCCGCAGGCCGTGGCGACCAATAAGCCGCCACGGCCTCACAACCCGGAAAGGCGGCGGACGGCCCGGGCGAGCGCCGAGTTGTCGTCATCACCGTGGCCTTGGGCGATCAACCCGTCTTCGAACGTCGCCGCCAGCGCGGCCACCGGAAGCACTGCGCCGATGCTGCGGGACAGCTCGAGGGCGATCGCCATGTCCTTGCGATGCAGCGCGATCTTGAAGCCGAGCGGATAGCTGTCAGCGATCATCCGCCCGCTGCGGTTCTGGAGGACCCACGATCCCGCCGCACCACCTGCGAGCGCAGTGATCAGGCGCTCGACATCCATGCCCGCCTTCATTGCGAGCACGATGCCCTCCGCCACGCCCAGGTACGTTCCGCACAGGATCACTTGGTTGACTGCTTTGGCCACCTGCCCCGAGCCGATGGGCCCAAGGTGCGTGACGGTGCGGCCCATGGCGCGGAGCACGTCGTGCGCCCGTTCGACATCTGTGGGCTCCCCACCGACCATGATCGTCAGTGTCCCGGCCACAGCGCCCTCCGAACCGCCTGAAACGGGCGCATCGAGCATGGCAACGCCATGGTCCTTGAGGCGGGCTCCCATCTCGCGTGCACTGGCGGGGCTTATCGTCGAGCAGTCGATGAACAGCGATCCGGGGGCCAATCCCTCGGCCAGCCCGTCGGAGCCGAACAGGACTTCGGCCACTTGCGGCGAGTCGGTCACACAGGTGACGACCACGTCATTGGCGCGCGCCACCTCACGCGGGCTGCTCGCTTCGACGGCTCCGAGCGCCAAGAGCGGCCCCGCCCGGCCAGGCGTGCGGTTCCACACGGTGAGGGGGAATCCTGCTCGCGCCAAGTTGGCCGCCATGGCGGCACCCATCGTCCCCAGGCCGACGAACCCCACCTTCTGCGTCGGTGCCTCGTTGCTCAGCGCCACAGTGGTCACGACGTCTCCTCTCCGGTGCCCGCCGGAATAGCTTTGGCGAAGTATGGTCGCCTTTTCCGCCTCCAGCACGGACGATCCTGGGTCGGGCGCGAGCCGGCTCAGTGGGGGATGCTCAGCTCGCGAGCGTCGCGTGCTCGAGGCGATCGACGATGAAGAAACGCTCCAGCTGCTTCGCGAGCTGATCGCTGAGCCGAGCGAGAACCCGCCGGGCAATGAAGAAGGGTGCGCCAGGCTCCTCGCGTCGTTCCTCGAACAGCGGGGCGTCGCGAGCCTCCTTGTAGAAGTGGCTCCAGGCCGGCCGAATCTCTACGCGGCAGTGGGCACTTCCGGCCCGACGCTCGTCCTCTGCGGGCACCTCGACACCGTGCCCGCCGGCGACGGTTGGACGCTCGACCCCTTCTCGGGAGCGGCGGCCGACGGGCGTGTCTACGGCCGCGGCGCCTGTGACATGAAGGCCGGCCTTGCAGTGGCGGCCGCCGCGCTCCTCGCCGTCAAGCGATCAGGCATCCTGCTGCATGGCAGTCTCGCCCTTCACGCCGTCATCGACGAGGAGGTGAGCTCCGCCGGGGCCAGGAAGGCAGCGGCAGAGCAACCCGGGGACTGGGTCATCGTCACCGAGCCATCGGGCACCCAAGTGCTCGCGACCGGCAACGGGCAGCTCAACTTCGAGATCGTCTTCCACGGCAAGGCCGTGCACAGCTCCCATCCCGAGGACGGCCGGAACGCGATTCACGATGCAGCTTCGTTCATCCGCCTCGTGGAGGAAGAAACCCTCCGCCTCGCGGCTGCGCCCTCGCCGGGAATCGGGCCCGCGACGTACTCGGTCGGGCTCGTCGAAGGTGGCCGTGGGGGTTCCACGGTCGCCGATCGTTGCGAGCTCACGCTCGACCGACGGGTGCTCCCGTCTGAGGACCTGGGTGCCGCCGAAGAGGACGTGCGACTTCTGCTGGTCCGCCTCAGGACCGAGCGCCCGGGCATCAGATGGGAGCTGTCGCGGACCGTCGCCTTCCCGCCGCTCAGGGGGACGAACAACGGGCGCCTCGAAGAGGTCCTGAACGACGCGCTCGCCGACCTCGGACGAGCTGTCGCCGAGCCGCGCCGAGGAATGCGTTTCGCGACCGATGCCGCGTGGTACGAAGCCGCCGGCTGTCCCGCGGTCGTCTTTGGCCCGGGTGATGTCGCGATCGCTCACCAACCGGACGAGCATGTCGCGATCGACGACCTGAAGGCGGCGAGCCGTGCGCTCGCGCTGTGTGGTGTGCGCCTGTTGGGTTAGCCGGTGATGTCCCCGGCCGTCGCTTGCTCGGCTTCGAGCGTGACAGCCACGGCGTGGACCACCGAGGCGATCCTGAGCGCCTCGTGGACCTGGTCCTTGCCCACACCCAGCTCACGAAGCGTCCGCTCGTGAGCGGCGAGGCAGCCCCCACACCCGTTCACCGCGCTGACCGCCAGACACCAGAACTCGAAGTCTGTCGGGTCGACACCTCCGTGGGTGCCGAGCACCTGCATCCGGAGCCGCGCGGGAATGTCCTCGTAACCCGTCTGTCCTTCATCGGCGAGCAGGTGCTTGCTCCGGTAGTAGACGTTGTTCATCGCCATGACGGCAGCTGCAGCCCTGGCGGCGTCGAATGCCTCCACAGAGAGGTGCTCCCTAGCCTCACTGGAAAGCTCGACGAGCACCCGGGCTCCCCGTGACGCGATCGCCGTCGCCAGCACCGCGCCCCAGAGGCGCTGCTCGGGCAACGTCGACACGGCAATGGTCGAGTCGAGGTTGAGCCGGATGTCCTTGGCGTACGGCGACAACGCCTCTTTCAGTGCAGGAACGCCCATCAGGCGCCAGTGCTCATGAGCGCCTTCACATCCAGGGTCGCCGCACCCTTGTGCCAGTTGCAGGCGCACAGCTCTTCGGTCTGAAGGGCGTCCAGAACACGGAGCACTTCCTCGACGTTGCGCCCCACAGACCCGGCCGTCACCATGACGAACTGGATGATCCCGTCGGGGTCGACGATGAAGGTCGCCCGGTCGGCGACGCCCTCGACGTTGAGCACGCCGAGGTCGGTGACGAGCTCGCGATCAAGGTCCGAGAGCATCGGGAAGGGGAGGTCCTTCAGATCCTCGTGCTGAAGACGCCAGGCGTAGTGGACGAACTCGTTGTCGACCGAGCCCCCGAGCACTTGCGCGTCACGGTCGGCAAACTCGTTGTTCAGCCGCCCGAACTCGGCGATCTCGGTTGGGCAGACAAAGGTGAAGTCCTTGGGCCAGAAGAAGACCACCCGCCACTTGCCCTCGTAAGTCGAGGAGTCGACTGTCGTGAAGTAGTCGTCGGGCGAGCTCGCCTCGACGGCCCTCAGGTCGCCAGCGACGAGCGCTGTGAGGGAGTACTCCGGGAAACGGTCACCGATACCAAGCATGGGGTCTCTCCTTGAAATTGGATCCTGCGTAACCACCAGTTTGCCCGGCACAATCCGATCGAGCAAAGTAGAAAATCTACATTAGGTGATAGATTAACCTTATGACAGATCCTACCGTCGTCCAGCTTCGCGCATTCGCTGCCGTCGCCCACCAGCGCCATTTCGGCGCCGCTGCCGACGACCTCTCGGTTACCCAGCCGGCGGTTTCGGCCGCGATCGCCTCGCTCGAGGCGAACCTCGGAGCCAAGCTCTTCGAGCGCACTCCCCGGGGCGTGATCCTCACGGTCCTCGGTGAGCAGCTCTTGCCCCTCGCCCACCACGCCCTTGCCGCGCTCAACGATCTGGTGGCGGACGCAGGACGCTCGGGACAGGTTCACCACGGGCCGCTGAGACTCGGGGTGATCCCGACCATCGCCCCGTACCTGCTGCCGACGATCCTCGAGGCGTTCGGGACGCGCTTTCCGGCTCTCGTGCCCGAAGTCACCGAGGCAACGACACGCACGCTCCTGGCGGCGCTCGAATCCGGAAGCCTCGACCTTCTCGTGATAGCCCTGCCGAGCGGGAAGGCCGAGGCCGTCGAGCTGCCTCTCTACTGGGAGGAGTTCGTCCTGCTCGTTCATGAAGAGCACCGCCTCGCCGGTGCTCGGGGCCTCCCGACGACCACCTTGCGGGAGCTCGACGTCCTGCTGCTCGAGGAGGGACACTGCATGCGGGACCAGACAATCGACGTGTGTCGCCAAGCCGGCGCCACAGTCGGCCAAGGGGCCAAGATGGCCTCGCTCACGACGGTCTCACAGCTCGTCGCGGCGCGGCTCGGCGTGACGCTGCTCCCGGCGAGCGCCGTTCCCGTAGAGGTTCGAGGACCGCTCTCCACGGCGCGCTTTCGAGGCTCGCCGCTTCCCGGTCGCCGCGTCGGGATGGCGTACCGCCGGTCGAGCACGAGGGCCGGCGAGTACGGCGAGCTTGCAGAGGTGCTCCGCCGGGCGATCACCTCGGCGGGGCTTCCTGTCGTGGTAGAGCAAGCTGAAGCTCGGGAGCCCGGGCTCGTTGCCTGAGTGCGGCGAGCCGGCACGCCAGCGCGGGACAGGACGACTGCCCGTTCCGGTCAGGCTCGCAGCGGCGTGGCCACGAAGACCACGCCGCTAACTCCCGCCTTCAACCTCGGCGTGCGAGGACGCTAGACGCCGATCGCCGCGGCACTCGTCGTGCCGCCCAGGTTGCGTGCAGCTCCGAAGTTGTAGACCTTCCCGTTCGACGAAACGAGCCAGTAGCCGTAACCGTCCGGCGTGGCCGCGATCCCCACGATCGGTTGGCTCGACAGCTGCGCGCCCAGTGAACCGTAAGTCTGGGCGTCGCCGAAGGCGAACACGCCTCCGTCTGCCGAGGCGAGCCAATAGCCCTTCCCGCTCTGTGTGACCGCGATCCCGACGACAGACTGGTTCGAGCTCTTCCCGCTGAGCGATCCGTAGGAGTGCGCGTCACCGAAGGCCGTCACGACCCCGTTGCTCGCGACCAGCCAGTATCCCTTGCCGTCGGACGACGATGCGATAGCGGTGATGTCAGCCCCAACGGGCACGCTGCCTGGATAGGTCTTCGCCCGGCCGAGGGCGTGCACGACACCGCTCCTGGTGACAACCCAGTAGCCGTCGCCGTCGGGCAACGACGCGATACCGGTGACGTTCTTCGTCGATGCCTGGCCGAAGAAGGCCGCGTTGCCGAACGCCGTCACCGAACCGGTGGTCGTCACGACCCAGTAGCCGAGCCCGTTGAGGGTCGTCGCGATGCCGACGGCTCGCGCGCCTTCGCCGGCTATGCCCCCATGAGACTGGAGGTCGCCAAAGCCAAGGACCGCACCGTCGGTGGTCTCCACGACGTACCCGTCGTCACCGAGCGCAGGCGTGACCGCATCCGACAATCCCGCAAGACCGGTGCCGTTCTTGGAGATCGCCCTCACAGCGAAGGTCCACGGTGCGCCCGCTTGTAGGTCGGCGTAAGTGGTGCTCCTGGCGGCGGACGTGACGACCTTGCGCACGCCCGGCAGGCCCGGCGATGAGGCAGTCACGGTGTAGCCCGTGACTGCGCTGCCTCCGTCGCTTGCCGGCGCGCCCCACTTCACCATTGCTGAGCCGGGCTTGGTCGTCGCCTTCACCCCGGTCGGCGCGCTGGGCGCGCTCGGCGTGTATGTGTAGGCGACCGAATTGCTCGGCAGTCCTTTGGGGTCGAGGACGCTCTCCACTGTCGCCACGCGGACCGGAACCTTGGTCCCGGCGACGCCTGGCGGGGCAGCGACGACCACTTGATCGGTCGTGCCGCAAGCCAGCAACGCTTGCGAGTTCGTGGTCTCAAAGGTCACGACATTGCCGAAGGCCACCGCGACAACGCAACCGAGGTTCGCCCCGTCAAAGACAACCGCGTTTCCGCCCTGGGCGGGTCCACCGGCGGGAGCAATCGCGTCGATGCTGGGGTTGCCGGGCGGATAGACGAACAGGTTGTCGGTCTCCGGGTCGTGGCTGCAGTTGGTGACCGTGCAGACCTCGACGTCCGCGACCGCCGGGTTCTGCGCGACCGACTCGGTGGTGATGCGCGTGTCACTCCTGACTGCGAAGTTGTACTGGGTACCGAGCGAGAAACCAGTCTGGTTGTCTACGAATCCTATGGCCCCGACGGCCTGGAGCAGCCCTTTGCCGCTGATGTCAAGCGGCGTCCCGCAGCCCGAGGTGGGCGGCGAGCTGGCACAGGCCACCGAGTCTGAGACCCCGCTCTTGTGCGTGTGCGGGTTCACAACTTCGCTCACCTGGGGGACACCGGCATAGACGACGTTGCTCTCGTTGGACGCGCCGCCGATCGACTCGAACCCGACCGGGAGCGAGAACGGCCCCACGGTCGGAGGCTTGTCGGACTTGGGGAGCGCCGGTGCGACCAGCTCTAGCGACGTGCCGGTCGCCGCTACCGGGTAGACGATGGAGTTCTCGTTTGTGGGCGCGCCCAGGGTGGCGTAGTTGAGGGTCTGGCTGTTCATGCCCCTCCCCTCGACTGTGATCAGGTTGGCCGGCAGACCGCCGGACTCACTCGCGAGCAGGTCGGCGTTACACTTTGCCGACGGAGGCGAAACGCAGTACTTCTGCAGGTCGGCGACCGTGCCCGTCGAGACCGACGTGATCTTCGGGGCGGGGAGATAGTCGAATTCCGTCGGCTGTGGTACTACCTCGTACGCCTTCGGCGCGACCAGGGCGCCCATGCTGTCGAAGTTCAGTGCGCCCTCGTATGGGGGCACGATGGTGCTCGTCGCGCTCGAGCCCTCGGCGTTGCTCACTACGACCTGCACTTGGCACATGTCGTTCGTGGCGTTCTCACCTGCGTACACGCCGGCTGTCGGAAGCGGTGCGCACGCCTGGGTCGAATAGACAGGCGGCGTGAGGATGATCTCGTAGGGCGACTTGACCGTGAAGCTCGGCACCGTCACCCCGCCGAAGCTGACCTTCGTAGCGCCGGTGAACCCCGAGCCGTGGATCGTGACCGGCTTCGGGGCCGATTCCAAACCGGCGTAGGGGTCGACGCTCGTCACGCTCGGGATCGGGGACTGTGACACGCTCTCGGCCACATACTCGAACACGGACTTCGCGCTCGGGAAGCTCGACTCCCTGTTCTTCAACGTCACGACCACCGCCTCCGGCCCGGCCCCCGAGCCCGGCGAACCAGCCGGCAGTGTCGTGGCAGCCGGGGGGAAGATTGCGGTGAGTGTCGAGCCGCTCGTGACGCTGACGCTCGCGGCAGCTGCCGCGCCCACCTCGACAGCCGAGACGTTCGGGCTGCCGGGCGTGCCGAATCCCGACCCGGAGACCGTCACTGAGTAACCCCCCGCGGTGGATCCGGAAGAGGGGCTGAGCCCGGTCAAAGTGGGTGGCTTCAGCTGTGCAGCGAAGTCACACATGTAAAAGGCGAGACCGTTTCCCCCACTCGGGGTAGTCAGCTGCGGTGACCCGAGGCCGGACGCCATGTCGAAGCCGGCGCGCGCCGGGAAGACGAGCCCGTTGTCCAGGCCGAAGTCGTCGTTGTTACCCGAGACGATGTCGTTGAAGGACCTGGCGTAGGCGGTCGGGTTCGCCGCGATGCCGTAAAGGAGAGGGCTGGCAAAGCCGGCGTCCTGCACCCCGTTGATCTTGTCGGCCGAGCAGGTCGGCGAGGCGTTGACGAGGGCGAGCATCGCCGCCCAGATCGGGGTCGCCGACGAGGTTCCTCCGATCGTCGCCCACCCGTCCGAGTTGCCGTAGCCGAGCGACCGGCCGTAGATGGTCACCGAGCCGGTGAATTCGTCGGCCTGCGCGGAGACATCCGGCGTCTCGCGACAAAGGGTCCCCGACGGGAGATTCAGCGCTCCGTCACAAAATGTCAGCGTCGTGAAGGGCGCGGTCACGCTCCGGGTCTGCGCCTCGAAGGCCTGGGCGTTCGCGATATCGATCGGGTTGTCGGGCGTGTTCGCCACCGCCTGCTGCCAACTCGGCATCGTCCAGGACGCGGAGATGCCACCGCCGCCGGCGCCCCATTGCGCGCCGTCGTCCCAGACGTGCTCGGAAGGTGGCTGGGTGGCGTCGTCGATCGTCGTGCCACCGACGGAGAGGACATAGGGCTGGGTGGCGGGATCGAGAGCCGAGAGCAGGTTCTGGCCGGAGGGCGGAGCAACAGAGCGACCCTCGTTGCACTCGTCGTTGCCGGTGTCTCCCGCCGCTGAGACAATCGTCTGGCCCTGGGCAGCTGCCTGCTCGAACAGGAGGTTCTCGGCCTCCTGGTCGCCAGGCTCGCCCACCTGCGCCAGCTGCTCGCAGACACCCCAACTCGATGTCACGACCTGGTCGAGGTCGCTGTTGACAATCTGCGAGTACTCGTCGAGGCCGCCGGAAGTGGTGTTCGGGGCCTCGTACACGTCGATGTTCGCCTCCGGGGCGATAGCGGAGACATCCTCGATGTCTAGGGTTGACTCGTCGTTCGCGCTGCCGGGGCCAGCCTGTGTCTCACCGCCGTCTACGGGAGTGACCGAAAGACGGCTGCCGGTGAGCACGCCTTTGTTCCCGGACATCTGCGCTGCTTCGGTCGCGCCGAAATAGCACGAGTCGAATTCCTCGATGTCGGTCGCCAAGAAGGGCTGCAGCTCGTACACGGCGATGTGCTGGCCGCTGCCGAAATCCCCCGCGCCATAAAGGCCGAAGACACCGTAGGCGTTGGCGATCTGGTCGTCGGTGAGCCCGCCGGAGGTCACCGCGTCCTGTTGGGCCAGGCTGCACGCAGTCGGCGAACCGGCTGGGTGCGAGAAGCTCGCCGCTCTGGCAGAGGGGAAGCTGCGCTGCACCGAGACGGGTCCGGGCCGGACATCAGCGGGCCGGGCATGGACCAAATCGTCGAGCCCGACGACTCCGGTCACTGAGCCGGCGATAGTCGAGGGCACGCGCACGGCCGAGGTTGTCGCCTGGCCGATCGTGCCGTCCGGGAGCCGGTAGCGCTCGATCCCGGTCCGAAAGGCGCTCTCGACCGTGGCGGCAGAGCCCGAGAAGCTCACGAGAAGGCCGTCGCTCGACACGTTGGTTACGCGGAGGCCCTCTGCTGTCAGCTGGGCTCTGACTGCGGTAATCGTCGCTGGCGTCGGGCCGAACCGATTGGCAAACTCCCCAGGCACGAGGTAGTGGTGGAAAAGGGGCGAGCTCTTGTCGGTCACTGCACTGAGGAAGCTCGTGAGCCCGGCCTGGTCTGAGGGCCGGAGCACGACCATGCCTGTCTCCGTCGAGCCCACTGCCACCGAACCCAACGCGCCGTCGTCGGCAGGGATCCGAGGCGCGCCCGTGACCACGACCATCGTCAGGGTTCGCGAGCTGGCGCCAGCCGATGCAGACGGCAGCATCGCCAGGAAGGGACCGCACGTGAGCAGTGCGGCGCCCACGCCTACAAGCCGCCTGGACCAGCCAGGACGTCGGGCCGTCACCGCTCCTGCCGCGCTCGGATCGTCCAGATTCTGCTTGACAGCTCTCCCCGGCACGGTGTCCCCTCTCGTGGTTGCGTCCGGGCGCGGTCATGCGCCTTGGTGATCCACCCGGGCGAGGTGTTTCCAGCTGCTCTTGGCGGCGCTGGTCGACCGATCATATCGGTACGGCATCTCGTCAAGGCGCCGCCGAACCGTGTTCTCGACGACCGGTCCCCGTGCGCTCGCCGGAGCCCTCAGCTGAAGCGCAGGACGCGAACGGGTCGCATTCGCTCGGCCGCAAGACTCCAAGTCGACCCGCTGTCACCAGACCGGAAGACGCGACCGTTGCGCGTGCCGAGAGCGACCTGGCCGGCGGATGCCGCGATGGATCCGGAGTCGAGATTGAAGGGAAAAGAGTCGGGAAGGCCGCCGGAGCACGGCACGAGGGGCTCCCCGAGGTGGCATCTGTACAGGCGGCCGTCCGTCGTCTCGGGACCGGTCGAAGCGGTGACGAAGGCGGTGTCGCCATCGAGTGCGACCGCTCTCGCATAGCCGGCGTGCAAACCGTCGGTCGTCCACTGCCACGTGTCACCGCCGTCCTCGCTCCACCCGAAACCGATCGCCGCGGCGACGGCGACACAGCCGCTGTCTCCGGCGACGACTTCGTGGACGTCCGCCTCGGGCGGGATGACGTTCTGCCAGGATTCGCCACGGTCCTTCGATCGCCACACACCGCCGACATGCACGCTGGCGAACCAGACATCAGCGCTCGAGACGGCGATCGACCGTAGGTCTGGCACCGGGCCTGCAGGGTTCTGCCACTCATCTCTGCCGGGGACCGCGTCGAAGGAAGCAAGTTCGCCGACGACGCCATCGGACGTCACGGTGAGGAGATGAGCTCCTTCGGTTCCGACCACGAGGCTGCCTCCTGACGAAACCGCCAAGCTCTGGGCGGTCGCCGTTGGCAGGCGCACCAGCGGTGTGATGTCGAACTCCTCCAGCTGGACGATGCGCTCCCGGTCGAGGAGGCTCCACACCGGGTGGGGACTGGATGGCAACAAGCTCCCGACTCCCCCTGTGAACGAACCGACCGCCAATGCCGTGACCGACACATCTTCGGCGTAGGTGTACGAGCGGTCAAGGTCCTCCAGGTGGGCTGTGGTCCCCACGATGAGCATGTGAACCCTCCTTCGCCTAGCGCGACTTCGACCGTCAGCGGTGTACCACGGTGTTTGTACCACGCCCACCCTCGAGGGTGGGCGCTACCCCTTTGTGACATTCGGCCCTGACGGCCGATGCACCGGAGGCGCAGGATGACCGACGAACGGCCAAACCGGGGACAAAGAGCACTTGACCAGGCACCATCCAGGAGTGGGGTTTCAAGTCGGCAAACAAGGAGGGTCGATGAAGGCGAAATACATCGTCGTAATAGGACTGGCGGTCTTGGCGGCGGCCTGTTCCAGCCCCAAGCCGGCGGCGACTCCGCCGACTTC
>OCTA010001465.1_pt1 | contig 21638 bp, 11 predicted proteins | sample 1538991 | NCBI WGS metagenome assembly OCTA01 (sample SAMEA3539302, study PRJEB22396) | soil metagenome | biome: tundra; feature: field; material: soil | place: USA | collected 2010-05 | depth 0.15 m | reverse complement strand
CCCGTGGGAATATTCACTGCCGAGCCACCGTTTGGAGTTACAAAAGAAACCAAGGCGGGGGCAGTTCCACCCGAATATGTGGCATTGTTGCCGTTACCGCTGGAATCAGTCCACACGCTGCTGCCGTCGTAATTAGTGGCGATCAGTTGCACCATAGGAGTCAATGCCTGCACGTTCAATTGCAGCCACGTGCTGTTGGTAGCATAAGGCGCAACCGTATTCGTTGCCCGCAAGCTGTAATATTTGCCGGAGTCGGTCAGATGAAGATTGGTAAGCACCAGCGTGATGTTGGTTGCAGCCGTAATGCTTGTTGCCCCGCTGCCGTCCGCATTGGGGCTGACCTGCCATTGGTAGCTGATCGGCAAGGTCCCCATGAATGCAGCCGACAAGGTATTGTTGCCGCCAACTGTGGCCATACTGGGATTGGCGAAAGTATCCGTCAACACCGCTGGTGCGCTCGGAGGGAGGGCGGTGACATACGCAGCCGTCAACGCTGTCTCGACATTGGTAATTTCCGTTGGAGTCAGCACGTGGTCATAAATATCAATCTCACAGACAGACCCGTTGAAGTTTTCGCCGCCACCAGCGGCTCTTGCGCCAAACGCATTGATGGCCGCGGTGAACGTAGTGGCCGCGTTCGCTCCGTCGGCAGCCCCATTGAGGCGATAGGCACCCGCCCCAAAATTGGTCACGGTGACGGTGACCAGACTGAAGGCCGAGGTGGAAAGGACGGTGGTTCCTGCACCAAGATCCGCCTGCTGCTGCCGCAGGGCGTCCTGTTTGCCGCTGGAAATGCGATACTCAAAAGCCCCGGCAGCGCCCCCGAACAGCGCAAGCGTTCCCGAAGTCGTGGAAGTCTTGATATAAGCAATGGCAGTGTAGCCGCCGCTGGCAGGAATAGCCGTTGCCAGTGTCAGTTGGTTCGCTCCATTAAAGACGACCGCCGGAGAACCGTTCGGACTCACATTGTTCGCCAAAGTGGGAAAGGTGCCGGTTGCCTGCGCGTTGGCACCGACCATGGCCGTCCAAAGGCCGGTGTTTGGATTGAAATTGGCAGACTTCAATTGGAGCACAGGAGTTTGCGCCTGTGCCATCTGGCCGATGACCACAACCGCAAGCAGGAGCAAGATGGCAACTCGGACGGCATTTGAATGGATTGTTTTTTTCATAGATTGGGAATTATTTTGGTTTGCTGTTTTAAGTTTTTCAAGTTCAGTGGAAACGAGAACAGTCGTCGGGTCGGTGTTTGGTTTGTTGGAACATGGATCATGGCTAAACTATGAAGCTCGCGGAATTTTCCGTCCATAGCCGGTATTGATAGCGCCGCCATCCCCTAAATTGAGGATGCTTTAGGACGCTGGACTCGAACCCTCCAATTCGGGATACGAATTATGGAATGAATGATGAGCCAGGTGACGTCGCCAGGAGAAACCAGCTCCGCCTTCAGTCGGTCGGATTTTGCAAATTCAGATAACGGATTGCCGCCTCGGTGCGCGAACTGACGTGCATCTTTTCGAAGACGTGTTTCAGATGATGGCAGATCGTGACCACGCTTAATTCCAAACGGCCCGCGATCATTTTGTTGGAACAACCCTTCGTCAAAAGCAACAAGATCTGCTCTTCCCGCGTGGACAGATGCAATGATTTGTCGCGGGTTTTCACGTTGCTGCGAAACGAAGTGATGACGCGGCGGGCGATCTCGCTGGACATGGGCGCGCCGCCGTCCAGCACCTCCAGCAACGCCGCCCGCAAATCGGCTGGCTTGGTTCGCTTGAGCAAGTAGCCATCCGCGCCGGCTTGCAGCGCCATGAAAATCAATTCTTCATCATCCATGGCGGTCAGAATGATAATTTGCGTTTGCGGCAAAATCGCTTTCAACTGCGCGGTGCATTCAATTCCCGACATGCGCGGCAAAAAGATGTCCATGAGAATTACGTCTGGCGGAACTTCGGGAATGAGCCGCAACGCTTCCTCGCCAGACTTGCAAACGCAGATGCACGACAGGTCGGGGAACGAGTTGATCAGGCGGCACCAGTTGTCGCGGGCCTTGGGCTGATCCTCAACCAGCGCAATCTTCAACGGGTTTTTGGCAGTGGCTTTGGTTGGCTTGGTCATACTAGATTTGAGTCTGCTTGGGAGCGGGCGGTGGCGGCTGGTCGGATTTCTTAAGTGTGAGGTTGCGTGGTCTGCGGAACAAGTCCAGCCGTAGCAGATGCCGCCGGCTGTTCACCAGCGGCATAAAAAGTTCCACGCTGCAACCCTGACTAGGCTGGCTGGTGATTTGACAGCGGCCACCAAGTTCATCCATGCGCTGGGTCATGTTGGTCAAACCATTGCGGTCCGAGCTGGCGAGAGCCGGGTCGAAGCCCCGGCCATTGTCCTGCACCACCACGAGCAGCGCCTGTCTCTGACAGCGAATCCGCAGGGTCAACTCGGTGGCGTGCGAATGTTTGGCTGCGTTATGCAACGCTTCCTTGACCGCCATCAACAAATTGCGGCGCAGCGGTAGATTGAACGCCGCAGTGGACATTTCCGGCTCCACATCCAGCGTGCATTGAATCGGAGAGTCTTTCAAAAAAGTCTGTGCATAGCGGCAGACATAAGTGGTGAATTCGCGAAGATTATCACGTCGCGGATTGATCGCCCAAAGAATTTCGTCCATTGCACGCAGGGTTCCCCGCGCGTCCTCGCACATCTGGTTCAATTGTGAATGCAGCCCTGATTGCGGCGGCAGTTCACTGGCGGCCACTTCGCCTTGCAATACCAGTTGCGTCACTCTCATGCCGAGGTCGTCGTGAATGTCCCGCGCGATCCGGGCGCGCTCGCGCTGGAGCAACTGTTGTTCTTTCGTGCGCAGCGCCAGTTGAGCGACGACCCACAAAGTCACCACAAGAAGAACGACGAGCACCGCCAGAACCGTGATCTGAAACCAGCCGGTTTGCCAGAATGGAATCACGTTGCGATACAGCGGCGGCACGATTTCAATAAACCACGGCGAAACTGACCAAGGACCGGACCCGCACGCTGCGATAATGTTTGCTGGCGGCCAGGATGGCGGCGGCGCAGACATTTTTTGCCAGTTCCGCACATTTTCCCAACCCGGCACACCGTCGCAACCCACGACCCAACTTTGGTCAGATTTGACGGACACCACGCGGCCATCTGCCAGCCCAACCTGCAAGCCAAGAATCATGCCTGCCTCATTGAAGCTGTTGTAATCTTCCACCGCCAGGATGTGCCGTCCCGATGACAGCAAGGCCGTGATGTCATATTCATAAAGATGCCGCCACTCCGCGTCCCGGCCCAACTCGCGTCCGTCGAGATACAAAATGTATTCGTTGTCCCCCGTGATTCGCAGTCTTGCCCGCGTCACTTTGGCCGCTGCGGGAATTTCAAATGACCTCCAGAATCGGCACGTTTGCCGGTTCATCGTCTTTGCCCCCCAAATCCACGAACCCATGTCGCTGAAATTGTAGGAGCCTCGTTCCGTAAGCGAATCCTGATAATTCGTGTTTGAATTCAGCGGGTTGCTTTCGACCACGATGGCGTTGGCGTGGGCGTTCTCCAGCGAAACCTTGCTTGCGGGGGATTGCGCCAACACCGCACCGCTAAAAATAGACAAGACCAGACAAAGAAATGCGCGACTGAATGGCTTCACGCATTCGCCGTTGGTTTCCTTAGCTTCGGAAAAGTCTTGTTCTGGCCGCTTTTTCAATTGAATTGCCATTGAAACTAGCACGACCCGCCACTACTGCCAAGCAAGCTGTCTGTCATTCAGATATTCATCGTGATTTTGAACACGATGGCGGTGTCACTGGGTTGTTTTTTCGGTTGGAGAATCAACAGCTTGTCGTCGGTCTGCTGCCAATCGATTCTTTCGCGGCTGCCGAACAATTGAATTTTTTGGATCGGCTTGTCGAGCAACTTCGCCGCTTTGCCCAGCGAGGCAAGGCTGATTCCGTTTGTGGGCCAGCCCAGCACGATGGCGTAAATCGTCTTGCCATCCTTGGATTGCGTAAAGCGGATGTCTGCCGGTGTGAACGGCTTCGTGTTCGCATCGCGCTGGCCGTCGAACTGGCCTTTCTCAAAAGATCTGGTGGACGGGCCTTCGCCAAAAATTTTCCAGGGACGCGTAGCATAAATCGCCTCGCCGTTCACTTTCAACCACGCGCCAATTTCGCCGACGATTTTGACCTCGTCCGAATCAATCGTGCCGTCGCCGCGCACCGGCACGCTCAACATCAGGTTGCCATTCTTGCTCACGATGTCGGCGAGCATCGGGATGACCGTGACGGCGGTTTTGTATTTGTGTTTCTCAAAAATTGCGCGGTCGTAATGCCAGTCGCCGATGCAAGTATCCGTCTGCCACGGCTCCGGCAAAATGCCCGTGGCCTTGCCGCGTTCGATGTCATAAACAAGCGCCTTGCGCTGAAGAGGGCTTAAAAATTTTCCATTCATCACCGCTTCGTTCCGCCCGTGAAGCCGGATGCTGGAATTATAAAAATGCGCTGCCAGATCCAGCCCGATTTCATCCGTCACGCCGTGCAATGGCAAAACCGTGTCATCAAAATAAATCATGTCCGGCTGGTAATCGTCCCAAAGCTGCTTGGTGCGGAGAAAAAATTTCTGGATGTAAGCCGCATCAGGAACGGTCGCGCCCTTGGCCGAATCCCAGTCCCACCAACCCCAGCCCTTTTGGTTGCCGGGCGCGTGCTTTTGCGCGTAGAGGTCTTGCGGGTCGAGGCCGTCCCACCAGAGACCCTTGCCGTCCGCCTTCGTGAGCTTGCCATCGTAAGGCACGCCGGCGAGCGCGCCGGTTTTGTCCGCACTTTGCGCTGGCTCATACCACGTCCAAGCGTGTGACGCATGAACGCTCACGCCGAAACGCAGTCCATTCTTATGCGCCGCCTTTGCAAACAGGCCGATGATGTCCTTCTGGGGACCGATGACGACGGAGTTCCACGGCTGAAACTTGGAATCATACAGGTCAAAGTTGTCGTGATGGTTGGCCATCGCCAGAAAATATTTCGCGCCGGATTTTTTGTAAAATGCGAGCAGCTCGTCCGGATGAAAATTCTCCGCCTTCCATTCGTGGATGACATCTTTGAAACCAAACTGCGACGGCGGGCCGTAATGTTCGACGTGAAATTTATTTTGCCGGCTGCCTTGCAAATACATCCCGCGCGCATACCAGTCGCCGTCCTCGGCCTGGCATTGCGGGCCATAGACCGCCCAAATGCCGAACTTCGCATCGCGAAACCACTCCGGGCATTGATACTGCGCGGCCAGCGATTCCCACGTCGGCTGGAACGGGCCGCTGGCGATTTCCCGCGTGGACGGAAAATTGGTTTGAGCCTCTGTCTTCGAGGTGGCAATCGCCAGCAGGAACGACAACACGACAAAACTTGAACGAAGAGGCGACTGGTTAAACATGATTATTATCCGCCACGGTAACAGACCAGGGCGCTTTAACATAGCTACCGAAATCGGTAATGCACCAGACAGCGACAATCCGTGAATGCCAATAGATAGCTTCCAAAATACCCAAAACCATTTGTCTCCCTACCAAGTATGATGATGATGAAATCATGAATCTTTTCATTGTGCCGTCAGCCGCCCGGAAATTTCCACTTCGCTCAACGCAGCGGGCTTGGTGCCGAAAGTCACGCGCAAAAGATGCGCGCCCGGATTCTTCGCCAACGCCTCAGTCCTGGTTTTTTCAGTGACGGTGTTTTGAGTTTCGTCAGCGGCCAGCGTCCAATGCGAGCCGTCACTTGAAGTTTCAATTTTGTAGCGATAATTGCCTTCCGCCGGAAACGTGAGCTTGACCTGCTCCATCGTCACTGCGCGTTCCACGTCCACCTGCCACCAGCGATTCGTGTCATCGGCGTTGGCCTGCCAGAATGTTGCGGCGTTGCTGTCGTTCCCGAAACTCGCGGCGTGTTCCGGCGACTCGCTGCTGGCGCGAACTGGATTATAGACTCCAAAGATCGAACTGGCCGTCGGCGCGGAATACTTTGCCGCCGCGCCGTCGAAGCGAACATACGGACGCGGTTTCACCGCCGGTGTTTTGCCCGCGATAAATCTTGGTTCGCCGAGTGTTGTGATTAAGAGCGTCGCATCTTTGAGTCCGGGCGAGGTGGCGCGAATCACGGTCTTGCCGGAATAGTAGGAACGAAATTCCATCGCGGCGTGGCCGTCGCGGATGGCGATGTCGGAGTCCGGCGCGAACGCGATGGCCGAGCCGGTCGGAAATTCGCCCGGGCCGGATTCAATCGTCAATGTGACCGGTGGTGAATTGCTCAACGCTTTTCCGCTCGCGTCCGCGACGGTCACAATGATCTGTGAGTCGTCCGTTCCGTCCGCTGATTTCAAGGTGGTATTGTCGGCGGAAAGTTTCAGCGCGGCGGGCGTGCCACCAACGGGCCATGACGGCGGCGGAATGTGGGCGTATTCGTTGCGATACCAATACCACGCGCGTTTCGGCAGCCTGAAATAATCAATGATACCCGTGTGCCCTTCGTCGCCCGCGATTGTGCCGTGGTCAAACGCGCACCAGAGCGACTCGCCGCTGCGCCACGGATAGCGCCAGAAATACGGCTGCGATTTGTCGCCCGGCCCTTCGAGCAGATTTTTAAATTCCGCCGAGTATCTGCCGGGACGCACGGCGCGCGTGGAAGCGTATTCCGTCACCACGCTGGGAATGCCGGGATTGATGTAGATGCGCGCACCGTCGCCATTGTAGCCCGCGACGTCGCCGAGCTTGTCCAGGCTCCCGCGCTGGCAGCCGCCGATGCCCGCCGCGCGCTTGGGATCGAGTTCGTGCGTGAGCGCAACGAGCTGCGTGAGAAAAGTTCTGACCTTGGGCAGCACGGATTTTTCGCTGAAAAAAACTTCGTTGCACATGCTCCACGCGACGATGGACGGATGATTGCGGTTGATGCGGATCATGTCACGCAGACTGTCGCGCACGCTCGCTTCAAACGCCGGTTCGTCGTTGGTGTTGATCGGATACGCGCTGGCGTTCCAAAATCCGTCGGGCGCGCGACCGCCCATGCCCCAGAAACAATTCTCCGACCAAAACAAAATTCCAAGCTGGTCGCACGCCGCCGCGAACGCCGGATCATGCGGATAATGCGAGCCGCGGATGAAATCAAATCCGGCGTCCTTCACCATTTTTACGTCGCGGAAAAATCCGCTGTCGGCCACCGCGTCGCCCCAGCCGGCATGGTCCTGATGCACATTGGCACCTTTGAAATAAAGGTGTTCGCCATTGATGAAAAATCCCTGGTCCGCCGTCCACTTGAACCAGCGGAAACCGAATTGCGTTTGAAAATTGTCGGCGATTTTTTTGCCGTCGGAAATTTTACTGACCGCCGTATAAAGAAACGAATGGTCGGGATGCCACAGTTTTGGTTTCGTAATCGGGGCGGTGGTTTGATCAAACGTCACGGTAGTCCCGGCGGCGACTGGTTGCATGGAAGAAACGCTCGCGACAGTTTTTCCATCGGGATCGAGAATGTCCGTTTGCAAAACACACTCCTTCGCCGCCGTGCCGCCGTTTCGGATTTCGGTTTTTATATTCACCGTGCCCGACTCCGCCGAAACCTGTGGTGTCGTGACGAACGTGCCATACCAGATGACGTGCAGCGGCTCGGTCACGACCAGTCGCACGTCGCGATAAATGCCGCCGCTGAAAACGTGCTCGCCCGCGCGCGGCGCGAGCTGCGCGTTCCAAAGGTTATTGAGCCGCACGGCCACAACATTATCGCCAGTCTTCACCGCGTCCGTTATGTCCAAAGAAAATCCCGTGTAGCCGCCCTTGTGTTCCGCGATGCGTATGCCGTTGATGAAAATTTCCGCATCCTGAAACGCGCCGTCAAATTCGAGAAACATCTTCTTGCCGTTCCAACTCGCCGGCATGTCAAAATGTTTCCGATACCAGCCGTAGCCCGTATAAAATTTCGGCGACGCGAAATACGGCAGGCTAAACGAGTGCGGCAGCCCGATGTCCTCCCACTGCGCGTCGTTGTAGCCGACAACTTCCGCCCCGGCGTGATCGCCGAGTTGAAATTTCCATTCGCGGTTGAAGTTGATTTGCTGGCGTGGAGATTCGGCAGCGAACACAGAAACGCCAGAAATCAAAACAGCCAGGCAGAGCAGCAGGGATTTCATAGGTGATTCACTTTATCTTGAGGACGATGGCGATGCCATTCGGGATTTTTCCCGGCACTTTGATCGTGAGCGCCTCGGCGGTTTGCGACCATTTTAATTTTTCTGAACTGCCCAGTAGCGTCACGCCACTGCTTTGTTAGTGGAACATAACGGTGATCTGGACTTCCAGGGGCTAGTTTTTTTAAATATTTTTGCGCGGGTGTGCCGTCAATCACTCGCTGGCTTCAAGAGCATCGAACAGCTTGTCATAATCCGTGCAAGACTGAACCGTTTGGACGGTGGTGAAGGTGCCGGAAAGGACGATGGCCAGGGCGGCTTTACTGGAGATAAATTTGGCCGCGCCATCACCAAAGAGAACACTGAAGCCCTTGGACGGATAATGGGCGAAAGATGCGGCGCTGAACATTGGCGGCACGCCGAGATCGGGTGTTTGCACATAATCCATCATGAACAATTTGTGCTGCGCCTTGCTTTGCTTGGGCATGAGCCGCAGCGTGGCGGGATCCTTCGGGTTGCCTGCCAGATAACCGGCGGCGTTGACAACGCGCGGATTGAACAGATAACTGGAATACACCTGCCCGTTCGCATCGGCGGACAGAAAAGATGGCTTCGAGTAGGTGTTGATGTCCGGCAGGCTCGTGGAATTGGCCACATTGAAAGCCAGGTCGTAAAGAATGTGGCCATCGCCCGCCAGATTCCCGGAATAGAGCAGGCCGAGATTTTGGAAATCATAAACACTCTTGTCCGCGTTTTGCGAAATCGCGACGCCGGTCGGAACGGCTTTGGGGCCGACCAGCCAGTAGGCGTAGCCTTGACTGTGGATTTCATTCAGCGGATGCCCGCCTGGATTGGAAAGATGATCCGACCACACCGGATACCAGTCGTTGTAGTCTGCCGCGTAGATCGCGCAGCCAGTCGAAATTTGGTGCATGTTTCCAATGCAGCGGGCGGTTATGGCGCGGCTTTTGGCCCGGGCCAAGGCGGGTAAAAGCATTGCCGCCAGAATCGCGATGATGGCGATGACCACGAGGAGTTCGATCAGGGTGAATGCCTCCGGCCTTTTTGTTTTCATGTGTCGCCGTCAGTTTTTCGTCGCGAGAATAGTTTGCACATTTCGCAGATCCGTGTGATTGGCTGACTGGTCTGGTGAAGTGATGGCGTTGAGCGCCAAGGTTGAACCTTCGACCCATTTGGTGAAAGCCACATGGCCGTCCGCGAAGGAAAAATTCGCGCCGCGATGCCAGAGTCCGGGAATGTTCAGCCAGACGTTGATCGGTCCCTGTCCGGGCGAACCATCGGGGGTGAAACCGAAATGCCCGTCATCAATGGAAAATTCGGCCTCTTCAACGAATACAAAAGCCTGTGACGGCTTGGGCGTGGTGATTTGTAAAGTTTTTTTTGTTCACATGATAACCGGTCAAACTGTAATGCGTAGCCCCGACATCTTCGCCGCTCATGTAACAACTCATCGCATAACTGCGGACGCGAAAGGAAATTCCCACGGGCGAGGCCCGGACATCAGCCGGGCAGCGGTAGATGCCTGTGCTTTTGTTGTAGGAATACAACTGTCCGTTTTGCAGCAGCGTGAGATTTGTCGCGTCCGTGGCGTTCTGCATGCTGCCCAAAATCCACGCATTCGTCGTGGAATTTTTCGGATTCAACGCCATGATATCATTGTAGTCATCCGCATACATGTGCCAGCAGAGCTGCATCTGCTTCAGGTTGCTCAAGCAGGATGTTTGCAATGCCTTGCTCTTGGCTTTCGACAACGCGGGCAAAAGCATCGCCGCGAGAATGGCGATGATGGCGATGACCACGAGCAATTCAATCAGCGTGAATCCCGCCGGGCTTTTTGCCTTCATGCCATCTTGATTTTGTGTGCGTGACAACATTCTGTTTGAACAAAACGCCCCGGAGTTCGCGGGCGCCTTGATTTATCCGCCCATCGTCATTGAGCCAGTATGAAGAAACTTTGCGGCAACGCCGGATTCACCGTGACGCTGAAACCGGTGATGCTGCCGGTGCCGTCAAAATCCCCCGTCTGCGCCGTGGTCCAGCTGGCCAGCGGCAGGGTCAGATTCGTGCTCGTCAGGATGGAAAAAGGTCCACCCGAGGCGCCACCGGTGGCATTGAACGTCAGGGTGCCGCTGGACAACTGGCTGTAATCCACACTGCTGATGACCGGGCCGGCGGCGATGCCAGTCACGCTGATTGTCCCATTCACCTCCAGCAGATTGGTATTCCAAGTGTAACCGCTGGGCAGGGTCACGTTGCCGTTGAAAGTTCCGGACAGCGTGCCGGTGAACAGGGTGAAGCTGTCGCCAATGTGCAAAGCCGCGCCGATGTTGGTCACCACGAGCGCGCCGCCGAGGGCGATGTTTGGAGCGGACAGTTTGTCACTGTTCGGGCTGGCACCGCGATTCAGTTTCATCCACGCCGTGCCGCCAAGATTGACGGTATTAGTCACCGTCAATGTGCCAACCGCACCATTGATGCCGCCGCCGGGCGAAACCGTGCCGCCCGTCGTGGTGTCAAGAATGCCGCGAATGGTTCCTTCGCCGCCGATGACCTGGCTGGTGCTCACGGGCATCGTGCCATCGTTGCGGCCAATCACGTCCAGAAATGCACCGGATTTGATCAGGATATTGGTGCTGCTGCCGATGGAGCCGTCCGTCGTTGATACCGGATCATTGGCGAGCGCCAGCACTCCGTTGCTTACGATGGTGGAACCGCTGTAAGTATTTTGTCCCGACAAAATCCAAGTGCCGGTGCCGACTTTGGTGACGGAAGAGGCGGTGCCGTCATTCGCGATCGTCCCGGAGAATACGTTGGTGGTATTTTTCCAGCCCACGCGCCAAGTGGGATTGGCGGCGCTGCCGGTGCCCGGCCCGATGATGGCTCCGTTTGTGCCGCCCAGTTCGCCGATATCAATCGTGGCGTTCGCCGTGTTGGCGCGATCCATGATCACACCGCTGTTAAGGTAGATGACGGCATTTGAGAAACCGGCGGCGTTATCAATCCGGAATTCATCGCCGGAAATATTTTTTCCGGTCACGTTGATCAAGCCGGTGAAGGCGGACCAGTCACCGCCAATGTTGTCGCGCACATAATTCACCACCAAGTTCATTGTTCCTGCGCCAACCAGTTTGCTGGCCAGCCCGGAAGCGTTATTTGGACCGCGCGAAAACATCTGCACGGTTCCCGATTGGCCCGCTGGCACCATCAAGGTGTTTTGCGGTGAAAGGTAGTTGTTGGCGGTGCTGCCATTGTAGCCAAACAATTGAAGCGTGCCGCCGTAGAAAGTGACCGTGTTAGTGCCAAGCCCGGAACTGTTGGCATTGTTGCCGCCGAGCACCAGCACGCCGTTGCTGATTACTGTCCCACCGCTGTAGGTGTTCGGAAGCACACTGTTATTAATGGTCAAAGTGCCACTATCCGATTTTATCAGCGCTCCGGGACCGGTGAGGGTGCCGTCCAGTTCCAGCGTGACGCCCGGCACCACGTCAATAATTCCGCCGGTTCCATTCAAAGTTGCACCACGGTCAGTGGCGCTGTCCGAGCCGTTGTAGTTCAAGGTCGTTCCAAAGAACACCAGATTGGTTGGATTGCTGCCGGCCGCGCCGATTCCCGAAGGCGAACCGGAATTGGCCACCGATGAGACTACGAGCGTCCCGCCGCCAATGATCGTCGGGCCAGAGTAACTGTTCGTGGTCAGCACGGTGAGCGTTCCGGAATTGGTTTTAATCAATCCAGCCGAGCCGGAGATGCTGCCACTGCCAGTGATGGTGTAGGCCGTCGTATTGCTAACCACCACCGCAGCCGGCGAGACCGAGACGTTCAAATTCACCGTTGGATTCGCGGCACCGGCTCCATCGAAGCGCACGCTGTCACCGGTCTGAAAGGCAAATGAGGTCGCCCCACTAATCCAGTTGCTGACGCCAATGTCCCAGATGTTCGCCCCGCCATCTCCCACCCAGATCAAATTCGTCGCCCCACGCGGAGTCTGGGTGATGACCACTCTGATTTGATTCGCCACATCATTGGTCACCACCGCGATATTGCCGACTCCGCTGGCCGTAAAGTTGGTGACGCCGCCGTTGAAATTGCCACTGTAAGTGAACAACGTGTAAGTGCCATTCGGAATCGTTCCCCCACCAAAATGACTCAGGCTGATATAATTGGTGCCACTAACGTTGAGGTCGCCGACGATGTTGATGAGATCGTTCGTGCCGCCGACACTGGACAATTCAAATTGATGATTGACGTTGCCCGTTTCCGTAACGTTGTTTGAAAAATTCAACGTGCCCGCCGCACCGCTGCCCCCAGGACTTATGGTTCCACCCACCGCCGTCACCAATCCCGTCACCGTGCCGAAGCCGGACAAAACTTGATTCAAAGTGAAGGTGGGATTTTGTGAGATGTCAAACCTCGCACCACTGGCTACGAAAACCGGACAGGACATCAGCCCGGAAGCACCGAGCGCCAAGGTGCCTTGACTGATGAGCGTCACACCCGAGGAGCTGTTGGTGCCATTATAGGTTAAGGTATTCACGTTAGTTTTGATCAAGGTTCCCGCACCGCTGATGGCATTTCCGACCGCAGCATCATCGGCCCGGTTGAAGATCAGCGTCGCATTATTGACCACGCCGCCAGTTCCCAATTGGCCGGAAGTGCCGCCATTGCCAATCTGCAACCCCCCCACGTTAATAGCCGTCGTTCCATTATAGGTATTGGTTCCGGTAAGAGTGAAAACGCCACTACCTACTTTGGTCAGCGCTAAAAACATTCCGGCGGTCGTTCCCGTGCCATCAAAAATTCCGTTGAAGGTAGTTGAGGTATTCAGGCCGCCGACAGAGTAGGTGGTGCCGGAACTTCCGCTGCTGCCAATTTTCAAAAGGGTGCTCGAACCGCCGCTTAGTGCGCCCAAATTGATCGTGCTGCCGGAGCGATTTCGCGCGGTCAGGTTGACAACGCCGTTGCCAAGATCAAAGGACGCATTGGCATTGCCGAGGTTGTTGTTGCCGCCGCTGTCATTGAGCCGCAAACTGTTTGTCAGCGGAACCCCTTGACTGGTCACGCTGGCCATCACGACTGCGCCGGTAAAGTTGTTCATATTTCCGCCGCCGACGCCGTTGCCGCCGATAGTGAAAGTCGTGCCGGAAACGGCATTGGTGATGATGACCGTGCCGCCACTGCTAATCCATGACCCATTCGCAAGTGTGCTGCCGGCATTTGTATTCATATCCACGAATACGGTTCCATTGACCGTGAGTGTATTGCCCATATTCACGGCGGCACCATATTGCAGCGTGGCTCCGTTGTTGAGGGTCATGCCACCGATGCCGGCGCTGTTGGTGCCGCTGGTGCCCGTGCCGGTTGTTCCGCTGTTAATCTGCAAAATGCCGCCGTTCACAACCGTTCCACCGTTGTAGCTGTTCAGACCGCGCAATACCAAAGTGCCGTTGCCATTTTTGGTCAGACTCGCCGTGCCTTTTATCAATCCCGGATGACCGGCGTTGGCAACCGACAAGGTGCGTCCGCTGGTCACATTCCAAATTTGATTTGCGCCAAGAATGTTGCTGTTGTTAAGCGTAAAATCCTGCGAAGCCGCGCTCATGTCTATGCCGGAAGCACCGATGGTGAGCGTGTTGCCATTGTTGATGCTGATCGCCGCACCCGGATCCAAAATCTGAATTCCCGCCCAACTCAAATCCGCGCCCAAAGTTTTGGCCGTGTTGGCTAGAACAATGTTGTTCCAGACCGCGATGTCCCCGGAGCCGGCGGGCGTCCCGCCTACCCAGGAACCGCCAAGATTCAGATTCACAGCCGCATCGGCATTGGTGATGCTCGCGGCGTGGGCGGATCCCAAGCCGAAACACCACAGCACGGCGAAAAGCCATGTGATCTTAATAGTTTTCGTTGTTTGCATAGAATTGACGGGGTTGTTTTGGTTGAATTGCATGCCTTGGGTTTGCTTAAGATTGACACATTTCGAGCATCAAACCATCGGATGTTTATCCGATGGCAAAGCCAGCTGATTGATTCGTTGCTGTGATTCGCTACGACCACGCCCAAAGCCGGGAAACTAAAAAATTTCGATAGGTATTTATTCCCTGCCGGCCAGCTTCATCGCCGCCTCGGTTCGCGTGTGGACATGGAGTTTCTCGTAGATGGAGGTGACATGACTGCGAACCGTGCTCATGCTGATCGCCAGCTGGTCGGCAATTTCCTTATACAGATGGCCTTTGGCCAGCAGCCGCAGGATTTCCAATTCGCGCGCGGTGAGCTGTTCCAGTTCCGACGACGGATTCGCTTTATGAAAATGGTTGATCACCTTGCGGGCGACCTGCAACGACATCGGCGCGCCGCCGGCATGGACCTGCTGCACGGCCTGCACCATTTCTTCCTGCGGCATATTTTTCAGGAGATAACCGTTCGCGCCGGCACGCAATGAATCAAAGATCAAATCACCGTCATCGTAGGTGGTCAGCATCAGAACCTGGAGGTTGGGCAGGTGCTTCTTCAAGCGGGCCACGCATTGGATGCCGTTCATGCCCGGCAGGTTGATGTCCATCAGCACCACGTCGGGATTTTCCCTGGGAATGTTTCGCAGCCCGTCCTCGCCCGTGGCATGGGCGCCGACACAGCGCAGCCCCGGCACGTTGCCGAGACATTCGGCCAGGCTTTCGCGCATCTCGCGCTGGTCTTCGATGATGGAAATACTGATCATTATTTTGCGAGCTGGTGTTTTATTTTGACTGAAAAAAAATAATTTGCCATCGGATGAAGGTATGAATGCGTTCAGCCAGGCGACCAAGGCATTTCCACCATGATTTCCGTGCCAGCACCAACGCGGCTTTGGATCCGGCACTCGCCGCCAATCTCGCCCATGCGCTGCTGCATGTTCCGCAGGCCGTCCGCGAACGCGTTGTCCGGCGCGTAGGCGAAACCGCATCCGTTGTCCTCAATCGCAATCCGCAATCCGTGATTCGTCACGTTGATGCGCAGCCAGACCTCCGTTGCGCGGGCGTGCTTGACGATGTTTTGCAACGCCTCCTTCACCACGAGAAAAACATTGTGGCGCACGTTGGTCGGCACTTCGCGCACCGGCGCGCGTTCGGGAACATCCAGCAGACAGCGCACGCCGGCGGCGCGCAAATAATCCGCCGCGAACTGTCCGGTGTAATCAATGAGGTGCGCCAGCGTGTCGTTGCGCGGGTTCACGGCCCAGACAATTTCATCCAGCGACTTGACGGCCTGCCGCGCGGTGCTCGCCATTTTCTCGACGCGCTCAATGGTTTTCTCCCGCTTGGCAAGGTCGCCCAGCCGGACGATCAATGTCAGATTCGCTCCTAGGTCGTCGTGAATATCCTTCGCGATGCGGGCACGCTCGCGCTCCACGGCCTGCTGCCGCGCGAGTTCTTCCAGTTTGCGATGCAACCGCCGCGTGACCGCATACCAGACCGCCGCCGCCACCAGACCGACCGCCATCAGCGCGGTGAAAACGCGAAACCACCAGGTCTCGTAAAAATGCGGCAGGATTTTCACCGTCAGCGAACTGCCTGTCTCGTTCCAAACGCCGTCACTGTTGCAGGCAATCACGCGAAACTGATACATGCCGGACGGGAGCAAGGAATATTTTACGGAACGTTGCGATCCGGCCTCCACCCAGTTGGTGCCGGCTCCTTCCAGGCGGTATCGAAACTGCATTCGGTCCGACGCAATCAGACTCAATCCGGTGTAACGAAATTCAAGCTGATGCTGACCGGGAGAAATCGTCACCAGCTTTTTGTCGCGATCATACGAAACCCCGGCGGGAACAGCCTCGTCGGTCCCGACGGTGAGATCCAAATTTCTTCCGTCAATGGCAATTCCTTCAATGACGACGATGGGCGGCAGCGGGTTCGGACGGATTTCCCCCGGCTGCACCGAAACCGCGCCTTTGACGGTGGTGAACCACAGCCGTCCATCCTGACCGCGCCAAGCCGCCGGCTGGTAGCCGCCGTAACATTCGAGCGATGGCAGTCCGTCCGACCGGCCGAACATGACGCAAGGAACAAAATTCGTCTCGTTGCGCGCAAAGGCATTCAAAGCCGATTTCGCCGCACGAAAAATTCCCCGGTGCGAACCAAACCAAAGGTTGCCCGCAACATCCGAAAGAATCTGGCAGATGACATTGTCCGGCAATCCGTCTTTGATGCTGAAGCGCGTAAATTTTCCGTCCTTCAGGCGCAGCAGTCCGCCGCGAAATGTCCCGGCCCACACCGTGCCATCCGCCTCGGCCAGCAGCGACCAGACGGCCTGTGGTGTTTTACCTTCGTCGGGATGGAACGCCACAATCGCGTCGCCGTTGATGCGATAAAGGTTGCCGTCCTCTGTGCCCGCCCAAATATTGCCGAGGCCGTCTTCGGTCAGGGCGCGCACATCGTGCCGGCCAACACCTTCTACCAGACTAAATTTTTCCGGTGCTCCGCTGCCGGCAAAATAAAGCCCGATCTTCGTTCCAGCCCAGACGCGGCCTTGCTTGTCTGCAAAAATGGCTTTCACCCCATGAACCACAGGCGTCACAGGCCTGAAACCATCTTGGTCTCGGACATACAGATCTTCATTACCCGCACTAACCCACAGCCGTCCCGCCGCATCCGGGCAGACGCAAAACACAAATCCCCTTCCCGTGCCACCGGGCATGGTCAAATTGCTCAATGTTCCCGACTGCCAACGGATAAGACCGTCGCCCAGCGTGCCGATCCAAAGCGTGTCGTTGGTTTCTTCGCAAACCGAACGCGTCGGTTTAGTCGAACCTTGCCCTCCGGCATCCATGATTTGAAAACGACGTTCACGAATCCGCACCAATCCGGCGGCGTCGAGACCGGCCCACCAGTTGCCCTCGCGGTCCTCCAAAAAACAATTCACGCGGTCGCCGGGGAAATTTTCCTGCAAACCGAACTGCCGCACTTCGCCATCGGCAGTGATGTGCGAAAGCCCGCGGCCATGATCAAAAAGCCAAACGCCGCCATGATGATCCGCGCATGTGCCCATTCGATTCCAGTTGTTTGTGAACACATTTTTAAGTGACGGAACTTCCAGCACCCACCGGCGTTCCAACGCCTGACGCACCTCTCCGCCCACGCCTGCCCAGAGCCGGCGGCCTTCAGCCACGGAAAGAAAAGCCGTGGTTGCTGGCAGTTCCGCGTTCGTCGGCGTGACGGTCTGAAAACGGTTGCCATCCCACAACGCGATTTCCTTGTCCGTGCCCAACCACAAACGACCTTGCGGATCAGTGGTCATGTAATTCATCTGGCTGCCAATTAAACCGCAATTCGTCGGCATCTGTTCAAAGCCATTGCCCTGCACGCGCGACAACCGCGCGTCCCAACCGCGATACCAAATTGTCCCTGCGCCATCGGCCACGCACAGACCGCCCACGCTCCGGTTTGTCGGAAACAAATTCTCCCAGCCAGTTCCCGGCGGCGCGGATTGCAGCCGACGACGCAGCGATCCGCGATGCAGCAAAAATGTCACCGTATTCGACGCGGATGAAACCAGCACGGCGTCCGGGTCCAGACCGTCCGCGCCCGTCCATTCCCATTCGCGCGCAAAAATTCCGTTGCGCAACGAAGTCATCGAACCATCCAGCGTGTTGATCCAAAGCGTGCCCTGATTGTCCACGGAAAGTTTTCGGACGCGCGCGTGCGCCAGCGCGGGCGTGTTCGCCGGATCAAAAATTGTAAAATGCAATCCATCAAACCGCGCCAATCCGTTGTAAGTTCCCACCCAAAGATAGCCGTCGGGCGTTTGCGCGATGGCGGTGACAGAACTGTCCGGCAGGCCGTCGTCGGCGTTCCACACATCAGTAAGATACTGCCCGGAAATTTCAGAAGCGCGCAGCCGAAGGGTCGTGACCGTTAAGCCCGACCACATCACCAACCACGCCAGCACCGCCGCAATCAATGGCAGCCCGGAAGTCCGGCGGTGATGGTTCATGGTTTCAACTATGTCTCCCGACAATTTCAAAAACAAGATTAACCGCGCCACGAACACTTATCGCGCCAGCGTCACGCTCATCAGGCCGATGACCACTTCATTCGCCAGCGCGCGGACGGTCAGCGATTTCAATTCCTTGGTCGGGTCGAGCGGCAAGTCCAAAACCGTCGCCGCGCCGCCGGGGACTTTCCCTCCCCTACTCTTGAACATCGCCACATCCAGCAGCCGCACCCTGCCCGTCCGCAAATCCACGCGCGGCGGAAGCGGCTCGTCGCGGCGGAACGCAAAATCATCAATGAAATAATCTTGGTCAATCGGCCACCAGTTCACCGGATTGTTCAGCGCAAGCCGCGCGGTCGTGCCATCGGCGTAAGCTGCAATGACCTCGCCGTTGTCAAACCGGCTCTTCATCGCGTCCGTCGAACCGGCCATCAGCAAAAATGCGTGCGAAGATTGTCCCGCCAGCGGCACGGAAACTTCGCGAGGGTAATTGTCCCATTGCGATGTGAAGATGATGTTCTTCGCGCCGCCATCGCCCGGCGTCGCGAAAGAAATTCCGTCCGGTAGAATAATTTTGCCGCCGTTTTTTGTCGCGAGTTCGCGCAGGCCGGAATCGTCCACGTCAAAATTCGCGTTCGGCTCGCACCAGCCGCCGATGCCCTGCTTGGGCTGCGCCAGCGACGCGAACGGTGAACGTGGCGAGCGGTAATCGTTGCGGAAAATTTGTGTGACCTTGTCGTTAAAAAATGGCGCCAGGTTGACGGTTTCAAATTTTTCTGCGCCTAAAATTTTCCGGCTCCAGTCAAAACCCGTGATTTTTGGGATTGGGTCGGGGATGACCTCCATCAGCATCAAGGCAACAGGAACTTCGCCTTTCCAGTTCACGATGACTTCATATTTGTCCGCCGCCGGACTGGCGATTTCGATCCGGCGCACGCCGTAATGGTCTTTGACCCAAGACCATTTCGCGGCTTTCCCGTTGACGGTGACATCCGGTTCCGTTCGTAACGCGGCGATTTGCAGGTTCAATTCCATCGGCTTCGGAAATTTTGGTTCGACCAGATAAGTTTCCGTCAAACCGTCGCGTCGAAATCCAAAATTAAAATCAGGATGGCGGATGCTCGCGCGATCCCATTTTGCGGGAAAGCCCGGAACAATTTTCAATTCTCCCGCGAGCGCGTCCGGCTTGATTCCAAAAAGCCCTTCCACGAGCGCACGGGAATTGACGCCGATAGGATCACAGAAATCACGCTGCGCCTCGCCGCGCGCCATGTCATGAGAGGTCATGCAGCCGACGTTGCCGGGACACAGGCCGAGGAACATCGAGTCGAGCAGCTCGCCCTTGAAAAGTTGGAACGCCGTCTCCACACGGTTCGCCTGCCAGAAACCAAGCGCCGTGTGCGCGGCCTCGGCCATGACGACGTTGTTGAGCGACCATTGATACGGCATCCAGCTCGTTTCCGGCAGCGTGAACAGATTTTCGTCCGGCACGTTCGCGCCGCGAATCGGAATGTGCGCGATGTTGTTGTCAATCCAGCGCGACATCTGCCACGCCTGCTGCGGCGTCGGCACTTCGGAATCAATCGTGTGATAAAACGTCCAGAGGCCGGAATTCGGATGCACGAGTTGCAGGCCGAGCAAATCTTTGCACTCGCCAAAATTTCCGTCGTCTGCGAGCCAGAGATATTTGTTCATTCCGCGCAAAATCAAATCCGCCTCGCGTTCGTAAATGGCCGGATCCTTTCCAAGGATTTTGGCGACACGCGCGGCCATCTTGTTCGCAAAGTAATTGTAGGCGCTGGCGTGCGCGGTGCCGCCGCCATTGTAGTTCAGATCGTCGCTCGCCCAGATCGCGGCGTAGGCTTCGTAGAGCGGCAGCTTGTCGTCGCCGAACTCGCGGCGGAACAGCCGGCGCTCCCACGCGAGATGCCGCTCGATGGCCGGCCACATTTCGCACGCGTAATTCGTGTCGCCGGTCCACAGCAGGTGGCGGAAGAACGCGTCCACCGCGACGAGATTCATATCGTAATGATTTTTCGACATGTCGCCGTTCGAGTGAATCGCAGCCTCGCTGCGCGCGAGATTGAACTGCTCGTCGGCAGGCGCAATTTTTTCTGGAATCGGACTCGTGTTTTGATTTTTCGCAAAGCCCGCGAAGTGCGTTGCCGTGCGTTCGTGCGAGCCGAGCGAGTCGCCCGCGTATTGCCCGCGCCAGCCGAGCAGCCGCGTCCGCCACGCCACCGCGCCGTGCATGTAAGATTGCTGCTTGTCATCCCAAGCCGCGTCGGCGACAGCGCAAAGCGCAGATGCAGCGGCGTTGACGAATGGGTCGGGCGTCTCGACCACAACGCGCTCCGCAATCGAGCGACGATATTTCTCCGACTCGGCAAAAACTTTCGGCAGGTCGGATGCCTGGTAAATCTCGGCGGGCAATTCGTTCGTCGCGGATTCGCCAAATTGATTTTTGCTGACCTCGCGATAGACCGGCAATTCCGCCCCGCCTGCGCCGGACAACTGCTGCAGCGCGAGATAAACCGGCTGGCGTGAATGCAGCGCGACTTGTCCGGTGACCACAGGCAAAGCCGCAGACTCGCTGGCGGAAGCCAGCAGCCCCTCCGCCGATTTCCATTTCGTCGCATCGGCCACGGACAGTTTTGCGCCGGGCGGCATCACGCCGGCGATGGTGGTTTTATTGTTGCGAAGCGTGAACGTGTTGGTCGCGATGGAAAAAGAATTCTCGCGGCACTGCTCCGGACGCATCTGGAAAAATTCCGAAACCGGCTGGCGCTCGCAGCCGATGTCGCCGTCGCGCGAACCGCGCACGCCATTCGCTCCGCCGTAGGCCCAGATGAGTTCGCCGGAAATTATTTCACCGCGAAGTTCGGCGCGGACAATGAATCCTTTTGTCGCGCTCAACGGCAGCGCGGTCAAATCCAGTTCACCGTCGCCGAGCAGCGGATCGCGGATGGCGTAAAGCAGCGAGCCGGGCCGGTAGCGCGAGATGATTTGCTGTGCATCGTGCAGCCATTTCACACCGGCGGGCGTTTTGATTCCGAAACGTAAGTTGCCGCCGCGACCGGGCAGGTAGAGCGAAAATTCCGGCTGGTCGCCGCCGTCAATGCGGAAACCAGAATTCATGCAGTAAAGCGGGCGGTTGAAAAATTCCGTGCCGTTCGTGATGACAAAATCCGTCCCGACCGGCCAGTAGCGCAACGGACGCGCGACGTTGTTGGAAAAATTCCCGCGCGGCTGGTAAATCAACTCCGGCCGGTCGGGCGCGACGACACGATTGGTCTGCGCGGTGGCCGACCCAGTTAAAACCAGGATAGAACCAAGTAGAGTCAATCGAACCATGTAAAAAATGAACTGGTCAAATGGGAGTTTCATGTTGGTCGCGGTTGAACTTAGCCGAATTATTGTTGGATGATGCCGGTGGCGTCCAGTGGGAGAGCGGCCGGGTCAACCGGCTTCGAGTCAGC
>OCTA010001464.1_pt1 | contig 21639 bp, 18 predicted proteins | sample 1538991 | NCBI WGS metagenome assembly OCTA01 (sample SAMEA3539302, study PRJEB22396) | soil metagenome | biome: tundra; feature: field; material: soil | place: USA | collected 2010-05 | depth 0.15 m | reverse complement strand
GGTTCGCAGACGGACTGGATAAATTGCCGTTTGCGTCGAAGGTCAGCGTCCCCGTTGCGTTAGCCGTTACCGGATCCTGAGTAACACTGCCGGAAGTAGAGATATTGGCGCCGGATATGGTCAACTGACCGCCAGCGGTAGATGAAACTGTCACGCCACCAGCGCCAACGGTGATGCCGGCCGCTGTCAACTGGCTCTGGAGGTCTGTCACATACTGGGCCACCGATTCGCCGGTCGCGATCACCGGGGCGGCAATGGTCGCCGTGCCGCTGGCGGTCGGTGCGGTAATGGTCAGGTTCGTCCCGGGATTCACCGTAGCCATTGTGCCGCCGCTCGAACCGAAGTTGTAGTTGACCGTGGTCGTACCTGCGACGGTGCTGGAATTTGCCGTCAGATTGTCCGGCATCGAGACATTGTAAGACCAGGCGTTGTTCCCCGTTTTGGTATAGGTCACCGTGGCTTCATAACTCTTGCCCATCGAGTCATAAACCTGAACCGTACCAGGGACCGTGGTCCCCACAGCTGCTGCGGAATCCAGAGTAGCGGTCATTCCGAAAGTCGTCGTCGCCTGGGGCGGTTCCACCTGGCCTACAGGGAGGTTGATTGCCGTCAGCAGAGCATTGGTATTCACCACCCCATTTACGGCCGGATAACCCATGACTTGAAGTCCGTTCTGCGTCTCAAGATTGCCATTCGCGGACGTCGAGAAGTTGCCGGCGCGGGTCAATTCGACGCTGCCGCCGTTATTGACTACGAAGAATCCGTTGCCCTGAAGAGCCACATCGGACGTGATTCCGTTCGAGGTGGGCGACCCATTTGTGAAATCGGTCGCGATGGAAGCTACCTGGGTGCCCGCGCCTACCTGGATCGGATCCCCCGCGCCGCTCGAGCCGACTTGCTGATAGAAGAGGTCGGAGAAGTTGGTCGTCTGGGCCTTGAAAGCCGTGGTGTTCATGTTGGATAGGTTGTTCGCAATGGTGTTCAGCGCCGTTGAATCGGCATTGAGGCCGGTAAGCGGAATGTAGAAACTTGCCATGGTGCTTCTCCTCTGGGTGTCAACAGGTGTTGGCGCAGGCCTTGACGGCCGGCTGGTGAACGAGCTTCATAGGGCCTTGGGCAGCCCGCCTGCGATCGACTGTGCGCGGGACCGCCCATCCAGGGCACGGCCGACGCGATCCGCCGCAGGCTTGGCCTCGGGAACGCTGAGATTGCCGGGGGCGTGTTTCACGGCGGTAGCTTGGGAGGTTGGGTCAAGGGCCGCAACCGGCGCACTCCCTTTGTGCGCAGCCGCATGAATCTGCGCGTTTGCGCCATTGCCCGTCAGACTCGGCGTTGACGCGGCCACATGAGTGGAGGGCGAAGTGCCGGCTGAGCTGGTGGTCGACAAATTCTGGTTGATATCGATCAGTTGCTCCAAGCTGTTTACCGAAACGAGCTGATTGATGTACTCGTTGGGATCGGTGTTCGCTGTCGGATCCTGGTTCTGCATCTCGGTCACCAGCAGCGTCAGAAAGTCGTTGGCCGAGATGGTGGCCGAAGAGCTGCTTGAACTGCCGGTATCCGTCGCTGGGCTGGCCATGGGATTTCTGCCCGCGCCTGTCAGTGCTTGTCCCGCCGTCAATTGTTGATTCAAGATTCCTGCCATTGCCGCCATTTTCCCTGCTCTCCTTCTACCCGGCCTTTGAACGGCCCGGCTTTCTTGTTGCCCAAGTTTCTGCTCTCCAGCCCTCTTCTCCCCGACTTGCCGCTGCCCGCCTGCCTCGGGAGACTCAGGCCATGACCGAAATGTGAACGCCCCCTGGCGCCCTGGGCAGGGCGCCTGCATCCATCCTGCCGCTCAGAGCGGAAACCTCCGAAGAAGCTGCTACGGCAGGCGCAGGCGAACCCGGCTGAGGGCTCAATTGCGAATCTGAAGAGGTGCCCTGCCCCGTATTCCGTCCCTCTCCCTGGTCCATTCCCTGGTTCGTGCCCGGTTCAGACCACCTGCCCTCAGGCGAGGCCAGCGTCAGCGTTTCTACCGGCGTGTGCTGCTCGGCCAGATAGGAGTTCAATCCCGCCAGGTGCCCGCCAAGCGCCTGAGCCGCGTCCGCCGAATCGGGCACCAGTGCGGCATGAATGCCGCCTGTGCCCATATCCGCACGCACGCCAACCCAGCCAAGAGCCGGGTCCTGAAATCCTGCCTCGGCCCGCTGGGCCCCGGCATGAATCCACGCAGGCGTTCTTGGAGCGGATTCGGAATCGAGCGCGGCAAAGGTCTCTCGGGCCGACGGTCCGGCCGCAGCGCCGGTCGAACTTCCCGCCATGTCGTTAGCCGCGCTCAAGGCCCCATGTGTGTCTGCTTGGTCGCGCGCCAACGTGGATGCTTCGACGGATGCATCCGTGGCCGCACCGGCGGCATGCCCATCCAGAGGGCGATTCCCATTCCCGGCCGATTCTCCCATACCGGGTGCGTGTGCCAGCCGTAGCGCGGCCTGCCCCGAGGTCCGCCCGCCACTGGCCAGGACTGGCTTTCCTGCGACGGGGAGCGCAGCCGGGGATTGGCCGGCTTGGGAGGCGGCGATATTGGCGAACGGGGACTCTCGATCCCCTCCATCGCTGGCGATCGGCGCCGCGACAGCTTCCAATCCCTGGTTTCCGGGCTGCGCCTGGATGAGTCTCTGGCTCTGAGTGAGCGTCTGAATCGGCTGCTCGACCTGGAGCCGGATCTGTCCCGGCGACAAAGCCTCTTCGCCGGCAGTCCATGCTTCCGTTCGGCCGGAAAGTGATGCTTCCGTCCCGTCTAGATCCTCATCTGCCGACGCGCTGCGTCCAGCAGCCATCGGGGCCGTGGCAGGAGCCGACGATGCCTTCCCAGGCAGCGACGCCGTTCCAGCCGCATCCACGGCCCGATTCCCGGCCGTACTCGTCCTTCCTGTAGCCGCACCGGGAACGTCTGCATGCGACGGCTGCAGATTGACCGAGTCCCCAGCGAAACCGGTCGGCAAGTCGATGGAGCGATTGGTCGGCAAAGATCGCGGCGTTGCTTCGATGGCGTTCGCAACCGGGCTTCCGGCGTCCGGTACCGCCATGGACAGCGGAACACTCCCAACCGTTGCAGAAACCAGCGACGTCGCCGTCGGGCTTGAGGCGGCTTTCAGCTTTTCGCTCTTGCCGGAGTTGGCCGGATGCGTACCGGGGGCAGATTCTGCCGGATGGGCGCTTTCCAGGCCCTTTGCTGTTGGGTTGGCCGCAGTTTGCAGGGCCGCTCCCGATGCTGTTCGCCAGGCAGGAATTCCGGCCCGGGATACTGCCAAAGACAACATCGTTGCGCTGGCCGCCGAACCGCCTTGGGGTGCTCTTCCTTGCCGCAAAGACAGCGCTGCGCCGCTCAAGAGGGTCAAGGTGGCCGGGGATCCCGTTTGAGCAGCCTGTGCCAAGTCGGGTTCGGCGGAGGCGGAAACTCCGCCCGCTCCGGCCTCCTCCTCGCTGAGGCCGTCCAAACCCGCGCCCAGAGAAGCCAGCACCGACTTCCAACTGGTGCGGAAGCTCTCCGCGCCCGGCTCGGAAGACGAAGAAGGACTCGCGCCAGGCGCACCGGCCCACCCTGTGCCTTGGGCCTTGCCTGGAGCCTTGGTCGGAACCTGACTCTGGCCCGGCTCCGGACGCCCGCTCGTGACGATCTCGATTCCCGCGGCAACGCTCATGGGCAGGGTTAGAGCAGATGCCGTGCCAAAGAAGGTGGGCGCGGGTTAAAGCATTGTCACGAATGGGACCGTCGATTCCGTTTCAGGAAGCCATTTGCCCTCAGCGTGGATTTTCGCTCATGTTTCCTCGGTTGTGTAATCGCTTACCTGCGGAACAGCTTCGGGAGTCGCCGATCGGGAGGTTGCGGCCCTGGCCGGCTCCGCTTCGGCCTCTGCCCGATGCAACCGGTTGCCGTACCAGTCGTCGAGCGCCTGTTGGTCGCGCCGGCCAGCCTCGATCGCGTCTCGCGCCTCGGTTTCCCGGATCAGGGTTTCGGCTTGACGACGCTCGACCCTCTTCGAGAGAAACTCCTGGCGCAGCGCGGCCACATCGAGTTCCGCATCGGCGATCCTGGGAGCCAGCGCCGCGCCGCGGCGGCCTGCCGCGCGCGTCTCCTCGAGGCCGGCCAGCCGATCCGGCAACTCCCCACTACAGGCGCTGATCTGGACCAGCCGCCGGCCGCGGCGATCTTGCTCGGCGGTAGCCTCCAGTGCATATTCCAGGCGATGGAGCTCGCTCAGCGCGGACTCGAGCGCCAGCCGGCTCTGTTCTTCCTCAATATCCCGAATGCGGAGCAGACGGCGCAATGCGCGCGACACGGCCATGGTTTACACCTCCGCAGCCAGCGCGGAGAGGCGCCGCACGCAGTCGGCAAAACGGACTTGCTCATGCGCCTCCTGGGTCATGAAAGTCCGCATCGCTCCCCGGGCGCGCAGGGCTCGATCCAGGTCCAGGTCCGAACCCGGCTTGTAGGCCCCAATGCGCACCAAGTCCTCGGAACGGGCGTAGACTGCCATCAATCGGCGCAGCAGCGCAGCCTGCTCACGATGTTCGGGCTGGGTCACCGACGGCATCAGCCGGCTGATCGAGTCCAATACCTCGACCGGCGGGTACCAGCCCTCGGCCGCCAGGGTGCGGGAGAGCACCACGTGGCCGTCCAACAGCGATCTGACCGCATCCACAAGCGGATCCTGCTGATCGTCTCCCTCCATCAGTACGGTGTAAAAGGCCGTGATCGAGCCCACCCGGAACTGCCCGGTCCGTTCCACCAGCCGGGCCAGCCGGGTAAAGACCGAGGGAGTATATCCCTTGGCCGTGGGCGGCTCCCCCGCGGCCAGGCCGATCTCCCGGGCAGCCATGGCGAAGCGGGTCAGCGAATCGAGCACCAGCAGCACATGCTTTCCCTGCGCGGCAAAGTACTCGGCCACCGTGGTGGCGGCCAGCGCCGCCCTCATGCGCATCAATGGCGACTGGTCGGAGGTCGAGACCACCACCACCGAACGGGCCCGGCCCTCGATGCCAAGCGAGTCCTCGAGAAACTCCCCCACTTCGCGGCCCCGCTCGCCCACGAGGCCCACCACGGTTACATCGGCTTCTGTATTGCGGGTCATCATGCCGATCAGCGTGCTCTTGCCCACGCCCGACCCGCCGAATATGCCTACCCGCTGGCCCCGGCCGACGGTCAGCAGGGCGTCGAGCACGCGGATGCCGGTGCCGAGCGGCGTGCGAATGGGCACGCGGTCGAGCGGAGAACGCACCGCCCCGTCCAGAGGCAGGACCAGGGATGCAGCTGGAGGCCGGCCCTCGTCGATCGGCGCGCCCAAAGCATTCAGTACCCTGCCCATCAGCGCCGGACCCACCTCGATTTCGGGACGCACGCCCAGGGCCGCCACCGAATCGCCAAAGCGAATACCCTCCGTCGTCTCAACCGGCATCGACAGCACATTCGAGCCGCGAAAGCCGATCACCTCGGCCAGATGCGGACGACCGAACTGGTCTTGAATCTCGCAGCACTCGCCCACTGAGGCCAGCGGTCCCGCCGATTCGATGGTCTGGCCCACCGACTCGAGGACCTGCCCACGCCAGCGCCAGGGCTGACCGCGGTGCAGGCGTCCGAAGTAGCGGGCCAGAAGCGGTGCTGCGAGCACCGTCATGGGCGCGCCTCCCGGCCTACGCCAGGCGCCTCATCGGTCCCAGCGCCAGGCCCGGCGCTGCGCCCGCCGGCGCGGTCGAAGAAGCCGCGTTCGATCTCTCCCAACTGGGCGCGTATCCCCAGGTCCACCGAGCCCAGCTCCGTCTCCATCATGCAATCGCCCAGCCGCATTCCCTCTCCGGAAACTACCGTGGGCTTCACACGCAGCTTGGGCAAAAGCGCGATGGTTTCGGTCCATAAGTCCAACTCGGCGGGAGGCACCCGGAGCCGGATCTGGGTCGACCCGGAGAGCTGCCCCAGAGCCACCCGCACCGCTCCGGTCAACAGAAGCGGGTCCATCTGCGCCTCGCGGCGCAGGATACGGGCAGTTACCGCCAGAGCCAGTTCCACCACCTCATGCTCAACAGCCTGCAGATACCGGTCGCGCTCCTCGGCAAAGCTCTCGATCAGCTCGGCGGCCTGGCGCGCGCGCCGCTCATGGGCGGCTGCCTGGGCCGCGGGCTGGTCCTCACGCTCGGCCTGGCGGCCCTCCATCCGGCCTTGCTCACGCCCAGCCTCGAAGGACCGGCGGGTCTCGGTGGCCAGCCGCTGCTCGAACTCGGCGCGCACCCCGGCATCCTTTGCTCCTTGGGCGTGATCGCCTGCCGGTTTCCCGGGCACACTGTCCGCGCTGCCCGCCGCCCAGGCATCCCAGGACGGCAACGAGGGCGCATCGGGGCCGTCCGGATACGCAAAGACCTCAATGCACCCGGATGCGCCGCTCTGCGTTGCCGATCCCGTCTGCTGCAACGATTCCCCCTCTCCGCAGCGATCAGTGGTCAGTGATCAGTTGTCGGCGAAAAGGCGAGTCGCTGAAAACTGATCATTGACCACTTAAAACTGTTCAAGCCAGCATCTCGTCGCCGGTCTCCAACTTGAGAACCACCTTGCCCTCGGTCTCCAGCCGCCGGGCCAGGTTGAGGATCTCCTGCTGGGCCTGCGCCACCTCGCGCGAGCGAACCGGACCCAGCACTTCCATGTCTTCCTTCAGCATCTCCACGGCTCGTGAGCTCATCGACTTGAAGATCTGGGCGCGCAGCTCGTCGTTGGCGCCGCGCAGAGCCAGCGCCAACTGCCGCTTGTCTACCCCGGAAACGATCTCGCGGATGGTGGCCGGAGGCACCGTCACCAGGTCTTCAAAGGTAAACATCAGGTTGCGAATGCTCAGGGCCAGCTCCGGTTGGGCGTCCTCGATGGTCTCCAGAATCTTCTTCGACTCCTCGGCGTTGAGCCGGTTCAGCAGGTCGGCCACCGCCTTGAAGCCGGAATAGCTCTTGCGCGCGGTGTCGCCCACGTTTTCCAGGCGGCGATGCAAAATGTGGGCTACTTTCTGCGCCATCTCGGGCGAAAACTGGCGCATCTCGGCCAACCGCTGGATCGAGACCACCTTGTGGTCCTCGCTCAGGTTGTCCAGCACCAGCGATGCCCTCTTCGGGTCAAGGTGCGCCAGCACCAGCGCAATCGTCTGCGGATGCTCTTGGTCGAGCAGCTTGCCCAACTGCTGGGGATCGGTGCGCTGCAGCTTGGCAAGATTGCCCTGGGCGGCCTCCTGAGAACGGCGCACCAGCATCAGCAAGTCGTCTGCGCGCTCCTTGCCGAAGGTTTCCATCAGCAGACGGCTGGCGTAGTCGAGGCCTCCGTGGATCATGAAGTTCTGGGTCTCCAGAAGCTCCCAGAACTCCTCCAGTATCTCGGCGGAGAGCTCGGGTGTGATCCCGCGCAGTTCGGCCAACTCCTCGGTGAGCCGCTGCACGTCCGCCTCAGGCAGCGCGCGCAGAATCTCCTTGGCCAGTTCTTCGCCTACGGCCACCAGCAAGACGGCCGCCTTGCGCAGTCCGGGCAAATGAGCCGACTGGCGGCGCCGTCCTGCTCCGTTCACGTTTCCCTGGTCGGCCAAGGCCCGGTCCTTTCGCTACCTGCGCTCGTCCTCTACTGCTCCCCCCGGCTAGTCGGAGTGGATCCAGCTCTGCAACAGGCGCGAGCTCTGGGTCGGTTCGCGCTTGAGGTGTCCAGTGACCTGTTCGAAGATCTCCTGTGACCGGATTCGCTCGGGGTCAAGCTCGACCGGCTCCACGGCTTTCAAGGCGGGTTGCGCCGCTCCGGCTGGCAACTCCCTCCCCCCCCCCTTGGCTGCTTCCCTGGGCCCGGTCGCAAACCGGGCACGGCGGAGCGCGGGGCGCACACCGAAGGCCAGCACAACCAGCAGGCCGACCAGCAAGGCAACGTATTTGACCAGCACCGGCGAGTTTTCCGCCGTAGCCAGCACCTGGTCCGGCAAGGAGACTGGCGGCTGGGCGCGATTGTCATCGAAAGCCAGATCTTCGACCGTCAGCATATCTCCGCGCGTCGAATCGAAGCCCACCGCCGCCTGGGCCAGCGCGGTCAGGTTGCGCAGCTCATCGGCCGGGCGCGGCTGCCAGACCGCAGCCTTACCCTTGACCGCAAGCTGGGTCAGCCGGTCGTTCACCACAATGGCCGCGGTCAGCCGCCGTACCCTTCCCGGATTCTCAAGCACGTGCCGCACGGTTTTCGAGGACACATAGGTCCCGGACTCGGTTTTGGCGGTTTGAGGGGGCGTGGTCTGCTGCGGGTAGACCGGCAGGGCTTGCGAATTGGGCGCGTTCGAGGCGGTTCCGGGAACCCCGGCGGCTACCGGCTGAGCCCCGGCCGCCTGCTCGGTGCGCTGCATCGAAAGGGTCACCGTCTGGTCTGGATCGTAGCTCTCCTCGGTCTCCTCGGTGGCCGCTGGATTGTAGTCCAGGGTCACCGAGGCGCGCACATTGCCCGCTCCCGTGACCGGCTCCAGGGTGGCAACCAGTTTTTCTTCCAGGGCCTGCTCGGCGCTCAGGCGCATCGCATCGGCGGTCTTTGGACCCAGCGGCAGATGGCCGGCCGCGTCGACCAGCACAACCCGCTCGGGCGCCAGTCCGTCGACGGCCGAAGCCACCAGATTGCGGATCGCCTCCGGCTCGCCGTCGGCCAGGGAGCTATGGCGCAGCTTGATGACCACCGAGGCCTTGGCCGGACGCTCTGCCTCGCGAAAGAGCGAGTCGTGAGGCATCGCCAGGTGGACCCGCGCCGACTCGACATCGGACAGCGAGCCCACGGTGTGCTCGAGTTCGCCCTCGAGAGCCCGCTGGTAGCTGACCTGTTCGTCGAACTCGGAGCCTACCCAGTTCGGCTTGTCGAAGATTTCAAAACCCGGACGGCCGCTCTTGATGCTTCCCTTGGCGGCAGTCACCAGCCTGGCCTTGTCCAACTGCGCGGCAGGAACCCGGATGCCCGCCCCGTCGGCGGTCGCCTCAAAGGGAATCTGCGCCTGGGCGAGGATCTGGCTGGTCTGGCGCGCGTCCTCAGAGTCCAGGTTCGTGTACAGGGTGCGCCAGTCGGTGCGCAGCGCGTACCAGAGCAGGCCGCCGACCAGGGCTCCGAGCAGGACCACGGCCACCAGCGCCCAGCTGCGCTCGGCTGGCTGCATCCGGGCCCAACCGACCCGCCCTCGCCCCCACAGGCCGGCGAGCCGGTCGGTCCACTGGGGTTGTCCGGGCGTTGCCGGCGCGCTCTTCTCCAATTGTGTTCCCGTGGCCATGGTTCCCGTGTCCCGCCGATTTCCCCGTCGTTGTTTCAGCGCTGTTCAAAGCCCAATCTTTGCCGGAGTTGTCTTCTGCACGCCCCGGTCGCCCATCCCTATTGCGCATTTGGGGCACACACCCGCGCCGGCAGCGGTCTTAAAACTGCATTCCAATCACCTGCTGATAGGCCTGGACCGCCTTGTTGCGCACTGCCAGCGCCAGTTCGAAGGCCATGCTCGCCTTCTGGGTGGCAATCATCGCCTGATGCACGTCCACGCCGGAACCGGTCATCAGCCCGGCCACGGCCGCGTGCGCCTGGTCTTCGAGCTGGCTCACTTGGCCCATCGCGTCGGTCATCAGATCGGAAAAGGGGGTGGGCGCGACGCCTTGGGCGGCTGTCGAAGACATGGCCGGCAAACCGCCTGCACCGGCCAGATTCGAGAGCGATGAAGCTACAGCGCTGATGGGGTTCATTCCGGGTTGCATCGGTCCTCCTTCAATCTGTCGGCTCATGACTGTAATGACTCGGCTCATGGCTGTAATCGCCTGGCTCATGTTTGTCCGCTTACGACTTTGAGATCTCCAGTGCCGATGCGATCATGCCCTTCTCGGCCTGCACGGCGGAACTGTTCAGACCATATGCACGCGTCGCCCCCATCAGGTCCACCATCTCTGTGAGTGGATTAATGTCCGGATATGAGACATACCCATCCGGCCCCGCGTCGGGATGACCGGGATCGTAGCGTTTGAGCGGGGGCGAGGGGTCCTCGACTACCTGTACGATATGCACGCCCGGAGCCACCGGACCTCCGCCAGCCGGATTGAGCGCGGGCAGAGCCGCCGAAGCCAGAGAACCAGGGGCGAAAGAACCGGAGGCCATGCCGCCCGAAGCCGCGCTCAGGGAGTCGAGAAACCCCGGATCGCCCCGATTGGCGGCGAAGACTACGTGCTGGCGGCGGTAGGGTCCTCCTTCGGCGGTGCGCGTGGTTTCCGCGTTGGCCATGTTGGCCGCCACCACCTCGGCGCGCATCCGTTCGGCCTGCATGGCCCCGCCCGAGGTTTCCATCAACCCAAAGAGATTCATCCTGCCGGCTCCTTTCGTTGCCCGGAGTTACTTACCGTCGGCCCTACTTGTCGGCGTGGATGGCGTCCAGGACCCGTTGATACTCCTGGCGAAGCAACGCCACGCCGGTCTTGAACTTCAGTTGCGCCTCGGCCAGATTCAGGCCTTCGCGGTCCATCGAAACGTTGTTCCCATCGGGCCGCGCGATCAGTCCGTCCACGGCCTTGAGGCGCACCGGCCGGGAGGCGCGTCCCCGGTCCACGCCGTCCATGGCCTGCTGCATCTCGGCCTCGAAGTCCATCCCCACGGCCCGGTAACCGGGGGTGTCGATGTTGGCCATGTTGGCCGCGGTCAGCTTGACCTGGCTGGTGGCCAGGTCAAGGTAACAGGCCAACTGGTCGCTCAGCCGCGTTTCGATCTCCATTCTCATTGGAACCTCCCCCAGGCGGATCGCTCAGTTCACGGCGAATCCGAATTCGATATCCCGCGCGGTGAGGACAGCATCGTCGCCGGCGAGAATGGCTCCCCGCTCCAGGACGTGCTCGAGTTCGCGGACGTTGCCCGGCCAGTTGTGGGCGCCGAGTTTTGCCAGCGCCCCCTGGTCCACGCGCTTGACCGGCGCTTCGCGGCCCATTTGCTGCATGAAATGGTCCACAAGCAGGGGCAGATCCTGGGCATGCTCGGCCAGCGAGGGAGTGCGGATGAGGAAGACGGCCAGCCGGTAGTAGAGGTCGGCGCGGAAAATGCCCATCTGGGTGTCTTGGGCCAATGGCCGGTGGGTGGCGGCTACGATGCGCACATCCACCTTCACGGTCTCGTTGTCGCCCACCCGCTGCAGCTCGCCGCTCTCCACAAAGCGAAGCAGCTTCGATTGCAGGGCCAGCGGCATCTCGCCGATCTCGTCCAGAAACAGGGTGCCTCCGTCAGCGGCTTCGATGCGCCCGATGCGTCCCTGCACCGCGCCGGTAAAGGCTCCCCGCGTGTGGCCGAACAGCTCGGCTTCGAGCAGCGCCTCGGGAATCGCCGCGCAGTTGATGGCGACAAAGGACTTGCGGCTTCTCGCTGACAGCCGGTGCAGGGCCAGGGCAACCAGTTCCTTGCCCGAGCCGGTGGGCCCTTCGATCAGAACCGGGGTCAAACGCGGGGCGACCAGGCGGACGCGGCGGCCGACCTCGAGCATGCAGGCAGCGTTGCCGATCAGATCCGGCAGCCGGTCGCTGGATGCCGGGTCGTTGCTGTGTGCGGAGGAATCGACCCGGATCGGTATGGCTTTCAAAAGGACAGGCTGCAAGTGTATCGAGGCTGGGACGGCGGTCTGCGCAGAGGAGGCTGCCGCGGCTGCGCAAGAGTCCGCCGCGACCGGCAAGGGCTCGGCGTGCATAGGGCTCGGCGCCGGGTTCAACCGGTTGAGCGTGGGTGCCGTGTTCCACGCCGCGGTATCGGTGTCCTGGCAGCGGCGCAGGGCGTAGAGCAGTTCCTGGCGATAGGGGCCGCGCGGGCTTTCCTCCGGGGAAGATCCGCCAGCGGTCACCAGGTCCACCTGGGGAAAGCATCCGCGGAAGTCCTTCAGAAACTCGGCCAGATCCAGATCGGGCAGCCATGAATCGACGATGATGGCCTCCGGGGGAGTGTCTTGGGATTCAGCCCACGCCTGGGCGCCGCCCTCGGCCTCGCGTACCTGCCAGCGCAGGCCGGTGAGAACTTCGGAGAGCCGCTGGCGGAAGCTGCGGTCGGCGCTCACCAAGAGCGCGGTGCGCGGCCTGTTGCGGGTGGCAACCGGAAGAACGGGAAGAATGGGAAGAACGGGAACGGAAACAGGTAAAGACAACATCAATATTCTCCTGATCGTCGAACGGGCTGATGGAACTTAATGAACTTCAGAGACCAGACCGATAGCCGCCGGCCTGGTCGGAGGTACGGGGATGGCCACTGGGACAGCGAGGGCCAGTTCGGCCTCGGAAGGCACCACGTAGCCCTGTCCGCGCACCGTCCGAATCAGGTGGCCCGGAGGCGGATCCTTCAGCTTGCGGCGCAAATAGTTGACATAGACATCCACGATGTTGGTGGTCTGCGTCTGCTCCAGACTCCAGACCGAGTCCAGCAGTTCCACCCGTGAGACACACTGACCGCGGTTGAGCATCAGGTGTTCGAGCAGGGCGAATTCCTTGTTGGTAAGCAGGATCGGCTGGGCTCCGCGGCGGGCCGTGTGGTCCAGCCGATCCAACTCGAGGTCCCCGGCCCGCAACTGCAGCCGCGCCTCCCGCTTGCGCCGCAGCAGCGCCCTGCAGCGCGCCCGCAACTCATGCAGGCTGAATGGCTTGATCATCAGGTCGTCGGCCCCGTGGTCGAGGCAGCGGACGCGCGTGTTCACTTCCTGCCGGGCGGTGAGCACCAGCACCGGCAGGTCGGCATCGAGGGCGCGAATCTCTTCGAGCACCTGCTCGCCGTCCTTGACCGGCATGTTCAGGTCGAGAATGGTCAAATCGGGCATCTCCTGGCGAAATGCCTCCACTGCGGCTCCTCCATCGCAAGCCAGGCGGACGCGATGTCCATCGGCCTCCAGGCCCCGACTTAGAAACAATCCCAACGCCTTGTCGTCCTCGGCGATCAATAACCTCATGGCAGCCTTTCCGTTTGGCAGCGTCCTCAACTTGCGGCGCTTGCCTGCTCCGACTGTTCCCAAGTAGCAGCGGGGTTCCAACGGGCCGGCTTAGCGTCTGCTAACCATTGGCCCTCCTCAACCTTCACGCGGAACGGAGAGGAACTCAAGGTTGGAATGAAGAAAGAAGGCCTGGCGATTCCGGAACTGGGTTCGCTCAGAAAGCGTGTCCCCATAAAAGCGAGTGAACACTGCCGAGTGATGGCTATCACTGTCTGCGAACCGTTCTGTTCATATTGCGAAAAGAGACCCGCACAAAGCTTCCCGGGCTCGGGTGCCAGCGCACCTTCCGAGCAGCGAATTCGCGCCCAAAAATCGCGCATCGACCTTATCGTTTGGATCTGGTTTCATCCCCACGGGAAGCCGCCTTGCGCTGGTACATCGCGGCATCGGCCCGAGCCAGAAGTTCCTTCATCGTCTGGTTCGGCGCGTGTTCCGCCAAGCCGATCGAGGCCTCGACTCTCAGCTTTCCAGGTCCCGAACTCCCCTGAACCGTGTAGTTCCCGCAGACCCACTCCTGGAACCGGTCGCTCTGCGCTCTTGCGTCCGCAATCCCGCAATACAGCAGGATGATGAATTCGTCGCCACCCCAGCGGCCGATCAGGTCCGTGGAACGGCACGCCGCCTGCAGCTTGTTGGAAAACTGCTTCAGCAGTTCATCGCCGGCCAGGTGTCCGTGGTCGTCGTTTACTTGTTTGAATCCATCGATGTCGATCATGGCGACGCAAAACGGCAATCCGGTCTTGATCCTGCGCTCGATCTGGCCCTCAACGCAAAGCCGGCTGCGCAATCCAGTCAGTGAATCGCAGGAAGCAATCTGTTCGGCCGCTTCCAGCTTCACTTGATAGCTCGATACTTCCACGCGAAGCTCATCGAGGGCAGCTTTGCCTTCGGCGGTCATTCTATCGATCGAAGTTCTCAACTCCGATGCACTTTTCTCGATCGACGCACGGATCAGAGTCAGATCTTCCAGGTTGGCAATTGTCTTCAGCCGGGTTGTGACCTCGTTGATCTGCCGAGCGCACCTCTGGTCCCTTTGGCCGACCGATTCGGCGGTGCGCGACATCACAAGCAGTATCTCTTTCACCTCGCCGGCTTGCTGCCTCTGGTGGATGGCGGTGCGTCGGCCCCAACTTTGCAACTGTTGCTGCACGCTGCTCTCGGTGGCTTCAACGATCTCGGGCGTAACCCCGGCCGAGAGGCTTTCCTCAAGTCTGCAAAGGCCCTGCTTCAGTTCCGGCCCATGAGCGGGAGAAGCGTCCAAACTGCAGTGGCCCATCTCCAGCAACGCGGAGCGATACGCTGCCATGGCCACCGGGAGAAGGGCCTTCCCTTCAGGAGCTTTTCCTTCCCGATGAGCCTGCCCTCCCGGTTCGCCCGGTGCTTCCGAAGCGGTCTGTTCGGTGTCGAGATACTTTTTCAGCGAGATCATTTGCCCTCGGAGCTTGAAAGCGCCCAGCGATGTCCGCGAGGAAAAGCCGTGCGGACAGATCACCTCTGACTATCGGCTGAATTCGACGTTTCCTTGAGTCTCGCTTTTGGGCCTGCCGCATTCCGATCTGGTCCCCTGAGCGTTGCTGCCCGCGGATCACAGGCAGGGCCGCAGTTCAATTCGGCCAGAACGGAGGACAAGTCGTCGTCCCAATGCTTGGCCGTTGCTTTCGCGCCACCTTCTCTGTCTTCGAAAGAAAATCGAAGACGGCAAAAAAGAGTTGTTGCAGTTCGCTTTTTATTCGCTATAATGCGCCCATGGCTCTTACACGAAGGCAAAAAGAGGTTGTCGATTTCCTGGAGTCGTTTGTGGCGCGCAACGGCTACTCCCCGTCCTTTGAAGAGATTGCGCGCGGAATGGGGCTGAAGAGCCTGGCGACCGTGCATAAGCACGTTACGAATCTCGAAAAGAAGGGACTGCTGGATCGCGTCCACAACCGCAGCCGCTCGATCGATGTGCTGCCGCCCGGTGCGCGCACCCGATCAAGCGACCGCATACCGCTGGCTGGACGGATCGCGGCCGGACTTCCGGTTGAAGCCATCGAGACTTCGGAGAGCATCTCGCTGCATGACGTGGTGGGAAACCGCGACGTTTTCGCACTCGAAGTGCGCGGAGACTCGATGCGCGACGAACACATCATCAGCGGCGATTACGTGCTGGTGGAGCGCGCCAAGACGGCCCGCCAGGGCGAGATCGTCGTGGCCCTGGTGCATGGCGCCGAGACCACATTGAAGCGCTTTTATGCCGAGGGCAGCGTCGTGCGGCTTCAGCCAGCCAACATGGAGATGGAGCCCATCTACGTCAAAGCGTCGGATGTGGCCATCCAGGGGCGTGTTCTTGGCGTGCTCCGCAAATACCGGTAGCCTTCTTTTTTCAATACGTTAACAGACTTCCATGGCTTGGAGGTCTGCCCGCTTTGGGAGTCTTCTCTGCAACTATGCAGCCTGCAAAAGCTCAGGGGCAGGTTCTGGGGCGCCCAGTCTTCAACTACCCCTGACCGGGGCCACCCACCCGCCTGCCGGCTACTTGAATTCGCCGGCGAAGGCGTCGGCTTCGCGGTTGAGCTCTTCGGGGTTGGCGGCGTGGGAGTAAAGGATTACCCGGTAGCGGAAGGTGGCCGACTGGCCTTTCTCAAGGGTGAAGTTGAAGGGTGTCTGTTTGGGATCGAAGATGCTGCGGCCTAAGGGGTTGGCGGCGAACAGCCCATAGCCACGGGCGTGCCAGTAGGTTGGATAGCCGGGGCTGGCGGGGTTGTCGATGATGGCGATGGTTGCTGTGTGGTTGCCGGTGTGGCCGGTGAGGGCGCACCAGCGACCGCGGGTTGCCCAGGCTGCTATGCCTTTGACGCCTTCGCTGGTGAGGTATTCGCCGGTAGCGGGGTTTGAGGCGCCGGCTGGGACGGCATCGACCTTGGTGGGGTTTCCGTTGGCGTCCATGAAGATGCCGCCCTTTTCTTCAGGCGATTCGAGCCAACTGGCAACGCGCAGACCGAGCAGGCCATCTTTTTCGTCGTTGAAGACGACACGGTCGAGGGCTTTCAGAGTGATTACTTGATCTATGACCCTTGCATGATCGCGGCGCAGGAAGAGATAGCGCGTGGTCTGGTTGAGAATCTGCTTGTTTTCGCCGGTAACCCAGACCGATTCGACGACTAGCTCGCCGAGGTCGGCGCCACTCTTGGTCGATACGATTCTGGTTTGAAGGATGGTGCCCATTTTAGAGCGATTTTCCGGCTTGATGGCGTCGGAGTTGTTCCAGAAATCGAACCCGTTGACGTTGGCGTAGTTGAACCAGAGGCCAGCATGGTGGGGGTGGTCGACGCGTTCGCCGGGGCGGATGTCGAGCGGGTAGCCGCGGGTGACGGTGACGCCATCGGCGTCGATGAGGGGGTAAAGAACCGGCTTCTTGAGCGAGGTGGGCCAGATGTAGGAGGTGAAGGCCGCGCCGTCGATGGTGATGTCGACGCGGCGATGCGTCTCATCGGCGATAACCTGTACGCCCTTGGCGGGCGGGGTGGCAAAGGCGCTGCCGGCTAACATGAAGCTTGCGGAAAGAAGGCTGAGCGCGGCTAACCTAGGCATAGACTTTGCCTCCTGCGATGACTTGCTGAGTCTTGTCGTCGAAGGTGACTTTTTGGCCGGTCTGGATGGCGGCGACGTTCATGCAGAGAGCGATGGAGTGGCTGTAGCCAGCTTCGATGGAAGCGTTGGGGGTTTTGCGGGAGCGGACACACTCCATCCAGTTGCGCATGTTGGCCGAAGTCTGCGGATCGCCCTTGGTGTCGGCCGCGGTGGAGACGGATTCGGCGTTTTCGACGAGCGAAATACTGGGCAGCAGGTTGGTCTTCATACTCATTTCGGCGGCCGAGCGGGCACTCAGGCCGCCAGTGGGGGTGACGGTTTGCTTGTCCATATCGATCATGCCGCCGTTCGAGTAGTAAAGCTCCTTGACTCCGCCGGCGGAGTTGGTGAAGCGCGAGGAATACTGGACCTGGAAGCCTTTGGAGAGGTCGTCGAGGGGGCCGTAATCGAAGACGGCGGTCATGGTGTCCCAGTTCTGGCGGCCGTCCTTCCAGAGATAAATGCCGCCGTTGGCGACCACACTGCGCGGGTGCGGTAGCCCGCTGAACCAGTGAACGGTGTCGATCTGATGGACGAGCCACTGGTCGGGAATGCCGGACGAGTAGGGCCAGAAGAGGCGGAACTCAAGGTACTTGCGAGCATCGAAGGGCTCGTAAGGATTGTTGAGGAGATAGCGCTTCCAGTCGGTGTCCCGCTCCTTGAGGAGGGGGACGACGTCAGGACGGCGCCAGCGGCCGGGCTGATTGACGTTCCAGGTCATCTCGACCATGACGATGTCGCCAAAGGCGCCGGACTTGATGTATTCAGCGGCCTTTTGATAGCTGGGCGTCGAACGGCGCTGGGTTCCGACCTGGACGATCTTGCCGGTCTTCTTGACGGCGGCGAGGAAGAGGCGCGCATCGGCCATGGTGTGCGCGGTGGGTTTCTCGACATAGGCATCGCGGCCTGCGTTGACGGCTTCCGCGCCGTGTTGGGCGTGCTGGAAATCGGCGGTGGCCACGAGCACGGCATCGACGTCGTTGCGGGCGTAGAGTTCGTCGTTGTTGCGGACCTGTGCGATGGGGTTGCCGCTGAGCTTCTGGATGTAGGCTGCGCCTTCATCGCGGCGGCGGTTCCAGAGATCGGAGACAGCGACCAGCTCAAAGTTGAGATCTTTGGCATGCTGCTGAAAGGCGGGAATCAAGGCGCCCCTCATGCGGTCGCCGCAGCCGACAACGCCAACTTTCACGCGGTCGTTGGCGCCCAGGACGCTGGCGTAGCTCTTGGCGTTCCAGGAGACGGCGGTTGCGGCCAGCGCCGCGCTACCGACCTTCAGGAATTGCCTGCGATCGTTGTCGATGAGTGCCATGGGATAATCCTCTGCGTATTTGGATTTTTGAGGCCGTGGATTGGGTGTCTGGCGGCCAAAGGTTCATGGTCAGACCACAGGGCGCTAGAAGTCAAGTCGGTGGCGTGGGATTTACCGGGCTTTAGAGACGTGGACTGAAGTGCACGGCGACCCGCAGCCGAATCGTCACACCAACAAGCACGCTCAGAGCCTTCACGAATCATGCCGGTCATACCTGCGGAACTTTCATGACGTTGGCGGTCTTGGGTGGAATGGGAGTCGCGGGCAGGTTGAAGGTGGCCTCTCGGTCTGGCTTGGACGGGTCGAAGTCGGGGATGTCTTTGGTCAGCAACTTGCGAAGAGGGAGTTTGGCTTCGCGGATGCCATGTACGATGCAGCGCGCCAATTCAAAAGCACCGTACTTGTTGAAGTGGGTGTTGTCGCTTATGGGCTCAGTCTGGTTCGGAAAGGCGTTGGCAGGGTAGTGCATGAATGCCTTCAGCGATCCTTCAGGCCCCATTGCTTCAAACAGAGTCTTGCTCATGGCGTTGAGATCGACGAGCGCAACGTGCTGGGCTGCGGCCACCTCACGAACAGCATCGGGATAGCCGGCAAGAGAGTTGGTGATCTTGCCGTCGGCGTCGAAGGTGCGGCGGTTCATGCTGGTGACAAGCACGGGCGTTGCCCCTTTGGCGCGGGTTTGTGCGATATATTCGGCCAGCAGCTTCTTATAGTCGTCGATGGAGACAGCGTTGGGCTTCTGGTCGTTGTGGCCGAACTGCATGAAGAGATAGTCTCCCGGCTGAATAAGGGACATGACCTTGGCAAAGCGCTGCTCGCCCTCAAAGCTTCGGACCGTTTCGCCCGACTCGGCGTGATTGGCAACTACGATGCAGGGGCGAAAAAAGCGTGGAAGCATCTGGCCCCAGGCCGCCCACGGTTCCAAGTCCTGATCCACCACGGTGGAATCGCCTGCGAGATAGAGGGTCGGCTCTTGGATGGGATGTATGGTAAGAGACCGGAAGCTGGGGCGGTCGCCATTGAATTCAAGAGTCAGTTTGCTGTCCCAGTCCAGGTTGCCGACTTCGCGGGGTTTGAGCTTGACGTTGTGAGTTACATCGCCGGCGATAGCCGGCACACGGACGTTGACGTCAAAGGTACGGGTGACCGAAGCTTTGGCCTTGACGACGACCTTCTCAAGCATCAGCCGCCGCGCCTCCGCCCAAACTGTTGTCGTGGAGGGCTGGTCCGCGCCTAGGACCACCGTTACTCGATAGTTTCCTTCAGGCAGGGCAACGGAGAAGAAGAAGGGCTTGTCGCTGGAGCAGGATTTTGCCCCAACCTCCGGAGCCGTATTCAGATCGAAGCCTGGCGTGGTCGCGGCGTAAAGAGAGCTTGCGGTGAGCTGCATGGAACCGGACTGGACCTGGCCGCATACGAATCTCTGCGCATGAGCTACAAGCGTGCCGGCGATGAAAAAGAGAAGCAGAATGCGCTTCATGACGGCTCCAACAAGATTTTCGTGAAAGATTCGCGCCCGAAGTCCAGGCGGCTGGGCAAACACTTCCCTGCTCTCCGCCCCGTGCTCTTCCACAGCTTCTAATGTGTGGGAGTTGGGTTGACAGGTTGAAACTGGCTCGCCAGCTCCGGTGTGGAGTGGATTTCCGAGGCCGCCGGATTGTCGGCCTTTGCAACCTCGACGCCAAATACATAACTGCTGCCGAACATGTTACTCGTGAAGAGGACGAGGCTCTTATCCGGAGAGAAGCGCACGTTGGGCTCGAGCCGGTAATTGTGGTGAGACATATTGACGAGGTGCTCGGAATGGAAGACTCCGGGCTGCCAGAAGTCAGGAGCATTGATGGTCCCCGGCCCAGCGTTGAGCATCTGCGGATGAAATAACTCGATCCATTCGCCGTCAGGAGCCTTGGCCACTTGGCCCGGATCGCCGCCATCCCCGGTGAAGAGAGTTTCGCCCTGAGTAAGGTTGAAGTGGATGGACCACTCGTTGCGTTGCATATGGTAAGCGACGCGCTTGTAGGTCTGGAGGTTGTAGCCGGCAAGAAAGAAATCCTCGCCCTTCGGGTACTGCCAATCATACCAGATTGTTTTGCCATCCAGGCCCCAGAACTCGTGGCCGGCAATCTCCATGGCCATGGTGCGCTTGTGGATGAGCCTGTTGTGTGTGCCATCGGTATGGATCATCCAGATGCGGTCGACCTTGTGCCATGGGCCTTCGTGGCAGTACATGAGTAAGGTTGGATCGACAGGCGAGAAGAGCATGTGCCCGATCCAGTCGGTGGAGTGGAGCAGCGGAGTTACTTTGCCGGTCTTCAGGTTGATCGTGTAAAGGACCACGGGGATGCGCGCTGCCAGGCGGCGCTCCATCATCTCTCCCTTGCCCTCGGGCTGGACGAGATTCCCCGCTTGCGGCGGCGCTGGACTCCTGCCGGGGGCACTTGCCGCGGGCGCGGGGCGGTTTTGCCCATACTCCCGGTTGGCGTCTGTTTCCTTTTCGTCATAGGTGCCGACGCCGAGCGTCTCGTCGGCATTGATGGTGGCTACGCTGGCGCGCGGAGGCAGTGTTACAAGCTTTGTTACTTCCCCGGTGTAAATGTCCGCCTTGTAGACCGTGCTCAGATGAGTGGCTGGATCCATCTTTGAGAAGAAGACGGAATTCGTCTTTCTGCCCACGACGATGGTGCGTACGCCGTTGCGAAAGTAGCCACGGGTGCCCGGAGCCGAGTCGGCAGGAGGCGGCGGGTTGGGCACCACAAGCCGAGTCTTGTAACTGGCGAGTTCCATGGCGTGGATGCCATCCGGGGCGTTATAGACCATTTGCTTGCCGTCGGGTGTAAAGGCGTTCACGTTGAAGTAAAAGCCCGATGAGCCGGGTTCGCCGGAAAGGCGGATGACGCGATGACCGGTGTCCTTGTCCACCCAAGAGGTGGGCAGGTTTTGGGCGAGGGCCAACGGCGACAGCGTTGTGCAAAGGACAATTATCGATAAAACTGGTCGGCACATAGGCAAGGGCGCACTCCTTTGAATGAATATCGAAGCGGGGATCCCGGCTCAATCGACGCGCACTCCGCCACAAACCACCGCGCAACGATTTATACATCTTGTGGGTCGAATTGGCAACTTCTTTCCTATTGAAAAAAGAGGATAACGAGCAGCCCGTGATGCAAGTGGCTGCGACTGGCAGGTCGGCAGGGTCTTCGAGGCGATGAAGCGAACTCTGAAGGTCAAGGCGTCTTTGGGCGGCGGCGCCAATGCAGTCGAGACTCAGACCGCCTCTGGGGCGGGGTTTTCTTCTGCCGGGGCAACCGGGGAGCGCTCTGAGCCCGCTCACCAGTTACACTGGTGGCTGTGAAAGCCCAAGTCCATACCGCCCTGCCCAGTCGCAAGGAGTTTCTGGCGCTCGCTAAAGAGCACACACTTGTCCCCGTCTGCCGTACGCTGGCGGCCGACCTAGAAACGCCGGTCTCGGCATTTTTGCGAGCGGCGTGGCCCGAGCGTGAGTGCTTCCTGCTGGAGTCGGTCGAGAACGGCGAGCAGGTAGGCCGCTACACCTTTATCGGGCTTGCGCCGTTCAAGCGGATTGTGGCGCGCGGGCGCGCGATTACCATTACCGAAGGCAAGAAGGTCGTCCAGATCGAGGACGATATCTTTGCCGTACTGCGGCGGGCGCTGGCCGGCCACAAGCCGGCGCGGCTGCCGGGGCTGCCTCCGTTTACCGCCGGGGCGGTG
>OCTA010001463.1_pt1 | contig 21659 bp, 19 predicted proteins | sample 1538991 | NCBI WGS metagenome assembly OCTA01 (sample SAMEA3539302, study PRJEB22396) | soil metagenome | biome: tundra; feature: field; material: soil | place: USA | collected 2010-05 | depth 0.15 m | reverse complement strand
TCGGAATCGCAGGATCAGAGAGAAGGGGAATTCGATGACTGCCTGGATTATTCCTGGTGCCGCCCTTGTCACCGCGGTGTCCGCCGTCCGGTCCACCTGGTCGCCGTGCGGGCTGTCGATGCTGGCCTGCGTGACACCTCTGGGCGAGAAGGGGCGCGGAAACCGCTTCCGGACGTCCGCACTATGGTTCGTGACCGGCGGCACCGCCGGTGGCGTCGTGTTGGGACTCTGCATGGCGGCCCTGGCTGCCGGAGTGCATGCGCTGGCTCTCTCGCCCACCGTTGTCGGCGTCATTGCCCTGGCAGCCTCGGCTGTGGCGGTGGGGTCCGACACCGGCCTCGGTGGATTTCATCTTCCTGTCCACTACCGCCAGGTCAATGAACGGTGGCTCGACCATTTTCGGCCCTGGGTCTACGCCGCCGGATTCGGGTGGCAGATCGGCACCGGATTAGCGACCTACATCACCACAGCGACGGTGTACCTGATGATCGTACTGGCTGCACTTACGGGAAACCCGGTCTGGGCGGTTGCCCTTGGGTCGATGTTCGGCCTGGTACGGGGCATGTCCGTCCTACTCGGGCGGCACATCACCACCCCCGATGCCTTGCGACAATTCCACCTCAGGTTCTACACCCTCGGCCCAAGAGTGGGCCGCGTCACCGTGGCCACCGAACTGGCCGTGGCGGTAGCGGTGGCCTGGCTGCTGTCCCCGATGGTTGGGTTGGGTATTACAGGTGCATTCGGCATCGCCGGGCTCGCCTTGGTGCGCCGGAAGGCGACGACCCATGTCGGTGAGTCCCTTGACGCCCCCGCCGCTGTCGATGCTCCCACCGTTGGAGTTGTTGGCGAAGGACAAGTCCCGGGGCAGGTGATTGCCCGGTAATCAGCCAGAGTCGCCCGACGTCAGCGCCGTCGAGGGGGTCGTTGTTGGTGCGGTTGTCGACGTGGCCGGGTGAGGCGTCGTCGTGGGCTTCGGATCACCGAGCAAAGGGCCACCCCCGACGGGCCCATCGGTCCGCCACTTCTTGTAGGCCGGATACTTGGTGACCAAGACCATCGCACCGGCAATCGTCAGTACGACACCGGCCAGTTGCACCAGTATGAACGCGACGTGGCTGGGGTCGGTGAGCCACAATCGCTCATCGAGGAAACGCTCGATACCCCACAGCATCATCCCGGCACCAATGATGATTCCCGCCGGTGGAAGGAGGGCATGGCGCGTACGAGCGCTGTCCGCACCCGCGTCCGCACCCGCGTCCGCACCCGCGTCCGCACCGTCGCCCTCGAGGAGAGGTGGGACGGCGGGTGACTGCCTGCGCAGCCACCTTTCGATCAGCAGCAAGGTGGCGAAGATGCTCAGGTCCATGGCCGACTGGAAGATCGGCACCGGTAGGCGCTTGCCGACTTCTCCGGCGTAGTACATGCCGAACCACTGGGTAGTCGGGTGGCCGCCACCGTTGACCATGAGTTGCGGTCCGAGTAGCCGACCAATACCCCATGATGCCATCAACACCGGTGCCATGAGATCGAGGAAGCGGATGGTTGGCAGGGAGGGGCAACGTCGCCGGGAGCTGACGATGCCCACCGGCACCGCCAGGATCAAACCGCCGAACGATGACAGGCCGCCCTGCCATATGGCAAATACCTGGAGGGGGTGGGCGGAGTACTGCGACCAGTTGGGGGCCACGCTCATGATGCGGGCGCCGACGATGGCGGCGACGATGACCCACAGGAACATCCCGGTCACCCACTGCCACTCGTAGCCGGCGTTACGCAATCGGCGTTCGGTATAGCGGAGTCCGAACCAGAAGGTGATGGCCAGCCCGATTCCATAGGTATGGACCTCGATGAACCAGACGTGGAAGGCGACGGGGATTGGTCTCATGATTGGTTGCTTCGGCAAAGGGCACTGTGAGTGACATAGGGCGTGCCATTGCCGGACGTGCCCTGGTTAGGCCCCGCCAGTATGCCCCAGGTGCCCGGTACGGTGAGTTCACGAACCGAGTGGGGTCCCCCCGGAGCATGGGCCGGGGGGACCGCCCGGTAGCCCGCCTGAAGGCGGAGCGAGGGCTCGGACCAGGCTCACCACTGCGGCTTTGGTCAGAGCGCTCGCTCCCCGGTTGGCGGAGAAACACATCACCATTGACGCAATCTGCCCCGTCCCGGTGGACACGCTGTTGATCGACGACGGGGGAGAGGCTCTTGAGCAGAGCGGATTTCCGATCATCGACCCGAGTGAAGTGGCGGACGCCGTCCTCGGCTGTCTCGCCGACGAAGGATCGGGTCGGGTCATGACCTACGGAATCGTCAGCCGACTCGCCCGACGCCGACGAAGCCATCACCGGTGCGCATCGGGGTGTCATGCACGTTTGCACCGGTGTATGGCGCTTCGACCATCTCGCCCCCGCCGATATACATGGCCACGTGCTCATCCCCGCCGGGACCGTAGAACAACAGGTCACCCGGAGCGATATCGGCCAGTGCAATGTGGGTGGTGTCGTCGTACTGTGCCCCCGAATAGTGGGGAAGGCTGATGCCGACCTGGCCGTAGGCCCACATCACCAGACCTGAGCAGTCGAAGCCGGTCTGAGGACTAGTGCCGCCCCACGTGTAAGGGACACCTATCTCACCCTGGGCGGCCTGCACGGCACCTGCCGCACCGCTGGAGGTGGGAGGAGGTGGGCTGAAGGAAACGTAACCACCACCGCCGCTCGAACTACCCCCACCGCCGCTCGAACCGCCACCCGACGAAACGGACCGCGCAGCTGATTGTGCGGCAGCTTGGGCGGCAGCTTGTGCGGCCTGAGCAGAAGCCAGCTTGGCCTGGGCGGCAGCTTGGGCGGCAGCTAGGGCGGCCGCTTGCTGTTGCCTGACCAATGACTGAATGTTGGCATTGACGCCGTTCAGTGCCGATGAATCCTGTGAGGCCAGTGACGAGGCCTGATTCTTCGATGATGCTGCCGCGTTGGCGGCCGACGTGGCCTGTGACTGTTGCTGCTGCAGCGCGTCCTGTTGTGTACGCAGCTGGGTTTGGGCGGTGTGCAGCTGATCCACGGTGTTGGTCACGTTGCCCGAAGCAATGGCGGAATATACGTTGTGAATACCGGCAGCGTTGTTGTCACCCGTGAACATCTGAGTGAGTTGACTGCTGGTGCCGTTACTCATGTAGTCGGCCACTGCCTGGTTTCGAAGCTGCCCCTGATCCTTGGCCACCTCGGCCTGATCCTTGGCCACCTCGGCCTGGCTCTGAGCGATCTGGCTGTTGAGCTGAGAGATCTTGTAACTGGCAGCATCGTACTGTGAAGTCAACGCCGCGATCTGCTGCTGCTCTGCCGCGATCTTGGCGGTCAGCGCCGAGGCCTGGGCCTTGGCATCAGAGATTGGGTCGGCCGAAGCTGGGCGCGTGGGCACCACTACCAGAGACGTGATTCCGGTAGTGGCGGCCAGTGCGAGCAGCGCACCGACCCGACTACGGGATCTCGTGCGTGCCTCGCGAGGGGCACCTGGCTCGGACGTCGAGTACTGCTCGGCGTGAGTCATAACGCCCTAAGTTGTAGTCGATTTTGGCCCCCGGCACAAGGGCACCCCCCCCAAACGTGCCCCTGACCTGCAATAATAGAAATGTCCTGCCGGGACAGATCACGCCATTTCGCCATATCCCGATCACACTCCGATCACACCCCGCTCACATTCCCACCCTTCCGATCACCCCCTCCGTTCACCAAATCCGACTGCCCGCGCCGGTCACCGGTTCCGTTGACCTGTTCCGGTCGTCCGCCAGCCCCAGCGAGCGCGACAGCCACCCTATCAAGGAGCCGGGTAGGGTCATCGGCATGGGTGAGATCATCGAATTCGCATGCAATGGGGGAACCGTTGAGGGCTATCTGGCGGTCCCATCCGGGGGGGCCGAGTCCGGACCAGGGATCGTCGTCCTTCAAGAGTGGTGGGGTCTGGTCGACCAGATCAAACGGACCTGTGACCGGTTCGCCGAGGTCGGGTTCACTGCGTTCGCCCCCGACCTCTACCACGGGACGACGGTCCCTCTCACCGAGCCGGATGAAGCCGGCAAAGAGATGATGGCGCTCAAGATGGACTCGGCGGCACGAGATCTGAGCGGTGCGGTCGACGAGCTGGTCCGCCGCACCGGTCGCTCCGAGGTCGGGGTCATCGGGTTCTGCATGGGTGGAGGACTGGCCCTGGTTCTGGCCACCCAGCGCCCCGATGCGGTGAAGGCGGTGGTTCCGGCGTACGGGCTCATTCCGTGGCCCGATGCCCAGCCCGACTACTCGAAGCTGACAGCTGCGGTGCTGGGCCACGCCGCCGCCGAGGATGATTACTTCACTCCCGAAAGCGCCCGCCAGCTCGAGGCGCAGTTGCGAGATCTGGGCAAACAGGTCGAGTTCCATATCTACGAGGGAGCCGGTCACGCGTTCTTCAATGAGGACCGTCCTGAGGCGTACCATCCCGAAAGCGCCGGTCTTCTCTGGGACCGCTCCGTCGCGTTCTTTCGTGAGCAACTGGGCTGAACCGCGGTGACAGAGCGCGGTGAGCCGGGGTTGGTCGATCGGTACGTGACGCTCGGCCTCCGATTGGGTCGGCACATCGACGGACTGGTGGATGCCTACTACGGTCCTCCCGGACGAGCCGATGCCGTGGCCGTGGAGCCGGTGCACCCTCCGGATCAGCTGGTGGCCGAAGCCCGGAAGCTTCTTGGTGACATCGACGCCGGGGAAGGCCTCGTTGGATCCGAAGGCCTCGATGGATCCGATGGAGCAGCTCCGGCACGACGGCGTTGGCTGCGGGCCCAGGTGATCGGCTTGTTGACCACGGCGCGCAAGCTCGACAACGAGCCCATTGGCTATGCCGATGAGGTGGAGCTCTGTTACGGGATCCGGCCGAGCCGGGTCGACGAGAGTACGTTCGCCGACGCCCACCGCCGTCTTGATGAGGTGTTGCCGGGCGGGGGCCCACTGGCCGAGCGCCTGGTCACCTGGAGGGAGTCTCACGCCGTTCCGCCCGACACCCTGCGGAGCGCCATCGATTCGTTGGCCGAAGACTTCCGGGATCGGACCCGGGCACTGTTCGGGCTGCCCGAGGGGGAGCATGTCGAGTTCGAGCTGGTGTCGGGCCAGCCGTGGTCAGGGTTCAACTACTACCTGGGCGACCTGCAGAGCCGGGTGGCGGTGAACACCGACCTCCCGGTGCTGTCAACCAGTCTGGCCCACCTGGTGGCGCACGAGTCGTATCCGGGCCACCACACCGAGCACACCCGCAAAGAGGTGGGTCTGGTGCGCCGCCGGAACTGGTGGGAGGAGTCGATCTTTCTGGTCGGCACGCCACAGTGCCTGTTGGCGGAGGGACTGGCCGATCTCGGCCTGGAGGTGATTGTCGGTCGTCGACCCGAATCAGTGGTGGCCGAACATCTGCGTCCTCTGGGCATCCGTTACGACCCCGAGTCGGTGGCGGCGGTGTCCGAAGCCGGTGAGGCACTCGGGGCGGTGCGGCAGAACGCCGCCTTCCGGCTCCACGAAGACGGGGCCGACGCCGACACGGTCATCGGTGAGGTCGCCCGGTGGGGTCTGCTGTCGATCGACCGGGCGTCCAAGGCTGTCGAGTTCCTCACCCACCCGACGTGGCGGGCCTACCTCACCTGTTATGTGGAAGGTTTGCCACTGTGCCGCTCGTTTGTGGGCGGGGATCCGACCCGATTCGATCGGCTGTTGTCCGAGCAGCTGACCCCGGCCGACCTGCAGGCCGACCCGGCGCCGACCCGACTGATCCACCACCCGGCTGATCCGCCACCCGGCTGATCCACCACCCGGCTGATCCAGAGTTGCTCCCGATGAGCTCCGGGTCCCCGGTGCTCATCGGTGGATGTGCCCCTGTCCGCAGGGTGAGTGGGTGCCTGCCGGCGGCCCCTCTGATTACAGGGCAGCAGCTTCGGCCTGTGCCACCTCGAAGTCCGGCTCATCGAAAACCTCAGTCTCAGCGGCGTCTTCACCTTCACCATGGATGTACTTCCCACCGCGCAACCACGAGGCCCCGGCGGCCAGCAGACACGAGACGATGGCGAAGTCGAAGGCCAGATCGAGGCCCTTCTTGAACGGGGCGGCGATCAACCCGGGGAAGAAGCTGCGACCAGTCAGGTAGGCGGCGGTGGCGTGGGGCATCTGCGCCAAAGTGGAGGGTCCGAGCAACGCCTGGAGGGGGCTGACTCCCAAGAAGGCGGCGAACAGGCTCCCTACCGGAGGCAGATGGGAGACCCGGGTGGCGGCGGTGGCCGGCACGCCGTGGATGACGAGTCCGTGGTAGAGGCTCACCGGGAGTTCCGAGGCCAGACCCAGGATGACGAGCGTGAAGAAGACGCCGATGGAGAGCACCTGGGCCGAGTTCTGGAAGGTGTTGGCCATCCCGGCGCCGGCGCCCCGCTGATCGGGCGGTAGGGAGTTCATGATGCCGGCCCGGTTCGGCGAGGCGAAGATGCCCATGGCCAACCCGTTCAATAAGATGATGCCGGCGAAGGCCGGGTAGGAGAAGTTGACGGGAAGTAGCTCGAGGAGCCAGAAACTGAGCCCGGCCAACAGCATCCCTCCGGTGGCGAACGGGCGGGCACCGTACTTGTCGGAGAGAATCCCCGAAATCGGTCCGGCGATGAGGAAGCCGACGGTCAGCGGCACCAGGTAGATGCCGGCCCACAGCGGGGTGCGGCTGAAGCTGTAACCGTGCTCGGGAAGCCAGATTCCCTGGAGCCAGATGATGAGAATGAACATCATGCCGCCGCGCCCCAAGGCGGCCAGCAGGCTGGCCACGTTGCCCATCGAGAAAGCGCGAATCCGAAACAGCGGGATCCGGAACATCGGGTCCTCTACCCGGGTCTCGATGATGCAAAATACCAGCAGCATCACGACTCCGCCGATGAGGCCTACCAGCACTTCGGGATTCGTCCAGCCCATCTCGTGGTGGCCGTAGGGCTCGATGCCGTAGGTGATGCCCGCCAGCACCGCAACGAGGCCCACCGCGAAGGTGATGTTTCCCCACCAGTCGATACGGGCCGGGTGGAGTTCACTGCGGTCCTCGAGCATCACGTACGCCCACACAGTGCCGAAGATCCCCACCGGGACCGACACCAGAAAGACCAGACGCCAATCGAGAGGTCCGAGGACCCCACCCAGGATCAGCCCGATGAAGGACCCGGCGATGGCGGCCACCATGTTGATGCCGAGGGCCAAGCCACGCTGGGTGGTAGGGAAGGCATCGGTGAGAATGGCACTGGAGTTGGCCATCAACAGGGCGGCGCCGACACCTTGGAAGACGCGCATGGCGATGAGGTAAAGGGCGCCGGCGGGTCCGTGCATCCAACTGACCGCCAGCAGAATGGAGAAGAAGGTGAAGACGGCAAAGCCCAGGTTGTACATTTTCACCCGCCCGTACATGTCGCCGATGCGTCCGAAGCTGACCACCAGAACTGCGGTGACCACCATGAAGGCCATGAGCATCCACAGCAGGTAGCCGGTATTGCCGGGGGCGAGCGGATCGAGGCGGATCCCCCGGAAGATGTCGGGAAGGGCGATGAGGACAATGGAGATATTGATGGTGGCCATCAATACGCCCATGGTGGTGTTGGAAAGGGCTATCCACTTGTAGCGGTCGGGATGGGCGGAGGGTCGATGGCGGCGACCGGGGTGGCGGGGCCGGCCGGGGCCACCGTCTCCATTGTTCGGCGGACCGCCGCCGTTTGACCCCGGTCCCGGGTTGCCACCGGCTCCACCGTCGCTTGCCTGATCCCGAAACTCTCGTGCTTCGCCGTCCTCTTCGCCGGTCGTTCGTATCTCTCGAATCGGCATTGAAGAAGTTTACGTCGACGTCATGTTTGGTGCATCAGGCCGGGTCAGAGCCCTTGCGGGGAGCCTCTCCGACGACCGGGCTCACCTCGGAGCGAGATCGTGCGGTCCTAAGGGGAGATAGCCACCGGTGGCCCGGATCGCCACCCCCCACGGTTCCAATATGGCGATGAGCTCGGGAAGATCGTCCCCGAGGGCCGCCACGACCGGACCGCACTGGCGGTCGGTGGCAATCTCGACCGCCTCCCGCTGCTCCCGACCACGGTCGGTCAGACCGCTGTCGTCGACAAGTCCGCGGGAACGCAGACGTTCTTCCGCCGCTCCGAGCTGGTCGTCCGACCAGGCTCGGGTCCGTATGTAACTACGGGGTGGGATACCCCAGTAGAGCTCGGTGAGAAGACCGATCTCCGTGGCATCGAATCCGGCCGATATCCACGATGCGGTGTGGGCGTCACCTCTGAACTCGCGCAGGATGTCGCCCGATCTCCACATGTCCCCCATCGGATCGCCGGGGAGGCCGAGGCTCAGTAGCCCGGCGTAGAGAGGACGACCCTCTGGTCTCAGGGGTGCGCCAGCTTGCTGAAGAAGACCAGTGGCCCGATCGAGCCGGTCCGGGTGGTCACCCAGGATCCGGGTGAGTTGGGCGGTGGCGCCCCGGGTACGGGCCGACGCGATGGTGGGCGCGTCGCAGTGGGTCCACCCGAGTTGAACAGCCGGGATGACAGCTTCGGGATTGAACACGGCGAAAGCTGCAGCCACCACCTCGCCGGGCACCTGGCCCATACACGACCCACGGCTGGTGAAGTAGGCCGGTCCGTCGGGAAGTTGTACCCCGGTGTCGAGCGTGAACGGGCTCGGTGAGAAACCGAGTTTCTCGTACTCCCGGTGGCATTCGGCGGCAAAGTACACTTGACCCGTCACCGGTTCGAGGGCGGAGGCGAGTCGGCGGGCCGCCTCGCCAAGACGATCGGCATTGCTCATGTCGACACAGTAGATGGCGCGCCTCGGTGGCCAGGGAAGAGTCTGGTGGCCGGCGGTCCGGGCGCCAAGCCGAAGTTCGGTATTCATCGGCTGGCCGGCTCCCGGTTTGGCTGTCTCGGGCAATGGCCGTACGATCTGGGCATGTCTGAACGCTCCCGCAATCTGCCCCGTCGCTCGTGCATGTCCTCGCCCGGGTCGAATGAGAAGTTCCTCTCCAAGGCGCCCACCGTGCCGGCTGACATGAGCTTCCTCGACCTCGAGGACTCGGTGGCTCCGTTGGAGAAGGAGAACGCCAGGGCCAAGGTGGCCGATGCCATCAAGAACCTGTCCTGGGACGATCGCGTGTTGTGCGTGAGGATCAACGCCTGGGACACCGAGTGGACCTATGGCGATGTGATCGAAGTGGTGGGAAACGCCGGAGAACGTCTCGATGAAGTCATGCTCCCCAAGGTGCAGACGGCTGCCGAGGTGGTCGCTCTCGACCTTCTTCTCACTCAGGTGGAGAAGAAGAGCGGGCTGCCGGTGGGCCACATCGGCATCGAGGCTCAGATCGAGACGACCAGGGGCCTGATCAACGTGGAGGAGATCTGTGCGGCGTCCCCACGGCTCGAGGCCATCATCTTCGGCCCAGCCGACTTTGCCGCCTCGATGGAGATGCCGGTGTTGACCGGTGGGGTGGCTATCCCCGAATACCCGGGCGACCACTTCAACTATGTGTTCTCGAAGATTCTGATGGCGGGCCGAGCTAATGGGCTACAGGTCATCGACGGGCCCTTCCTGAAGATCCGGGAGCTCGATTCGTTGCGTGAGTTTTCACAACGGACCCGGGTCCTGGGTTACGACGGCAAGTGGGCGTTGACTCCCGACCAGGTCGGGGTGTTGAACGAGGTCTACTCGCCCACCCAGGAGCAGTTCGACAAGGCCTGGGACATTCTGGATGCGTACCGGAAAGCCACCGAGGACGACCGGACCGGAGCGGTGATGTTCGGCGACGAGATGATCGACGAGGCCTCCCGCAAAATGGCGACCAAGTTCGTGGTGCGAGGTGAACGCGCCGGTCGTGTCCGTTCGAACGGCTGAGCGCTGAGCGGGGGAGGGTTTGAATTCTCCCCATCCTACTAGCATCGCTCTATGGTAGGATAGGGAGATGGGACCCGTGGCAACCAAGCGCCCGATGGCAACCAAGCGCAAAGTCTCGCTCACGCTCGACGAAGACCTGGTCGCCGCCCTCGAAGAGGACGAGGGGACGTTGTCGTCGGTGGTCAATGAAGCGGTTCGCCAACATGTCCACCTCATGCAACAGCAGAGGGCGCTCCGAGCCATGCTCGATCGCATGGATCGCGAGTATGGTCCGCTCGACACACCCGAGGATCTGACTGAGATTGCCCGCCTGACCAAACTGTTCGAGTCCCTCGACTAGATGGGTGTCAGAGAGTGAAACCGATAGTGTTGGATGCCGAAGCATTCAACGCGCTGGCGGGGCCTGATTCAATTCGGATGCGATCGGTCCGACGGGCATTCGATGCCGCCGCGGCCCTGAGACGGCCTGTGTTGGTGCCCGCTGTCGTACTGGCCGAGCTTTACCGGGGCCCGGGTCGAAATGCCAGAGTCGATTCGTGCTTGTCGAGGGAGAGTTGCGCCATCGACGTGCGTGATACCGACCGGTCGTTCGCCCGGTATGTCGGTGGCGTGCTGGACGCGGCTGGCGCCGGATCGGAGTTGATGGCTGACGCCCACGTGGTGGCCACCGCCGTCGAGGCCGGGGGCGGCATTGTTCTCACGGGCGATCCCACCGATATCGGTCGACTGGCCGCGGCGTTTCCCAACGTGGTCGTCGAGGCGATCTGAGTTCACACCAGTGGTCTCGGAGGAGGTCAGAGGAGAAGGCACCTGCTCAATCGACAGTTCCGTGCTGCTCAAGACGTGCTCTCCAGACCGTTGCCGCACCCTCTCAGCATGACTGTCTTCACGACGGTTCGTCGTGTCCGCGAAGCCAGGGGCACGCTGGGGATTGCATCAGCTCGATAACTGGTGGGCAGAACGGATAGTCGTTGACCCACGGGTCAGCAGGGGTGACCTCGTTCTGGATGTCGGGGCGAGGATGGGAACGATGGTCTCATCGCTGGTGACGAACGGCGGCGAGTGCAAGCCGTCAACGCAACGACGGCTTGCACTCGCCCTCAGTCGAACGGATCAGACGCCAGTTCGGATCGACCCCCATTGGCCAACAACACAAATCGGTGGCGTCGTCCGGCGCCCAACCACGGGTTGTACCAGCGAGCGGCGTAGCTATGGCCATCGCCGGTCTTGTCGTTGCCGTGGTGAATGATCCCGAGGTTGACGCCCTGGTCATCAGCGGCGGTCACCCAGCCCAGCCGTGCATCCTGGCGTTCCACCCGCACCAGGGGATCGTGCCAAAGCAGGTCGCCGGGTGCCGCGTCGTGAAAGCGAAGCTCCCACCGCCCCGGATCCTCTCCGGCTCCGTCGTGGTACTCGGCCGGCTCTTGCACCCGCCTCGGCGCCAGGGCGTCAACACCGGCGGCCGGGAGGTAGCGGTGAATCGCCAGGGAGAAGGTGCGCCCCGGGAGCACGTCGGTGACGTAGCCATTGCCGACGGCAGCCACTTCGTGGGCCAGCCGGGCCGCCTGGGCGGCGAGCCAGGACTGGGTGGTGGGACCATGGAGATTGTGGCCTCCCTCGTAGTACTGGAGGCTGTATTCCTCCGCCGTGGTGCAGTATCCGCAGTACCCATTGGCCACTGACGAGACGATGGTGTGGCCGCCGCCGCCGGTGCCAGCCCCGATGCCGGTGCCTGTTCGGTTCACGGCTTCGGCGATGCGGCGCCCGGCCTCCACCGTGATCTCGAATGGTGCGCCCACGATGGCGGTGTCACCGATGCGCAGTACCTGGATGGTCAACACCCGGGGGAAGTCTTCGGTGGGCAGGATGAGGGGCTGCAATCGGCGCGATCCGAGTACCCACTTGGCTCCTTGCGGGAGGCGCTTCGAGAACGGTTTGGGGTAGCCGGCACGAAACGGGGGAATCAGGTGCAGTGCGGGGGTGGTGTTCTCCTTTGCCCCGGCCACTTGGGAAGCACCAAGCAGGGGCGAAGCCAGGCGGTGGCTTCCGATGACATCCCCACCATTGTCGAGGTCGAGCTCGCGTATCCCCGCCGCCAGCTCGACCCGATCGGTCAGTTCTCCCTCCATCCGGTCGTAGAGCGATGCGGCTTCGGCCCCGATACTCCGTCCGACCCGTTCGGCTTCGATGAATCCGGCCCGGCCGAAACGGATGGCTGGTGCACAGTCGGCGTGGGTTCCTTCCATGGCCCCGATCACCGGACGACATCCGGTGGTTCGCTCCACGCGTTGGGCCAGCTCGTCGTTGAGATAGGCCCACAGGTCGGCGTGGTACTCGTGACAATGGTGGCTGATACCGGTTCCGTGCACGGAGAACACCGTCATGGCGGCCAATGGTTGATATCCGCCGTCATCGGCCCGGGCGTCGACTCGCACCAGATGGAGCCACGGGTTGACGGCAGCGAACTTCCTCTGTGGATCGGACCGTTTGTCCGTCACCGTCTCGTTCCGGTTGTGGGGATCGAGCGACCGATTGCGGGTGAGGCCCCATACCTCGGTTCGACCAACCGCGACTTTGGCCGGGACCCGGGTGTTGACGGCTTCGATGACAGCTCCGGCGATTCGGTCAGCCAGGAACTGGGTCCAGGCCGGGTCGAAGCCGGGTCGGTTGGAGGCGAACCGATTGTAGAACTGGGAGGCGTCGAACTGTCCGGGTCCGGCGTGGGTATGGGTGGCGCCGATGAAGAGACCGGGCAGGCGCACGTCGGTGGACTCAGCCATGGCCTGGGCCACCAGGTGCTGGAGGAGGGCGGAGCCGCTGAGCAGGTCCAGTTGGACGACCGCCAACGAGGTACGGCCTGCCCGGAGGTGGAGGACCCGGGCCCGAAGTCGATTCCGGAACCCGTTGCCGTCGTGGGCATTCTTGGAGAAGCCCGCCTTGGGCATGCCCGGTGGTGGAGTGATGTCGAGCTCGGATGCCCCCGCCAGCAGGCCGCCGATGTCGGGTAGCTCCGAGTCCATCCCGGTCGGGGTGATGGCGAAACGCGCCCTGTCGCCGTGGCCATCGCCGCTCACCAACGAGAGCAGTGGACTTTCGTAGTTGTCGGCGGAGCTCATGTCCCGGGGACGGCTTGTTGGGTATCGAGCATGCCCGCCATCACCGACTTGATGAATTCGTCCGCCTCGTCGGTCATCCCACCGGCCACACCGCCGTAGATGGCGCCCGACATCGGGGTCTCGCCTGCATGCTGCTGGGCAAAGACGACGGCTTCGGCGAGATCGGTTTTGAAGGCGTCGGCAAGTCCGCTCTGGGTCTGGGGACGGGTGACGGCCATGTGAAGGGCGTTCGGGTACTGCTGCCCGTTGAAGCGCCACCCTCGACCCCGCATGCAGTCATTGACGTGATAGATGTCGAACTCGTCGGAGGTGAAGCTGAACAGGAACGTGGGCTTGCCGAGGATGCGCAGTTCCGGGTGCGAGCAGACAGCTTGCTGCATACGCTCCGCCGTCTCGAAGATGGCTTTGGCATAGCCCCGGTACCCCTCCCGCCCCAGATGCACCATCGACGCCCAGGTGGCCGCCAGGAGACCGGCGGAACGGGAGCCATCCATGCCGGGCGAGGTGTACTTGCCGCCGCTCCAATCCGTCAGGAAGAAGTATTGCGAGTTGCGGATTGCCTTATCCCGGAACAGGAGGGTCGACGTGCCCTTCAGGGCGTATCCGTACTTATGGGTGTCGGCCGAGATGCTTGTCACCCCCGGTACTCGAAAGTCGAAGAGCGGGATGTCGTAGCCGAGCTCCTGGCCGAACGGGAGGATGAATCCCCCCAGGCATCCGTCGACGTGGAGACCTATTCCCTTTTCGATCGCCAACCGGCCGAGCTCGGCGATCGGATCGACGGTGCCGTACCCGTAGTTGCAAGCAGACCCGATGATGGCAATGGTCTGGTCATCGATGAGGGCCTCGACCGCGGCGAGGTCGACCATGGTGGTGGCCGGGTCGATGGAGGCATGACGCAGTTCGACACCGAAGAGGTGGCAGGCCTTGTCGAACGCCGGATGAGCGGTCTCGGGTTTGATCATGTTGGGGCGGGTCACCCCGCGCTGTTGCAACGCGTGCTCCCGATAGGCCAGCACGGCGTGACAGATACTGCCGGTGCCCCCGCTGGTCAGCATGCCCACCGGTTCACCATCAGTGACCGCCTCGGCGTGGAGGAGGTCGAGGGCCATGGCGATAATTTCGCCCTCGAAGCGGGTCGAGCTCGGGCACATGTCGCGCTGCAAGGCGTTGACGTGGGCGTACAGGCCGAAGGCTTCGGTGAGGAATGCGTAGTGGTCATGGTTTCCGCAGTACATGGTGCCGGAGCACTTGCCGGTCTCCCAGAAGGCGTCTTCTTCCTTGGCCATGGTGGCCAGTTCAGCCAGCACCTCGTCCCGGGGACGTCCGGTTTCGGGAAGAGCGCGATTCACATCGAACCTGCCCACGTAGGGGTAGTCGTTACTCATGGCATCTCCTGTTTGATGGGAAGGAAGTAATGCAACCGCCGTCAGGCTTTGGCCCGGGCCAGTAGGCCGCGGGCAATGACCTTCAGCGCCAGGGTCTCATCGGCCCCTTCGAAGATGGACAGCACCCGGGCGTCGACGAAGTAGCGGCTCACCGGGAACTCCTCCGCGTACCCCATGCCTCCATGGATTTGCAGTGCTTCGCGGGTGACCCACTCGGCTGCTCGGCAGACATAGGCCTTGATCATCGAGGCTTCGAGGGCACCCTCACCCTTGGACATCAGCCGGGCTACTTCATAGGAGAACTGCCGGGCCGACTGGATCAGGATTGCCATGCGAGCCAACTTCACCCGGGTCAGTTGGTAGTCGACGATGGGCGAACCGAAGACCCGACGATTCTCGGCGTAGTCCAATGCCGCCTCGTAGGCGGCCTGCATCACACCGAGCGCCCTCGCCGCCGTCTGCAACCGGCCATTCTCGAACCCTTGCATCTGGAGGTAGAAGCCCTTGCCCAGCCCGTCTTCCCCGCCGACCTGATTGGCGTCGGGCACGAACCAACTCTCGAAGGCGACTTCATAGGAGTGCATGCCCCGGTAACCGAGGGTGTCGATGGCCCGACCCTCCATGCGGCCTGACGAGTCCGGAGGTCGACCTTCGGTACCCGGGCTTTGGGTGAAGACGAAACCGTGACCTTCGGCCTGTGGCTTCTCCACCAAAAACAGGGACAGACCCCGATGGGCCTTGGACTTATCGGGATCGGTGCGGGCCAACAACATCAACACGTCGGCTCGGGCTGCGAACGTGCACCAGGTTTTCACGCCGTTGATCAGCCAGCCACCTTCGGTGCGGGTGGCGGCCGTCACCACACCAGCCACGTCCGACCCGAAGTCGGGCTCGGTGACGGCCACCGCTCCCATGACCTCTGCCGTGGCCAGTCGAGGGAGCCAGCGTTGCTTTTGCTCCTCGGTTCCCCCGTAAACGAGCGCGCGGGTGAGGATCTCCGGCCGGGTGATCAGTGAACCGCCGGCGCCGAGCGAGCCCCACGAGAGCTCTTCGGTGGCGACGACCATGCCCATGTAGTCACTTTCGCCACCGGTGGCGAACCCGCCGTACTCCTCCGGAACCGACATGCCGAACCCGCCCATCTCGGCCATGCCGGAGATGATCTCCTCGGGGATATCGGTATTGGTCCGGTGGATGTGCTCCGCCCGGGGACGGATCTGCTCCTCGGCGAAGCGGTGAAAGGTGTCCCGGACCAATTCGAAGTCGGCATCGAGGTGACGGTCGCCCTGCTCCCGGGCCAGCGAGGCCAGAAACGCCGGGTCCCGGAAGGTGGTCACAAACCCAGCCGCCGGGGTGAACCAGGCGGGCGACACCCCCCAGGTCGGTTCGCGGCCGATGGTGCGCGACGCCAGGTCGGCAATGGCGTCGGCGGCGAAGGCGCAGGCGATCCGGGCTTCGGTGTCACCGTGGGCCCCATAGCCGAGCACGGCCTCAGCCGTCCTCACCGCGGAAGCGGCGTGGGCCAGGTCGTAGGCGAGCACCTGGGCGACGTCCGGACCACCGTTGGCCGCCAGGGTGGCGATTCCGGAGGCGACGACCGAGGCGGCGACGGCGACCGCGGCGGCCGCGGCATCAAGGTCTGGCGTAGGCAGGGGTTCGGTTGGCACGCTGCCAGGTTACCGATCCGTAGGTGCCCGGTTCCGTAGGGTCTCGGTCGTCCCAACCGGCGAGGAGCCGGTACGGGGTCGATCACCCCCCTCAGTCGGCCCGAACCTGGGCCACCACGGTGACCAGCGGGGGTAGTACCACCGGGTCGTCACCGGGATCCACCTCCGTAAGCAGGGTCAGGTAGTCGGCCACAGGACCAGGCCCGGCACCGGCCGGCGCCTCGGCCCATGTGTCCACGATGACCAGGCCGGCTTGGCGGGCCAGCGCCGGGAGCAGGGCCCCGATGTCGGGGTGAAGCGCATCAGGCATGGAGAACGGTTGACCGTTGATGCGACCGGCTGACGTGATCGGCTCCTGGGCCACCACCCAACCACCGGGCCGGACCGAAGCGGCCATGCGAGCGAGCACCACTGCCGGGTCGACCACGTGCAACAGCAGAAATCGACAGAACGCCAGATCGACCGGCTCGGGAAGGCGTAGGTCTTCGCCGGCCTGGGTGATGGCGAGAACCTGGCTGTGGGCCGCCGCCGCCTCGGCCACCTCGTCACGAGCCTCGGGATCGCTGTCGACGGCGTACACCCGCCCATCTCGACCCACGATTTCGGCCAACGCCACCGATACGTCACCGGCACCGGCACCTACATCGACACAGGTCCACCCGGGGCAGATGCCGAGCCGATCGAGAGCGGTGGCCAGTGGTCGCCGGTACACGTCATCGCGCAGGCCTCGCATCTCCATGGCCCCACGCTATCTGGCGCTGCTGTGGAACCGATAGCCTCGACGCTTGTGAAGGTAACCATGATGTTGTGCGATTCGGCCCAGGTTGCCGACGGAAAGCTGTACATCCTCGGGGGGGGATGGAGCATGACAGGCCCTGACCCGGTTCCGTCCGCTATCGCCCTCAAGATCGATGTCGGCTGGCACGAGGCCGAGACGTCTCATCACTGGGAGCTGTTCTTGGAGGATGCGGACGGGCGTCCGGTTCTGGTGCAGACACCAGAGGGAGATCATCCGGTGGAGGTGCGGGGCGAGTTCACGGTGGGAAGGCCACCAGGGATCCCCGAGGGCTCTCCCATCGATGTGGCCCTGGCCGTCAACCTGGGACCATTGCCACTGATTCCCGGGACCCGTTACACCTGGCGGATGGCCATCGATGGCGAGTCGGAATCAGACTGGATCTTGGGATTCACCACCCGGCCCGCCGCCGTCGCGAGCTGACCATGTCCGACAGCCACGGCCTTGACCGGACCCCCTTGCTGTTCGGACGATCCGGTGCAACGGCACCCGGTACAATCCGGCTCCCATGACTATCTATGACCGGCCTTTCGGCCGCTATTTCGAGGAATTCGAGCCGGGGGACATCTACCGTCATTGGCCCGGCAAGACAATCACCGAGGCCGACGACCACCTGTTCTGCATGATCACCATGAACCACCACCCGCTCCACACCAATGCGTGGTTCGCGGAGAACGAGACAGTACAGGGCAAGAACGTAGTGGTGGGCAACCTGGTCTACTCGCTGGCCCTGGGGATGAGTGTCCCGGACGTGAGTGGAGCCGCCATCGCCAATCTCGAGGTCGAGTCGCTGATCCACCGGTCACCGACTTTCCATGGAGACACCATCTACGCCGAGACGAAAGTGATCGGCAAGGTCGAATCGAAATCGCGTGACGACCGCGGCATCGTGACAGTTGAGACCAAGGCGTTCAATCAGCATGGGGACGAAGTGTGTTTCTTCCGGCGCAAGGTGATGATCTGGAAGCGCGCCGCCGCGCCACAGCGGCGTCGCCCCTATGACGACGACGTCTGGGACTGATCAATCGGGCACGCCAATCCGAGGGGCGCGACCTGGGACTCGACCCGACGCCTGGCGGGCGCCACAGCGTCGGCGTGAGCAGGTTTGGGCCATGGGGCGAGCCATCGCCGACTGGGGTGCCGCCACCGGGGCCGATGCCGGCGGTTCGTCGAGGCGAGCGCACCTACCGTGGCGTTCAACCCGGGACCCATGGGCGGTGCTGGTCAGTGAGGTCATGTCCCAACAGACCCAGCTGTCCCGTGTGGTACCGGCCTACCAACGCTTCCTCGAGCAGTTCCCCACTCCGGCGGCCTGTGCCGGCGCCTCGTTGGGGGACGTCCTGCGGGCATGGAAGGGCCTCGGCTACAACCGGCGAGCCCGCAGTCTCCACCGCGCAGCCCGGGTGATGGTGGCCGATCACCACGGCCAGGTTCCGCCTGACCTGGTCGACCTGCTGGCGTTGCCGGGGGTGGGACCCTACACAGCTCGGGCCGTATCGGCTTTTGCATTCGAAGTAGACGTGGGCGTGGTTGACACCAACACCGGGCGGATCCTGTCGCGGGCGGTGGCCGGGACATCGTTGACCCGGGGGAGCGCGCAGTCTCTGGTCGACTCGATGGTTCCGAAACGGCGGGCATGGGAGTTCAACCAAGCCTTGCTGGACCTGGGGGCGACAGTATGTGTGCCAACCGATCCGGTGTGCGGGAGCTGCCCGATTTCAAGGCGGTGCCGTTGGCGGGCCGGCGGGTACGCCATGCCCGACCCGGTGCGGGGATCAGCCGGGGTGTCGACGCCTCAGAGCGCTTTTGCCGGTTCCGATCGTCAGGGCCGGGGACGACTGATCGATGCCCTCCGACACGGCACGGTGCCTGCCGTCGACGTCGCCGAGGTCATGGGGTGGCCTGATCAGCCCGACCGGGCCGACCGGGTGGTGGCCGGGTTGGTGACCGAGGGGATGATCGCCCGACAGCTGTCGGGTCGGCTCCACCTGCCCTGATGGGGACTCACGGAGACTCAGCCGGCCAGGAACCTCATGATGTGATCGTTGACTTCGTCGGGCTTCTCGACGTGAAGGAAGTGACCGGCATTCTGGACGATCACCTGCTCCGATCCGGGGGCCAGGAAGTCGGTGACCGGGCCGATGGTGTCGATGCCCATGCAGCCGTCGTCGGCTCCATGGAGATACAAGGTGGGTTGAGGGCTGATGGTCCCCGATGCGGTCTGTGCTGCCGCGGCTTTGGCGTGGTCGGGGGCCCCGGCGAACATCGACCGATAGTAGGAGAGGGCGGCGGTGAGATTCTCGGGCTTCCCCAGAGCCTGCTTTACCAGTGCGGCATCTTTGGAGCCGTCATATCCGGGCGACCAGTCGGCCCACAGGCGGTCGATGAACGCGTAGTCCTCGAGCCCAACCGCGTACTCGGCCAGCGCCGTCTGAAAGAAGAAGACGTACCAGCTGCGCTTGAGCTGATCGAAGGTGAAGAAGGCACCGGCCATGGAGGCCTGGGGGGCGACTGCCGCGGCCACCACCCGGCGCCACCTCTCGGGTTGGTAGGCGGCCGCCCCATAGGTGGCGAACGCTCCCCAGTCATGGCCGATGATCACCGCATCCCCCGTGCCGCCCAGGGCCTGGTGGAGTGCGCAGGCATCGAGGGCGAGGGTGCCGGTGTCGAACCGCCCGTCTTCGGGTACCGCGGTGGGTGCGTAGCCCCGCATAAACGGTGCCACCGCGCGGTAACCGGCATCAGCCAGGCGGGGCAACAGATGCCGCCACGAGTGGGCGGTATCGGGGAAACCGTGGAGGCAGAGGGCCAACGGCCCGTCTGCCGGCCCGTCGACGAGGTAGGCGAACTCGACGCCGTTGGCACTGATGGTCTGTTGGTCCATGTGCTCGACGGTAGTCCCGTGACTGCCGCGCTGTCTGCCGCCCCGAATGCCACAGGCAACTCGCCGACGGCCCGGCGAGTAGCGTGCTGTCTCGGTGAAAGTTACCTACTTCGGCACCAGGGGTTCATGCCCATGTTCGTCAGACCAACATCGCCGCTACGGGGGGAACACCTCGTGCGTCCTGGTGGAGGTGGAGGGCGAACCGCCGCTCATCCTCGATCTGGGGACGGGCTTGCGCGCCCTGGGTGACACGCTGGACCGGCCGCTCCGGATCTCCGGACTGCCGTTGCAGGCGACCGCACTCCTCACCCATCTGCATTACGACCATATTCTGGGTCTGCCGTTCTTTTCTCCTCTGCGGGTACCCGGATCAATCCTCGATGTGTACGGGCCGGCCCAAGAGGAAGGAACCCTCAAAGACGTCCTCTCCGGCGTGGTGCAACCCCCCTTTTTCCCCATCCACATGGGCGAGTTCCGGGGTGAACTCCGGTTCCACGAGATCGACGGCTCCGACGACCTGACCTTAGGCGCCATCAACGTGAAGGCGCGACCCATTCCCCACCGGGGAACGACCCTCGGGTTCCGGGTGGAGGCCGAGGGTCGTTCGGTGGCATATATCCCCGACCACCAGGCTCCCCTCGATCGGCGCTCAGTGGCCGAGGAGGTCCTCGAGCTGTGCGAGGGTGTCGACCTGTTGATCCACGATTCCCAGTACACCGATGATGAGTTCGTGACCATGTCCGACTGGGGCCACTCCACCGTCGCCTACGCGGTGCACGTGGCGGCCCAAGCCGGTGCCCGTCGGCTCGCCCTGTTCCATCACGATCCCTCCCATACCGACAAGGACATTGACCGCACGTTGAGCCGCGCCCGACGATTGGCCATCCATCAACACTTGGCTGATGTCACCGCCGCTTCCGAGCGCACACCTGTCGACCTGGGGAAAGCATGACCGAGTCTTCCGCCGCCATGACCATCGATACCGCCCTGTTCAAAGAGGCCTTGGGTCGCTTTGTCACCGGAGTGACGGTCGTGACCGCTCTGGAGGAGGGGAAACCGGTCGGTTTTACCTGTCAGAGCTTCGTGTCGCTCTCCCTCGATCCTCCACTGGTGGCGTTGGCCCCGGCCAAGTCATCCACCAGCTGGCCCCGGATCGTCAAGGCCGGCAGCTTCTGCGTCAATGTGCTCGCCGACTACCAACAGGACGTGTGTCGCCGGTTCGCCATCTCGGGGGGCGACAAGTTCGCCGGGGTGTCGTGGCATCCGGCAGTGACCGGGGGTGCGCCGGTCATCGATGGATCGCTGGCATGGGTGAACTGCGCAGTGGAGCTCATCCACGACGCCGGGGACCATGAGCTGGTCATCGGGAGGGTGCTCGATCTCGGCCTGGGCGACGGCCTGCCGTTACTGTTCTACAACAGCGCATTCGCCAGCCTGGTCGAAGCCGCGCCAGACCCTGCACCACTCACCGCGCGGCAGCCCGCTCCACACACCACCACGGAAAAGGATGGGACCTAGCCAGTGCCGAGTATCGAAGAGTCCAAGGTCATCGCTGACGTCATCGTGGTCGAGCCCGATCGCCACGGCGACGAGCGAGGTCGTTTCGTCGAGACCTACCGTCGGAGCTGGTTCCCGCTGGGACGGGAGATGACCCAGGGCAATCGGTCCGAAAAGCAGGCGGGGGCCATCGTCGGCCTGCACTACCACCTCCATCAGGCCGATTACTGGTACGTGCTCCGGGGCACGGCCCGGGTCGTGCTTCACGACCTCCGCCTGGGATCGCCTACCGACGGTGCCACCCTCACCCTCGACCTCGACGGCGAGCACGATCGTGGACTGTTCATCCCGCCGGGCGTGGCCCACGGGTTCGCTTCCCTGACCGACCTCACGCTCTGGTACCTGGTCG
>OCTA010001461.1_pt1 | contig 21675 bp, 14 predicted proteins | sample 1538991 | NCBI WGS metagenome assembly OCTA01 (sample SAMEA3539302, study PRJEB22396) | soil metagenome | biome: tundra; feature: field; material: soil | place: USA | collected 2010-05 | depth 0.15 m | reverse complement strand
CCCATCGGGTCGGCGCCGATCTGGACGCCCGCGCGCGCGATCCCCGCGACATCGATGGCGCCGGCCAGATCCTCGATGTAGGGCGACCGGAAGTCGTGCTCGTGCGTGGTGGGCGCCAGCCGGGCGGCGGCGTACGGTAGACGCCGGACCTCGGTACCCGCACGGAGCAGCTCGTTGGCGCGCGCCTGAATGCCGTCGGTGACGTCGCTGTCGGCCGGGCCGCCGTGGGGCGGGTTGTACTTGAAGCCGCCGTCGCGCGGCGGGTTGTGTGACGGCGTGATGATGATGCCGTCCGCCAGGCCGTCCCGCCGCCCGTCGTTGAAGACGAGGATCGCGCGCGACAGCGCGGGCGTCGGCGTGTATTCGTCTTCGGCGGAGACCCGCGTCTCGACGCCGTTTGCCGCCAGCACCTCGAGCGCCGTCTTCAGCGCGGGCGCCGAAGCGGCGTGCGTGTCGGCGCCCAGGAACAGCGGGCCGGTGATGCCGAGGCGCGCGCGGTGTTCGCAGATCGCCTGCGTGATCGTGAGGATGTGCGCCTCGTTGAACGCGCCGTCCTCGGCCGCGCCCCGGTGTCCGCTGGTTCCGAAGGCGACCTGCTCTCGCGGGTTGGCCGGATCGGGCCGGCGGTCGTAGTAGGCGGCCACCAACCGATCGACGTCGATCAGGGCTTCCGCGGGGGCTGGTTTTCCGGCGAGCGGCGAGACGGGCATGGGGCGACGGTAAGCTCGGACGCGGCCGGTGGGAAGCCCCGTGCGTCGATCGGCCGAGCTGGCATTCTCGGCCCGCAGATCTTAGTTGCCAGGCCGAGTTGCTGGTGATCGGGGCGTCGATGGCGCTGACCGAGATCGGGCGTTAATCTTGCCCCCGGGGGGCGAAGACCTTGAAGCCGAGCTCCGGCGGAACCTGGAAGCGCACCGCGACCATCGCGGCGATATCGGCGGCGGTGACGGCGTTCATCGGATTCGTCGCCGTCAACGCGATGTCGGGCGAGCACAAGATCGATAGGCCCATCTCGTCGCCCTATGGCGTCGACGATCCGGAGTTTTCCCGCGCCATGAGCGAGCTGTTCGGGCCCGCGCTGACCGCCGGAAACGCCGTCACACCCCTTTACAACGGCACCCGCATCTTCGACGCGATGCTGGCCGACATCCGGCGCGCCACGAAGAGCATCACGTTCGAGACCTACATCTATTGGTCCGGTCGGGTGGGCGCCGAGTTCACCGAGGCGCTCGTCGAGCGGGCCCGCGCCGGCATCCCGATTCATCTCATCATCGACGCCGTCGGCTCCGGAAAGATCGACGCCAAGCAGCTGGCCGCCATGCGCGACGCCGGCGTCGAGGTCGAGAGGTACCACTCGCTGCACTGGTACACCCTCGACCGCATCAACAACCGCACCCACCGCAAGCTGCTGATCGTCGACGGGCGCGTCGGATTCACGGGCGGGGTCGGAATCGCGGACAAGTGGGACGGCGACGCCGACAGCCCCGATCACTGGCGGGACACCCATTTCCGCGTGGTCGGCCCGGTGGTCGCGCAGATGCAAGCGACCTTCGTCGAGCACTGGCTCTCGACCCGGGGCGTGCTCCTGCAGGGCGCGGCTTACTTTCCCGCGCTCGCGCGGGCCGGCGAGATGCCGGCCCAGATGGTGCGGAGCGCCGCCGACGACGGGACCGAGAGCATTCGCCTGATGTACCTCCTCTCGATCGCCTCCGCCCGGCACAGCGTCTTGCTGTCCAATTCCTACTTCGTCCCCGACGATCTCTCGGTCCGGACGCTCATCGAAGCGCGACAGCGGGGCGTCGACGTCCAGATCATCGTGCCCGGATCCAAGATCGACAGCGAGGTGACGCGGGCCGCCTCACGCCAGAAGTGGGCGCCGCTGCTCGAGGCCGGGATCGCCATCTACGAATTCCAGCCCACCATGTTTCACTGCAAGGTGATGGTAGTCGACGACCGGTGGGTCTCGGTCGGTTCGACGAACTTCGACAGCCGCTCCTTCCGGCTGAACGCGGAGGCCAACCTAAACGTCCTCGACCGCGGATTGGCGCTGCAAGAGCGGCGCGCCTTCGAGAAGGATCGGGCGCGGGCGCGTCCCATCACCGTCGAAGAGTGGCGTCACCGCCCCTGGCTGGATCGGGCGGGCGATTGGTTTGCCGGCCTGGCCGGCTCGCAGCTCTAGGTCCGTCCCACCCTCACGCCGGTCATTCGCCGCTCGGTTGGAACGGTTCCTGCTATGAGGCGGACCCGCGTGCTCGACCTATGGTGTGAACGAGACCGGCCGTCTCCCGAATTTGGGCGTCCCGCCCGACAAACCGGCCTCTCGGTCGAGCCGCTCCCATCCCGGCATCCGCGAAACGTGACCAGCGTCGGTTTTCTGACGGCGCGAGGGAAGCCCCCAGTTTCGAAACCGCCGGCGCCTCGGGCGACGGACCGACCCTCAGCTCAAGGAGCCATCTCGTGATTCGCATCGGCCGATACCACCCCTTGTCCCCCGCCCTGGTTGCGCTGGCGAGCGCCGCGCTGGCGTTCCTCGCATCGTCGCCGTCCGCCGACGCCCAGATCATGTTCCAGACCCAGCCCTGGACCACCCCCGCCCCCATGTCGACCGCCCAGGCGATCTCGGTCTTCGACGGGTTGACCAGCGGCGCCGGGTACGGGTGCACGCGTCCGACGACGGTGAGCGGCACCAACAACAGCGGTCAAAACGGCGGTCCCAGCTCGAACATCGCCTATCACGTCTCCGCGGTCTTCGTCGTCGCCCCGACGCAGGTGGGGACCTGGGCTTTTCGCTGGGGCGGCGACTTTGGATTCGGCGGGACGTTGCTGGTCGACGGCGTGGAGCTGCAGTCTCGCTGGTCGGACATGTGGTGGGGCGGCGCGTTCACCGACCCGAACCAGTACCTGCAAGGCTCGGTGAACCTGACCGCCGGCACCCACATCGTCGAGGTCTTCGGTTTCGAGGGCTGCTGCGACGGCCCCACCGACGCTCAGTTCCTGGCACCGGGGAACAGCACCTATCTGGACATCTCGACCGCCAATCTGCAGATGATCGCCCCGGTCTGTGCCCCCAACCTGCTTCTGACCTCCAGCGCCTCGCCCAACCCGGTCCTCGACGGCGGGCAGATCACCTACACGTTCAAGTACGAGGGCACCGGGACCGCCCCCGCGACCTCGGTGATGCTGGTCGATCCGCTGCCGGCCAACACGACGTTCGTCTCGGCGTCCGCCGGCGGCACCTACGATCCGACCGCCGGCACCGTCACCTGGAGCCTGGGCGCGCTGCCCGCGGGAACGACAGGCACCGCGACCATGATTCTGCGGGTCGCCACCCCGCTGGCCGACGGCACCGCGATCGCCGACACGGCCACCCTGAGCGCCGCGAACGCCCCTTCGTCCGTCGCGACCGCGAACGTGACGGTCAGCAACGCCGTCCTCACGCTCACCTCCGCCGCCGCGCCCAATCCCGTCGCGGCCGGCGCGCCCCTCACGGTCACGCTCACCTACAAGAACACCGGCAGCGGCGTGGCCGCGGCCGCCGCGATCGTCGACGTGCTGCCCGCGAACACCACCTTCGTGTCGGCGACGGCCGGCGGCAGCTACGACGCCGGGATGAACCGGGTGACCTGGAGCCTGGGAGACCTCGCGATGGGCGCCTCCGGGACCGTCTCGTTCGTGGTGCAGGTGGCGAGCCCGCTGGCGAACGGCACGCTGCTGAGCGACATGGCGAGCTTCTCCGCGACCACCAATACCACCGTCACCGCCAGCTCCGTCACGACCGTCAGCAGCGCGCCCGCGATGACCTTCACCGATCTCCCCGGCGCCAACCCGGTGGCCGCGGGCGCGTCGCTGGTCTACACCCTGGGATATTCCAACGCTGGAACCGACGCCGCGCAGAACGTCGTCGTCACCTATGGCCTCTCGGCCAACGTGACCTTTGCGTCGAGCACCGGCGGTGGGACCTACGGCAGCGCCTTGAACCAGGTGGTCTGGAACCTCGGCACCGTCGCGGCCGGCGCCTCGGGTGCGGTCACCGTGACCGTCCTGGTGGCGAGCCCGATCGGAAGCGGCACCGTCCTGATCGACACCGCGTCGCTGGCCGCCTCCAACGCCAGCACGCTGTTGGCCAACGCCAGCGTGACCGTCACCAGCGCGCCGATCGTGTCGTTCACGGAAACCGGAACGCCCAATCCGGTCGCAGCCGGCGCGCAGCTGGTCTACACGCTCGCCTATGCCAACAGCGGCAGCGACGCCGCGCTCGGCGCCACCGTGGTCGCGCCGATTCCCAGCAACACCAGCTTCGTCTCGGCGACCGGCGGTGGCGTCTACGACAGCGGCACCAACCAGGTGAGCTTCACCCTCGGCAATATCGCGGCCGGTACCAACGCGGCGGTGACCTTCACCGTTGCCGTGCAGAGCCCCCTTCCGAACGGGACCAGCCTCTTCGCGAGCGCGACGCTCTCCTCGACGAACGCGGCCTCGGTGCCGGCGATGGCCACCACGACGGTGCAGAGCGCGCCGACCCTCTCGCTCACCGACACCGGCGCGCCCAATCCGGTCCAGGCCGGAAATCAGCTGACCTACACGCTGGCCTTCGCCAATAGCGGCAACGACATCGCCAGCGACGCGGCCCTGACGGTCGTGCTGCCGGCGGGAACCAGCTTCGTCTCGACCAGCAACGGCGGCAGCTACGCGACCGGCACCAACCAGGTGACCTGGAGCCTCGGCAACCTCGCGGCCAGTGGCAGCGGCTCGGTGACCTTGGTGGTCCTGCTCGACCAGGGCCTGGCAGCGGGCACCCTTTCGGATACGGCCGTCCTCAGCGTCGCCAACGGCGCGCCAATCAGCGCGACGGCCATGACCTCGACCACCGCCTTCCCTGTGCCGGATGCCGGCGCGGATGGCGGGGGCAACGGCGGCACGAGCGGCGCAACGGGCACGGGATCGGGCGGGGGCGGCGGCGGCGGTGGTGTGGCCGGCTCTACGGGCACCGGCGGATCGGGTGTGGGTGGCGCGGGCGGGGGCGGCGTGGCCGGTTCTAACGGCGTGGGCGGCGCGGGCGGCGCGGGCGGCGGCGGGGCCGCCGGTTCTACCGGAACGGGCGGGAGCGGCGTGGGCGGGAGTATCGGTGGAACCGGCGGCGCGGGCGGTGGCAGCAGTGGCCTCGGCGGTTCGACCGGGACCGGCGGCTCAGGAGCCGGCGGCAGCGGCGTCGCAGGCTCGGGCGGAGCCAGCGCGGGTGCGGGCGGACACGGCGGCCCGGGGGGAACCGGCGGTGGTGGCGGTAGCGGTGGTAGCGGAACGACCGGTGGCTCCGGCGGCGGAGCGGGATCGGGCGGCAAAGGCGGAGCCGCTGGCTCCGCGGGCGGCAGCACGGGAACGGGCGTGGCCGGGAGCAACGGATCTCCCGACGGCGGCAAGGACGGGCCCGGATCGGGCGAGCTCAATCCCTCCGGCGGGGGCTGCGGTTGCGACGTCGGGGCGGCGCCGGGCCGGGCCTCGTTCCTCTGGCTGCTTCCGATGCTCACGCTCGTCGTCCGACGTCGGTGGCGCAAACGAAGCCGCTAGCGACCAGCCGCTGAGCGGCCATCCTCGCGGGGATCGGCCCGGCCCGAATGCCCGGGCCTCGCCCCGGGATCGTTGTTAACGCGAGCCGAGCCGCGGCGACACCTCGCCGAAACCGACGCTGGCTAGGCTATGGTGAAAGAGTGACGACGGGTTCTCAATCGGGAGCGCCGCCTGAGACCGAGTGGCGGGCCGAAAACCTCACCATCCCGGAACGCACCGAGCGGGTCGAAGGCGCCGATCTCCACATCAAGGTCCTGGGGCCCTGCCGCTATCAATCGCCGCTGGTGGCACGGCTCGGACAACGCGCCATGCACCACGTCGGCGAGGCCGATCGCGTGCTGCTCGACGATCGCGTCTCGAGGGTGGCCGCGGCGCGCGGCCGTGGGCTCGAGGACCTTCCCACCTTCGAGCTGGCCGGCCCGCGGGATCGGATCTTCTTCGATCCGACCACCTTGCGGGTAGGGATCGTGACCTGCGGCGGACTATGCCCGGGCATCAACAACGTCGTGCGCGGGCTGGTCCTCGAGCTGACCCACGCCTATGGCGTCCCGGCGATCTTCGGATTCCGCTACGGCTTCGAAGGGCTGGTGGCCCGGTTCGGTCACGAGCCGCTGCTGCTTCGGCCCGACATGGTCGGCTCGATCCACCAGCAAGGCGGCACCATCTTGGGGACCTCGCGCGGCAGCCAAGATCCGGGCGAGATGGTCGACCGCCTCGCCACGCTCGGAATCGGGGTCCTGTTCGTGATCGGCGGCGACGGAACTTTGCGCGGTGCCACCAAGATCGTGGCGGAGATCGAGCGGCGGCGACTCTCGATCGCGGTGGTCGGGATCCCCAAGACGATCGACAACGACATCCACTTCATCGATCGCAGCTTCGGCTTCGAGAGCGCCGCGGCGGCCGCCGCCGACGCCATCCGCAGCGCCCACGTCGAGGCCACCGGCGCCCGCAACGGCATCGGCCTCGTCAAGCTGATGGGGCGTCATTCGGGATTCATCGCCTGTCACGCCGCGCTGGCCTGCACCGACGCGAACTTCGTGCTCATCCCCGAAGTGCCACTGCACCTCGAAGGCGAGCTGGGGTTTCTGCGGCAGCTCGAGCGACGGCTCGAACAGCGGGCGCACGCCGTCGTCGTCGTCGCCGAAGGGGCAGGACAGTCCCTGTGCGTCGATGCCGCGGAGATCACCGGCGGCGGCTCCGCCCCATCCGACGCGAGCGGCAACGCCCGGCTCAAGGACATCGGCCTGGTCCTGCGCGATCGGATCACGCGACACTTCGGGGCGCGCGCGATCGACATCACCCTCAAGTACATCGATCCGAGCTATCAGATACGCAGCGTGCCCGCCTCCCCTTCCGACAGCGTCTACTGCTGGAACATGGCGCGCAACGCGGCGCACGCGGCGCTGGCCGGCAACACGGAGATGCTGGTCGGCCGCTGGCACGGTCGCTTCGTCCACGTCCCGTTTTTGCTGGCGACCCGCTTCCGCAAGCAGGTCGACGTCGAGGAAGATCTCTGGATGTCGGTCATCGAATCGACCGGACAGCCCGCGACTTTCGGCTAGGGGGTCAGCGCCCGCGCGTGGTGCGCGAGGTGATCGGCCACGAAGGTCGCGACGAAGAAATAGCTGTGATCGTAGCCGGCGCGGCGCCGAAGCTGGAGCTGCTGCCCGGCGTCGGCGCAGGCGGCTTCGAACAGCTCCGGTCGCAGCTCGCGCTCGAGGAACTTGTCCGCCGTGCCGACGTCCACCAGCAGGCTCGCTGGCAGCGGCCGGGCCCGGACCAGATCGCAGGCGTCGTGGGCCGACCAGGCGTCGGGATCGTCGCCCAGGTAGCCCGCGAACGCCTTTAGTCCCCAGGGGACCTTCGAGGGCGCGACGATGGGCGCGAACGCCGAGACGCTCCGGTAGAGAGTGGGATTTCGCAGCGCCAGCACCAGCGCGCCGTGCCCGCCCATCGAGTGCCCGAAGATGCCGCGCAGCGCGGGCGCGATCGGGAAATGCCGCTCGACGATCGCCGGCAGCTCCCGGGTCAGGTAGGTCTCCATTCGATAGGTCTGGTTCCAGGGCGCCTGCGTGGCGTCCAGGTAGAAACCGGCGCCGAGGCCGAAGTCCCAGCTCGCGTCGTCGCCCGGGTAGCGGGCGCTGCGGGGGCTGGTGTCGCAGGTCACCAGCGCCAACCCCAGCGACGCGGCCACGCGCTGGGCGCCGGCCTTGAGGACGAACGTCTGCTCGGTGCATTCGAGGCCGGCCAGGAAATAGACGGCCGGGCACGGGGCCCCCCTGGCGCGCTCCGGAACGAAGACCGAGAAGCGCATCGGGCCGCCGGTGGCCGGCGAAGCGTGGCGATAGAACCCCTGCACGCCCTCGAAGCAGCGTTGCTCGGAGAGCGTCTCGAACCCGTCGGTCATCAGAACTCGACGACCGTGCGGATCGACTGGCCGGCGTGCATCAGATCGAACGCCTCGTTGATGCGCCCGAGCGGGAGCTTGTGCGTGATGAGGCTGTCGATCTCGATCTTGCCGTTCATGTACCAGTCGACGATCTTGGGCACGTCGGTGCGGCCGCGCGCGCCACCGAAGGCGGTGCCGCGCCAGACCCGCCCCGTGACGAGCTGGAACGGGCGGGTGCGGATCTCCTGCCCCGAGCCCGCCACGCCGATGATGATCGACTCGCCCCACCCCCGGTGGCAGCATTCGAGCGCCTGGCGCATCAGATCCACGTTGCCGACGCACTCGAAGCTGTAGTCGGCGCCCCCGGCCGTCAGCTCCACCAGGTACGGGACCAGGTCGCCCTGGTGCTCCTTCGGATTCACGAAGTGGGTCAGCCCGAAGCGGCGGGCCAGCGGTTCGCGCGCCGGGTTGAGATCGACGCCGATGATCCGATCGGCGCCGGCCAGCCGCGCGCCCTGCACGACGTTGAGGCCGATCCCCCCCAGGCCGAAGACCACCACGTTCGCTCCCGGCGTCACCTTGGCGGTCCAGAGCACCGCGCCGATGCCGGTCGTGACGCCGCAGCCGATGTAGCAGACCTTGTCGAAGGGGGCGTCGGGCCGGATCTTGGCCAGCGCGATCTCGGGGAGCACGGTGTGCTGCGCGAAGGTCGAGCAGCCCATGTAGTGGTGGAGCTTGGTCTTCCCGAGCGAAAATCGGCTGGTCCCGTCGGGCATCAGACCTTTGCCCTGCGTCGCGCGGATCGCGGTGCAGAGGTTGGTTTTTCGGCTGAGGCACGATTTGCAGGTGCGACACTCCGGCGTGTAGAGGGGGATGACGTGGTCGCCGGAGCGCACGCTGGTCACGCCGGGCCCGACTTCCAAGACCACGCCAGCGCCCTCGTGCCCCAGGATCGCCGGGAAGAGCCCCTCCGGATCGGCGCCCGAGCGGGTGAACTCGTCGGTGTGGCAGACGCCGGTGGCCTTGATCTCGATCAGCACCTCGCCCGCCTTGGGTCCTTCGAGCTCGACCTCCTCGACGACCAGCGGCTTGCCCGCTTCATAGGCCACGGCGGCGCGCGTTTTCATGGGCGTGAGGCTATCGCGAACACGATCCGCGGGCCAGGCGGTCACGCCTATTGGGTGAGCGTGAGCAGGCCCGGTTGGTAGGGGAGCAAATCGTAGCTGGTGTCATTCGAGCTGGGGCTGCGACCCTGGTAGAGGAACTGCATGTTGCACGGGTCGATGGTCATGGTTTCGTCGGGGTTGTTGCGAACCATGTCGCCGTGGCTGATGTCGTTGGTCCAGGCCGTTCCGCTGAAGGTGACGTTGGCCTTACCGGCAAAGGGGTTGCTCTCGGTTGCCGCCAGGGCGGTCCACGAACCTCCCAGATCGGTGGCGGTGAACGAGCGGAAGTATCGCCCGTTTGCGCCTTGGGCCTCGACGATCATCAGGTACTGGTTCGCGCCTTTGACAGCGTAGACCTCCACCGCCTCGAACAAGTTGACGGTGGTGTCGGACATGACCGTCGTCTGCGCGCCGAAGGTGCCCGGGAAGTTGCCGATCGGCATCGACGATCTGTAGATGCTTCCGTTGTCCCCGGCGAAAAACAGATAACAGGTCGTGCTGTTGCAGATCATCGTCTGATCGATGGGACCGGTGCCGCTACCCGCGTCGGCGATGCTTCCGGCGAAGAGCGATTTCTCGGACGACCAGGAGGTGGGGTTCGTGGGGTCCGCCGAAGTCACGTAGCTAAATGGCGTCGAGCCCCACTGATAGGCGAGCACCCAGGTGTTCTTCGGCGTGAAGTAGAAGAGCGTCGGCGCGACGCCGTGGGGCGTGACGGACTGCGTGGCCGTGGCCGCATTGGGCCAGTCGCTGAACGTGAACATCGCCGAGCCGTAGCTCGTCGCCGTGTCGTGGGTCGACATGTAGACGATGTGCATGTTGTTGTAGACGACGTCGCTGAAGTCCTTGAGCGCGACCCAGGTCTTGCCCGCGGGCGCTTTGGGCGTCGCGACCGGGCCCGACGAGGTCCACTTGAACGTCTTCGGCAAAGCACACGTCGTTCCCGAGCCGCCGGCGCCGGCGATGCCGGACGCGCCACCCGAGCCCGCCCGACCAGCCCCGCCGCTGCCAGTCGAACCGGCCATACCGGTGACCCCACTCCCGGCGACGCCGCTCGTCCCGGCGGCCCCCGTGGTGCCGCCGCCCCCGGTTCCAGCTTTTCCGCCCCCACCGGCCGTCCCGGAGGTCCCGGCCGTGCCGGAGGTCCCGGCCCTGCCGGAGGTCCCGGCCACCGCGGCTCCCCCCCCTCCGGTCGTACCCGCGGCGCCCGAGGTTCCGGCGGTACCTTTGCCGCCGCCTGTGGTCCCCGCGCTGCCCGGCGAGCCGCCCCCGTTGTCGGTCTTCGCGCAGGCCAGCAGCGCCACCCCGCAAGCCAGCACGACGGCGATTCCACGGGATCCCAAGCGAGGACTCTTCATGACTCCATATTCCCAGAAGCGGCCCTCGGGCGCCCCGGACCTTTCTGGCTTTCCGCCGTCCAGCGTTCGACGAGGTTCCGCGCCGCGTCTGGCCATTCCGGGAAATCGAACGAGAAGCCCGCCCCGACAAGACGTCCCGGGATCACGCGCCGGCTCTTCATGAGCAGCTCAGAATCGGTCCGCAGAAAGAACGCGCCGATCTCGATCATCCATTTCGTGGCCGGTAACCCGAGTCGCGTCCCCGCCGCGCTTCGCAGTGCGGCCATGAACGCCCGCTGGGGAATCGGACTAGGGGCCGCCAGGTTCACGGGACCCACGATGTCGTCCCGCTCGATCAAGAGCTCGATCGCTCGCACGAAATCGCGATCGTGAATCCACGAAATGAACTGGCGCCCGCCGGCGATCGCGCCGCCCAGGCCCAGGCGGGTCAAGCCGCGCAGGACATCGAAGATGCCGCCCCGGTCGGGACTCATGACCATGGCGGACCGCAGAGCCACTTTCCGCGTACGTGGCGTCTTCGCTTCACGCTGCGTCCGCTCCCAGGCCTCGGCGATGTCGACGCTGAACTTCCAGTAGGCCGGCACGTCGGGCTCGTCGCCGCCCAGGCGGCCGGTGGCCTCGTCGTTGGGGGCGTCGAAGCGGTGGGCATAGATTGTCGCGGTGCTCATCTGCAGCCAGACCCGCGGCGGTCGCACCGCCTGTTCTATGGCCAACCCCACCACCCGCGTCGACTCCACGCGCGAGCTCATCATCGCGTTCAGGTTCGCCCGGGTGTAGCGGCAATTCACGCTGCGGCCGGCGAGGTTGACGACCACGTCGGCGCCGTCGATCTCGCTCGCCCACGGTCCCAACGTGCGGCCATCCCACGCCACCACGCGCGCATCGGCGGTGTCGCTCCGGCTGAGCACCACGACCTCGTGACCGCGAGCGCTGAACGCCCGGACGAGTATTTGGCCGACCTGGCCGGAGCCGCCCGGAATCACGATCTTCATGAGCTCACCTTGTGTGCGCCGCGACGTTCAATGAACGCGCGCCGGCGACTCGCAGGCGCATCCTATCGCGGGATCGCGCGAACGCGAGCGCTGGCTTGGTGCCCTCGAAGTGGTACGGTCAACCGATGGCTCCCTCCGGCGTTTCGTCCTTCGTCGCCGCGCTGGGGCTGGCCCTGCTGGCCCCTGCCTGCGGCCTCACCCCGCCGATTCTAAATGGCGGCGCGGCGGTCACCATGGACGGGATCTCGGTCGCGGTCCTCCGCCAGAGCTGCAGCGAAACGGTGCAGCCCAAGCAGCCCGGCAACGATCTGGTCGAAGCGATTGTCGAGGTGCAGGTGACGAACCCAACCGCGACGCCGCTCGCCATTCGCCGCGACGGCTTTCGTCTGGGCGCCGCCGACGGCAGCGCGATCCGAACCTCCACCTGGTTCGCCAGCGATCCGCTCACCGTCGGCGCCGGGCAGAGCCAGACGTTTGCGCTCCGGTTCATGAGCCGGGGGGGGCTGAGCTGCTGGAAAGAGATGGAGCTGCGCGCCGCCCCGGCGATCACCCGCGGGACCGCATCCCTGAAGATTGGATCGGTCCGGTTCACGCCCTCGCACGCCTTGCCAGGATACGGCACGCAAACGGCCCACTGAGGCGGCCCTCTGCCCGAGAAAGCATGAAACACATCCCCGCCGATTTCCGCGTTCGCGAAGGACACCCGGTCAAGCTCAAGCACTGGCCGACCGCGGTAAAGCCGCTCTACCGCTCCAAAGCGCACTACCAGCGCCTGCTCGCCGACCATGTCGCGCAGCTGAGCAAGCGGCAGCGCCTGCTATATGCGTCCGACGAGTTCGCGCTCCTCGTGATCTTCCAGGCGATGGATGCCGCCGGAAAGGACGGCGCGATCCGGCATGTCATGTCGGGCGTCGACCCGCAAGGGTGCCAGGTCTTCAGCTTCAAGCACCCCAGCCCGGCGGAGCTGGAGCACGACTTCCTCTGGCGCACCACCCGGTGCCTACCGGAGCGCGGGCGAATCGGCATCTTTAACCGCTCCTACTACGAGGAGGTGCTGATCGCGCGGGTTCACCCCGAGATCCTGCGCGGCGAGGGGGTGCCGGGCGGGAAAGCGGCGAACGAGGATCTCTGGCGGGCCCGATACAAATCGATCCTGGATCTGGAGAGCCACCTGCACCGCAACGGGACCCGGATCATCAAATTCTTCCTGCACCTGTCCAAGGAAGAACAGCGAAAGCGCTTCCTCGATCGGATCGACGATCCTGAGAAGCGCTGGAAGCTCACCCAGGCCGACGTCGAGGAACGGAAATATTGGAAGGCGTACATGAAGGCCTACCAGGAGTGTCTGAGCGCCACCAGCACGACCGCCGCGCCCTGGTACATCGTGCCCGCCGACGACAAGGAGAGCGCGCGGCTCATCGTCTCGCGCGTCATCGTCGACACGCTGACCGCGCTCCAGATGAGCTATCCGAAGGCGTCGGAGGCGCGCTTGCGCGAGCTGCGTTCGATCCGAAGGGTCCTCGCCAGGTAGCGCGGCGTCCACCGACCGGGGCGGTCAGTTTCCGCAGGTACCGCCGGCGCAGGCCTTGTCACCATCGCAGTCGGCGTTGGTCTGGCACTCGACGCAGGTGAAGGTGGCGAGGTCACAGAGGTTTCCTTTCCCCTTCTTGCAGTCGCCGTTCAGCATGCAGCCGACACACGTGTGGTCCAAAAGATTGCAAACGCCGTCCGTACAATCGGCGAGCGACTGGCAGCCGGGCGCACCGGCCGCGCCGCCCAGGGGTGGAGGCATCGCGGGCGCGCCGCCCGCGCCCGGCCCGCCGCCGCTGCCGTCTGTCGCGCGTCCGTCGGTCACTTCCGCGGGCGTTCTCGAATCGTGCGCGGCATCGGTCGCGACGCCGATCGCGATGAGGCCGGCATCGAGATTGTCCGTCGCTCCCCCGAACGTCACCTGCCCACACCCCACAAAAAGGAGCGCGAAGAGGGGAACCCGAGAGGCCATACGAGCGAAGATAAGGACGCGTTCGATTCTGGCAATGCCATTCCCGGATGCCCAATCGAGCCTTAGCTTCTCTGCATGCTCACACTTCTGGTAGTTTTGCTGATCCTTTCGGCGATCTTCGGTGGCTGGGGTCACTCGCGTTTTGGCTACAGGGGGTGGTCACCCCTCGGCATCGTGTTGGTGGTTCTGGTGATTCTGTGGGCCACTGGCAATTTCGCGAGCGGGCACCTGCTTCGGTTCCGCTGATAGCCGCGAATGAAGTTTTTGCGAAACAGCTGGCGGCTGCTCAAGGAGGCGGCCAGCGAATGGAGCAACGACAAGGCGCCGCGACTGGGGGCGGCGCTCTCCTATTACACGATCTTTTCGCTGGCCCCGGTCCTCTTGCTGGTCATCGCCGTCGCGGGCCTGGTCCTCGGCCCGAAGGCTGCACAGGGGAAGATCGTCGAGCAGTTCGGGGGATTGCTGGGCACCGAAGCGGCCAACGTCATCCAGGCGATGCTCGAGAAGGTCAGCAATCGGGGGCATGGGATCCTGGCGACGGTGGTCGGATCCGTCACCCTGATCGCGGGCGCCACCGGCGTGTTGGTCGAGCTGCAGGACGCGCTGAACACGGTCTGGAAGGTGGTGGCGAGACCTGGGCGGGGGCTGTGGGGAATATTGCGCGACCGCCTGCTCTCCTTTGGAATCGTGCTGGGATTCGGTTTCCTGCTGTTGGTGTCGCTGGTCTTGAGCGCGGCGCTCGCGGTTGTCGATTCGTGGCTCGGAGGGCTCATACCGGGATGGGTCGTGGCCGGCTACGTCCTCAGCTACGGCATCTCGCTGGGATTGGTGGCCCTGGTGCTGGCCGCGATCTTCAAGATTCTTCCCGACGTGAAGATGTCGTGGAGCGACGTGTGGGTGGGGGCCCTGGTCACCTCGCTGCTGTTCCACGCCGGAAAGTTCGGAATTTCGGTCTACATCGGGAAGGCCGGCGTGGCGTCGACGTTTGGCGCCGCCGGCTCGCTGGCGGTGCTACTGGTGTGGGTCTACTACTCGTCGCTGATCGTGCTCTATGGAGCGGAGTTCACTCGGGTGTATGCCAACCGCCACGGCACGCACGTGGTCCCGGAAGACAACGCGATCGCGGTCCCGGAGACGCCGCTGGCCCGCGCGGCGATGGAAAAACAGATCAAGAACGGCGAGGTGCCGAGCTCGGCGCATTGATGTGCGGGTGGGCGGGGATCCAGAACCCCATCAGTGGCGTTTGAAATACTGGACCTCGCGCTCGTGCTTCTCCGCCGCCTGCCGGCTCGAAAAGGTCCCCAGATTTCGGCGCCGGCCGGTCTTGGGATCTGTCTTCCGAGAATAGAGTCGGTACCCGCCCGAGCTGAGCTTTCGAATCATGGTGACCTCCGACGGAGCGGCCGTCGGAGGTAAGTTGGGCATCGAACCGCCTCCGTCAACCGGCTTGGCGTTTCAGGTCAAGGAGCGCCGCAGGTCAGCCAGGTGCCGAGCTCCATCCGCTCGGTGGGCGACGGTGCCGTCGTCGAGGGCGGCATGTACGTGCTGGTCACCGCCACGTCGATGAGCACCATCGGTTCGGACTGTACATTCTGCTGGGTGAAGCCGTGGCAGCTATTGCAGTACTTGGTCAGGAACGCCTGCCCAAAATTCGCGTAGGTGAGCTGGGGCGGGTTGCAAGACGCCGGCAGCGCGTCCCCGGCCCCCGCATCGATCGGGAACAGGAGGTCGGGATCGCCCGCGCCAGCGCATCCCATGGCCAGCGGTATCGCCAGCAACAGAACGGCCCGGACGAAGGGGGTCATCCTCCCATTCATCCTCGCATCCTCACGCATCGTCCGTGCCAAGCGATCCGAGGCGCAATGGGCGCGCCGATCTTCGCCATCAAGGACCGCGCACATGACAGAGGTGTCGCGGTGCCACCGAATTTTCACGGTGCCTCCGAGCCCGCGACTCGCGCCAGACCGTGTCGTTGACTTCGAGCGACAACCCCGTACATTCGCGGCTTCCGATCCAGGACGCGGTGGCAACGACCTCGATACACAGGTGGCGATTCTTCCGGGCGGGCGGCTTCGACCAGGTCAAGATCTGCTCCGGTCTCGACCTCGCCAACCTCGATTCGTTGGATCAGAAGCTCTGGGTGGCGCTGGCCTGTCCGACCCGAGGTCTGGATTTTGATCCCCGGACGACCGAGCTCATCGACACCGACAAGGACGGACGGATCCGCGTCCCCGAGCTGATCGCGGCCGCCAAGTTCGCCTGCGAGAACCTCAAGCGGCCCGACGATCTGCTCGACGGGGCGACCGAGCTGCCGCTCGCCGCCATCAACGACGACGCGCCCGGCGGCAAGACCCTGCTGGCCGCCGCCCGGCAGGTGCTGATCAACCTGGGACGGAGCGACGCGACCAGCATCTCGGTCGAGGTGTTCGCTGATCCGGTCAAGCTGTTCTCCGACACGATCTTCAACGGAGACGGCGTCATCATCGTCGAATCGGCGGCCGACGACGAGGAGGCCAAGCGGGTGATCGGCGAAGTCGCCACCAGCATCGGCCAGACGCCCGACCGTTCTGGCAAGCTGGGGGTCAGCCAGGCCCAGATCGAGGCGTTCTTCGCGGGGCTCCGTGAGCAGGACGCCTGGTTCAAGGAGGGCGAGGCGAACCCCGGGGTGTTCTTCCTCGGCCGCGCCCGCACCGAAGCGGCCGCGCAGGCCCTCTCCGCCGTGAGCGCCAAGGTGGACGACTACTTCGCGCGCACCCGCGTGGCCGCCTTCGATCCGCGGACACCGGCGCTTCTCAACCGCAGCGAGGAGGCCTACCAGGAGATCTTCGCCGGTGAGATGACCCTGGCCGCCAGCGAGCTCGGTGCATTCCCGCTCTCCCGGATCGAAGCGAGCCGCCCGTTGCCGCTCACGGCGGAGCTCAACCCGGCGTACTCGAGCGGCATCGCGGCCCTGCGGCGAGACACCATCGAGCCGATGCTCGGCGAGCGAGCGGCGCTGACCGAGGCGGAGTGGCTAGGCATCCTCGAGCGGTTTGCGCCCTACCTGACCTGGCAGGCCGACCAGCGGGGCGAGGCGGTTTCGGGTCTGGGAATCGAGCGGGTTCGAGAGATCCTCGTTTCTGGCGTCGAGACCCGGGTGGCGGAGCTCGTCGCCAACGACCTGGCGCTCGAGCCGGAGGCCACCGCCATCGACAGCCTGGAGCGGCTGGTCCGCTACCACCGGGATCTCTACCGGCTCTGCCGAAACTTCGTCAGCTTCGAAGACTTCTACGAAGGGAAAGAGCCCGCCAGCTTCCAGCTCGGCACGCTCTATCTCGACCAACGCGCCTGCCACCTCTGCCTGCCGGTCGACGATCCGGCGCGCCACGTCGTCATGGCCGGGCTGGCCGGCGCCTACCTGGCGTATCTCGACTGCGCTCGCACGGCCCCCAGCGAGAAGATGCAGATCGTGGCGGCGTTCACCGCCGGCGATTCCGACAATCTGATGATCGGACGCAACGGGGTCTTCTACGATCGCAAAGGTCGCGACTGGGACGCGACGATCACCAAGATCATCGACAACCCCATCAGCGTGCGGCAGGCGTTCTTCGCCCCGTACAAGAAGCTCGCGCGGTTGATCGAAGAACAGGTGGCGAAGCGCGCCTCGGCCGCCGACGCCAGCGCCAATCAGCAGCTCGGTCACGCGGCGGCCACCACCGTCAACCTCGACAAGAATCTACCGCCCACGGCGCCCACGGCACCGCCGGCGGCGGCGAAGAAGCTGGATATCGGCACCGTCGCGGCCCTGGGCGTCGCCTTCGGTGCCATCGGGTCGTTCCTGACCGCGATCGTCGGCTACGCCACCGGCGTGTTCCGACTGGGGATCCCCGCCACCGCCGGGGCCTTCCTGGCCGTGGTCTTGATCATCTCGATGCCGTCGGTGGTGATGGCCTACCTCAAGCTGCGAAAGCGGAACCTGGGGCCGATCCTCGACTCCAACGGGTGGGCGATCAACACCCGCGCCCGGATCAACGTCCCGTTCGGCGCCACCCTCACCGCCGTGCCGAAGCTGCCCCCCGGTTCGCGCCGGGATCTGCAGGATCGCTTCGCCGAAAAGAAGTTCCCCTGGAGGAGGCTGGTGGTCTTCCTGGCGCTCATCGCGCTGGGCGTGACCTGGTACCAGGGCAAGCTCGATCGCCACCTGCCCGAGCGGGCGCGATCCGCGCGTGTGCTCGGCAGCTGGGCCCCCTAGGCTCTGTCGCCGCAGCCTCCGGAGGGGCTAGGTGGTGGCCCGTTTCGGCTGGGTGGCGCGCTGGACGGCGGGGACCCGCTCCGGCTCGAGCGCCAGACCGAGCTGGCGCCGACAGGCGAAATAGTCATCGCTGACGGAGAAGGCCACCAGATCCGCCATGCGGCGGCGGGCGGGCACTGGCGAGAGTGGGACCTGCTCGCTCGAGATCACCCGGAAAGCGGCGGCCAGCTCGCCGGTCAGCACCAGCGCGACCCGGGCGGCTGTGAGATCGGTGGCGGCGATCCATTTGCCGAGCTCGGCGTCGGAGTCCCGTCCCTCGGGGAGCTTCCGGATTGCCTCGGCCAACCGGGCGAGGATCGCGGGCGGCATCGTCCGCTGCAGATAGATCTTGAGCTGCTCGGCCTCGCCGCTGACCGGGCGCGCGGGCGCCGAGGTCGACGTCGACGTCACCAGTGCGCGCAGGGCATCCAGGCTCACCCGCAAGAGGCCCGGCGTCCGCAGCGCGACCCTGGGAAACCGCTCGGGCCGCAAGAACGCCAGGTAGGTAGCCAGATCGTAGAGCAGATCGAAGCTGTTTCGCCGCAGGGTCGGCGGACCCAGCAGCAGCACCGGCCGCGGGCCGCCCCGGTGTTGGACGTTGAGCAAGGTGGTCTGGCCGGTCTCCCCCTCGATCCGGAAGAGATCGGGCAGCGGAAGCGCCATCGCCTTCGAGAGGTGGACCAGCGCGCGCACCGGCAGGCTGTCGTCGTGCGCGACGTCGATCTGACCGCGACGCCGCAACCCGACGCTGGCGGGATTCTGCGCGGCCGGCGCCGCCAGAAAAGGCGACGCGATCGCGAAGATCTCGTCGAGCCCGCTGTTCTCTTCGGGGTGGACCACGCGCCGCCAGATCTCCTCGTTGAAAGCCTGCCGCACCGGCTTGACCTGGGGCGGGCGGAACCGCCGGAACAGCTCGTCCAGCGCCGGGTTGGTCTTCTTCAGGTACCAGAGCGTCGCGGCGACGCACCACTGCTTGTCGGTCTCGCCGATCTCGCCAAACAACTTGGCCAGCGCCAGGTACGAGTCGGTCCGGTGGGGATCGTGCACGATGAGGCGCTGGTGCGCCGCGATCGCCCGATCGCGCGCCTCGGGGCCGATGATCTCGTAGATTTGCGCCAGCGTCTCGACCCGCTGAAGATCGTGGGGCGCCAGCGCCGCCGCCGCCTCGTACGCCTCGAGAGCCAGCGGGCGATCGCGCAATCGGCGCAGCGCCACGTCGCCCAGCTTGCTCCACAGGCCGAGGCGCAGCTCGGCCGGCGCCTCGGGGGGCAACCGATCGAGCATCGAGCGATAGCTCTGGGCCAGCCCCTTCCAGTCGCCCGCCTTTTCGCGCAGCTCCACCAGCTCCTCGAGGGCGCCGGGGGTGGCGGGCGCATCCTCGAGACAGCACTCGAGGAGCTCGGCGGCCTCGACGAGTCGGTGCAGCTCGCGGAGCAGGAGGCGCGCGGCCTGGTGATAGGTCGACGCCCGGACCGCCGGATCGGTCTCGGCGCGCGCGCGGGCCCGCAGCATCTCCACGGCCGGCTCGAAGCGGCCGGCCGCGATGTGCATCGCCAGCACCTTGCCGATGGCCGAGCGCCGCGCCGGCTCCGCCTCCACCGACTTGCGGTAGGCCGCCTCGGCGCGCTCGGCGTCGCCCAGCTTCTCTGCGCACGCGTCGCCGATCGCCTCCCACAAGCTTCCCGCCTCGGGCCCCGCCAGCGCCGCCAGCTGCTCGCGCTCGAGCACCCAGGCGCTCCAGTCGCCGCGCTCGGCCTGAAGCGATGCCAGCGCCTCACCGGCGGCTCGGTGCTTGGGATCGAGGACCTTGGCCTCCCGGTACGCCTCGATGGCGGCGTCCACGTTTCGAAGCTCGGTCTGACAGCGCCCGATCCGGAGCAGGACGTCCAGCGTCTCCGACGCCAGCAAGGCGGGCCGGTGCAGGCGCACCATCGATCCGTAGAGCTCGGCGGCCTCTTTCCACTCGCCGCGACCGAAACGAAAGTCGGCGTAGGTCCGCAAGAGCGGGAGCAGCTCGGGCCGCAGGCGATAGGCCGCTTCCAGCGCGACCAGCGCCTTGTCGGTCTTACCAAGCTCCAGGCAGGCGACGCCGAGACGGGTCTGCAGGTCGGCCGACCGATCGGGATCGGCGGCATCCGCGCGGCGGACCGCGACGTCCAGCAACCCCTCGACCTCGGGCCACCGGGCCCGCCGAACGTAGATGTCGACCAGACGCTCGTTCGCGGGCCCCTGCTCCGGATCGGCGGCCAGCGCCTGGGTGAAGAGCTCGACGGCCTGCTCTTCGTCGCGCAGATGGTCCACCGTCTCGATCCCAGCCTCGGTCAAGAGGCGGGCCCGCTCCGGCGGATCGGTCTCCTGCGCGGCGGCCTTCTGATACAGCTCCGCGGCGCCGCGGTGATCCCCGCCGTCGCGGCGCACGCGCGCCAGGATCGCCAGCGCCCGCGGGTGCTCCGGCGCCAGTTGAAAGACCCGCGCCAGCGAGCTCTCCGCGGCGCGCGCGTCGCCCAGCCGGTCGGCGAAGACCCGCGCCGCCTCGACCAGGAGCTCGGCCCGGACCTCGCCTTCGGCCTCGACCTCCGCCCACTTGGTCAGCGACTCGGCGCAGAGCGCCCAGCGCTCGAGACGCTCCGCCAGCCGCGCCGTCGCCTCGTGCACCTCTTCGCGCCGGTCGCCGGACGCCTCGGCGGCAGAGAGCGCCTCGAGCGCCTTCTCCGGATCTTCGAGCTGGTTTTCGTAGATCTGCGCCAGCTCGAACAGCAGCTCGCGTCTCGCCTCCGCCGTCTCCGTCACCTCGATGCGCCGCGCGAGGGCCTCGGCGAGCGCCGCGAACCGGCCGGCCGCCCGATCGATCCGGATGAGCGCCGCAAACGCGTCGGCGTCGCGCGGCTCCTGGCGCAGGATCTCTTCCAGCGCGGCGGCCGCCCGATCGAGCCCGTCCGGCCGGACTTCTCCCTCCGTGGCCAACCGGCGGAGCAACGCCAGCCGCTCGGGCCTGGACCCCGCCGCCTCGGCCGACCGCTGCAGCGTCCGCAGGTAGTCGTCGTGGCGTTCGGCCCGCCGGTAGATCTCCTCGAGCCGCGACAGCGTCGGAAGATCGCCCTGTGTGGCGAGCGCCTCCAGCTCATCGGCGGCCGAGCCGAGCGCGTCCAGGTGCTCGGCCAGCACCTCGGCGCGGCGGAGCCGCAGCGGCGCCGCGTCCACCCCGGCCAGCCGGGCGTGCCGTTCCAGCAGCGCCACCAGGTCCACCCACCGCCGCTCTTGTTCGTAGAGGCGCTCCAGCGTCACGATCGCCGCCAGAGAATCGGACGACAGTGCCAGGACGCCTTCGTAGGCGACGATCGCGCCGGTGGCGTCGCCGGCCGAGCGCTCCAGCACCTCGGCGGCCTCCAACATCAGGGCGATGGCGTTGGCCGGATCCTCGGTCTGTGCGGCGGCCTCGTGCAGCAGCGACGCCAGATCCTTCCACCGCCCCATCAGGCGCAGCAGCTCGAGCTGCGCCTCCCGGGTCTCCCGCTGGCCGGGCGCCGCCAGCAGCGACTGCCCCAAAGCGGCCAGCGCCTCCTCCGGACGATCGAGCTCCTCGCGCTCGACGCGCGCGATCTCGTTCCAGATGCGCGCCGCGCCGGGCGTCGCCGGGGCGGCCTGCGCGACCCGGGCCGCCTCCGCCACCAACTCCTTCCATCCCCCGCAGGCGCGGGCATCGGCGCGCAGGTTCTCCCAGAGATCGTCGTCGGTCGGCAGCAGGCGCAACATGGCGATCTCCGCGGTCAACGCCCGTTCGGGCGCCTCCAGCCGCTCCCGGAAGATCCGCGCCACCTCGCCCAGCGCCGCGATCTGCTGGCGCCGCTCGTCCTGCAGATCGAGCCGGCGCAGCAGGAGCTCGACCAGCCGGTCCCAGCGCTCGTCGTCGCGCAGGGCGGCCTCGGCCCGGGC
>OCTA010001459.1_pt1 | contig 21676 bp, 20 predicted proteins | sample 1538991 | NCBI WGS metagenome assembly OCTA01 (sample SAMEA3539302, study PRJEB22396) | soil metagenome | biome: tundra; feature: field; material: soil | place: USA | collected 2010-05 | depth 0.15 m | reverse complement strand
GAAGCTGAACGCCGCCATCCAGGAGGTGCTGGCGGAGATCATCACCCAGCACGGCCATCGCCGAGTCGTGCGACAGCGTGGCGACCAAGCTGGAGGCCGCGCTGGCCGGCGGCAAGAAGCTGAACGCCGCCATCCAGGAGGTGCTGGCGGAGATCATCACCCAGCACGGCGCCGTCGTCTTCGACGGCAACGGATATTCGGCCGAGTGGCACGCGGAGGCGGAGAAGCGCGGCCTGCCGAACTACAAGACCGCGGTCGACGCGCTGCCGGTGCTGCAGCAGAAGGACGTCATCGCGCTGTTCGACAAGTACAAGGTGCTGTCGCCCCGCGAGCTGCACAGCCGCTACGAGACCTACCTCGAGCACTACAACAAGTCCGTGAACGTGGAGGCGAATCTGACCGCCAAGATGGCCAAGACGACCATCCTCCCCGCGGCCATGCACTACCAGCGGGACCTGGCGGAGAACGCCACCGCGGTGAAGGCGGCAGGATTTGCGCCGGACACGGCGGTGCTCAAGCAGGTGACCGACCTCATCACCAAGCTACAGGCCGGCCTGACCAGCCTGGAGTCCGCCGTCGGTCATCCCGGCGGCGACGACGCGCTGGCCGAGGCCAAGCACTTCGGCGGCTCGGTCCTGCCGGCCATGCTCAAGGTGCGCGAGGCGGCCGACGGCCTCGAGGCGGTGGTCGACGACGATCTGTGGCCGCTGCCGACCTTCCAGGAAATTCTGTTCATCAAGTAACAGAGACATCGGGTCTTTGGCGCTCGGCCTCGTGAGCGGCGTCCGGCGGCGGCGACGCTGAGCGCCTCACTTGGTCGTGAACCAGGCACACTGGGTCTGCACGCACCCGCAATAGACGTCCTGCCAATCACTGAAGCCCTCGCAGGTGCCCTCCCGCGGCGCCTGGGACGCCCCGGCGTGACTGCAGCCGGCCGCGAGCGCGACGGCCCACACCGGCCCACCGGTTACAGCCCTTGCGTTCGATGCGCGTTGATGGCCGGATCTCCGCCATGTCTTCCCGGCGCCGGGTCGGAGCTGTGAGCCTCATCGCCGCCCTGGCCGCCGGCGGCGCCTGCGCGCACCCGGGCGCGCCGCCGCCCGCCGCCGCGCCGGCCGATCCGGACCTCGACGGACCGATCGCGGAGATGAAGGGGATCGTGCCCAGCCGTTTCACCGACGGGCAGGCGCACGCGAAGGATCAGGCGCTCGACAGGGCCTGGTCGACGCTCAAGGCGCATCGGGATCGCGCCGTCCCGCGCCTCGAGCGCGAGCTGGCCGCGCTCCGCGCCAGCGGCCGGCGCGACGACTTCTTCAGCATCGACGCCGCCTGCCTCCTGTGGGAGCTGGCCGGTGTCGAGGCCGCCGGGCCGATCGCGGAGGCGCTCGACGGCGTCGATCTGAGCGCGCACTTCGAGGTGATCTTCCCGACCTTCTCGGCCGCGGCGGCCACGCACGATCCACGCGTGCTGCCGATCCTCTGGCACGCGCTGGCGACCACCGAGAAGACGGGTACGATCTTCTTCCCCGAGCACTTCCTCAAGATCGGCTGGCCGACGACGCTCGACTTCATGTTCGATCCGTTCGGTCCCGCGCTGTGCGAGCACCTGCCGCTGGGACCGGAGACTGTCCGCGATCCCGCTGTCGCCGCCTCCGTGCTCTACCTGGGCTACACCTTGGCCTGCGCGTCGGCCCTGCCGTCGATTCGGGCCTGGGCCCGTCGGGCGCAAGGCGAGCTCCGAAAAGAGGCGACCGTGGCCGTCTCCCACCTGGGCGCGCCGGAGGATCGCGACGTGCTGGTCGCGCTGGCCGACAGCCCGGACACCGAGACGCGGCGGGTCGGGGCCTTCGCCCTTTATGAGTATGGGGATCCGGCGACGGCGCCCACCCTCCGTAAGCTGCTCACCGATCCTGCGCCCGCCGTGCGGATCGAAGCCATCGCCGGCGTGTTTCACCTCATCGATACCGACGGCGCCCGTGCGCTCATCCAGCGACGGAAGGATCCCCAGATTCCCCAGGACGAGGCGGAGAAGATCGACGCCATGATCGCCGGCGTCGCGCGGGACACGGCGGTCGACCGCGCCGCTCTCGCCGCGGGCGATGCCCGGCTCTGGCAGACCGCCATCGCCAAGTACTGGAAGGACCGGGACGCCTTCTTCGCGCTGCGCCCCGGTGATCGCCGGCTCACGCGCGACGAGCTGGAGCGCGCGCTCGAGCTGTGGACGCAGGCCGGACGCCTGGCCGCCTACCCGCCCGACTGGACGGCCTGGATCGAGACGCGCCACCTGCTGTCCGTGACGACCGCGGCCGACATCCCGAAGCTGGTCGCCGTGCGGGGCAGCATCCTGCGCCGTCACAGCGACGAGGCGCTCGAGGAGATCGGCCTGGTCGACCGCATGCTTCTGGTGCTCCGCCGGCGGGCCGCGGGCGCCGCCAAACCCAACGAATGAAGATATGTTCGCTTGGTTGAGACGCCGGCGCCGGGACGCGATTCGACGCCGTGAATTCCCGGCGGCCTGGCGGACGATCATCGAGAAGAACGTCCCCTACGTGGCGGCCCTGTCGCCCGAAGATCGGCAGGAGCTGGTCGGACACGTCCAGGTGTTTCTCGCGGAGAAGCGCTTCGAAGGATGCGACGGCCTGCAGATCACCGACGAGGTTCGAGTCACCATCGCGGCGCAGGCCTGCGTGCTGCTCCTGCATCGCCAGACCGACTACTACCCGAGGCTGGTCTCGATCCTGGTCTATCCGACGACCTATCTGGTGCCGGGCGGCCGGCGCGCGGCGGATGGCCGGCCCCCCGAGGGGGAGCAGGCCCGCCTGGGCGAGTCCTGGTCACGCGACGTGCTGGTGCTGGCCTGGGACAGCGTGGTCTCCGGCGCGTCCGACATTCGCGACGGTCACAACGTCGTGCTGCACGAGTTCGCGCACCAGCTGGACCAGGAGGATGGCGCCGGCGACGGCGCACCCATTTTGCCTCGACGGTCGATGTACGTCGCGTGGGCGCGGGTGCTCGGCCACGACTTCGACCAGCTCGTGCGAGATACGGAGCGGCACCACCGCACGCTCATCGATCGCTACGGCGCGACCAATCCCGCCGAGTTCTTCGCGGTGGCGACCGAGACCTTCTTCGAAAAGCCGCGCCAGTTGCGGTCGAAGCATCCGGCGCTGTATGGCCAGCTGCAGGCGTTCTATCGCCAAGATCCCGCAGAGCTGCGCGGTTGAGCTCAGCTATTGCCTGGCCGGCGCCGGTTGCTTCGGCACCACCCGTGCCTATCTTCCATCCATGAACGACTCGCGGACAATGACGGAAGGTCAGAAGATCGGCGAGATGGGCAACGGCAAGCGGACGGCCATCATCGGCACCGCTGTGGTCGTGGTCGGCGCGCTGATCGGGATACTGGCGGTTGGATTCCATGGCCGGCACATCGCGCGCAATGCCGACGCGATGGCGACGCCCGTGGGGGTTCCCACCGGACCGACCAATTCGGCGCCCCACCCCTAGTCCTATCGGGCCCCGAGGGTGCGCGACCGCCGAAGGTTGCGCCGGGCACATCATCTGTTGCGTGGGGCTCAACACTCGTGACGTCGGCAGACCAACAAGGGCCGCTGATTTAGCCTGTATCCGTAAAATAATAGTTGGCTGAATTACTGCTTTATATTTATCTATAAGAAGTGGTTCGGAGCGTTTCGAACCCTTCGTGACAAGGGCAAAACCCGAGCGATCGGGCGACGCAAAGCCTACGGGACTCCCTGAGTCGGCTGGGTTACCTCGAGGGAAAAAATGCACGAACTCCGGAAGCGGGCCATCCGTGTGGGCATCATCCTCGGAGCGACCCTGGGACTCGGCTGCGGGCAGGAAACCAGCGACGTCCAGTCCTCTCAGCACGACTATGCGGTCTCCTCCGTCAACGGGCTGTCGTCCATGAACGGTTTGTCGACGATCAATGGCCTCTCCTCGATGAACGGCCTGTCGTCCATGAATGGTCTGTCGACGATCAATGGCCTGTCGTCGATGAATGGGCTCTCGTCGATGAACGGGCTCTCGTCGGCGTATGGGCTCATGACCACGCCGGCGGGTCGCAAGACGATCGCGTACCTGGTGCGGTGCGCGCTGGCCAGCAACGATTCGCTGATCAAACAAGATCAGAATGGCGTGAATTACACCTTCCCGGGCGCCATCGGCCTCTGCCCGAGCTGGAAGAACAGCGGCGTCGACAGCAACGGCACCTGCCAGGAGCTGGTCTCCGCTTGCATGATGGCGCACGTCAACACCGCCGGCGTACACGTCCCGCTCTGGCTCGACTCCAGCGCGCCGGCCATCGGGTGGGGCATCGACCCGGTGAGCTACCCGTTTCAGGAGGGCTCGTTCTTCGGAAACATCATCTCCACCGGCTCGCTCTACCGCACGGGCAAGCCCACCGTCGACGGCCCGGCGGCCTACTACTGCGACGGATCCGGCTTCAGCTCCGGCGTCGTCGCGGGTCGCCTGGGCGCGAACCAGACCAACTCGCCCTACCTCAACCCGTACGGAAACGCCGTCCTCTGCAAGAACGCGCCGGGAAACCTGCCCTTTTACAGCAGCGGGGTGAGCGGCCAGACGGATCCCGACGGCTTCACCCGCCTCGACATGCCCAGCCGGATCCCCTGGAACAACTCCATTACGGTATGGCGCAACAGCAGCTACGTCCCGGTCTTCGACACCACCTACCAGTACACGTTCTCGGCCAACGCGACGCAGGCCAATCCGATGCTGATCGACACCGGAACGTCGCCGGTCCAGCAATGGAATCAGGCGGCCAACCTCGCCACCTCGGTGTTCACCATGGCACCCAGCGGGAGCAACTGGATCATCTCGCCGATTGGCAACGCGGCGGAGTGCCTCGACGCGGGCGCCGGAACCAACGGCGCGGCGCTGGCGATCGCCGCTTGCAACGGCCGGGCACAACAGAGCTGGTCGATCTCCCCGGACGTCCAGACCGGCAACTTCTTCGTCAGGGCCTCCAGCACCGGCCGCTGTATCGGCATCCGGGGCGGCAGCACGGCGGCGGGCGCGGTGATCGAGGTAGAGGACTGCGACCTGCCGGCCCCGTCGACGAGCCAGAAGTTCGCGATCCAGGCCACCGTCTACAGCAGCGGCACGTCCGGCGTCAGCGGCCCCTGCCCCGCGTGGTGCCGCAAGATCACAGGCGATCTGAGCGCGGCGGCTGTCACCGGCTTCGGCATCGCCGGCTGTGCTTGCGGGCGATAGCTCCTCAGGCGCGAGACCGCGATCTCCCACCGTCGAGCTTGGTTGGGCGCGGCCGAGCTTGGCCTGTCGTTGAGCTTTAGTTGAGCTCTCCAAACAGCCGACTGCAGGGGACCTGAAGGAAACTAGTCGACTAAACGACACTTCGTTGACGTTGCCTACTTGCAGCCTCAATCGAAGCTGCTACACCCGAATTTCCACACGAATTGAGTGTTGGAGCCAATCGCTAGCAGACAGGGACGGCTGAGCCTCCCCGATCCTGCCTAGCGGCTGAGCTCCGGGCCTCTCCTACTTGCTGGGTCCCACCGACGGCGTTCGCGCCCGTCGCCCGAGATCTATCGAGCACGCCCTCGCCTATCGGTACGTCCGCGGTTCAGGCCACACCTCAACCACGGTGACGCCACTGCTACGTCCATTCACCGTTCCCGCCCCCAATCGGAAGGACACCCCACATGCAACTCAGACATGCGCTCATTGGCCTCATGTACGCGTTGGCCGTCATACCCGCTTGCCAAGGTAACGATGCTCCTGAAGACGTCAATGCCCAGCAAGTCGATCCTGTCGTTGTTGGCTCGACACCATTACAGGGCGCTTTTCGCCATCACCGCATGGGAGCGGCAGGTCAGGCGGGAGGGCCCGCAGGAATGACCGGCGCAGGGGCGAGCGGCGGTTCGGTGGGCGCCGCGGGAAGCTCAGCGACAACGGGTATGGGCGGCGCGCCCACGGGCGCCGCGGGAAGCTCAGCGACGACGGGCGCGGGCGGCGGGCCGGTGGGCGCGGGCTCCAGCGGCGGCGGCTCGGGGACCTGTGGAAACGGCACGGTCGAGGCCGGCGAGAGCTGCGACGGCAGCGCCATGCAGAGCGCAACCTGTAGCGCCCTCGGATTCACCGGCGGCACGCTGGCCTGCTCGTCGAGCTGTCAGTTCGCCGTGGCGGGATGCACGGGCGGCACGCTCACGCCGTCGGTCAGCGCCTCTCGGACCTCCTGCACGGCCCCCTGCGGCGTGTTCTTCGACGCGACGGCCACGGCCGGGCTCAGCGGCTCTGACTATGTCGGCGCCAACTGGAACTGGGACTTCGGCGATCCGAGCTCTCCCCACCGCGGGGCGATCGGCTTCGTCGTCGCGCACGTCTTCGATTCGCCGGGGACCTACCAGGTCACGACCCGGGTGCACGATCTGGCCGGCGCGGCTGGCTTGGCGACCACCACCATCACGGTCTCCCCGATGAGCGGCACGACCTACTACGTCTCGGCCTCGGGCTCCGACTCCAATGCCGGCACCAGCACGACCACGGCGTTCTCGACGCTCGGTCACGCGCTGACGCTGGCGGGAACGAACAAATCGATCCTCTTGCGGCGCGGCGACAGCTTCGGCATGAACAGCGTCTTCACCGTCTCCGGCGTTTCCGGGCCGTTCTTGATCGGCGCGTACAGCGATCCGGCCGATCCGTCGTCGGCGGCCCCGATCGTCAGCAGCTCGGCCAGCCAGATCGCCAACGTTCTCAGCCCGGACATCCGCCTCACCGACCTGCACCTGGTCGAAACGGCCGGCGGCAGCGGGATCGGGTTCGCCAACGCCCCGAATGCGCTGGTCGAGCGGGTGGAGATCGAGGGCGTCGGCAGCGCGTCCGTCTCGGGCCTGCTCTCCTTCGGCATCGACGGGTCCGATACCCCCATCTTCTTCTTCGACGACCACGCGCACGACTTCATCGGCTACGGCCTCTACGGCTCGAAGACCAACGACTTCGCGATGGTCGGCACCACGATCGACAGCTTCACCGGTGGCGAGCACGGCGTGCGCCTGCAAGGCGGAAACACCGCCGATCCGGGCTTCTCGACCAACGCCTTCGTCTCGGAGAGCACCTTCGCGCCCAAGGTGGTGTCGGGCGCCTTCCAGACGCAGGATTCGATCACCTTCCGCGGCGACAACACCAAGATCGTGTTCGTGGGCAACCACACCACCGACGGAGCCCACTTCCAGCCCCAGAACACCGGCGTGGTCGAGCACATCAGCCAGGTGCTCGACGAAGGGAACACCTTCATCGACCCGCTGGCGACGGATCCCAGCTACGTCGCCGAGAACATCGCCGCCCAGCACGTCTACATCCGCAACAACCTCTACGTGAACTGCGGCCTGCCGCTGGCGATCCAGGGCTATGCGGCGCTGCCCGCCAACTGGACCGACCAGATCTTCGTCTACAACAACACGGCCTACACCTACGTGACGGCCCCGGCGGCGAACACGAACCAATTCTTCATGGTGAGGCACTTCAGCACGACCGGCGCGCTCACCGTCCGGGACAACATCTTCTCGGAGGGCGCGGCCAACTCGAATTCCGCCGTCGTGTCGATGGACGGCGCGGGAACGGACACCTTCGACCACAACCTGATCTACGCCCCCAACGCCACGCTGAGCTCGCCCAACACGGGAACCGGCGGCCTGACCGCCGACCCGCAGTTCGTCTCGTCGGTCGTGACGAGCGCCGCCGCCTTCACCCTCGCCTCCGTCTCTCCGGCGCGGAACGCGGGCATGAACACCCACGTCTACGAGGACTACGACGCCGTGCCGCGAACGACGGCCACGACGGACATGGGGTACTTGCAGTAGCGGGGCGCCGGGCTCTCGATGAGGTTCGACGCGCTGATCATTCGGCCTAGCCCACCGTTTGATCAGCGCGGAGAACGCCGGCCGCGCCGCGAAGAATAGTCGCTGTGCCCAGGGACAGAGTCGAACTGTCTACACATGGATTTTCAGTCCATTGCTCTACCAGTTGAGCTACCTGGGCGTTTCTTAAGTGCTGCCGGTACTTACGCTATCCGAGACCGCTCCGTCAACCGGATCCGAGTCCCCGCCAGATCCAGCCGCTGGCCCCTGAGGCGCGGCTCGCTGTTGCCTGCCGGCGCCCTCGCGGCTAGCGTCGCGGGATGCGGATTTCGATCGATCGTGTCGCGGTCGCGACTTGCCTTTTCGTTCTGGCGGGCTGCGGGGGCGGAACCAGCGGCTCGGGCGGCGGTGGCTCGGGCGGCAGCTCGGCGGCCGGCCGAGGGGGAACGGGCGGCGCGACCGGGAGCGGCGGCTCGGCAAGCGGCGCCGGCGGCTCGGCAGGCGGCAGTGGCGGCGCGGGTGTCGGCGGCGGGGCCGCTTGCACCAGCTTCGCCGCTTGCGGCGGCAGCCTGCCCGGAACCTGGCAGCTCACGAGCACCTGTTTTTTCATGCCCCCGGCGTCGAGCGGTTGTGCGGCCGAGACCGTCGATGCCGCGACCTTTCACGAGAGCGGCAGCTACGTTTTCAACAGCGACCTCAGCTATTCGGCCAGCGTGATTCCCTCTGGCACCCTCGGCTTCTCCATGCCCCAGAGCTGCACGCCCGCGCAGCCGATCGCCACCACCTGCGCCGTCTTCAACGTGAGCTATTCGTCGCTGGTGGGACAACCCGGATCGCCGTACGCCAGCGCCGGCTGCGCCGTGTCGGGTACGAACTGCGTTTGCACGTTCACCTTCAATGGACAGACCATTTCGGCGACCGGGACCTACGCCGTCGGCACCGGCAGCGGCGCAGGCACCGTGACCTTGACCGCGGCGGGCTCGACGACCTCGACCACCAACAATTTCTGCGTCCAGGGGACCACGCTGTCGCTCGACGCCGTGAGCTTGATCGGAACCGCCGTGGTGGGACCGGCGATGTTGACCAAGCAACCTTAGCGTCGCTGCGGGCGTCGCCCGCGGTTCCAGCTTAGCGCGGCGTCCGGACCGCCCGCTGCAGGACGTCGTGGGCGCGGCGGCACTGGGTGACCTGCTCGTCGCGCGCGCGGCGGCAGTCGAGACAGACGCCCAGCGAGAGCACGGCCGAATGGACCATGTCCCACTGCGGATCGAGCGGGCCGTCGCGCGCGACGCAGCCGCCGACCCGGGTGAGTAGCTCTCCCCGAACGATCGTGTCGAGATCACCCGCGGATGGAGACGGACAGCTCTCGCTGGTCCCGGGCTTCGACCGCTGGCGCGTCACGGCCGGGGCGGCCTCGACCTCGATGGCCAGCGCCCGGGCGACCACGGCCGCGAGCGCCGATCGCGAGCAGTCCTCGTGGGTGACCTCGGTCGTCGCCCCCGCGAGCAGCGGGTGCGTGAACGGCGCCTGGTGCCGCGCGACCGCCCGGGGTGCTATCGCGCCGCCGCCGGCGCCCGCGATCCCAGCCATCGGCGCGGCGCTCCGGTGACAGCCGACGACGACCCCAACTGCGAGCACGACCCCCACCCCGACCCGCGCCGAGCCTGGGCGCCGGTTCACAAGGTGATGCCGCTCAGCGTGGACGCCACGGCCTTGATGGAGCCGTTGTCGACGAAGTTCGGCGCCAGGACCGACTGGTCGATCCCCAGCGCCGCCCCCAGCGTCTTGGCCGCCGAGACGCCCGTGTCGCCCTGCGCGATGTCGCCGCCGGTCACCATCGAAGCGCCGGTGGTCGAGTTGATGCCGGTCGCGCCATAGACGCTGCCCGTGATGAGGCCGGTGCCGCCGGTCAGGCCCGGCGCGACGTTCTTGCCGATCATCACCATGACCGCGTGGTTGCCGAAGTGGTCCCGCCCACCCAGCGCCGTGACCTTGGACGTTCCGCTGAGGTCGCGCCCGAACACGTTCATCGTGGCGAAGGTGACGCTGTCGGTCAGGCCCAGCGAGGCGAGCGCCGCCTGCACGGCCGCGATCCCCGGCACCCCGCGGCCGGTGCTGTCGTGGTCGGTGTGGTCGAAGGTCTCCGAGGCCAAATTGGCGTCGGTGTGGTTGTCGCCGCCGAACGGGATGTGCAGCGTGATGACCGGCGCCACCTTGGCCGCGATGAGCGCCGCCGCCGCCAGCGCCTGGCCGTTGACGTCATCGCTCGTGATCGACGCCAGCGTGGTCCCCAGGCTCTGCGCCAGCTGGCGGACCTGCGTCTGGCTCGCCGCCATGGCGTCGAGAAACGCCGACTGCTCCGGCGTGCCGTCGGTCTTGAACAGCGTGTTGAGCTGGTTCAGCGTGGTGTCGCGGAGCGTCCGCAGCTTGACCACCGGGTCGGTGGTCGATCCGGTCAGGAGCTGCTTGAGCTGGGTCGGCGAGATCGCGGGCAGCGTGCGCCCCGTGAAGGAGATCATCTCCAGCGCGTTGCCGCCCGCGCCGACCGCCACCGGCTCCGACTGCACCGTCCCCAGGCAAGGGAAAAGGTGCTTGGCGTAGATCGACGGCACCATCTCGTTGTTGGCCGTCCGGCCGAGCAGGCGCATCGCCTTCGGGTGATCGCCGTGAACCGTCGCGCCGGTCGCGTAGTGAAAGAAGTTGGTGCGTGCCAAGGTGGCCGCCGGCAGCGCGGCCCAGGGCGCCGCCGCCGTCACGGCGGTCGATCCCAGCATGAAGGGCGTGGCCGCCATGGTGGCGTCGGCGGGATGAATGATCGTGCTGTTGGTGTAGGTGCCCGGGCAGTTGCAGGAGATCGAATCTCCCGCGCTCGAGCAGCTCATGACCAGGAACTGCGCCTTGCCCTGATTGCTGAGCGCGCAGGCCATGTCCTGCGCCGAGGCCCTGCGCGGGTTGGCCAGGAACCAGACCGGCAGCCCGGTCGCCATCGCCCGCAGGCCCACGTAGCCGGCCCCGAACAGCCCGGTCAGCAGCGTCTCGCGTCGGTTTGGCGGTTTCATCATTTCCTTGTCAGATGCCCAGAGCCAATGAGGTCGGTGATTGGCACGCGGCCGCGAACGTCGAGCGTAAGGCGCTGGTTGCGGTGGCCTTGGCCGCGATCGCGGCGGTGTAGTGATTCTGCAGCGCCTGCAGCGCGGCCGCGTAGTGCGGGTCGGTCGATGGGATGCCCATGATGTTGGTCACCATGTCGGTGATGGCCGTCTGATAGCTGCTGCTGGCGTAGACCGTGCCCGAGGTGGCGTCGACCACCGTGGCCGCCACCGCCTCGCAGACCAGCTCGCTGGCCGCCCGGAAGAAGAGGTTCGGATCGGAGGGCGTCACCGGCAGCTGCGAGCCGCGGCTGAAGGCGTCGGCCACGATCGATCCGGACAATCGGTTGATGGCCGTCGTGACGCCGGTCGGGGTCGGCATCAGGATCCCGCATACGTCCGGCTTGCCCAGCCGGTTCGACAGCGCCGCGCAGAGCTGGTCGCGACGCGTGATGCTGATCGTGACGCCGTCCTGGTCGAAGGTCGCCGTGTCGGAGGCGGAGGTCACGAGCGGCGACGAGAAGAGCTGTCGCACCAGCGTCGGGAAGTCGTAGTTGGCGGTCTGGAACGCCAGCGCGATCCGGCGCATCTCCGGGTCGGTCTCCTCGCATTGCGCCGAGTTGGCGAAGAAGCAGAGCTTCTGGGTCATCGCCATCGCGAAACGATTGACCGGCTGGCCGTCGACCTGCGTGTCGGTGACCTGCCCCACGAACGTGCCGAAGTCGACCAGCGTGGTCCCGTTCTGCGTCACGTTGCCGAAGCCGAAGCTGGCCGAGGTGCCCGGTTTGGTGTTGACCTGATCGTTGTAGTCGTAGGAGTTGCCCCAGAACTGACGCATCGGATCCAGCGCCTTGTGGCAGGTGTAACAGACGGTGCCCGTGACCGCGTGCGTGCCGTCGAGACCGATCGCGCTGGGCGGCGTGGGGATCGAGGCGGTCGCGTCGGTGAACCCTTCGTTGAGCGCGCCGAGCAGCGCCTGGTTGGCCGTGACCCGGTGCTGGTTGCTGTCGTTGGTGTTCCAGATCGCCAGGAACGGGGGCGTCGTGAAGAAGCTGACCCGCGGCAACTTGGAGGTCAGCGTCGAGGTCGCGCGCAGCGACGGCAGGTCGTAGGAGTTGATGGGCGTGCCGGTGTTGGTGATGGTCACCAGGCGCCAGTCCGACGTGTCGGCGGGCGTGATGTACGGCTGGATGGCGTGCTCCATGCAACCGAGATCGGTCGAGCCCTGCCCGTTGTTGGTCGAGTCTCGATCGACCACGCCGAGCAGGAGGTGGAACAGGTTGGTGTTGCCCGGATAGGTCGAGATCTTGGTGGCATCGCCGGCGCAGGTCGTGCCGCTCGGGCCTTTGCCGGTGGTGGTGGTCGGCGCGACATAACCCCAGATCATGTAGTTGGGGCTGGTGGGGTCGAGCGTGTCGGCCAGCGCCGGCCGGGTCCCGTGGTTGAACTGCCAGTTGAAGGTGTGGATGTCGTACGGCATCTCGATCTGCATGTACATGCTCATGAGCGCCGTGGTCATCATGAACTGCTTGGTGGTGAGGATGTTCGTGAACGGCTGTCCCGACGAGATGATCTGCAGACAGGTGCGCGCAAAGCTCTGCTGCATGTTCTGGAACAGCATCGGGAACGCGGTGTCGCCGAAGATGCCGTAGGGCAGATCGAAGGCCCCCGGGCGCATGCGCAGCTGAAACTCGAAGTTGAGCACCGCCAGCGACGATTGCTGAAAGGCGTTGGAGAAGAAGAAGATCATCTTGTCGTTGTACTGCGGCAGCGCCATCCACCCGTTTATCAACGACTGCAACGCCGTGGCGTCGGTGGCGGCCGCCACCTCGGCGTCGGTCGGGGGCAGGCCGGTGAGGACGTTCTTGATCTTCCGCAGGGCCGCGAAAGTCGACAGCGGCGTGGTGAACCCGCCGCCGTTCCCGGCGCCGCCGTCCGTCGTGCCGTAGGACGCGCCGGTGCCGGTCGCGCCCGAGCCACCGGTGCCGGGGGTTCCGGTTGCCGCGCCCGATCCGCCGGTGCCCGGGCTGCCGGTGCCCGTCGACGTTGAGCCGCCGCCCGATCCGATTTGGCCGTTACAACCGAGCAGCGCTCCGCCGAGAACCAGGACGGTGCCGAGACGCACAAAGAGCTTCATGGCGTTCCTTGACTATACAAGGGACGAAGGCACCTCGATTGGTGCGCGCGCGTCCGCGCGGCGCAACCCTCGGAGAAAAACTCTCGACCTGCTTACAGGCGCCTACGGTGTGGTGCTGGAACCTACCTGCCCGACGCTCACGGACGCGTCGTCGACATAGAGGACCGAGGCGGGCGGCGCCAGATCTTCGCTCACGCTGCAGGGGGTGAAGTAGACCGTCTGGTTGAACCCGCTCGGCCGTCTGAGATCGTACAGAAGCTGGCCGTCGAGCCAGAGCGTGAACCGGCCCGTATCGTCGGCCACGTTCCGAAAGTAGACCACGATCTGAAACCAGGACCCGATGGGAACCGGGACCGCGGGATCGGGGGTCGCCGCGCGGAGGTACTGCGGGCGGTGGTCGAAGACGGTGACGATCAGATCGCCGCCCGGCAGGCTGCGGAGATCCACGTCCATGAACTGCGAGACCACCGTGGGATCCTCCGGCACCGGCGCGCGGATCTGCATGATGGTCCAGTCGTCGGTGGTCACGTAGGCCTGCGGCAGGTAGTACCAGGCGCTGTAGTAGGCCTCCTCGGGGTAGCTGTCCTGGCGCCAGAGCCGCACGGTCTCGTAGTCGGCCACCGCGGCGTTGCTCAGCTTCACCGAATATTTCCCGCTGTGCGCGAAGTCGGTCGACACCGCGAGCGAGGTATCCGGCGTGTCGGCGGAAGAGCCGCCCTTGCCGCCTTCCAGCCATTCGCTCAGATCGCCGGTCTCGTGCTGGGCGGACCAGAGAAATTCGCTGCCGAGATCCAGGCGCGGCGCGCAGGCCGGCGTCCCCAAGACGGCCAAGACGGCCAAGACGGCCATCCCCATGAGCCTGGCACGGCAGCCGACCACGATTCGTCTCATACTAGTCGATCGCGATTCACGCAATCGGTAGTGTAGTCGGATGTCGCGCCCGCTGCCGGTGCCGGTGCCGGTGATCGTCCCGTTGCTGTGGCCATTGCTGTGGCTGGCCGGCGGGTGCGGATCCGCGGCCCCGCCCGCGTCGCCGTTTGGGGCCAGCAACCTGGCGCTGAGCTTCGACGGCATCTCCCAGTACGCGACCGCCGGCAATGGCGGGTTTCCGGCCGCCAGCGCCGTCCAGACCGTCGAGATGTGGGTCAATTTTCCCGCGCCCTCGGCCACGACCACCGCCGATTTTCTGGTGATGCGGCTCGACCTCAGCAACGGCGTCCAGATCGGCATCCACGCCGGCGCGCTGGCGGTCTGGCGCACCTACGTCGACCGCGTGCTGGCGCAGGCTCCGACGCTGCCGTCCGCGAACGCCTGGCACCACGTCGCCTACAGCTACGATCTGAAGGTCAACACGCTGTACGTCGACGGCGCGATCGCCGACGCCGAGATGACGGCCACCGACGAGCGGACGCCCACCTCCGTCTGGTTGGGCACCTTCGACGGAACCGGCGAGCTCTTCGCGGGCGCGCTGGACGAAATCCGCGTCTGGGCGGTCGTCCGGTCGCCGACGGAGATCCAGGCCGACATGAGCCACAGCGCGCCCGGACCGGCGGACGGGCTGGTCGCCTACTGGACCTTCGACGACGGCGGCAGCGTCGGTCGGGCGCTGGACGCCTCCGGCTCGGGGAACGACGTCACGCTCGGCGACGGGATCGCGGCCAACATGCCGGCCCGGATCCCGGCCGACGAGCCGGACGGTCAATAGCGTCAGAGCGCGACGGAGAGGCCCAACGCGACGCCGATCCACAGCGCCGGCGTCGAGCCCAGCGCGCCCTGCGGCGTCGTCGCGATCTCGTAGCGACGGGGAAACAGCAGGGCGGCGAGACCCACGAAAGGGACGGCCCGCGCCGCCGGGGACCCGAACCGCAGGGCGACGCCGACCCGCGCGCCCAGGTCCAGGCGCGTTCCCTGCTGGGGCATGAGCGTGTTCAGCCCCTCGGCGTGAAAGATCGCCGCCGCGATCGCCGCCTCCCCGTCGAGCTCCCACGGCCCGAGCGGGCGCCAGGCGCGCAGACCGAGATCCAGCGGAACCCGCGTCTCGCGTCCGAGCAGGCCGCCCTGTGAAAAGCTCGCCCGCGGCTCCAGCCCCGCGCCGAGCACGCCGGCCAGACCGCCGAAGCGGCGCGCGATCCGCAGCTCCCCGCCTGGCGCGACCATCTGGGGCGCGCCCCACACGGCGGGCGCCACATCCAACACCGCGCCGACGTCCAGACGAAATGGTCGGGGCGGCGGCTCGGGCGCCGGGGCCGCCCGCCTGGGTTCGGGCGCCGCTTCGGGCTGAACGTCGATCACCAGCTCGGGCGGCAACAGCGTCAGCACGATGAACACCGCCGCGAATCGGGCGCGTTGCACGCAATCGTGGCCCACGTCCCGAAAAATGCGCACCCGCGGGACGCCCTCCGCCACGACGTTGACGCGGTAGCTGTCGCCTAGGTCGGCGACCTCGACCGCGGCGGAGCGCGGCAGCGAATCGAGGCCGCCGTGCGGGATGAGGGCGGTCACCGCCGCCGAGATCATCTCGAGGCCGGGACAGGTTCCGCTGGTCCAGATGGGGGGCGCGGCCGCGACGACGGGCGGCGCGGCCACTGCGGGGGGAAGCTCCGCCCTGGCCACGCGTGGCAGCGCCCCGGCCAGTAACGCGGCGCAAAATACGACACGCTGCAGGGGCCCAATCATGTCGTGCAACGCACCATAACGCTGTTGGCTGCCCCTTACTGGTATAGACTCATGATCGCGGTGGCTTTCAAACAGGGGCACATTGAAGCAAACGGGTGGCCGCACGGTCAAACCGACGTTGCGGGCTCGCCGGCGCAAACGTTCGACGCCGGAGACTTCAACTCCGTCTACGCCGCCTGGTTCGGCGACGTGGCCCGCTGGATCCGCGCCCTCGGCGCGCCCGCCTCCGATCACGACGACCTGCTTCAGGACGTCTTCGTGGTCGTCTACCGGCGGCTCCCCGACTTCGATGGCAGAAATCTGGCCGGCTGGCTGTACCGGATCACCTCCCACCAGGTTCGAGATTTTCGCCGCCTGCGATGGATCAAGAACGTCTTCAAGCGGAGCATTCCGCTGTCCCACCGCATGGCCTCGCCCGGACCGACCCCGGTGATGGCGCTCGAGACCCGCGAGAGGCGGGCGCAGGTCGAAGGGTTGCTGGCGGGGCTGAGCGAGCCGCTGCGGACGACCTTCGTTCTCTTCGAGATCGACGGCTACACCGGCGAGGAGATCGCCGCCGCCCATCGGGTTTCGATCAACACCGTTCGCGCGCGAATTCATCGAGCGCGGAAAAAGCTACTGACGGCCATCGGCACGGCGGGGAACGTCTTCCGGGAAGGGGTGGGATAGTGCAACGCTTACGAGATACGAAACCGGCACCGGGGTCGCCCGAAGCGATCTTGATCGATGCGATCACGGCCAGCGCGCCGGTCGAGCCTTCGCCCTATCAGCAGCGCCGGGTGCTGGAACGCGTCCTCGATCGGCAACGCGGGCGGCACGGTGGCGCGGTCAGGTTCTTGCGGCCGGTGGTGATGGTCGGCGTGTTGCTGGTCGCGGGGGTGACGGCGGCGGCAACCTTCGGCCACACCTGGATCGTGCAGAGGCTGCGAACGCTGGGGGTCACCGCGCCGGTCGCCGAGCTGGCGCCAGATCCGGTCCTCCGCCCGCGCCGTCGCCCGACGCCGGTCGCCGAGCTGATCCCGAACGACCCCGCCGCAATCGAACCGGCGGCCGAGGCCGCGCCCACGCCGGTGGCGACCCACGCGGCACCGAAAGCGGCTGCCCGGGCGCACACGCTCCGGGCCGAGGGTCGAACCGCCGAAGATCGAACGACCGCAGAGGATCCGTCGCTGGTCGTCGATGCGATCCGGGCGCTGCGCACCGATCACGATTCGCGCCGCGCTTCGAGGTTGCTCGCCGCCTACCTGAGAACCTACCCGCATGGCGCTCTCTCGGAAGAGGCGGTGGCGCTCTCGATCGAGGCCGCCGCCGCCGGCAAGAGCCCGAGCGCGTCGACCTTCGCCGCACAATATCTGCGCGAGTATCCGCACGGCCGGTTCCGGCGGGCCGCCGAACAGGCGCTCGAGCAGCGGCAGCCGTAGCTAGCGGCGCGCCAGCCGCCGCCAGTCGATCGTGTAGACCGATCCGCGCTTGATCCACCGCAACGGACCGCGCGCCGCCGGCGGAGTGCCGAGCGCGTGGTGATAGAGGTGATCGATCCGGGTATAGAAGCCGCGCGTGTGGAAGCTTCCCGGGCAGGCCAGCCGCGTGCAGTCGAGGTGGTGGCAGAACTCGTGGAGCAGCGTGTTGAGCAGCGCCTTGGGGCTCGAGACCTTCTCGCGGATCGCGGTGCGCATCCAGACCCGGATCCGCTGCGTCGACAGCGTGTAGTCGCCGAACAGCTGGTAGGTGCAGACGCCGGCGGTGACCCGGTGCGGCCGGACGCCGAGGACGCGCAGCGACGGCGCCGGCACGGCGTAGAAGCCGGCCAGCGCCTCCAGCAGGGCGACTCCGGCCCGCCGCACGGGCGTCGTCTCGCCGCCCGCCATGGCGGCCGCCAGCGCCCGGGTGAGCTCCTGCAGCGTCGGGCCGGGCGGCAGTGGCATCGTCACCAGCGCGTCGCTCTTGTCGTACTCGCGGCGCCGGCCCTCCGCGCGAGGTACGGGGTCGGTGATCACGTCGGCAATTCTAGCGCCCCGATCGTAAAACGCCGCTCGACGAAGGCCGCCCCTCTCGGCGATCCTGGGCGGCATGAGCTCCTTCGAGATCGAACGGCCGCCCTACCTCATCACCACCGACGCCGGGCGGTTTGACATCGACAAGATCTGGGGATGGCTGCGCGGCTCCTACTGGGCGGCCGGCGTCCCCCGCGCCGTCGTGCTCCGCGCGATCGAAAACTGCCTGGCCTTCGGCATCTTCGAAGGCGCCGCCCAGATCGGCCTCGCACGCGTCGTCACCGATCGGGCGACCGTCGCCTATCTGGCCGACGTGTTCGTCGACGAGGCGGCGCGCGGCCGTGGCCTCGGAAAATGGCTGCTGACGACCATCCAGACGCACCCGGATCTGCAGGGTCTCCGCCGCTGGATGCTGGGGACGCGCGACGCGCACGGCCTCTATGCCCAGGTGGGCTTCCGGCCGATCGAGCACCCGGAGATCTTCATGGAGATCCACCGGCCCGACGTCTACCAGACCGGCACGTAGTGGGGGTGCGGGTTTCCCGCTAGACTCCGCGCACACGACATGACGAAAACGGCGCTCATCACCGGCGCGTCCTCGGGGCTGGGCCTGGAGCTGGCGCAGCTCTTCGCGGCCGACAAGCACGACGTGGTCCTGGTGGCGCGGCGGCGCGACCAGCTCGAGGCGCTGGCGACGCGCCTCGCGGCCGAGCGCGGCGTCGTCGCGCGGGTGATCTCCGCCGATCTCGGCGACTCAGGGGCGCCCCAGCGCATCGTCGACGAGCTCAAGCGCCGCAACATCGAGATCGAATTTTTGGTGAACAACGCCGGCTTCGGGACCAGCGGCCCCTTCGTCGAGCGCGACCTGCTGCGCGAGCTGGCGATGGTGCAGGTCAACGTCGCCTCGCTGGTTCACCTGACCGGGTTGCTGCTGCCGGCGATGGTCGCCCGCAAGAGCGGCCGCATCCTGAACCTGGGCTCGACTGCCGGGTTTCAACCCGGGCCGTTCATGTCGGTCTACTACGCCAGCAAGGCCTTCGTGAACTCCTTCACCGAGGCGCTCTCCTACGAGCTGCACGGCACGGGCGTCACGGCGACGGTGAGCTGCCCGGGCGCGACCGCCACCGAGTTCGGCAAGATCTCGGGCAACGATCGTTCGCGGCTGTTCGAGATGCGCGTGATGGAGGCGCCCGAGGTCGCCGCGCACGCCTACCGGGCGATGATGGCGGGCAAGCCCATCGCCATTCCCGGCCTGCGCAACAAGGTGGTCTTACAGATGCTGCGGTTCGGCTCGCGCGGGATGATCCGCGGCGTGGCCGCCCGCCTCAATCAGCCGGACCGCGCCCTGCCCGCCCGAAAGCCATCTGGAAGCTGAGCTTGGTCTGGCCGCCGCCCGCGGGTGGCGCGAACTTCAGATCGCGCAGCGCCTCGATCATGCACATCTCCGGATCGCCGCCGCCCAGCGTGGAGGTGGTGACCTCGCCCAGCTCGACCCGCCCGCGATCGTCGACGGTCAGGCGAAAGCTGACCTTGCCGTGCAGCGCCGGGTTCTTGGCGTGCTCCCTGTCGTAGCAGCCGCGCAGCTTGGCCTTGCCGGCGCCCAGCGTCTTCTCCGCGTCGGGCTTGGAGATGTTCCCTTCGATCTTGAACCCGCCCGAGCCGCCGCGCGGGGCCTCCGCCGCGTGGTGGCCGGACGATCGCGCGACATGCGGGCCGGCCAGGTCGGGCGCCGCGTCCGTCACGTCGGGAGCGGCGTCTCTCACGATCGGCGCGCCCGGCGGCAGCGGGCGATCCGGCGCGGCGTCCCGCTCGGGCGCCGGGGCGGCACGCGAGCAGGCCCCCAGCAGCAGGGCGACGACGGTGAGGCGAAGGGCAGCGGGGGCGGACATTCGTGACCTCCAACGGGCGAGCCGCGCCCATACTATAACGACAACGACGGTCCGCTCATGAGCTCACCCTCCCCTGTCGATCCGGCCGATCCAGCGGCACTGATCCTCGAAGCGCGCACGCGCGATCTGGGCGGCTTCTCGGTGCGGCGCGCGCTGCCATCGGGTGAGAGGCGCCTGGTCGGGCCGTTCATCCTCTTCGATCACCTGGGCCCGGCCGAATTCCCCCCCGGCCACGGCATCGACGTGCGGCCGCACCCGCACATCGGCCTCGGGACGCTGACCTATCTCTTCGCCGGCGAGATCGTCCACCGCGACAGCCTCGGCTCGCACCAGACGATCCGGCCCGGCGACGTGAACTGGATGCTCGCCGGGAGCGGCATCGTCCACTCCGAACGGACCGGCGACGAATTGCGGCGGCGCGGCGGCGCGGTGCAGGGCATCCAGTCCTGGATCGCGCTGCCCACCGCGGACGAGGAGTCGGCGCCGACCTTCACGCACCATCCTGCCGCCAGCATTCCCCACCTCACCCGCCCCGGCGCCCGTCTCGACGTGGTGGTCGGGACCGCCTACGGCGCCACCTCGCCGGTGGCGGTCTGCTCGCCGACGTTGTACCTGGCCGCGACGCTGGAAGCCGGCACGACCCTGCCGCTCCCCGACGAGCTGCCGGAACGCGCCCTCTATGTCGTCGAAGGCTCGGTCCTCTGCGGCGAGCGCAGGCTGGCGCCGGGCGCCATGGTGGTCTTCCGTGCCGGCGCCGCCACCGTGCGCGCGCTGGCGCCGAGCCGCCTCATCCTGATCGGCGGCGCGCCGCTCGACGGCGAGCGGCACATCACCTGGAACTTCGTGGCCAGCACGCGCGAGCGGATCGAACGCGCCAAGGCCGACTGGAAGGCCGGCCGCTTCGCCACCGTCCCCGGCGACGATCGCGAATTCATCCCCCTGCCGGAAGGTTGAGGCAATCCCCGAAGGGCTGGCGCTACTCGATCTCGATGATGCCGGGACAGCGCCAGTGGGCTTCGTGCCAGCGGCCACGCGGACCTCGATGTCCCTCGACCCAGTAGCCGCCCCGGCAATGATCTTCGCGCCGCACCGGCGTCACGTAGCAGCCCGATCCGACCGCACCCAGAACGATCAGCAACCCCAACGCAGCAAATAGTCGTCGCACAGTGGCTTCTCCTTTGGTTGACCTTCGTCGTTCAAGGTAAGACGGAATCCTGCGATGGCCACATGACGTCGCTCACGGGGTGCCTATCTGACACCGGCGTAGATCTCCCGGCGTGAACCAGTCGTAGATCGCGACCGCCGCGCGCGCATAGGCGCCGTCGCCGCGCAGACGACCGCCCAGGCTGGCGCCGCGGTTGGTCGCGACGAGGTGACATTGAAAATCGACGGTGACGTCCGGCAGGACCGGAACCGCGACGCGCATCGCCTTGCGCGGACCGTGCAGCAGCAGATCCAGCGTCAGATGGGGCGGCAGCAGGTGGTACCAGGGTCCCGACGCGCGGGCCTTGGGAGCCTTCGAACGACCGCCACGCGACGCATCGTACGATCCGCCGGCCACCGCCACCTCGCCGGCCAGCCTGAGATCGCCTCGCGCGTCCCCGGTCAACCGCGCGTCCGCGTCCAGATCGGGGATCTCGAGCGGCGAGGCCGGACCGCCGACGGCCAGATGCTCGCCGGCAAACGGCAGATCGACGCGGCCGATGCGCAACGGCGACAGCGAGACCAGCTCCGCCTGCGCCGGCGCCGCGGGACGCCCGACCGTGACCGTGCCGACGCCCGCGATGTCGACCCGCAAGCCGAGCGTGCGCAGGGCATCGCCGTGCGCCTCGACGACGCCGTGCGCCCGCACCGAGGGAAAGCCGGCCGGCGGCTTGACCGTCAGATCCTCGAAGCGCGCCTGGCCGTCGACCCGCGGACCCGAGGTTGCGGTCGATGACGCTCCTGCGGCGGGTGTCGACGGGGCGCCCAGCGTTCCGGTCACCTTGGCGTCGACCACCACCCGCCCGCTTGCCGACACGCCCGCCGGGAGGCGAAC
>OCTA010001458.1_pt1 | contig 21679 bp, 9 predicted proteins | sample 1538991 | NCBI WGS metagenome assembly OCTA01 (sample SAMEA3539302, study PRJEB22396) | soil metagenome | biome: tundra; feature: field; material: soil | place: USA | collected 2010-05 | depth 0.15 m | reverse complement strand
TGCCTGCAGATGGCTCCATCTCGAGGGCCAGCAGTGGGACGGCTCGACTGATCAGCTCCAGGATGTTCACGTAGCGGGGCGCGATCTCCTCCGCCACGAGCACGGCGGAGCAACGATTCAGTCTTTGACGCTTGCGTTCCGTTGACCACCGCTCCACAACCCGGATGACGTGGCGCTCGTCGGTGGGGCCAAGCCGCAGCTCCACGACGAAGAGGACCGACTCAGCGGGGCTTTTGAGAAGCAGGCTGATTTGGCGGGAGCGCCAGGACGCGCGTTTGAGATCCAGGTCGCCCAGGCCGAGGACGGCCGGGTTTTCGTTGATTCGATCGACCAGCCATTGCTCAGTGTTCGCGCCGCCGCGCAAGCGCGTCGGGCTTCCGGGGCCGAGTTGCCTGGGGCTGATCTTGATCGTTTCCGGCGCGGGCGCCGATTGGGGGAAAGATCATCGGCGGTGATCGACTGCTCGTGAAACTCGGCGGTCAGCCGCCAAAAGGCGATGCGGGAGAGCTCGAGGGTCACCGACCCGCTCCCACCTTCCAGCCAGAGATGGACTGGCCGGCGGCCTGGGACCAAGCTGAGCGACGCGGAGTGCACCTCGAAGCGCGAGATTTCCGCACCACGCTGAACAGCTATGGCGGCCTTGCCGAGCCAGATCATGGAATTCCGTGAATCGTTGGCCATGGATAGTTTTTCCGCCGCGGGAACACTGCGGCCCTCACATTCATGGCTCAGGTGCGGCGGGAAAGCAAGTGGCGCCCGCCTGACAAAAAGCGAGCAACATCCATCCCTTTGTGATGCTGATCCAGCTAGCTCGGAGCGTTGTCGCCGCCAGTTCGATTCTTACGGTTAGAGGTCTGGCACACCTCCCGCCAGACTGTCCGCTGCCGATCCCATCGGACTATCGCCATTGCCGCCACAAGCTCGGCTCGAACACGCGATCCCGGCCCGCCATGACCCTCGGCAGGAAAAAAGCCTGGTCCTGGAGATCTGGTGACAGCAGCAGCGAGTTCATGATCTGAGTCAGTCTGGCCCTGGTGACCGAGCCCAAATTTGAACTGGCATAACTATATACGTCGCGCGGGTTGTCATCGGAAGCTGGTGGAGTACTTCGCTTGACAGCAGCCAACCAGCGTGATAGCAATGTCTAGACTATTTATATAGACCAATTTTCTCAGTCGTTGCGCTGGAGGTCCCATTGATCAGCCGTCGTATGTTTTTGCAAACCGCGGCCGCGTTGCCGGCTCCATTGTTGCTGGCGCTGACGCCCGATTCCTTCAAGAAGGCCGTGGAGGCACGTGGCAAGCGGCTCACCTATCTGCACGACGGAGGATTCGACGCGGGCGCCTGGGGTTGGCAACTCACCGCGGGGGCGGCCGTGGATGAAACCGTGGCCCGCAGCCACGGTCATTCCATGAGGATCGAGTCGCAGAGCGGCGACTATGCACGCTTCCTGGTGTGCAATCCGCGAGCAGGCGTGAAGTACACCTTGAGCGGTTGGGTGCGGACAGCGGGAGTGCGCGCGCTCAGTGCGGGCGGAGGCGCGTTCTACGCCGCGTCGCAGTTTGAGTTTCAGGGCCGGCCGACGCAGATGACCGCCGAAGGGCACATCGAGGAGCAACATCTCGGCAACATCTCGGGCGACACGGATTGGACCCGTTTTCAACAGACGTTCGAGTGTCGTGAAGGCACGACGTGGATTGAAGTCGCGGTGGGCCTATATCGCGCCGCGGGACGGGCCTGGTTCGACGACCTGACCTTTGTAGAAGGCGACACGCCGGCGGAGCTGGCGGGCACGGTGGAACCGGAAGTGGCGGCGCAATGGGCGCATGCCGCGATGATTGAGCAGTCGGGCCAGCGGCGGCCACGGGCGGCTATACTGCGAGACAAGCTCCCCGTGCGCGGGACGGCTTCCGATCCGGCGCGTTTGGCGGCGCTCGTGAGCGGCAGCTACGATGTGTCGATTATTGACGCCGATACGCTGGCGGATGGGCGGCGCTTCTTTCGCCGCGATTACGATCTGCTCGTACTGCCGTATGGTGAAACCTTCCCATTGAAAGCACTTCCCGCTGTGCGATCGTTCTTATCGGCGGGGGGAGATCTGTTCACCACGGGCGGCTACGCGTTTCTCTCGCCGGTCGTGCAAGACCGAGACGGTTGGGTGTTTGACGACGAGCACGTCTGGCGCGACCGCCGCGACAACATCGTCGCGGGCGGGAATTTCCAGGATCCCGCGGAAAAGCTGGCCAGTTCGGGTTGGCATGCGTCCGACCTCAAGGCTTGCACCGTCGACAGCGAACTGACAGCGGCTCGAGTTACGGTCCCGCCCGGGACCTGGGGCCGCAGCGCCGACTGGAGCTATAAACTGCCCGCGAAAGGCAACGCGAAACGGTTCTACTTCGAGGCGCGGGTGCGCGCGCAAGACGTCGATGCCACGCAAGGCGGCTGGGGTCACGTCAGTGTGCAGCAACTCGATTCCAGCGGTGAGCTGGTGTACGCCATGCCAGACCAGCTCAAGACAGTCACGGGCAGCGCAGATTGGGAGGACGTGCGCCAGATTATCGTCCTGTCCCCAGAGACAGTCACGCTCCGCATCCGCTTTGGACTCACGAACTCCACCGGAACGCTATGGGTGACCGATGTGCGCCTCGAGGAACGCACCAAAGAGCCTCGCATCAACACGGCAAAGGGCTTCCCGCAAGACCAGCTGATGACGGAGCCGGACCAGATCGGGATGTTCGATGCCGACTACCGTCTGAAGCGTGTCGCCTATCTCGAGGTCGCACCGCTGCAACCAATTGCAGGCAAGGCCCCAAGGTTGTCCGGCAATTTCACCGGCTACGCCGCAGCAGGCGTTCTCGGCATCAACGATTCCCGTTGGATCCCAGTGTTGAATGCCTACGACCGTTACGGACGCCTGCGTGGCGCAGCGGCCGCGCTGATGCACAACTATGGTGGCAGTTTCGCATCGGGATCATGGGCGTTCTTCGGCGTCGACAACGCCGACCTCTTCGCTTCCGGCGAGTTGGACGAGACGATTCGATCGATCGGGCGCGCATTGGCAAGGAAGTGCTATCTGCACGAACTGGAGAGTAGCCTGGCGTGCTATCGGGATGGCGAACCGGCGCGGGTCCAGGTCAAGATCAGCAACTACGGACGAACCGCCCAAACACTCGAAGTGGCAGTCAGAGTGGTCCCGGATCAAGGCGGCGAGCGAGTGCATCGCGGCGTTCATAAGATCAGGCTGGAGGCGGGCCAGACGGCCACAGTGCAAGAGCAGTGGAGTCCGGAACGCTTCGGCGAGCCGCATTACCGCGTCGAAGTGGACCTGGCATGCGACGGCGCCGTCATCGACCGGCTGGAAAGCGGCTTCGTCGTCTGGAAGGAAGAAACACTAAAGTCGGGCGGCCCCATCAAGTTCCGCGAAAACTACATGCAACTGCATGGGCGTCCGATGTTCCTTCAGGGCACTGACGATTACGTGTACATGTTCCTGAATCGGGACGAGAACCCGAATACCTGGCAGGCGGATGCTTACGGTTGCCGCGATGCTAGCATCGACATCTACGAGAATCTGATGGGCCTGCGCGGCCCACAACAGAATCCGCCGCGCGAATGGTGGCGCTGGATCGACGCCATGCTGTTGAGCGTGCAGCGTGCCGGCGGCATCTTCATGCCCGGGATGTTGATTTTCAGCAACACCGCGGTCTCGGATGCCGACCTAGACGAGCAAAAGGCGTTTTGCCGCAAATTCGCGGAGCGTTATCGCGAAGCGCCGGGCCTGATTTATTACCTGAACGGCGACTTGGAATTGCACGATCCGAACCTTTCGGATCTACAACTTCTCTACCGCAACTATCTTCGCGAGAAGTACGGTTCGGAAGAAGGGTTGAAGCGCGCTTGGTACATTACGCCACCGGAAGCGCCGTTGGATGCGCTGCGGATCGTTCGTGGCGTGGAGGATCTGCGCGACTTACGTTCTCTGGATGACTACGAATTCCGCACCAGCCTGGTCGCGCGATGGCTAGGAAGCCTGAGCCAGGCAATTCGCCAGGTCGACCACTTACACCCGATTACGGCGGAGTTCTACCAATCTTCGCAAAGTGGAATCGACCTGCGGGCCGGCAGCGGCAGCCTGGACTTCGCGAACTTTGGCTATTTTGACGACGCCGGGATCGACCGCCGCCGCTTCCCCGCGGTGCTTAAGTTCCTCGATCAAAGCCTGAAAGGGAAGGGCGCGCACGTCGGGGAGTTCGGCGTCAAGACGCACCCGGGCTGGCAGGCAGCAACCAGCTACATACAGGCGCGCAGCGAGAGCTACGAGCAAGACTACTTCCTCGAACTGACACATACTGCGTTTGGGCAGGGCGGCACAAAGGTACAGAACTGGTCCTGGAAATACCCGGCGGATCTGCCTTTCGAATGGGGCATCAATTACCCGTGTGACAGCGTAGCGCGCGATGTGCGCGCGTGTTACCGCAATGCAGGCTTCCTATTCCACTACTTCCGACCGAAGTACGAAGCAGCTAGCACGGTGTTTCTGATACCGGAGGAGATTCGCAAGGGCGGGCAGGGCGATACTTTCTACAACGGCCTGATGAATTCGATCCAGTTGCTGATCGACGCGCGAGTGGCGTTTCAGACGCTGGAAGATACAGTCCTGGAAAAGCTGCCGCCGAAGGTTGGCACGATTTTCTATCCACTGGCGTTCGCGCCGTCGGATGCTACGCTCGAGCGCCTGGAACGGTTTGTCCGAGAAGGCGGGCAGCTGTATCTATCGGGAGATGTGAGTTACGACTCACTGCACAGGCGCACGCGGACCGATCGTCTGGAGCGGATGTGTGGAGTAAAGTTCGAGCAGGAGTTGTACCCAGGCATCGCGTTTGAGACGCGGCTGACGCGCGTCGAACCGACTGGCGTGGCCCAGTGGCCGGTTTACTCAGGTGCTCCGTGCATGCGCGTCCAGGCCACGCAGGCCACCGTTCTGGCTGCTACCCGGGACCAAATCGCCGTCGTGGTGGAGCATCGCCTGGGCAAGGGGCGAGTTATCTTCACGACCGATCCTTTCGAACTGCACGCGCCGGCCTCGAACCCGGATGGAAGGGCCTTTTACTCTGCGCTGCTGAATCATCTGGGCATAGCGCGCGAAGAGTTACAACCATCCGAGGCGACGGTTCATTTGTACCGCCTGGCGACGTTGGACGGCGAGACAATTCATGTGGCGGTCAATTACGGAGATCAGGCGGTGGAGAAGCTACGGATTCCGGTGCGCGGGCGCATGGTTTCGCTGACGGTGCCGGCGCATCGTCCGGCTTTGATCGCCGTGGATGCGCAGGGCGCTGTTCCGGTGGTCGAGGGAATGGGGGAGATGCTGCTGGGCGAAGAACTGCTGCTCAATTCCACGGCGCATCTGGCCGCGATGGCGGCAGACCGGCGGCACCTCGGGGCGAGCAACCGGCTGATTCTGCTTCCCATGGGCAGCGGGGTCGTCGAAGTTCCAAATGTGGCGCGCTGGCGGAATCCGCGCGTGATTGCCGGCGCCGTGGAAATGGGTCGCTGGCACACGTTTGAACAGTTCACGCCCGCGAGCAGCAACGGGCGGCTCAAGGTGGAAGTCGATCCAGACCGGAATCTCAGTATGCTCCTGCTGTGTGAGGCGGCCGACGAGCGGTGGATGGCGGAGCGCGTGGTGACGCAGCTTCTGCGGCCGTGGGACTTGCCCACGGCGGGCTGATTCCGGGCCGGCGAAGGGCGCGTCAGGGGGCTGCGGGGCGGGTCCATTCCAGAACCGCGCCCCCATAGGCCTCGAGATCCACACGCCAGGTGTTTTGCTCGATAGGGATGGGCACGAATTGCCCAGGTTCGATACGCCGCAGCGCGCTGAGCGGGAAGGAACACTTGACTCGCGTAGAGACCGGCTGCGCGGAGTGGTTCACCAGCACCAAATAGCCTCGTTTCCCGCCTCGAAGCTCCGAGACCTGAACCGCCGAGTTATCAGCCTCGAAGTGCGCGGCTGTGCCGCTCCACTCACGGAATGCCCGATAAATGCGATAGGTTTCCTCGGGCTTATCGAAAACCGACGGTACTGACGAGAGATAGGTTTCGAGCGGATAGGCACTCAAGAGCGTCCGGCCCTTGCCGACGGTATGAGAGACCAGTGCGGGATGGCCCTCGCCATCGACCGCGACTACGGTACCGCCGGCCACCGTGAGCAGTGCCGCCCAGTGACGTGGATCGCCAGCGTTGGCGCTGAAATGGAACGTGTCCCCGGGCCGCAGCGTACCAAAGGGAGCCACTACTCTCACGGTAACGTCGGCCACCGGCAGGTGATCTTCCAGACGGGCTCCAAATAGTCGCTCCATGCCCGGAATGGCGGCGTCCCCACAAACGGAAGCGTAGAGCGACCCGCCAGCTTCCACGTAATGCAAGGCCTTCAGCCAGAAATCGGTGTGAACGTGGACCCGCGAAGCGGAGGTGGCCGTCAGCGGCGCCGGCAGAAGCACGAACGGCCGCTGATCCCAGTCCTCGTACTCCCGCGGGAAATCCGGGTTGAGGCCGGCGCGCTGGGCCAGGATAAAAGCCGACAGCCAGGAGCCGGTGATCCAGGCGTTGTCGGCGCCCGCTCCCAGCGGCACTCCCGCAACGGGACTGCCCTCCGTCGTGGACACATACGGCAGAATCTCCGGACCTTCCAGCCCAGCGTGCGTGAAGTCGCCGGTGGGCCGGGACCACTCTTCCGGGACGACGATTGCCGCTTCCGCCGGCGCGGGTTCGACTGCGTCGAGATCCAGCGCACCCACAATCGACGCAAACCGGCGAAACTCCCGGGCGCGCGGCCGCTCCTGGCGATCCCAGGTGGTCAACCCAAACTGCGTTTCGTGCGGCGAACGCAAATACGGCACGACGTGGTAGTTTTCCAGAGCAGTATCGGTATAACACCAGAGCAGAAACCCGTTAGCGCCGGCGCCCAACGCGGAATAGAGGCTCACCCGGTCGTAGGCCGCAGCCCGTTCCAGACCATACTGCGCCGAAGAACTTCCCAGTTCCTGGACCATTACGGGCCGGCCGGCGCCACGGGAGAGGAGCGCCTCAAATGCGGCGCCCCAGGACGGTCGCACCGACAGCATCGGATCTGGAAAAAGCTGCTGCGCGTAAACCGTGTAGGGATGCACGCTAAAGAAATCCACTTCTTCCCGGATGTTGTCCGGGCGGAAGGGTCCGTGCCCAACGTCTTCCATGCTGGTGCCCACGACGAGCGGCCGGCCCGGATCGTAGCGGTGCAGCGCGCCGGCGATCAGACGAGTCCAGTTGATCGCGACAGCGTCGGAGGCGGCGGGCGCGATCCAAAAGGGCGGCTCGTCGGTCAGGTCCCAGGCGAGGATGGCCGGTTCGCCTTTGTAGCGTCGCGCCAGCTCGGCGGCGTGATTGGTTTCCAGCCGCAACATCTCCGGATCGGACTGCGGGTTGCGCCCATGCCGCCAGGACACATCCCACCAGGCTTCGCCGACTTCACCGCCAATGAACAAGGACGGGTGCAGATACAAGCTATAGCGGTGTGCCAGCGTGATAAGAAAATCCAGTTGCCGGAAGGCCTCCGGGTTATAGTCGCCCGGGCGCGGCTCGAACCAGGCCCAGAACAGATCGAGGCGCACCGTGTTGAACCCGAGCGCCTTCATCTGGCGGAAGTCGGCTTCGATCTCCCCCGCGTCCCAGGCGAGCGGCCAATGCAGACCCGCGCGAGCCGGAACCCAGTGCGCGCCAACCGGGATGAAGCGCTTTCCGTTGCGAGTGAAATAGTGGCCGTCCAAGCGGACCGGCGGTAACCGGCTCGCGGTCTCCCCGGCGAGCAGCAGGCCGGCGCAGAAGATGAGAGCAAGCCATGCGAATATGCTGCGGCAGCGGATACGGCACGCAGAGTCCTTGCGCGGCGGTATCTCTTGTGGGTCTTCCGGCAGGCGACGCAAGGCGCTACGCCTTTCGGGGGCGGACCGAATGGACGATGGCGCTGTATGAGTCTCCTCGATACACCGCCCGCGCCTGCTCCAGTGCCTGCCCGATATCCGTAAAAGTCTGACGATTGACAACCAGGACGGCTCCACCCTTGGGCATATCGAGCAGCTTGCGGTCGGCAGCCGAGGGTATTTCCGCCGAGATCTCCTCCAGGCAGGTCGCCATGGTGAGGCGATAAGATTCCTCCAGGATGCGGTAGAGCGAGTTCTTCTCCAGGTCGAATCGCTCGAGATTCGGGCACAGGCGATGGGGGAGTCTCACGCGTTCCACCGCCAGTGGAGCCCCGTCGTTGAGCCGAAGCCGGCATACTTCGTAGATTTTAGCGTCCGGCGACAGACCGAAGAACTCCGCAGCCTCGCGCGTTGGCGTCACGATATCGAACGAGATAATGCGCGATTCGGCCCGGCCACCGCGCGCGCGGATCTCTTCGGTGAAACTGCGCAACTCCTGCTGCTGTTTACGCAAGCGTGGATGGGCGACGAACGTTCCACGTCCGCGCTGGCAGACGACCAAACCTTCGCGGTCGAGGATGCTGGTCGCCTGGCGCAGGGTCATCCGGCTGACGCCATACATTTCGCACATGACTCGTTCGGGCGGCAAAGGATAGCCGGCTGGGAATGCGCCACCGCGCAGGACAGCCTTCAGGCCCTCCGCGATTTGCAGGTACGCCGGAATGGACGAGTCCTTGTCGATAGGGATCGATTCCAGTGCGGCCACTTCGACCCGTTGTTGAGGCACGCAACCTCCTTATGAATGTCCGACCAAATGTATAGACATTTGTAGCACCCGAAGCGTATACTGTCAAGTGTTGTTCTCGAGCGCGACGCACGCGTAATTCATGATACCCATTGGCCTGCTGCTGGCTGTAATTTCGGGTCTGTGCAACGGCGTGTTTACCGCGCCCATGAAACTCGAATCGCGCTGGAAGTGGGAAAATATCTGGCTGGTGTTCATTCTCACTGCGTGCGTGGCGATGCCTTGGACGATGGTTTGGACGACCGTGCCGGGCTTTGCCGGAGTACTCGCTGCCGCGCCGCGGGCGGCCGTGTATGCGGCCTGTTTGTTCGGCTTCCTGTGGGGCTTCGGCGCGATCTGTTTCGGCCGGAGCGTCGACTCCCTGGGCGTCTCGGTTGCAAACAGCGTGGTTTTGGGCTTAAGCTCCGGACTCGGTTCGTTGATTCCGTTGCTGATGACACACCCGGCGGTCTCGCCGGCCGGACTCACCGCGCTTATCGCCGGCGTAGGTGCGTTTCTGGTCGGCGTGTGGCTATGTGGCTCAGCCGGGCGCCTGCGCGACGGCGGCGCTGCCGGAAAGGCGTCCGCGAGGGCGCTAACCGGTTACGCCTTCGCCGTCACGGCTGGTGTGATGTCGGCCGTTTTCAACATCGGATACACGTTGGCCCTTCCGATTTCGCATACCGCGTTGCGCCAGGGCTATTCCCAGTCGGTCGCACCCAACGTGATCTGGCTGCTGATGCTGGGTGCGGGCGCGATTCCAAACTCCATTTATTGCCTCTACCTGATGAAGCGAAATTCCACGGGCGCCTTGCTGGCTGCGCCACACGCGGGCGCTTCCTGGCTGCGGGCCGTGGGCATGGGCCTGCTGTGGGGCGGGAGCATTTTCCTGTATGGAGCGGCGACGCCGAGACTCGGCAGCCTCGGCCCCTCGGTCGGGTGGCCGCTGAGTCTCGCGGTTGGATTGCTGGTCGCCAATCTCATGGGGGTGCTACTGGGCGAATGGCGCAACGCGAACCGCGCCGCCCGCCGCAGGATGCACATGGGTATTTGGGTACTGCTGGGCGCCATTGTGTTATGCGCTGTAGCGACAAGATCGGGATCTTAGACAAAATGCCAATACCAATTGACCTGAAGCTCCGGGGAAGGCTGATCGTCTCCTGCCAGGCCAGCGCAAACGATCCGATGCGGGACTCCGCCATTATCGCTAGATTTGCCAGGGCGGCGGAATTGGGCGGCGCCGCCGCCATTCGCGCAGAAGGCGTGGCCGATACGAAAGCCGTACGAGCCGCGGTGAAACTGCCGATTTTGGGAATCCGGAAGGCCGTTCAGCCAGACGGATCGATTTTGATTACTCCCTCCTTTGAGGATGCCGCGGCACTCGTAGAGGCCGGAGCAGATATGATCGCCCTGGACTGCACGGTCCGTGGACAGGGCACCGGCGGCCTGGATCGCTTGAAGCGCGTCCGCGAAGAATTGCGGGTTCCCGTGTGCGCCGATATCGCCACCGTTGAAGAAGCGGTCGCCGCGGCCCAAGCGGGCGCCGACTTCGTTCTCTCCACTCTGCGTGGATACACGAAGGAAACAGCGGACGTTCGCGCCTTCGACCAGCAGTTTATCGCTGACCTGGTGCGCACCGTCCAAGTGCCGGTGATCGCCGAAGGGCGCATTCACAGTCCGGCGCAGGCGCGCGCGGCGGTGCAGGCTGGCGCCATCGCCGTCGTCGTTGGCACCGCCATTTCGCGGCCACGCGACATTACTCGCAGTTTTGTGAAGGCGATCGAGAAGACTTGGGCGGAAGTCCATGGCAACTCCATGTTCGTCGGCATCGACATGGGCGGCACGAACACCAAGTTCGGTCTGGTGTCGCAGAACGGCGTGTTGCTGTTTCAGGACACAACGCCGACCCCCGCTGGCGGCGGACGCGGCATTTTGCTGGAACATCTCAAACGCTCGGCATTTGGAGCCATCGACCGCGCTCAAAGGCTCGGTCACAGGGTTCGGGCGGTGGGCATCGCCACGGCCGGCTGGGTGGACACGCAGACCGGTACAGTGGCGTACGCAACCAAGAACCTGCCAGGTTGGATGGGGACCGAGATCCGGCGCGAGTTAGCTGCAGCGTTGAAGCTCCCGATCGGCGTCGAGAACGATGCGAACGCGTTGGCTCTGGCCGAGAAATGTTTCGGCGGCGCGCGCGATTTGCAGGACTTCGTTTGCATCACCCTGGGCACGGGCGTCGGCGGCGGATGCTATATCGGTGGACGGTTGAATCGCGGAGCGCATTACTTCGCCAACGCGATTGGCCATATGACATTAGTGCCCGAAGGTGTCGCCTGCAACTGCGGCAATCGCGGTTGCCTGGAGGTCTACACCAATGCCGAAGCACTGACGCGTTATGCCGGCGCGCACACCTGCGCCCGTGATGTGATTGAGGCGGCCAACGCCGGAGAGGCCGGAGCGGTCCAGGCCATCCACACGCTGGCTGGATACCTCGCGCAAGGATGCGCGTCAATCATCCAATTGCTCGACCCGGAGGCCATTTTCGTTTCGGGCGGGGTTGCTCAGGATAATCCCATTCTGTTCGCGACGCTCACTGAGCGCCTGAAGCAACTCGTGCCGACCTGGGCTGTTCGCAGGCTGCTGGTGGCTCCTTCGCGGACGGGCTATCATGGCGGCGTGCTGGGGGCGGCCGCCAGCGCCATCGAACAACTGGAGTATCTGAATTAGCGCCCCCTGGCGCGCTACTTACCGTTGCGGATCTCGTCGAAGACTTCCCGGAAGCTCTGCAGGTTTTCGCCAGAGCGCCCGGTAGCCGGCATTTCACCGAAATACATGTGAATGAGATCCGCGGGATCCTGCCAGGACGTCTGCAGGATCCCCAACATGCGCCCGGCCAGTTCGCTGTTCGCCGGCGCCCGCATGGCGCGCACCAGTTTCACTTCGGCGCGGCCCACGCCGGGCGTCTTCCACGGGCACGTGACCACCGCCAGTCCATGCACGGCGAAATACGCCGCCGTCGGCTCGGCCTTCTCGTAATGCCAATCGCAGATGACGATGTCGCGGGGGACGCGGTCGACGGCCGGCCAGGTCTGGTTCACACTGCCCTCCCATTTATCAACGCCCGACGTGGCTCCATCGATCAGGCGGTCGCCCCAAATCCAGAGCTTTCGTCCGCGCTCGGCCAGGTGATTGCGCAGCCGCCACACCTCGTCGGCGAACAGTTGGGCGGTCAGCTTGCCACGGCATCGCGGACACTCCTCCTCACCTAGCAGAAAGACCTCGTCCAGGCCGGCGTGGAACGCGTCCGCTTCTGCCACTTCCATTAGTTCATCGATCAGATCGAAAACCAGCGCGTGTATCTGCGGGTGCAATGGACAATAGCTGCGGCAGTAGATTCCTTCGTTGGCGGGAAACTTACCCGGCGTCTCGTCAAATTCCGGATGCGAGCGGAGCAGTCCAAAGGTCACGTTGCCACGCGACTGATGGCCAAGCAGTCCCAGCAGCGGAATCAGATGCACCCTGGCTTCACGGCACGCCGAGACGATCTGTTTGACGTCTTCCTTGGAGAGCGCGTCCGGATCAGTTACCTCGGGATGGCTCCGGAACTGGTAATGATAGTCGAACTCCAACACCAGCGTGTTGATGCCCTCCTTCGGGAGGGCTTCGCGAATGAAGCGCACAAGCAACGGGGTGTCGGCGGGTTTCGGAGCCCACATGTGCAGAGCGCGCACGGGCAAGAGATCATCGCCGCTCCGCGCCCAGCAGGCGCCGCAGAGAAGGAGCAGACAAAGAAGCCGTTTCATCGTTTCACCTGTAACCGGATCTGCGTTCGCGCATCAGAGCGGCCGGATCTGCGGCCACTCCAGCTCGAAGCCCTGGCTCACCAGAAGCTGTTGGAAATCCGCGAGCAGCTTCCCGTCGTTCCGAATCGCGCGAGGCGGCCGGCGCAATTGAACAGCACGCCCGGCCAATGTTCCGGCGGCCTCGCCGATAGACCATTCCACAGGGTGCAATCGATAGCAGCCGTTTGTGATGTGCGTCACACCAAGGTTCTTGCAGGCTGGCAGCAGGTTCTCGACGCGCCGTGGGATCAACGCACCGAGGGGGATCTGATACGGCAGGGAGCTGATGTCGATATAGTTGGTCCCGCCGGCTGACGGATGGAGGTCGATCCGGTAGGCGCCGACGCCCACGCTATCCGGGAATCGTTCCGCGACGACCTCATCATGCGATTTGCCGCTTAGCTTCATCCGCATCTCTGTTCCGACATGCTTTTCAAGCACCGTGAACTCCGCGAGAATGCGGCGCGACTCGCGGATGTAGGGCTGCCGGCCCAAGCCATCCTCGGTGCCTGTCACGTCCCGGCGCAACCGCAGACCCTTCCAGCCCTGCTTACCATCTTTGCGTGGCGCTTCGGTCTGCATCCAGTACAGCAGCGAGAGGCTCAATTGCTTCGCGCTGCACAGCAATTCCTTTTTTTTCTCGGGTGTGGCCGTCACCAGATCACCGAGCCAGAAATCGTTCTGCGGCCAATTGACCAGCGTGATGTCGCTGCGGTACGTACCCGCGGTGAAATTGCCCCGGTCGGCGATCCGCCGATAGGTCCACAGTTCAAGATCGTCAAATTCCTTGATAGGTCCCGGGTTGGGTTCGATATAGCCTCTCACCGGTTGCAGCGACTGGGGTTCGCAATAGGTCCAGTTCAGAAGCTTTCCCGGCCACGCCGGCGCGAGCCGGGGCACATAGTCGCGCCAAAAAGCGTAGTCGTCCGGGCGCTCAGTGACGTGGTCTTCCCCCTCCAGATAGTCCATCGCAAAGCAATAGGTAAACGATTGGCTGTTGGCCGGTTGTGCTTCTGCCGCGGCGTGGAGTTCGCCGGTCTCATGGCGCGACTCGGCACCGGTGACAAACTCAGTCCCGGTGAGCGGCAGCAGCTCGCCTAATTCCGTGGCGTCGAGGAAATAGGCCGCGGTGAGCGTTTTCGTCCGGCCGCTGCGCGAGTCACGCACGGCGACGCTGGTGACACGGTCCCCCTGCTGTGTTGCGCTTTCGGGCGCGTGTCCGCTAAGTACCACCAGCTGGCCACTGCTAACCCAAGGCGCCAGCGTCGATTCCAACACAGCCAGCGAGACACGGAACTCGTGCGTCAAGCGCGAGACCGACCCGTTGCCCGGATTGAGATCCACGCGCGATCGCGCGCTGTCGGTCAACGGGTAGTTCCGTCGATAGTACTCACGCACGGAGTCGCGATACTGTCGGTAACTCCGGGTGCAGCCGAATTCCTCGATCCACGGATTCTCGTCCGGGGGAACAGCCTGCGCGGTCAACTGGCCGCCCAGCCAGTCGGTCTCCTCTGTCAGGATGACACGCATGCCGTTGCGGAGCGCGCCCAGCGCCGCGGCATAGCCACCGGTGCCCCCTCCGATCACGACCACGTCACACTCGAGTTCGCTTGCTTTTGCCAGCAGGTCGGAGGCGGCAAGCAGGCCAGTGCCACAATTGCACAAGAAGTTCCGTCGGTTCATAAGGTGCCTTCCGTTTGTCCTAATGCGCCGCCGCCCCGGCTTTTGGGACCGGGGCGGCGGCCTGTACTCAAACGACGATGTCAATAATCCGCTGGGCTAGAAGATTATCTTCATAGCGAGTTGGATTTGGCGGGGTGGATTGGCTTGGCCGGTAATCACACCAAACGTCGACGAGCCAACTGTCGTTCCGGGATTGCTGAACTTCACATAATTGAACGCGTTGAAGGCTTCGCCGCGGATCTGCGCGGTGAGGTGCTCGCGCAATTTGAAGTCCTTGAACAGCGAGAGATCGGAATTGTGCGTCCCAGGCCCGCGCAGATTACTCATGATTCGCGAGGTGTCGCCGTACTGGAAGGACTGCGGAACCGTAAAGGCAGCTGGGTTCAGGTAGCCCTGAGCAGAGTGCGATCCGCCGAGCCGGTCTTCGATTGAGCCAGATGTAGTCATAGATACGCCCGAAACAATGTTCGGCCGCGTGCCGGCGAAGGGTTCGGCGCCTGCTACCGAGAGCGCGAGCGGCAGGCCCGATTGCAGCGTGACAATTCCGTTGAGCTGCCAGCCGCCCAGGATCGCGTCCATTGGCCTGGAGATGCTCGAGCCGAAGCGTTTGCCCCGGCCGAACGGGACTTGCCAGACGGCGTTGCCAACGAACACCTGTGTGAGATCCGAGGCAAGCACCGATCGCTCCAGCCTAAGGTTGTAAGCGTCTTGATAAGCGGGGTTGCCAGTATCGAGGAAGCTCGTGGTCAGGTTGTTTACGTCACCCAGGTTCTTGGAGAATGTGTAAGCAAGCTGGAAGGAGAAGCCGTGACTGAACGGCTTCTGCACACTTACTTGCAATGCGTGGTAGATATTCTGTCCCCAAGGAAGGTAGTCGCCCTGGAAGGAAGTGTATTCCGGATACGCGTACAGGAGTTGCTGCCGCTCAATCGTGGGTGTGGAAAGCGCGCCATTCGTGATGGCACCATAGAACGGATTTGGCACTTGCGCCAACAGGAAGGCGACCTGGCTCTGACTGCCAACCGGGCCAAAATTCACCGGGTTGAGGGTGTCCATGTTTAGATCGATTGGCAGGCGAGTGCCGTGATTGCCGGTGTATGCGGCGCTTACGAGGATGTTGGACGGAAGCTGGCGTTGAATGTTGAAATTCCACTGTTGCAGGGCCGGCATCGGCGTATTGTAGTAAATGCCGTCGACGTCGCCGCCAACGCCCGTCAGTGTACCCTGGGAGCTGCCCTGAAGGTGGTTGAGACCAAATGGGAATGGATTGGAAAGGTTCGCCGCCGGAGTGACGCCATCGAGAGTGGCGACATAGGCATTCTCGATCAGAAAACCGGGTTCGGAACTTCCAAAAACGCGCTGGAGAGTCGGCTCGTAGTAGATGCCGTAACCGCCGCGCAGAACGGTTTTGGAGTTCAGTTGGTAAGCGAAGCCGACGCGTGGACCAGGGTTCTTGCTAGAGGTCTGCCAGCGTTGGCAGGGGTTGCCATTCACGCAGCCGAATTCCACCGCCCCCTGAAGCTTGAGGCCCGTGACGGTGGCCAACGGATTGGTAACAGTCGGATCTAGATAGGAGATCCGGTGGTAACGCTCGGTCGGTCCGGTCTCGATGTCCCAGCGGAAACCAAGATTCAAGGTTAACTTTGGCGTAACTTTGAAATCGTCCTGGACGTAGAGGCCGTTGTAGTAAGCCTGAATGGAAGAAGCATCCGTGTAGTACATGTCGCCGCTGCTGGGCAGCCCCAGCAGGTACGAGGCAAACGAGAGGTAGGAATCCGCACCATCGGCGACAGCCGCGAACGGGTTCGGCCCGTTGGTGAAGGTTGGGGTATAGGAAAACTCGCCTGACGGAATGTTCACGGAGTGATCGTTGTTGCGGAACAGGCGGCCATCCCAACCGGCTTTCACGACGTGCTTGTTATGGATCCACGAAATCGTGGCCGAGGCCGTGTGCGTATAGTGCGACCAAGCCTGGTTGGCGTTTTCGTCTGGACCGTTGAAGCCGTCGACATACTGGTCGGGTAAGTAGTTGGCCTGAAGCTGGCTGATGTAAGACGAGGAGAAGCCATAATTGGCAAGATTGACGCCCGCAAGGAACGGCTGGCGGTAGTTGGTCTGCCAGGCAAAACCGTAGCGCAGGTCGGCGATCAAGGTCGGCGACAGGGTCACGATGTTATCCCATACGAAGGTCTTGGCGGTCAAAGACTGCACGTAGTCAGCCGGCGTGGCGATCGAATTCCAGAAATTCGGCTGGGAATGGTCATTGTCGTCGAGGCTGAAGCGCGCGAACGACCGGAATCGGTCGCTGAAATAGTGGTCGAGACGGACAGTGCCTTGGCGGTCGTCGTCATGCTGAGAGGCCGCCGAACTGAAGTTGTTCACGATACCGGAGGTGGTCGGCTGCGGATAGAGCTTGAGGATGTCCACCGCGGAAGCGTTGAAACGGCCCACTGGAATCAAGTTGTTCGCGAACGCGGTCCTGATGTACTGGCCCGGGTTATTCGGGTCGGCAGCCGTGCTCGATGGATCGTAGACTGCGGAAGGCGAGGCTGAGAAGTTGCCAGCGCGCATGTCCATGGTGGGCACGCTGAACTCGCTGAACTGGCTGCGGCGCAGATACACGCGCTCAAATCCGCCAAAGAAAAAGGTCCTATTGCGGCCGTTATAAACCTTCGGAATCACGACCGGACCGCCAATCGAGAAACCGAACTGGTTGTATCGCAACGGGGGCCGCAGATCGCTCCGGCTCGGGAGCGGAGGAATGCCCGCGGCATTCGAGAAAAAGCTGTTGGCGTTCAGCTTCTCGTTTTGCAGGAACTCGTACCCCGTCCCGTGGAGCGAGTTTCCGCCGTTTTTGGTGACGATATTCAAAATGCCGCCGCTGGTCCGCCCGAACTCTGCCGGCGGCACATTGGTCTGGACCCTGAATTCTTGCACCACATCGATCGACGGAACGAGTGCGGGCTGGCCTTGGCAGCATACCGTCACCGGGATGCCGTCGAGCAGAATTTCATTGCCGCCCGTGATACCGCCGCTAGCCTGGAAGTTGTTGGCGCCAGCCGCGATGACGGCTCCGCGGCCGCCAATCAGGCCGATTCCGAACCCACCACCTGCCGTCACGCCAGGCGTCAAAACTGCCAGCGCATAGGGATTCCGCCCGTTCAGCGGCAAGTCCGTTATCTGCTGATTCTCGACTACCTGCCCAAGGCTCGACGAATCTGTTTCGAGTTCAACGGCCTGATCCGTGACGACTACCATCTCGGTAAGCTCACCGACGACCAGGTGAACGTCCACGCGGGCCTTCTGCGCGACTGCAAGTTCAAAGGTGCGCTCGAACTCCTTAAACCCCTTAGCCTTTGCGCTGAGCCGGTAATTGCCCGGCTGAACCAATTGAAAACTGTACTCCCCTTCATCACTGGTCGCCGAGGTTGTCGCGATGTTGGTCGCAACGTCGGTCAAACTGACTGTGGCGCCGACAAGTGGCAAGCTGGATGCGTCCGTCACCCGGCCGGTCACAGCGCCAGTAGTGGTTTGCGCACTTGCCAGCGCGCATATCAGGAATGAAAATGCGATAAGCCTGTAAAAGACTCCCGTCATACCAACCTCCAAAACTGTTTCTGCCTTTGAACCTGTGCGGCTTCCCGCCCACCGCGGGCCGCCGATTCGAACCAGTTAGGCCCACCCAGCCTACTCGGGCCGGAAACTCCCACGACTTCTTTGGTTGCGCCAAAATGGAGCACTTGCTCTTCTGCGGACATGGCCAGTTCAATGGCTGAAGCAGAGGCCGTGAAATCGAATCTCAGATGGGCCTGAAAACGATTGGTCTATACCACCTATCTAGACATATTTACCACACGTGGGGAAATGTGTCAATGGTCTGAATCCGTGGTCCTCACTGAAAAATCCTTCGGCCACGCCCATGTCCCTGCGGTTGCAGTGCGATCCGACTATTTGGCGCTCGGGCTTCTCGGGCCGCCGCTAACGCTCGGCCAGCCAGGACGCCAGCCACTGCGCGAACTCACCACGGAGAACATTGGCGCCACGATGGCTCATCCCATGTCCGAAATGAGCCAACTCCGACCACGTGAGGAGCGCCCGAGCCTCAGCTTCCGTGGAAACGGGCGCAGCGAGTGGCACCAACTTCGCCAGGTTGCGCAAAGCCGTCGCTGCCTCGTCTCCCGTGACCGGCACATCGGGTCGGAAGTGCATCGAATCCGCCTGGAGTGGCAGCAATCCGACCAGGGAGACAAACTGGATGGCCTCAAAATTCGGGTGCTCCAGGGGGACATCGTCAAACCACACCAGCGGGTGCCCCGATTTGAGCAAGCGCCGCTGCAGAGCCCGAAGTTGCTTGGAATTGCGGAGAATGGCAGCCGGTTGTTCTTGGCGCCGCACCGCTTCTGCGGCAAGCATGCCGCTGGCTTCACCCGTGGCCCATTCCGTCGGATGCAGACGGTAGGCTCCGTTGGTGATGTGCGTGGAACCGAGGTTCTTCGCGCCGGCCAGCAGATTAGAAACGTCGCGTGCTACCAGCGCGCTGAGTGGGATCTGATATGGCTTGGAAACCGGCAGCCGGAAGGTCGCCCCGCAACCGTGGATATCGATCGGATAATAGCCAATCCCGCCCGAATCGTCGAAAGCGCGCGCTCGCGCGCCCGCTTGCCACGGCTCCGCGAGGTCCTGTTCGCGGATCATGCTCAACGCTTCCATCCGTCTCGATTCGCGGATGTAAGGATGCTGCGACAGGCCATCGCTGGAGCCAACGACATCGCCCTTCATCACGAGTTCGGGGAAGCCGTGACCGCTATCGGCGTCGTGCGGAGCTTGTTCACGCAACCACCAGGCGAAAGCTAGCGACACCTGCTTCCCGTGTTGGAAAGCGCGTGCGGACTGATACGGATCCGCAGACAGATAGCCCGGATCGCAGACGTCGTTGCTGTCCCAGTTGATCAGCGCCAGGTCAGAAGCGCGCGCGCCTGGGACGAACTGATCCTTCGCGATCAAGCGGCGATATGTCCAGAAGGATCCTGCGGTACCCGGAAAATCAGCGAACATACCATAGCGCAGCGTCTTACCTTCACCCTCCGAAATGGTGAGGGAGAAGCGCTCGCGGTCCCGTTCCCAGGTGGAAGGTCTCTGTATCGCGATGCCCGGCTCCGGCTGGAGAGCAAGGACAAACGGGACGTTGAAGCTCTGCAACTCTTGGGGCCTGGCGGTTTCCGGAGCATCGGGCTCTCCAGTCTGGCCGCGCGCATCCGCGCCAGTCCGAAACGAAGCGCCGGCAAGCGGCAGCAGGTCCCCCAGTTCGGTAGCGTCAATAAAGATGGTGCCCTCGATCTCCGTGAATCTCCGCTCGTCAAAGCTGTAGACCAGCACGCGGCGCAGCTTGCCATCGTCCTTCCGGGCATCCACGACCACCGTGCGCTTAAAGACACGAATCACTCCGTCCTTTTCGTGCGGCGCCAGCATCTTCTCGAGCACCGTCACCGCTACGCTGGGCTCGAAGCACAGAGCACTCACCCAACAGGCGCCCGGATTGAAGTCGGCGCGTAACTGGTCCGCGCGAGCATTCGGGGCATAGGCGTCGCGAATGCGATGGCGAAGCTCCTGATAGGTCCGCGTCGCTCCGGTGTCTTCGATCCAACGATTCTCATCCAACGCTGCGACGGCTTGGGACGTCATCTGTCCACCGAGCCATTTTGTCGCTTCGGTAAGACACACGCGCATACCCTCGTGTGCGCTCGCTAGTGCTGCCGCCACACCGCCCATGCCGCCGCCCGCGACAACGACATCGCAATGCAGCCGGTTCACGTGCGGTGGCGGCGTGACTTTCACCACAGCAGCCGAAGCGTCGCCATCCGCGGGCACAGCCAACGGGTCGAGCACGTGATACGTGCGCGGAGAAATCTGCCCGTTGGCCGCCACGCTGACAAGCAACAGTGCCGCTAGAGATGCGCAGCCCAAACGCTTCGGAGTGAGGATACAGGTCATCGGCTAAGACAGGAATCCAATGCGGGTCAGGGAGCCGCGGCGGCGACCACTTTCTCCACGGGCGCGACAATCGCTGGCACGGTTGCCGCGTCGAGAACATTCATGCTGAAAAACAAGCGGAGCGGCAGCAGGTTTCTAATCATGGCCAGACGGCGAAAGATCTTTGTGCCGCAGCGCCAGCACGGAAGACGCTGCCAGTATACGTCATGGATCGCCAGAATATCTAGACAATTGAAGCAGACAACCAGGTGATGTGAACACGCTCAAGGCAGCCTGGTTCGGGCCGGAGGATTCGGTTTTAAAGGGCGCCCTGCCTTCTTCCAAGAGATGCCGTCCGCGTCTCCGGATCACCTTTGCGAGATCTCGCCGCGTTCATTCAGCACAGGCGCAGCTCTGGCCTCAGCGCGTTCCAACCGACAGGGCCGTGACCTGAGATGAAACCTCATCACTGTCCTCTCGACTTCGCAAGTTCCGCCGCCTGCTCCAACGCGGTCACGCGCACCTCTACGTCTTCAATCTCAATGGCCTGCTGGGCGTGATCCAACACGCAGTCGGCGGCACGCACGCCCGGCAACACTAGCCCACGCTCCTTACAATGCCGGTGTAGACGTTCTGCTCGCCGAGCATGGCCCGCGCCATCGCGTTTGTTAGCGCGGACATGCCGTCAATCCTGGCCGTGCTCTTCTCGCGCTCCGGCTTTGCGAACATCAGGTTGTCGTTGCGCTCGACCGTCGCTAGGCAGCTCGCGTTCCAGCGCAGAACCGGGTGGCCGCCGTGGTGGAGTTTGCCGCGGGCGACGGCCGCCAGGATCTTCTTCGACGGTTCCGACAGGCTCTGGTATGCCGCAGGACATTCTTGAAGAAGTTGCAGGCGAAATCTGCATAATCCTGTGGTTCCACGTCAGGTCGCCGCGACGCCGGCGCGCTCCTCCAGGATCCTCAGAGCGTCGTCCTTGTCGTGATCCTCTTTCCCGAGTTGCCGCCCGTGCTTCACGTGCTCGAACGTCGCGCCGTGGCCCTCGAGCGTGGCCTCCTTGCCGGACAGCGTCTGCCAGCGCTGGACGATGACGTCGACATACTTGGGATCGATTTCCACACCGCAGCAGACGCGCTCGGTCAGTTCCGCCGCGGCGAGCGTCGTCCCGCTGCCGAGGAACGGCTCGTAAACCAGCTCGCCACGCTTGGTGTGGTTCAGGATCGAGTGCCGCATCAGCGCGACCGGCTTCTGCGTCGGGTGATCGAACTTCTGCTCGTCGGAGCCGCCCATGAGGAACTTCGGGGAGGGCGAGCTCCAGATCGACGTGTTGTCGCCGCCAGGCTTGCCGTACCACGGCGCGTTCTTTTTCCGCACGTACCAGCACGGCTCATGCTGGAACCAGTAGTGGGTCCGCGTCAGCACGGCGCGCCCCTTGTCCCAGATGA
>OCTA010001454.1_pt1 | contig 21721 bp, 21 predicted proteins | sample 1538991 | NCBI WGS metagenome assembly OCTA01 (sample SAMEA3539302, study PRJEB22396) | soil metagenome | biome: tundra; feature: field; material: soil | place: USA | collected 2010-05 | depth 0.15 m | reverse complement strand
TGCGGACCGGGCGGGCGAAGGCCCAGTCGTAGGCGAAGTTCATGAAGCAGCCGTCGGCGGTATCGAACAGGCTCATTCCCGCGGCGAACAGGATCGGCAGCGACAGGACGGCGTAGAAGGGCAGGCCGCCGACGACTGCCGTGCCGGCCAGGATCAGTAGCGCGACCTCGGTCGCAGTATCGAAGCCGAGCCCGAACAGGAAGCCGATCGGGTACATCTTCCACGGAGCGTCGATCCGGCGCGCGACCGGGCCGAGGATCCGGTTCATCAGGCCGCGCTTGTTCAGCTGCTCCTCGAGCTGCTCGTCGTCGTAGCTGCCGGAGCGCATCTCGCGGAACACCCTGATGATCCCGGCCAGGATGACGACGTTGATCGCGGCAATCAGGAACAGGAAGACCCCGGACACCATGGTGCCGATGAAGCTGGTGGTGTGCTGCAGGTGCGAGTTCGCGTTCTTCACCTGGTCGTCCAGGGCGCGGATACCGAAGTTCAGCAGGAGCGCGAGGATGAACACGACCGAGGAGTGGCCAAGCGAGAAGAAAAAACCGACCGACAGCGGCCGCTTTCCCTCGCCGACAAGCTTGCGGGTGGTGTTGTCGATCGCCGCGATGTGGTCAGCGTCGAACGCGTGCCGCATGCCAAGGGTGTAGGCGAGGATCCCGGTTCCGAAGCCGAAAACCTCGCTCTTGCTGATGTGGTAGTGGCCGCCGGCGGCGGCCGCCAGCATCCCCCAGCCGAGCACGTTCAGGGCGATGACCGTCGCGGCCATGGCCACGGCCCCGGTCCACTCCCGCGGCGTGAGCCCGTCGCGGATCTTGGCAAGGCGGGCGCGCGGGTCAGACATGCTTCCCCCCTTCAGCGGCTCGCCCTGTCAGTCTAGGAATACCTGCAACATATTTGCAATAACGCCTTCCTGGTAGCTGCAATCGGAGCGTACGCCGCGCGGCTTCCTCCCGTGGGTCCCGCGAGTTAGTCTGGCGAGATATGAGCAGGCGACTGCTGCGTGCGCACCGGATGACGGAAATCCGCAGGTCCGGGCGGATGGAGTGCGACAGATGACTGGTGGCGGCGCCCGGGCGGGCCCTGGCGGCCTCGCCGGGCCAGGCACCGGGCACTCTGGGCATTCGCACCCGGCCGGCCCGGCCTCCGACGCGGGCTGGCTCGGTCGCGCCCTCGCGCTGATCGTGGCGTTCATGGCCGGTGAGGTAGCGGTCGGCCTGCTGGCGCACTCTCTGGCGCTGCTATCGGACGCCGCCCACATGCTTACCGATGCTGCCTCGATAGTGCTGGTCCTGGTGACGATGCGACTGGCCGCCCGGCCACCGAAGGGCGGCTACACCTACGGGCTCAAGCGGGCCGAGATCCTGTCCGCCCAGGCCAACGGCATCACGCTGCTCCTGCTCTCAGCCTGGCTTGGCTTCGAGGCGATCAGGCGGCTGATTACGCCACCGCATGTCGCCGGCGGCCTGGTGCTCGTCACCGCGCTGGCCGGCGTCGCCATCAATCTGTGCGCTACCTGGATGATCTCCCGGGCCAGCCGGGCCAGCCTGAACGTGGAGGGTGCCGTCCGTCACATTGTCACCGACCTGTATGCGTTCATCGCCACAGCCATCGCCGGCCTGGTCATCGTGACTACCGGCTTTTCGCGCGCCGACGCCATCGCCTCGCTCGTCGTGGTGGCGCTCATGGTCAAGGCCGGCACCGGGCTGGTGCGCGACTCAGGGCGCATTTTCCTCGAGGCGGCCCCCGCAGGGCTGCAGCCTGACCAGGTCGGCCGGGCGATGGCCGCCCGCCCCGATGTGGCCGAGGTTCACGACCTCCACATCTGGCAGATTACTTCTGGCATACCGGCAGCCTCGGCGCACATTCTCGTCGCGCCAGGCCGCGACTGCCATGCCGTGCGGGGCGACCTCGAGCATCTGCTGGCCGGAACTTACAAGATCACCCACACCACCCTGCAAGTCGACCACGCGCCGCAGCAGGTGCTCACCATCGCCGGGGGCGGCGCCCGCTACGGCGATCCGCACTGCAACGACCCGCACGGGCCAGTGCACCGGCCGCCCGGCCTAGCCGCCAACGACGGATGAAAGACCGGTGCCGAACGGGCCGGCAGGACCAAAGCCTCTGCGCTTGCAGCTCGCGTTTCAGAGAGTCTAGAAAGAGGAACATGGCGGCATTCTCAGACCGCGCGAGACGGGTGCGCGGTCATGCCGATCCCGGCCACCCAAGGCCAGGGAGGTCACCGTGGGCACTGCCCGCCGCGTAGCGGCACTTCACGAAGTCGATCTTGACGCGCTTCTTGAACGTGCGGAGGACCCCCGCGTGCTGTTCGATTACACCATCGTCCAGCACCAGGATCTGCTCTGCAGGATCTGGAGCGCGATCACCGATGTCGCGGCGGGCCGGGCGCGTGCGCAGATGCGGGAAAGCCGCCTGCGGCGCTCAGCCGAGCGGCTGCAAGGCCAGGCGGGGCAGGCCGCGTCCGGCGGCCGGGATAGCTATGCCCGGCAGGCGCTGGCCTGGCGCGCGATCATCCTGCGGCATGCTGGAGAACTGTCTGCCGAGCAGGCCGCGCTGCGCGCCAGCGAAGAGCGGCTGTGCGCCATCGCGCGAGAGCTGCAGGAACGAATTGAGGCTGTCCAGATCCACCGGGAATCGACCAGGGACGAGTACACCTCGGCGCATGCGGTGACCCGCGCCGGGCGCCTGCTCGGCGGCGTGCCGCAGGACGCCGGGGACATCGGACACGCTAAGCGGCGGCCCGAGGACAGGACCGCCCAGCTTCAGGCGCACGCGAGCGCCCCTGACGAGCTACTCAGGCTGGGCACCCGGGCGGAAGCCAGCCTGGGCACCGGACAGACTCCCACCGAGGTCGGCGCGGCGCCCGGGCGAGCAGTCATCGATGAGCCACTTGCCCGGGCCAGGGACCGCGTCAGACGCCACCTGACCTGACCCGGCCGGGACTGCGCTCAGCTGGGAGGCGGCACCGCGGCGGGCGCGCCTGGCCGGCCCGGATGCCTGATGACGGGGCCGTCCGGCGGGACCTTCGCCCCTGTCACGGCGGCAGCCCAGGCGCGGTAATGGAAGCGTCGGGAGGGACAGGCGATGGTCAGCCGGGCCGGAATCGACAAGCTGCTGACGATCCGCGCCCCCGATCCGGGAGTTCTGCGGCTGTACTCGCAGGTGCTCCTCGAGGAGGTGGCCGTACGGATCATTGCCGATGGCGGGCAGGTAGCGGCGGTGGGAAGGCCGCCAGCCGGAATCGCCGCGCGATTGCGCTTCTCGCTGGCCCCAGGTGAGGACAGGTGATGAACATGGAGATTACGCAGACGCTGCAGGTGCAGACCGATGCCCGCGGCGCTGTTCCCCGCCGCGCGATGGAACATGCGGTCGAGAAGGTTCGCGCAGCGGTGCGGCACGCTCCTGAGCCGGTGCTGTTCGCCAGGGTGAAGCTGACCATGGGCGCCGACCCGGCGGTCGAGCGCCCGGCGGTCGCGCAGGCCAATCTTGATCTCAACGGCAGGCTGATCCGCGCCCAGGCGGACGCGGGAACGCTGCGCGAGGCGGTCGACCGGATGTCTGACCGGCTCCGGGCCCGGCTTGATCGGGCGGCGCGAAACTGGGCTGCGATCAGCGGCGGGAAGCCGGTTCCGCTGACCGATGAATGGCGGCAGGGCAGCCTGGCGCGGCCGCTGCCGAATTTCCGGCGGCCGCCGGAGGAACGCGCAGTGATCAGGCACAAGTCGTACGCGCCGGGGCCGCAGAGCCCGGACGAGGCCGCTATCGACCTGGACCTCCTCGACTATGACTTCTACCTGTTCACCGAGCGCGCCACCGGCGAGGACACCGTGATCTACCGGACACCTGACGGGTACCGGCTCGTGCTTGCCCACGCCCGCACGGCTCAGCTCGGTCCCGTGGCCGAATCGATGACGGTCAGTGAACAGCCCGCGCCGAGGCTGACCTCCGCAGCTGCCATCGGGTACCTGGAGTCCGCCGGCCAGCCGTTCCTCTTCTTCGTCGACACCGAGACCAGCAGGGGCAACCTGATCTATCACCGGTATGACGGCCACTACGGCGTCATCACGCCGGCCGGAACCTGACAGCGCGGGCCCGGCAGGACGCCGGCCAGCCAGCCAGGCGAGGCGAGTGCCGTGCTGCCGACCCGGTTGTCGAGCACGATATAGGGGCGCAGTCCCGCACTGGCGGCCATCTCCTCGATGCGCGGCACCGTGGCCAGGATCTGTGCCTCGCTCATGCCCCTGGCATCGGCGAGCATGGCGCGGACCGGCCGCGACACCCCCGGCGGCGCGCCGGGGTCGAGCTGGAACGAGCGGTGCACGACCTCGACATCGTCGCGGTGGCCGAAACGCTCGAGAGCGGCATCCAGCCTGCGGCCGCCCAAGCAGGTCCCCGGGATCCTCGCCCGGTAGGCCTGGCTGCTGCTCAGGCAGCATCAGCTGTAACTCGGTCACCTGGGCCCGGATTCCGCCCTTTGTGCCGCGGCGGGTGACACCAGCCGTGACGGCTTGCTAACGAAGAGTTAAATGTCCAATCCGGTCGCCGCTCAGCCGCGAACCATCTGCGATGGGCGGGCCAACGGGCGCGTCCCGATGACACGGGAGGACCACAATGTTGGAATTGAAACGAGGCCGCCTGGCGGGCACCCGCCTGGCCGGCGTCGCCATGCTCGGCGTGCTGGCGGCCGTGCTTGCCGTCGCGTCAGGGACTGCGCTCGCCTCATCAAGCTCGTCGTCTGGCGGCATGAGCAGCATGGCGCAGCTGACCAGCGCCAGCAGCTCACCTGCGCGCGTGGGCTTTACCAAGGGCTGGTATGCGGGTCGCACCGTGCGCTTCTACTACTCGCGGAACTTCTCCTGCAAGGCACCGCCGGCCAGCGGCGCGCGTTCGAAGTGCGAGGCAGGGACCAACTACACGCAGACGCCGGCCAGCACCTTTGACCCGCTGTACGTCGTCGTGCCGCTCGGCTTCACCCCGGCCAAGTCGACCCTGCAGTGCCCGGTCGGCCGCTGCATCGATCATCCGGCCACGATCGACCTGTCCGCCGTGCTGGGCAGCGGCACGCAGGACATAGCGCTGCCCGCGCACAGCCACATCGTCGCGACCAACAACAGTCACCAGTCCGAGTGGTGGAACGTTGATGTCGTCGGCGTCAAGAGCCAGGCGGCCTGGAACAAGATCGTCCGGAAGAAGAGCGACAGGGAGCTGCAGTACCTGCAGCGCCACGACAGCAAGGACGTGACCGGGAACATCACGACCAACCTGTTCCTGTACTTCGCAGTTCTCCGCTAGCCCGATCATTCCCGGTCACGGCCCAGCCAGGGCCGTGACCGGGACTGCGGCCAGGTGTCACCGAGGCCGCCGTTCAGCACCCGACTGGCGATCGCCGCGCAACCACGGATAGGGGACACCGATGGGCGAACCAGCAGTCATGACCGGCCTGACATCCGCCGCCATTTCCCAGCCGGACCGGGCCAGGACGCTACGGAGCTGGCGTACCGCGACCGGGCTCACCGCCGTGGCCGCTGGTGCCACGATCGTGGCCGGCGCGTTCCTGCCCTGGGTGGAAGCCTTCGCCGGGCTGATCCAGATCCCGGGCGTCCGGGGCGGCAATGGCCGGATCCTCGCTGCGGCCGGTGTCCTCATCGCGGCCGCCGGGATCTATCACCTGGTCCGCGGCCGCGGGAGCGGCGCCTGCTGGCTGATCGGGGCCGGCGGTTTCGGCTCGCTCACGTTCTCCGGGTACCTGCTGATGCGCCTGCACGGCAGCCTCAACTCCCTCGGCGGCGACTCCATGGTCATCGCTCGCGGCGGGCCCGGCCTCTGGGTCGTCGCGGCCGGCGCGCTGCTCGCGTTCGTGACGTTGTTCCTGCCGCCTTCCTCGCAGACCACATTCCGGCGCCGGGATCGAGCCGGCGGCTTCCTGGCCTGGGCCGCCGATCGTGAGTCGGCGGGCGGCCGGCGCGCGCTGCAGATCGCCCTCGGGGGCGCCTGGCTGCTCGACGCCGCGTTGCAATACCAGCCATTTATGTTCAGCAAGTCGTTCGTCAGCCAGGTAATCAGCCCGTCGGCCATGGGCAGCCCCGCGCTCCTGGCCAATCCGGTCATGCTGTCCAGCCAGCTGATCGGGCACGATACGGCAGCTTTCAACGCCGCGTTCGCGACCATCCAGCTGCTGCTTGCCGTGGGCCTGCTGTGGCGGCGCAGCGTCAAGGCAGCGCTGGCCGGCACGATCGTGTGGTCGCTGACCGTGTGGTGGCTGGGCGAGGGGCTGGGCGGGATCTTCACCGGAACCGGCACGCCGATCAGCGGTGCTCCCGGCGCCGCCATCCTTTACGCGCTCATCGCCATCCTGGCGTGGCCCGCGCGCTCAGGCCTGCCCGCCCGGTCCGGGAGCGCCCGGACCGCGAGCGCCGCGGCGGGGAGCCCGCTCGGCGACCGCTGGGCCCAGCTGGCCTGGCTGGCGGTGTGGGGCAGCTCGGCCGTGCTCCTGCTGCAGGCCGCCAGCCGGGCGCCGCTTGGCCTGCATGACACCATCGCTGCCCAGGCAGCCGGGGAACCCCGCTGGATCGCTGCGATCGATCATGGCGTCGCCGCCGGGATCGGCCACCACGGCACCCTGGTGGCGGTCCTGCTGGCCATCGTTTTCGCCGCCGTCGCCGCCGGAGTCGTCAGCGCCCAGACCATCCGCCCGGCGCTGGCCATGAGCGTCGTCGTTGCACTGGTCATCTGGGTGGTGGGGGAGAACTTCGGCGGCATTTTCACCGGTCGCGGCACCGACCCGAACACCGGCCCCCTGCTCATCCTGCTCGCGGCGGCCTTCTGGCCGGCCGCCCGGCGCCGCCGTAGGCCGCAGGACGGGCCGGCGGCGGTTCCGGAGGCCGTCCCGGTGCCAGCGGCGGTGCCCGGATCGCCCGCGGTTCCCGCACCGCTCGTGACTGCCAGCATGGTGCACTCGGGTGTGCGGCAAAGTCACTTTCCGATGCCCGCCGGGCGGCGGAAGCGGGCGTGAGCCGCCGTCAGCTGGCCGCAGACCGATCAGCCAAGGACGCGATCTCCAGCGCGGCTGCCGCCGGTGAGATCCGCTGGCGCGTATGGTGCGCGTGTGAAAGACATTGCGGCACTGGCCCGCACGCTGCGTGAGTCCTACTACGAGGAGCTGGACGAGCGCCAGCGGGCCGCGCTGCTCAGCTGGCTCGCGTTCACGGGCACGTTCGGCGCGGCGCGCAGCATCACCCTGAGCATCCGGGCGGGGCGGGGACCGTTCCGCAACGTCAGCGCCGGCGGCGAGCACCTGCACCATTATCTGTGGGGCATCGGGATGCTGGCCGGGGTCGGCGCCGTCGCGGTCCACGGCGAGGACACCCGGCGCAGGCACCCCGCGGTGGCCCTCAGCTACGGATCGGGCCTTGCGCTTATCGTCGACGAGTTCGCGCTGCTGCTGGACCTCAAGGACGTCTACTGGACCAAGCAGGGCCGGGTCTCGGTCGACGTCGCCGTCGGCGCTATCGCGATGGCCGGGTCCTATTTCGCGGCATTGCCCGTGCTCCGCGCGACCGCGCGCAAACGCGCGCGCCAGGACAGCTGAGCTGGCCCTATCGCGGCTGCCCGGAAAGCGTGCCTGGCCGGCGCTAGAGCTAACGGCCACGTGCACGACGCGAAGAGCGAGCTGCCAGACGGGAAATACATTGAGCGATACGACCTGGTCGTTCGTATTCTCGTCAGCTGAGGTCTTGACCCGATAAGCGGCTGGTGCTATTGCTGAGAGGCAACTCAGAGGTTAGCTCGGCCTACTCGCCGGTAACTGCGCGGAGCGCCTCGGGCAACTGCTGTGGGCTCGCACGGATGGTTACCGGGTTTGCCCTTCCATATGGAGGTCGGAATGCCGAGACTTCGGCAGGCGCGTCGCTTCTCAGCCCTGTTGGTGCTTGTCGTCGGCGCGGTCCTGGCCCTGACCGCGCAGAGCATGGCGGCGCCCGCACCTGGCGGCCATCTCAGTCCAGCCCCGGGCCACGGGCGAGATCGACTGTAACGGCCTGAGCCCGCTCCAGAAGGCGGTGCGGCCGACGATGGCCTGCGCCGACCCGCGCGGTTCCTGGGGCGGCAGGTTCTACGAGAACGGTCACTACATCGGCCATGACGAGCCCTCTGTCCGGTACCTCTCGAACCGGCGGGGGTCCGGTGACAACACCACGTTCACCGAACGCCTGCCGGTCGAACCAAAGGGGCTGCCGACCGTGGCCGCGCCCGGCCACGACACCACGCATTTCTTCGAGCTGTCGGTCGCGCCCTGGTTCTCTAACGACGTCTGCGACCCGAACTCCGCGCCGCTGCTGCCCTGCGCCCCGGAGTCGGACGCCAACGCGCCGAGCGGCAGTTACCCGGGCGGGGGAGCCGCCTTCGTGGAGCTGCAGTTTTACCCGCCTGGCTTCGGGCCCTTCGTGGACGGCATCAGCTGCGACGACACCCACTGGTGCTCAGCCCTGACGATCGACAGCCTGGAATGCACGGGAAATGGTTCCGGCCCGTGCAACCCGAACTGCACCGAGCCGGTCAACTTCGGCTTCATCCAGACCAACGGCGTGCCGGCCGGCCCGCCCAGCCCGCAGCTGAGCGACCTGGCCACCCAGACGCCGAACTCCCACACCCTGCTGTTCAAGCCGGGCGACGAGATCCGGGTGCACATGTTCGACGCCAAGGTGCCCGGCGGTCATGCACTGGAAGCGCAGGAGACTGACGTCACCACCGGGCAGAGCGGTGACATGGCCGCCTCGGCGGCCAACGGGTTCATGAACACCAATCCGTTCGACTGCACGGGCACGCCGTTCAATTTCCAGCCCGAGTACTCAAGCGCCCGCTCGCAGAACATCATCCCGTGGGGCATCGGCCCTTACATGATCAACAATCAGTACGAGATCGGCCACTTCGAGCCGTGCACCAGCGTCAGCGGCGCCGCTACCTTTACGAGCGGCAGCTTCACCGACACCTATTACAAGAACTGCGCCGGCCCGTATGAGACGGCGGCGGACACCTCGGCCACGTTCGAGCCGGACGACTCGCCCTGCTACCCGCTTGGCGACACGCACGGCGGGACAACGGCCCCCGACCTGGTGAACGGCTGCGCCGTCTTCTTCGGCGCGATCGGGGACCTGGATTACGACGGCACCCCATACTATCCGGACTGGCCGAACTCGGTGAATCCAGACTCGTTCCCCTCGACGTTCTTGCAGTTGCAGCCGACAACTGTCGGCGGTCATGGCTATCCGCAGATCCAGTTCATGACCGACGCCAGCGCGACGGAGTTCAACACCAACTGCAACCTCACCTCCGGCGCGGGCTGCGTGCTCCCGCCTAAGGGGCCGGGGCATTTCTACCCGTACTTTACCCAGGCATCGGTGGGCGGTCATTGCGTGTGGGAATTCGGTAATATGCGAAACGGGAATACGTTCGGCAAAGACGCCCAGTATGGGTCGATCGGACCGGACACCATCGGTGCGTTCGCCGGGCCGGTCCGGCCGAACCCGAACTGCTGAGCGGCCAGCCGCTGAGGCTCCGCGTCCGGTCGCGCCGAGGGGCGCGACCGGAAAGGAGGTAAACTGGGGTGACCCGGGACATCCGTATGCTGACAATCAGTCAGCGTTGCCCTGGGCGCATCCCCACTCCGGTTCCAGCTGAACCGAGACAGGCCCGGCGATAGAGAATGGTGCAAACCACTCCCCTCCGGCCTGTTCGCTCATCGGGGAGCCTGCCGCCTGCCGGCCCGCCTGACTGGCAGCCGCCGGCCTCAGCTCCGGACCCGGGACCGGACGGCCCGGTCGGCCTGAGCGTCTCCTGGAGCGCAAGGGGCCGGTATGCGGTCGCCGCGCTCAGCGGGGAACTCGACATCGCCTGCGCCGCAAGCTTGCGTGAGCAGCTGATCGGAGCCCTGAAGCCCGGCGCCAGCCGGCTCGTGATCGAGCTGTCCTTGGTCACGTACTGCGATGCCAGCGGGCTCGCCGTGCTGGTCCCCACCGGCCGCCGCGCCGAGCTTCTCGGTGGCGTGCTGCGGCTGGCCGCGCCGGCGCCGTTCGTGGCCAGCGCGCTGCGGGCCATGGGCCTGCACCGCCGGTTCGACATCTTCGCCAGTCTCCAGGCGGCGGCCGCAAGCTCGCCTCCCGGCCAGATCAGGCCGTTCACCAGGGCGATCGCCACCGTGGCCGAAGCGGCCCGGATGCCGCAGCTCAAGCTCGGCCGGGGGAACGCTGGCCGCGTCGTGGGCACCGGTGAACTCCGGGCCGCCGTCGCGGACCTGCTCTCGCACGCCGATGCCTGGCGCGACGCCGACCCCGGCCGCCGCTTCGCCCCCGCTCTCCAGGTCCTGTCCCGCGCCTACGCGCGCACGGACAACGCCCTGCTGACCGAGGCGGCCCGCTCGCTGCTGTCCATCCTCACCGAGCACGCGCTCGACCACTCCCCGCCGGTCGCGGCTACCGCGAGTCGCCTGCGCCGCCTCCTCGGCACCGGCTGATCCAGGCGCCCCGCCTGGCGAGGCGTTCAGCGGGGCCGCCGGTTCACTGGCGGTGCCGCGGGGCGGAAACTGGAGTGTGACCCGATGGGTGCTGCACGTCGATCTTGACCAGTTCATCGCGGCCGTGGAGGTGCTGCGCCGTCCCGAACTGCGGGGCCTGCCGGTGGTGGTCGGGGGTGATGGCGACCCTGCCAAGCGCGGCGTGGTCAGTACCGCCTCCTATGAGGCCCGCGCCTACGGAGTCCATTCCGGGCTGCCGCTGCGGTTCGCCGCGCGCCGCTGTCCCGAGGCGGTGTTCCTGCCTGTCGACCGGCAGGAATACGAGGCGGCTTCGGCACGGGTCATGGCGACACTGCGGGAGTTTGATGCGGTGGTCGAGGTGATGGGCTGGGACGAGGCGTTCCTCGCTGTCGACACCGGCGACCCGGAGGAGGTTGCCCGCCAGATCCAGCAGCGGATCCGTGCCGCGACCCGGCTCGATTGCTCGGTCGGGATCGGCGAGAACAAGCTACAGGCCAAGCTGGCGACCGGCTTCGGAAAGCCAGCCGGCATTTTCCGGCTGACCAGGCAAAGCTGGTTCGCCGTACTCGGTGACCGGCCGACCGACGCGCTGTGGGGCATCGGGTTCAAGACCGCCAGGCGGCTCGCCGGCCTGGGTATCCGCACCGTCAGCGAGCTCGCGGCGGCAGATCCCGGGGGCCTGGCAGCGCAGCTTGGCCCGACGACCGGGCCGTGGCTCGTCCAGGTAGCTCACGGCGTGGATCCGTCGCCGGTATCCGGCCTGCCCTACCAGGCTCGCTCCCGGAGCAGGGAGATCACGTTCCAGCAGGATCTGGACGACTGGGCGGCGGTGGGCCGCGAAGTGCGGCAGCTGGCCAAGCTCGTCGCCGGTGACGTCGCCAGTGAACAGCGGCCCGCCGTTCGCGTCGTGGTGAAGGTGCGCTACGCCCCGTTCGTCACCCGTACGCATGGCTACCCGCTCGCGGCGCCGGCCACCGACGAGGTGGCGATCACGCAGGCTGCCCTGATGGCCCTCGACCGGTTCACGCAGCAGCGGCCGGTCCGGCTGCTCGGCGTCCGCGCTGAGTTTTAGGCTAACCGGTTCGACCACACGAACCTGATCGATGAGCTGCAGGCCCGCCACATCCGGTGGGACGCGTACATGCAGGCACTCCCCGGATCGGATCCGCTGGCCGACTACTGGCCGTCGAGCAGCAATCCGCTGTATGCCTCCAAGCATGATCCGTTCGCGCTCTTCACCGACATGCATGGCGGCGTATATATGCCGGTGCCCGGTTACCCGGAGACGCCGGGCCCGTACAACAACACCAACGACGACCCGGCTGACGCGCAGCTGAAGAAGAACGCCGACGCTTTCGCGCGCGGCGCGGTGACGACGATCATGGACAGCCGGGCCTGGACGCGGCACAGCGCGATCTTCATCGTGGCCGACGAGGGTGACTACACCGGCGTCACCGCCAACGGTTGCTGGGACTCCCCGGCCGGCTGCTGCGGCTCACCGGTGCTGCCCGCGGGAGATCCCGACATCAGCACCGCGTGCGCCCGGCGCGCCGGGAAGCCGAGCATCCGCTTCGCGCCGGGACCCGGCTGCGGCTGCCAGGGCGAGGTCATGCTGCGGGGCTGAGATCCCGTTTCCCGCCATTCCCTTGAGCCCATCGTGCCAAGATGACGACGATGCAAAATTCCCGAAGTCACCGCATAGCGCGTCGCGCAATCCTGGCGGTGCCGGTGGTTTTCCTGGCCGCGTGCAGCACTGTGGTCGCCCCCGTGGCCCAGGTCCGCCCGGCCGCCCCGGCCACCGAGGCCGCTCCGGCCGCCGGGACCACGGTGCCCGGCGCGCGGCGCTGCCCGATGTTCCCGGCGAACAACGTGTGGAACACCGACATCTCACAACTGCCGGTCAGCAAGCGCAGTGCGGAATGGCTGCGCAGCATGGCATCGGCCAGCACCTACCTGCACCCGGACTTCGGGCCGGATCAGGGCGGATATCCCTATGGGATCCCTTACAACGTTGTCACTAACAGCCACCCTGGTATCCGGCTCAAGTTCGAGTACGCAACGGAAAGCTACCGGGGCCTGTACCCGTTCGGCTCTGACACGCGGATCGAGGGCGGGAAGAACGCTGGCGGCGACCGGCACGCCATCATGGTCGACTCGAGCACCTGCACCCTGTATGAGCTGTGGGACGCCCGGTACTCTCCCCGCGGGTCGACGGCGGGTTCAGGCGCCGTCTGGAACCTGAAGTCCAACGCGCTCCGTCCGGCCAGCTGGACCTCGGCCGACGCGGCAGGCCTGCCGATCCTGCCGGGCCTGCTGAACTTCAGCCAGGTCCGGGCCGCGGTCAAGACAGGCAGGCCGATCACGCACGCGATCCGCTTCACGGCGCAGACCACCCAGTCGGCGTACATCTGGCCGGCCCGGCACGAGGCCGGCTCCAGTCCGGACCGGACCCTCCCGCCGATGGGCGCCCGGTTCCGGCTGAAGGCCAGCTTCAGCGTCGCGAGGTACTGCCGCAACAGCGAGCCGTACTGTAAGGACGCCAAGGCAGTCCTGACCGAGATGCAGCACTACGGGCTCATCCTTGCCGACAATGGCAGCAACTGGTTCTTCGGCGGCAGCGCATTCCCGCAGTGGCCGGATGCCCTGGTCGCACTGCTGAAGGGCATCCCCGCGAGCGCCTTCCAGGCGGTCAACGAATCCTGCCTGATGGTGCACCGTAATTCCGGCGAGGCCATGGCTAAGCCTGGCTGCCCGGTCGGCTGAGCCCTAGAGTTGCCTGCTATGGCTGCGCGGCCGCTTGAGCAGATAGTCGACCCTGGCTGGGCGGCCGCGTTGCGGCCGGCCGAGGGGCAGATCCGGGCGATGGGAGATTTCCTGCGCGCGGAGGTCGCGGCGGGCCGTGGTTACCTGCCAGCTGGTGACCGGGTGCTGCGAGCCTTCCAGCAGCCGTTCGCGGATGTCCGGGTGCTGATCGTCGGCCAGGATCCCTACCCGACGCCGGGGCACCCGGTGGGGCTGAGCTTCTCCGTCGGCCCGGCGGTACGGCGGCTGCCGCCAAGCCTGCTCAATATCTTCCGGGAGTACACCGACGACCTGGGATGTAGCCGGCCGGCCACGGGCGATCTCAGCCCGTGGAGCGAGCGCGGCGTCATGCTGCTGAACAGGGTGCTGACCGTTCAGCCCGGCAAGCCCGCGTCGCATCGCGGGCAGGGCTGGGAGGAAGTCACCGAGCAGGCGATCCGCGCCCTGGCCAGCCGCGGCGGCCCGCTGGTGGCGATCTTGTGGGGCCGCGACGCCGGCAGCCTCGGGCCGCTGCTCGAAAACGTGCCGCGCATCGAGTCGGCGCACCCGAGTCCCATGTCGGCCGACCGCGGGTTCTTCGGCTCGCGGCCGTTCAGCAGGGCCAGCCGGATGCTCGCGGGGATCGGCGCCGAGCCCCTGGACTGGAAGCTGCCCTGACGCCCGTCCTTGGCTAGCGCGCGAAGAAATGCAGCCCCAGCCACGCGCAGCCGACCAGTACGCCGACCCGGCCGGTCCGGGTGCGCGTGGCGCGGGTCAGCACATCTGCCAGCGGCGCAATACCTACGACGCCAGCAGCCCGGCTGCCGGGAATAGCGGCGAGCTCAGGCGGCCGGCTCCCGACCTGCTGCCAGCCGGAGCACGAAGGCCCGGGTGTGCTCGATGAGCGCCCGGCCGGCCGGGCTCGTCGCCGTCGCTGGGTTCCAGGCGAGTTCGAGGCGAGACCGTATCTGAGGACGGCCGATTTGCAGGATGTGCAGTGCCGGACGGGACGGCTGCGCGGCCGAGGACGGCACGATAGCGATGCCAAGGCCCAGGCTGGCGAGATGCGCGACCATCGGCAGCGCGCTGGCCTCCAGGGCGATCTGAGGCTGGAAGCCGGCCCGGGCACAAGCGGCGTCCAGTGCGGCCCGCACTCCAGTGCCGCGGGGAAGGCAGACCAGCGGCTGGTCACGCAGGGCGTCGATCGTGATGGCCGGGCGCCCCGCGAGCGGGTCATTGGCACTCACCGCCGCGACCAGCGCCTCGTCAGCGACGACCGCGGACTCGGCTGGCGGCCCGCTCCCGGATGTGCCGCCGCCCGCCGATCCGACCAGTGCGAGCTCAAGGCGGCCTGCTCCGAGCAACTCGGCCAGGCGATCCGAGCCTCCTTCGGTGAGGGCGATGCCCACGCCGGGATAGCGCTCGTGGAACCCGGCCAGCAACTGCGCCAGGACAGGCAGCGCGCAGCCGCTCACCATCCCGACGGTGACATGCCCGCGGACTAGCCCCGCGAGCTGATCGACGGCAAGGCGGGCGCTGTCGGCGGCGTCGAGGGCAGCCCGGGCAAAGGGGAGCACGGCCGCGCCCACCTCGGTTAGCCGGACTGAGCGGCCCGAGCGGTCCAGCAGGGTCTGGCCCAGCTCGCGCTCGAGCTGGCGGATCTGCGCGCTGACCCCTGACTGGCTGATGTGCACGCGCTCGGCCGCGCGGGTGAAGTTCGCTTCCTCAGCCACCGCCACGAAGTAACTCAGCTGCCTCAGTTCCATAACTAGAAATTCTAGCTGCGAGCACAACTATCTGTTGGACTTCCTGAGCAGCGCCCTGGAGACTTGACAGGCAGCAACTCCGACCGGAACAGGGGAAACCCGAATGCCCCAGAACGAGAAAGCACTGAAGCCCGAAGACCTCACCCGGCTGTTCGTCGAGCGCGCCAACGACCGCGATGCGGCCGGCATCGCGGCGCTCTACGAGCAACAGGCCGTGATGGCCTACCCGCCGGGCGAGGTGACGGCGGGCCGCGACGCGATCCGTACCTTGTGGGAGGCCGTGCTGGCGAACGCGCCGCACTTCGGGCCGGAATCGCCGCTCCCCACCCTGGTCAGCGGCGACATCGCCCTCACCGCCACCGCGCCGAAGGATGGTGCGGGGGCCAGGGCACAGGTAGCTCGCCGGCAGCCCGACGGCACCTGGCTGCGCCTGCTGGACCAGCCTGAGTTCGTCTCACCCGCTCAGTGACCCCCGGCCTCGGGGATGAGGAAGTCACCCGCCGAGGCGAGGATCGCCTGTGCGCTGTCCCGGCGCGCTGCGGGCCCTGGCCGGCCTGGAGGCACGGCGATCACCGCTGCGGTCGGACCGCCTACGCGGTCCGTTGCCCGGCCGGCCTGGCTAAGCGCTAGCCCCGGCTGGCAGCCGCCAGCCAGGCCAGCACCGGCCCGGCCGTCCGCGCGGCAGCGCCGGACGTCGACGATCGGGCCGCGATGAAGGACCGGCTAGGTGGGCGGCGACTGCGGTGCGCTGGGGCCCGTGAGTCCCGCCGGACTGGTCTACCGTGTCTGGGGTGATAGCGACCGGGGTGACGGTGACCGGCGTCCTGCAGAAGCAAGCCTGGCGGGACCGTGTCCTGCCGCCGGTCGAGCCGGTGCGGCCGGGCCTGTGGTCGCTGCCGGTCCCGATCCCGCACAACCCGCTGCGGTACGTGCTCTGCTACGTCTTCGAGACCGGCTCAGGCCAGGTGCTCGTCGACCCGGGCTGGCCGGTCGAGGACGGCTGGGATGCGCTCAGCGCCGGGCTGGCCAGCATCGGCATGGACATCACCGCCACCCATGGAGTACTGGTTACCCACGCGCACCTTGACCACCACGGGCTGGCCAACCGGGTACGCGAGACATCGGGCTGCTGGGTCGCGATGCATCCGGCGGAAGAACGGCAGATCGCCAGGCTTCGCGACCTCCGTGAGATGGCAGCGCTGAACGCACGCTGGCTCCGCCGGTGCGGCGTGCCGCAGGACGAGCAGGCCGGGCTGATCATGGAACCAGAACAGGTGCGCGACCTGGTCGACATCGTTCCCGATCGGCTGCTGGACGATCGCGACAACGCTGGCGTGCCCGGCTGGCAGGTGACTGCGCTGTGGACGCCCGGGCATACTCCTGGCCATCTGTGTTATGTCGTGGGCGACTCGGACGTCGTGCTGACCGGTGACCATCTGCTGCCCCGGATCACCCCGAACATCAGCAGCTACGGCGATGATGACGAGCCGCTCGACGATTATCTGGGCGCGCTCGACCTGCTCCGCGACAGCGATGACCGCGAAGCGCTGCCCGGCCACGAATACCGGTTCCGCGGCATCGCCGGCCGCGTCAACGCTATCCAGCGGCATCATCAGGCCAGGCTCCGCGAGGTGGCCGGCCAGGTTGCCGGGCACCCCGGCGCGACTGTGTGGGACATCGCGGCCGCGTTGCGGTGGTCGCGGTCCTGGGCGCAGACGACCGGCTTCCTGCGCCGGATCGCGCTCGCCGAGACCCTCGCCCACCTGCGCAGCCTGAGCCGTGCCGGGCTGATCCGCAGCGCCGGGTCGGATCCGCAGCGCTGCCATCCGACTGGCGATCGGGGCGGCAATCCTGCAGGATGATTGTCTGTATCCGGGCACCTTCAGATGCAGGGGCGACCATAGGGGGAAAAGTCGCGATAGCGGAACTACGCCGGACTTCAGATATCATGACAATAGCGCCAATTCGTAATAACTTGTACGAGGAGCCGAATAGCTTCATCGGCCGTGAGCGCGAACTCGACGAGCTATGCCGGTTCGTTCGTGTGATGCGCGCTTCGACGCTGTGCGGGCCGGGCGGCATCGGCAAGACCAGGCTGGCCCAGCGCATCCTTGCGGGTTTGGCCGACGATTTTCCCGACGGGGCCTGGTTCGTCGAACTGGGCGACGTGCGGCACCCCGATCTTGTCGTATCGCGAGTCGCGGCGGTCGTGGGGGTGGAAGAGGAGCGGGGGCGCCCGCTGCTGGAAACGCTCGCCGAGGCGCTGCGGCCGAGAACCATGCTGCTGGCGCTGGACAATTGCGAGCATCTGATCGATGCCTGCGCGGCGCTGTGCCAGCGGCTGCTGGCCAGCTCCGCAGGGCTCCGCGTCATTGTGACGAGCCGCGAGCCGCTACGGGTGGCGGCCGAGGCTGTCTGGCAGGTGCCGCCGCTGACGCTGCCCCCGCCGGGCCCGGTGGCCGACCCCGCCGAACTCAGGAATTATGAGTCGGTGCGCTTGTTCATCGACCGCGCCGCGGCCGCGCTGCCAGGTTTTGACCTTAGCCCGGCCAACGCCGGCGCGATCATGGCGATCTGCCGGGCGCTTGACGGCGTCCCGCTGGCGATCGAGCTCGCCGCCGCCTGGGTCAGGGCCTTGTCGGCGGAACAGATCGCGGAGCGCCTGAACGACCGGTTCCAGCTGCTCACCTCGGGCGACCGGACCGCCCCGGCCAGGCAGCGAACGCTGCGCGCCGCCATCGACTGGAGCCACGACCTGCTTGCTGCCAGTGAGCAGGTGCTGCTGCGCCGGCTTTCGGTCTTCTCCGGCTGGTCGCTGGAGATGGCCGAGCAGGTATGCGCGGATGACGGGCTGCCGGCGGTCTCCGTACTCGACCTCATCGCGGGCCTGGTCGACAAGTCGCTCGTGGTGGTTGAGCCTGAGACGCTCGGCCAGACCCGCTACCGGCTGCTCGACACCATCCGCGACTACGCCGGGCAGCGGCTTGCCGATGCTGACGAGGCTGCGGTGACCCAGGCGAGGCTGCGCGAGTACGTGCTGCAGGTGGCCGAGCATAACGCCGCGATCGGAATGGCTCTGATCCCGGCTCCGTGGTCGGCCAGGGTCGACGTCTTCCGCCGGTATGACGTTGACGCCGACAACGCCCTGCGGGTGCTGGACCAGTGCCTGGCCGGTGGTGACGCCGAGACGGGGCTGCGGATCTGCACCGCGATCCGGCCATGCTGGATCGTCAGGGGCTCTTACGCCGAAGGCGCCGAGCGGTTTGACGGGTTCCTCGCCATCGAGCCGTCCCTGGTGCCGCCGGGAGTCCGGGGCGCGGCGCTGGTCGGGCGGGCGCAGCTTGCCTTGTCCAGCGACCCGGCGAGCGCGGAACCGTGGGCCAGGGCAGGACTGGAGCTGTGCCGCGCGGCCGGCGGCGAGGTCTGGACGGCGGTGGCGCTCAACGTGCTCGCCGAGATCACCCTGCATACCGGCCGCGCGGCGGAGGCGGAGGCTCTCTCCGGCGAGGCGGTATCGCTAGCCCGGTCGGCCGGTGACCGCTGGGACGAGGGCTACGCGCTCGGCACCAGGGCGGCCGCGGTCGCGCAGCGGGGCAGCCTGCGCGAGGCCCAGGAACTGGCCGAGGCAGCGATCACCGTGATGCGGGAGATCGACCAGCAATGGGGGGTGGCGCGGACGCAGCTCGGCCTGGGCGAGCTTGCCCGGCTGCGCGGTGACACCGACGGCGCGCGGCGCCGCTACCTGGCGGCGCTGCCCGTCCTCCGCGAACTCGACTCACGGCCGGAAGCTGCGCGATGCCTGGCCGGGCTCGGCCGGATAGCCATGGAACGGGGGTCGGTTGCTCAGGCACGTGAGCACCTGACCGAGAGCATCGGGCTGAGTCACGGCACCGGGGCCCGCATTGGCGTGGCCCGCGGGCTCGAGGCATTCGCGGCGCTGGCGATCCTAGAGAACCGCGGTGACCGCGGCGTGCAGCTGATCGCCGCCGCCGCCGCGCTGCGCGAGGCCGCTCACCTGCCGCCGCTACCCGGGGCGCGGACCGACAGGTACTTCGCCGCGGCGCGCGGCATCGGCGAGCCCGCCATCGCGCAGTTGTGGGCCCGTGGCTTCGGCATGACCAGCGATGCCGCGGTCGCGCTGGCCCTGGACGGACCGGACGAGGCCGGTACCGGATTCGGGCACGAAGGGTCTGCGCCGAACCCGAACGGCCCCGCCGCCGGTGCCGCGACGGCGGGTCCCGGGACGGCCGGTTCCGCGACGCCCGGCGCGGCGACGCCACCTCCCGCGAGTGGGTGCCCTGCGATGGGAGGCCCCACGATGCCCGGCCCGGCGACTGCCGCCGTGACCCCGCCCGCCAGGCTCACCCCGCGCGAACGCGAGATCGTCGCGCTCATCGCCGGCGGCTGCAGCAACAAGGCGATCGCGGACACGCTCTTCATAAGCCCGGCGACCGCGGCCCGTCACGTCGCCAACATCCTGGAGAAGCTCGGCTTCACCTCGCGCGCACAGGTCGCCGCCTGGGCGTCGGGCAGTGGCGCCGGCCCCGAGCCTGGCCTAAGGTGAGCCCGCGTCAGCGCAGCTGCCTGAGCTTGTGCCAGAGCAGTTTCCTGTTGTCGTGAGCTATCTGCCGCCTGGGCAACGGTGATGACCCGGGGGCCGGCCCCCGCCCGCGGCCGGGCCGGGCAGGTCAAGCTGGCGCAGCTAATCGCCACCCGGGGCGGCACGGCCTCTCCCGAGGCGCCATTCGTCATCGAGCATCGGGAGGCGCTGATCTACATGCTCTGCGAGGCGGCAGAGCTTGAGCACGGCATCCATGTGCCAGTACCTGTTTGCCGCCTTCTCGCTCAAGCAGGCAGCTGACGAAGGCCTGACCGAAGCGGAGCTCACCGCAGTCACCCAGTGGCGGAAGACGATCTCGCAGGTCGCCACGCAGGAAATGCTGCATCTGGCGCTGGTTCACAACCTGCTGTCGGCGATCGGGGCGGCCCGGCACCTCGCCCGGCCGAATCTGCAGCGCAGGAAGCCGGGCACCGGAGGTACCAGCAGCGACCGCTCATGATGACAACGGGAATGGGCCGGTAACGCTGCCCGGGCCCGATGAGGCAGTGAGCTTCGCTACCCATATCCGGCCGCTGTTCCGCGAACGAGACCGGCAGTCGATGACGTTCGCCTTCGACCTCTGGTCGGTCGATGACGTCCGGGCCCGCGCGCCAGAAATCCTTGCCCAGATCAAAAGCGGCTCGATGCCATGCGACGGAGCGTGGAGTCCCGGCAAAGTCCTCGTATTCGAACGGTGGACCGGGTCCGGCATGGGAGCGTGGTCACTGGATAGCCGGCCTGGCGGCTATCCAGCAGGCTGGCAGCACTTCCCGCCTGCAGGTTCCTGCCGATCGGCGGAATAGCTACTGCCGGTCGGCGGTGAACGGCAATAACCGCGGCGGCAGCGTGATCCCGTGTGCCGCTTGCCAGTTACGGATCACGGTGGGGCTGACCCGGGACTCGAAATACTGCAGCGCTGTCAGCCCGTCCGCGACCTGCTCGTCGCCCTCAGCCAGCAGCGTCGCGGCGACGAGCCTGAAGCCGCCCCGGATTGCCGCGCTCAGCCTGCGGTGGCCGTCGGTGACAAAGAAGTAACAGCCGGCGTAACCCACTGTCAGCGGTGGGAGCCCGGCCAGCCCGTCGGCCGGATGGTCCGCGGGACCAGGTGCTCCGAGGCTCTCGGGATGGCGGATCTCGCGGGAGGGATAAATCCGCCACGGGTCAAGCAGGAGCAGCGGCGGGGAATCCGACAGGATCTGGCCGCCGACGGAGCCCTGGTAAGCCGCGATTATGTGGTCGACGACCTCGCCAGACTGTGCCCTGGTCGTGTCACAGACGAGGTCATAGTTGCGCAGCCTGTTCTTATCCGCGCCATATCTCGCCAGGAACCGGACACGCTCGCTGTCGCTGCGATTACCGAGCCGGTCTTTGGCCTCCGCGAGCGACGAATATGCCTCAACTTCATCAGAGGGACGGGACAATACGCGGTGCGCGGCAACCGCCGGATCAGTAATGAGATGCACCTTGAATGCATCAGTGAAGAAGAACCAGGCGAGACGGCCGTCGACGACCAGTTGCTCGTCCGACTTTGCGATCTCCGCCTGCAGCTGGTCGACGTAGCCGTCGACCGCGTCGTCCAGCTCGGCATGCAGGTTGAGTTGCAGCGCAGACATTCCCCGCGACTGGGCCATCTGCCGGTACAGGTCCCCTACGCTGACCCGGCGCAAGGCCACTCGCCGGGCAAGCTCCCTGGATACGGTGCTTTTCCCGCTGCCGAGATCGCCGCTGACGACGATGGACCTGGAGGAGGCCATTTGCAGAGAATTCCCTGTGAGATAACGACCGCGCTGAAGGGTATTTCGCTGGTCAGCGAATTAGTCTAGCATGTGATGATCTTACAGATCGGCCTGGCCCGCTTAAACGCAGCCTTGCTTTCGCCGACGCGAAACATGGTCCCGCGGTGCGCGACGCCGCCGTGTCCCTGGCCCGCCCCCGTGTCCCGCGCGTGATCCGGCTCCCGGCCATGCCCGGCTCCCCGGCCAGGTTCCCCGCGTTCGTGGCGGGCGAAACCGGCCCGGTGCGGGT
>OCTA010001452.1_pt1 | contig 21741 bp, 33 predicted proteins | sample 1538991 | NCBI WGS metagenome assembly OCTA01 (sample SAMEA3539302, study PRJEB22396) | soil metagenome | biome: tundra; feature: field; material: soil | place: USA | collected 2010-05 | depth 0.15 m | reverse complement strand
TTGGTGCAACACGTGGTTATGCGATTATCGGTGTGGCGAATATGACCGTTTTATTGATAAGGCACGTACAACGGCGCGAGCCAACGCTATCGGCGAGAACGAAAAAGAGAACGAAAAGAAACGGGGGCTAGCTCGTATGGAGCTACTCGACCGCTGCGTTTTGCTGGCGCGACGTCATTTAGATTTACTGGAAGCCGCGGCGCATGACTCGGATATGCCGTCAGCTAAGATTGCAGAACTTACCAAACTTATCGATACTGTTATCAAATACTCGCGGCTCGAAGAAGGTAAAACGACGTCGAACGACGGGGGTGGGGCGGACTATGCCGATTGGAGCATAGAGGGTTTGCGAGAGCTGAACGAAGTGCACCGTAAGGAAGCTGCTCGCAAAAATATCAAGTAGGGCTTTATCTTTTTGCGGGCGAGTCGTATTGATAAAGTATGAGCACGCCGCGCCGACCCTCCTCACAATTCAAACTTCAAATCGCCATTGACAAAACCCCCTCGAAGGAGGATTTTGTCAATAGGATAGCGGCGTTGTCGGCTATGCTACGCAAGGACCCTATTTCAATTCAACTCAAGGCAGTCAAGAGGTCAACAACATGAGGAACATATTGGAAATCAAAGGACTTACTTTCGTTAGAGGCGTGGGTAGTCCGGAAACACACACAGCTGGTTTGATGTCGGCTGCACGAATTTTTAGCGGCGAATCTGACATCGACGACGACCGCAGCGACGATTGTTCGAACGTGTCTAGTTCTATTCGTAGTCTTGCTATTGTATTAAACGACGGTCCTTACTGGGATTCGGATTCGCAACGTACGAAAATGCTGCTTCCTATCGTTCCTCTTCTTTTGGATACAAAAGGAAGCTTTGAATTGGAACAGAAGCGAGCTTATTTGTATGCAGACTATGCTGTTCGTAAATTCGCTCCGCTTGCGTTGCATAGTGTTGGATTGAAAAAGGAGGCTGTGCAGTTGGTAAAATTGAAGAAGATAAAGGATGAGAAGACCTCCAACGCCGCCGCCGCCGCCGCCGCCTACGCCTACCTCAGTGACGACGCCGCGAAGAAAGCGCCATCCAACGCCGCCGCCGCCGCCGCCGCCGCCGCCTACGCCTACGCCTACGCCTACGCCTTCGCCGCCATCGCCGCAACCACCTGCGACGCCTCAAAAAACAAACTTCGTAATCTTATGGTAAAACTTTTGAAAACTGCATGTGCGATGGAATGCTAGTCTTAGCTATAGACCCTGGTGCGCACATGGGGTGGGCTGTAGTGTCTCGGACCTCCTTAGTCGTGTGCGGACTAGGTTTGAAGTCTTTGACCTCGTTCGATTGCGGGGCGAAACAAGGGATTATCGAAATCCCGCAGTACAGGGGGGCTGGTCAAAAGGCGCCTGTAGACGATATCATCAAACTAGCCTACCGCGCGGGGCATGCGGCAGGTGTGCTCGGTGTTAAATTAGGTGTAACATTCGAGACTTGCACCCCCTCCGAGTGGAAAGGCTCAGTCCCGAAGAAGATTCACAACGCTCGAGTGATTGCGGCTTTGAGCGAAGAGTCGTTGCGGGTCTATCGTGCGTGTACCGACGACATTGCACCATCACTGCGCAATAACGTCACGGACGCGATTGGATTAGGTTTATGGCATGCTAAACGAGAAGGGATGTAACCGTGCGTATGCTTTTTATGTTGTCTGCGTCCGTTATCATTTCGTGCGGTCCGCCAATCATCACAGGTCCCTTCTTAGCGCGGACGGAAGTTTACCAGGGCGTTGAATCGGATATCTATTGCTGGCGTTCGGACGGCAAATTAGAAGAGTGCTTCGAAGTGATACATCACCCGTAAAGACAATCTTTACAATAAATAGATTTATCTCCGCGGGGGGATTGCCGTATATCTATACATGGTCGACGCGAACCAACGTCGCTAGGAGGATAGTCAGATGTCATACAAGGTACTTACGTCAACGGGGTCTACGGTCGCAATCACCGACACGTATGATGAGGCGTCCGATGCTGCAGTCACGCACTGGGGACCTGATACAGTGGTCGGCGGATATAATGGCGCGCTTGATGACGGCGGCGATCAATCGCTGATTTGGGCGAGCGCAGATGTCGCCGCCAATGACTCTGGGTACGCGTCGTGCGGCAGGGTGGTGCTGTGGTAGGCGGCAAGGTGGTGCGGTGCCGCCCGATGAAAATCAAAATCGTCGTTACTGCGTTGCTCGTTCTTTCGTCCGCCGCTTGCTCGCTCCAGCAGCCCTCGGAGGTCGTTGTCTCGGTCGTTGTCTCGGAAGAGACAAGTTGCACTCAAGTCGAGTGCCCCATCGGCGACGTGTGCAAAATCTATCCGGGTTCGATTTACCTCACGTCGATTCGTGGGCTACGGAACACCCGCTAATCCAAAGCCTTGCCGCTGGCTCGCCATGGCGAAGCCGCTATCAACCAAGAGGAACTGACCGCCGCCACTTGCGACAGTGGTCGAGGACGATTGTCCTTGTGCGACTTTCGCCCACGTAGTTGCCTTGTCCGTAGTTGCCCACAGAACTCCGGACTGGTCTACGAACGTCCAGAGCGAGCCGAGCGCTGCGCCTGAGGTCCAGATACTACCTGCGCTCGTAAATATTTTGGTCCACGTCGACCCCGTTGCCGGCGAGGTCCAGAGCTCGGTGTTTGTGCCGTTATAAATCGCTTGCACGAACACTTGATTTTGGTCGTCCCAAAACGGCCGCGCCGGATGGGCGCTCGTTATCGTGGAAGTGATAGTCACTTCCGCCCAAGTCGCGCCTAAGTCTGTAGACTTCGCGGCAAAGAAGCCAGTGCCGTTACCGTGCACAATAAGCCAGCTAGAGGGTGATACGCACAGTTGAGCGACGTCCGTACCTGTAGACGCCCACGACGTCGCACTAGTAGCAGTCGCTGTCATTGTGGAGCCTATGCCGCTATCGACGTGCGTAATCGTCGGGCCGCTACTACCGCTATGTACGCTGACGAAGACCTGGTTGGTGTTGTCCCAACTGACTTGAGCGCTAATGTCAGAGGCTCCAGAGCCAGAAAGGGAGGTGAAGGACGCAGGGAAGGACGAGGCGCTGTAATAGTATTTTGTGCCGCTGCTGCGCTTGAGGACCACGAGGACGTGACCAGCGGGACTCGCCGCAATGTCCCCCGGATGCAAGGTCAGCGCGGCGCCACCAACAGAGACCGTCGTCCACGTGACACCGAGGTCGCCGCTGAAGGCAATGAGGTCGTTGGTCGCATTTCCAACTGCCCACCAGTTCCCTAAACCGAACGCTTGATACTGGGCGTTCGTGAGATTGGTTGTATAGGAGGCTACAGCAGGCGCGAAGTTCAACGCCGCCATCGAACCAGACCAATTGAGGACGTTCTGCGTCTGAACGAACGCCGTCTGAAAAAGGTAATTTCCGTGTTCGGCGTCGAAAAGCGTACCGGGCGTAAAGAAGGTAAATCCGGGGGCTTGTGATTGTGCGGTCCCTCCCCATGGCGGACCTGCTCCGTAGGTTCCAGTAGCCCATGTGGACAATGTAAGAATCGGTCGCGTTGTCATAGTGTACCTTATACAGACGCCGAGGCGCCCAAATGTCCAGTCCCTGCCAGCGGTCCTACCGTCGAATCAAAACCAGCACCGTCGATACCATAGGCGACACCCCCGCTGGTAGAACCGAATACAAAAGAAGCGGAACGCAACGAAGCCGTATATGAGAACGTGCCCGCCGTACCAGCAGCTTTCGTTTCGCGGAGCTTGTTAGCTATCCAATCGACCAAAGTCGCGCTGACCGAATAGCCGTCGAGAATCCAGCTTGCGGAATACGCTTCGGTATACGCGAAATCAGATAGCATAAGTTTTGCAACTTCGATGATATCCTCGTCGCGCCCGCTCGTACGCAGCACTCGGATTTGGATTTGAATCGCGAGTCGGTAGTCACTATCGTCGCGACCTTGTCGTAATTCGTTCACCAACCCACCTAACGTATCGAGCTGCGAACCTACGGCGTTTACGAGCAGGTAACCGTCGATTACCGTCCAGATAACGGTTTCCAAATCTTGTACGCTAGTCGTAAAAGTGGTCAATAGGGCTACCACATTAGGTTGCTGTTTGAACGCCTCGCCGAGAAGACCCAAAGCCTCGGCTACGTGCGTTGTCTTCTGTTGTAAGATAGCGGCGGTCATTTAGGTGTATGAGATAATGATACGGCTGGGGTCTAAAACGGCTATCTGCGTTTGTGTAGGCGACAGGTTGGCTGTGCCTACAGGTGAAGAACTAAAGCCGAGTGTGAACGTAGGTACGTCTACTATCCCTGTCAAGGTTAGCGGGACTGAACGGAGTGCCAAGCCAACGACTTCTGACCCGACTAGAAGGTTAGCCGCCGCATAAGCCATGAGGGCGTTCTTGACAGCCGTGTCGCCCGCGTAGCCTGTAGCAGCTCTCGTGATTGTGAGCGATAGATATAGCGTGAGCTGCGTCGCTCGCGCGAAACTGATTGTTCTTGTGATACCTTGACCGTCTACCGTCGTGCCTGTCAACGCACCAAACGCCTGTATGCCGCTAGGTTTTTCGGACCAAATGGCTTTGGCGATATCGTTGTTAGCGACAACGGGGCTAGATCCGTCCCATGCGATAATCTCGAACGACTTGCCCGGTAGCCCGTTGACGTCCGGAATGAGTGTCGTATTTTCGAGCCCGATAACTTGAATCATACCAGGTAAATCAGCCACGGCGCGAACAATAGAATCGAGGTCGCTCGAGCCTTGCGCGTTCAAATCTTGAATCTGTCGCACACGGTAAGCGGTGTCTGTTTCTGCGTTCGTGCCCGTTGTACCGTCTGATGGATTCGTAACTGTGTTCCACCCTGCCACAGGGGTTAATATCTGCGTGAGGGTGGAACTATTGACTACATTGGGTCCCGTTGAGTCACAAACGAAGACCGCAGTAGTAACGTCAGCTGGCGAACCTCCTGCATTGGTCACAGCGGTCTGGAGACTGAAGGACACAGCGGGGAAGCCCGGAACACAAGCTTTGCTGCCCGCAGGTAGTGTAACGCCCGCGTTCAGATTGACCGTAGCGTCAACTACAGTAGCAGTAGGCGCCAATCGAGGCGTGCCTGTTAGGTTGCCTGTATTGTCGAGCATTACGCCTTCGGCGTTAGGGCGGTCGAACGCGCTAACTACTACAGAGAGGAGCTCCCACAGCTCGGCTATCTTAGCAGCGTAGATACCGTTGAGTTGACCGATAGGCTGGTCACTCGAAACGTCCAGAGCCGGCGAGATAAGCGCGTGCTCCGAATCTTCGAAGTCCGACAGCACGTCCGACAGCTTTTTGGGCGTGAACCCGCTACTTGTAAGTCCAAACGTCATACCCCTAAAGGGTAGGGATAGGCCTAAGCTTAGCTATTCGTAACGGCTATCTGAACGCCGTCCGTAAGGCGCACAGCAAATGCCCATGTAAGCGAACGTGTGGCAGCGTCAAAGGCGATTGTCGAGGTGTCTAAGACTTCCTTCACGCCGTTTACCTTGAGAATGTAACCTAGCAAAAGGGCTCGAATCGCGGCGATATCGGGGTTCTTCTGTCCGAGAATAGTCTGAAAGTAAGGCACACCGACGGCGGTATCAAGAAACCACTCGCCGCGGAATTGGTTCAATACGTCCTGAATCTTCTGTAGGACGTTAGTCGCCATATCCGTAACCACAACGAGATTCCCTGACGAGAGGTCAAGGTCGTTCGTTGTGGATTTTTTGAAGGTAGCGGCTATAGCCATTGCAACCCGAACGGCTGTTTAGTTGCTTCCGTCGAGTCGGAAGTCGATTATGGCGGTGATTTCCCACTCACGCTCTTTCGCCATACGGTCAAAAGACGCTTCGGGGAGCTTGCTAATCCAAGCCTTCGACGCACTAAAAACGGTCGTACCTTGACGGTCGAGGATAAGCAGCGGAACCACGCCTGCACCGTTCACGCCGTTCGAATCGAGCAAAGCTGCCGCGCTGAGAACGCTATTGCCGTTGCTGGATTGTGACAAGCGGATCCGAATCTTGTGGAGTTTCGACAGCAGCTTCGACCTCGTCACTTCGCCGTCCGTACCTTCGTAGGTGCCGAACTGCTCGCGCGTTTTTTCAATACGAATAAACTCGCCATCAGCGAATCCGGAATCGAGAAGGACGCCGGCGTAAACCAAGGAAACTTGGTCCGCGTCGTAGGACTTGAATGAACCTAAAGACATTTGATTACCTTATCAGACCGAGATGACGCCAGTGATTTGGACCGAGTGGATTGCCCCAGCGAGTTGCGCGGAGAATTGCACGTTCGGCAAATTGCGATTACCCTTATCGATAGAGCTAATCGAGCTAACGAGCGGCGCCGTAACGAGGCTAGAACCGGGCGTAAGACCTCCCGCGCGTTCGCCGTCTTGCAACGCGGCGAGAATCATACCCTTGACAACCGAAACGCCAGCATCCGTGAAAGGAATCTTAGGCATCGCGGCGAGAGCGCTAAACACGTTGATTTGGATTCGGGACTGGAGCCAATCGATAAATCGAATCGTATCGATGAACTCGCCGTCCGCGCTCTTGCCGAACTGCAGCATGTTCAAACCCGCGATGGTCGAATAGATGTTCGCGTTTTTGCCCATCAAGTTGGTGTATTGCGTGGCTGTAAACGTATCGGGCGAAACACCTTTCAACGTTTTGAAAGCCCACGTATCTCCACCCGGGTCGAACGGGAATCGATTGCCCATCGCCGCCGCGGCGCTGTATTGCTTGTTATCTTGACCGTTGTAAACGCCGTAGGAGTGCTCGTACGCGAGACCCTTCAGGACGCTAAACACGTCAGAGGAGCCGCTTCCAATAGCGACCGTATCGCTGCAATCGTAGCCGAACAGCTTCTTATTCGCGTTCGCATAAGTGGCTGCGGCGTGGACTTGATTGATACCCTGCGAATCGAGCAGTAGTCCGTACCAGTCATTGTCCGCTGCCGCAATCGTCGCCAAATCCGCCGCAAGACCGGGGTCGGCTGTAGTATTCTCGAGGTCGACCTTCGTGGGGTCCCAAGCAGCCCAGTGAAGGACCTTACCCGCAGCAGCCGCACCGACCGTGAGCGTATTCGTTGTCGCGGTGACTGCAGCTAATGTCGCGATAGCAGCTGTGTTGATAGCCGCGCAAAGAGCGTTCGCCGCGCCCGCTGAAGACGGCCCGTTCGCCGTTAACGTAGCAGCAGAGCTCAACGGACCTTCGTCCGAGCACGAGTTAGAGACCGTCATAACGGTTGCTGTAAGGGTTGTAATCGCACCTTTAGCGCTGTTGTTCGAGGTCGTACCAGACACTGTGACAGTCTGTCCAACAGCCCAGCCGTCGGCAAGAAACGAACCTGAAGAAGCCGTAATCGTCTTAGCAGAACCGGCCACCGTAAGCGTTCGTCCGCCCGTTGCAACGAGGGTCGGGGTCACGAGCGTATAGGAGAAAGCCGTACCTTCGAGCTTGAATTTGACCGAATCGCCAGCCGTCGAGGTGCTTACAGAGAGGGTGAAAGCTTCCGTGTAGGCTGTAGCGCGGCGTCCAACCTTGAACTTATTGACGCTGGGGTTCTGGCTTTTCAGAGCGGTTGCCATCAAGAACGCCGCGTCGGTGGCTAAAAACCCGTCCGAGAGCAGGTCGTTCGGCAGATTGTAGGTACGAACCACGTCGGTGTAATGAGTATGGTACGCCGCAATCATCGGAGTTCCGAAACCAGGGCGAGTGGGGGAAACGCTAACCGCACTGATTGTGACGGAGACGATATCAGCTAAAGCCATGTTTGTAGGATAGGTGCCTAGTCCTAGCCTTTATGTGTGCAACTTTTAGAGTTCAGAGCTCGCTTTCCCGAGTTCGATTCGATACCAGACCCTATGATTTCCTTCGCGTTATCAGACGCTTTGCTGCATATCGATATTAACGTGTACGGCAAGGTGGATTCAGGTACGTTCAACCATGCCGATGAGGCACAAGGGTATCTCGCCGCGCATAAGCTGGCGCTCTCCCCCTACGGTCAAGCCGCTCGCCTTTCCGACAAGACAGATGACACTCTCTATATGAGACACTTCAAAGCCATCAGGTCAGCCGTAACGAGCGGACTTCGCGTCACTGGCAATGCACCAACTAACTCGGGTGTTGCCGCGAACAACGCCGGGTTGTGTTATCCCTTCTTCCCTAGGTTCCCATTCTGATGGAACGCGTCAATTTTTCGGTGAAGCAGAACGAGGACCTAGCTCTTGCGTTCAATAATTTGGACCAAACAACTGGGCAGCCTGTCTATGTCGGCGGCTGGTCTGGTACTTGGACGATTCGGTCTTTCGCCGGCTCAGTTCTTGCGACTGTTACAGCGGTAGTGGACAATCCCGATAGCGGTGTTATCTCTTATCCGTTGACAACGGCGCAAACAGCAGCGCTCCCATTAGGTGCGTGTTCCTACGACGTCGAGGTCACTCGAGACGACGGGTCGCGCGATTTCCTTCAAACCGGTTTGCTATTTGTGGAGTTTGGTAGCCCATGACGATTTCAACGACAACTTCAGCGGGCATTCGCGGTCCGGCGGGTCCTATTGGGCAAGCAGGTACAATTACAGCTACAGCGCATTTGACGGTCACCGGTATCAAAGCACTGCAGACGGTCGCTAACGGCTTAGTGCAGCCTGTTACGTCCAACCATAAGACGGCAACCTTCGCAGGACTCTCGCTCAACTCTATCGGCGTTGGGGCTCTAGGGAACGTACATACTACAGGACCTGTCCCGCGCGCGACCTTCAATCTCGGCTCGGGCGTTGCTTGCGCTGTAGGCATTGCTTCCGACGGCTCGCCTGTACGCGCAACGGACGCTCTTTGTGTCTCTGCGCCTAATTGGATTGGTACGTGCGACACGGACGGCACGATAACATTCTCCCCGGTTCGGGATTTGGTTTTTGACGTCACTCGTTTCGGTATCGTCGGGGACGGCACCACAGACAATTCTGCGGCTATCAATGCGTTGTTAGCTGCTGTTTCAGGCGCTGAAGTTTTCTTCCCCGCGGGCGTCTATATCTGTCATTCCCAAATCGGACCTGCGAACCAAGGGACCGTTCTTCGCGGCGCGCCCCCGGGGCAGCAGAATATTCGTTTCACCGAACTGCGATTTACGCAGAATCCTACAGCTGGTTCTACCGCTAGCGGTTTGTACCTTTGGCAACAACGCGACGCTAATTCGGAAAACAATATCCAAGTTCGTGATTTAGCTATTACGAACACCAATGCCCTGAACAAAACAGGGGCTGCTCTTGAGTTTATGGGGGGTGGGGGAAACGTCATTGACAATTGCGTTTTTACGGGCTGGTTCTATGGCGCTATTATAAACGGATGTGATACAACAGAGATATCACATTTGACCTTCGGAAACGACGGCAGCACTCTCACGGATTGCAATTTAGGTATCTGGTTGACACAAGCCGGGGACCGAGACGGCTGGACGGTCCCGGGCAGCACGAACGTGGTTCACATTCACGATTGCTTTTTCAGCGACCCCTATATCGGCATTCTAAGCTACGGAAATGCGCAGATAAATATAGACCACAACATTTTTGACGTCCCGCGCTTTGTCCCTGTTCGCTTTTTTGAGGGCGGCGGCATTCAAGTCACTATTGAAAACAACTATCAAGAAGGTTCAGGCGACGGGGCACGAGACGTCGGCTTCACGCAACTGGACACCTCATTCGCTACCACGATTCGCAACAATTCAGTTTCCGGCGCGCACGTCTACGGCGTAAAATTCGTTGGCGGAAACAGTCTAGATACAGTAATCGAAGGTAACGCTTTTCTCTGCAGTCAACCACATGGCGCCATCGTTATCACAAACGGTAAAGCAAGTGGGCTCACCGTCCGAAACAATTATTTCGCGGATATTCCCACCTTTGACAGTCCCGACAACAATACCGCTGACGGTTGCGTGGTCTGGGGGAATTCCAATCCGGCGGAGACTCGCACGGCCGCATTTGGAATTAACACTAACGCCCCCACCGCACAGTTGGATGTTTGCTTCCAGGGCGTGACTCCCTCTATGTTTATGGTCCGAGACGCCATGTCGAACGGACCGGACACCTTTTACGATTTGCGCTGGCTCGCAAATCAACACACGAACGCGCGGCGCGGCGTCCGTAGTACGCACGCTATCAACCAAGTGGCACAAGACGATATTCAATATCACCTCTTGAGTGCAGGAGCAGGCTCTACAGCCATTGCAACCTCCGAGGATTTCCCTATCAACTATTTCGGGCAAATTCAAGTTTTTGTTTCGGGGCAGATAACTGGCGCTTCTCCGACAGGCGCCAATTTCCGTTATGTTATGTCTGTAAAAAGCAATGCATCAGGGACTGTAACACTCGTTGACGGACCTACCGCAGAATATACGTACAATCCGGGCTCTGCCTTTCACGTTCCCACTTTTGCGATTGTAGGCGCCGATTTAGTTGTTTCTGTGCAAGGCGACGCAAGCAATATTACTGATTGGCTCGTTCGAATGGTTATGACTGGCGTTCAGCACTGACATGCAAATCATTCCCACATCGGCACTGCCTTACTACACGATGACCTGCACTCTTGACGGTCGACCGTATATTTTCACGTTCACCTATTCGACTCGCGAAGACCGCTGGTATTTCGACTTGGCAGACGTCGACGGCAACGATATCGTTCTCGGAACGAAGGTAACACCTTCCACCGACCTTCTAGGGCGTTTTCGCTATCTAGCCTCATGCCCGCAAGGCACCATCATCGCGTCTGTAAACGCTACTTCTCAAGACGACACACCCCCCGGTTTGCAAGAGCTCGGCGTACCGTCGCGCGTACAGCTGGTTTATGTGACTACGACAGACCTGGCGCAAATAGCGGCTGGGACTTTCGTTCCGTAAGACTCTTGACTTTGACCATATGTGACAATATAGTGTATTCATGAGCGTACACAGTAGTTGGTTTTGGGACCGCATTGCGAAGGAGTCTTACGATTTCATTACAGCTGGACACAATCAGCCACATTGGAATAAAATCTCACCCGAGTACCGGGCGCAGTGGACGCAAATGAATCAGCGGATTATCGCGAGCGTCGCCGCTCTTGGCATAGCAGAGCTTGCTAGCCTCGACCCTAGGAACGCGCGAGCCGTGCAGACGGAAGAGCCGTGAGCCGCTTATTTGGACGTACAGCCTCGTTGGTTGTCGACACGCTCGATATCAGCCTTCTTGACTACACCTTCAGGGTGAAGAAAAGCCTTAAGCCAGAGCCTAACACGATGGACCTCGAGGTATACAATCTGAACGATGACCACAGGAGCCAGCTAGAGCAAAGCAAAGCCGTTGTTAGTCGATTGGAAGTTGGGTACGGCGGGAACAACTCCCAAATCTTTCTCGGTGAGATTCGTTCGTGTAAGACGGAAATTCGCGGCGCCGATAGAGTTACAAAACTTTCGAGCGGAGACAAGGAAAAGGCGATTGCAAAGAACCGCTGCAAAGCTACCTACAGCGCTCAGGTTTCGGTAGATACTGCCCTGTCTAATATAGCCAAAGTACTAGGCGTTCAGGAAGGTAATTTAAAACAGGCAGTCGGGCGTTTGCAAAGCCGAGGAATCGAGAATCTTTTCCCGCGTGGTATCGCCCTGTATGGCAAGACGTGGCAGGTAGTGCAGACCATTGCGCGGTCAGCTAATCTCGAGATTTCAATTCAGGACGGCGCGTTGCTTATTCTCGAATTCGGCGCCGCAATACAAGGAGGCAGTGCGATATCGCTATCGAGCGACCCTAACAACGGTTTGATAGGGGAGCCTAGCGAGGACGCCGATGGTACAGTGACTGCCGAATGTCTCATCATCCCTGAAATCCGCCCCGGCGTCCGAGTCGAACTAGACTCGAATACCGTAAGCGGAGATTTCCGGGTGTGGGGGTGTGAGTACTTAGGTGCTACGCGCGGCAAAGACTGGAACATCAAACTGACCTTGAAAAAGATTAAGGCTAGTTAGAGTCCGGCAAGGCTTGCAGCAATCGAATCATGCGGCGCACTTCCGACGCCGATACGTTGCGCGGCAGTGTGACAGTCGCCCTGAACCCTTCTCGCAAAAGAAGCGAAACCTCTAACGGGTCGCTGTCTGTAGCGGATGGTGTGATAGGCGACGGCAAGGAATCAACGGGAGGCATAGCGGGCGCACGGTCCGTATCGTGGCGAGGTGTTTTTACGGCAGCAGCCGACTTATCGAAACGCGACGGCCAAGATTTACGTCCCACAATGAACGCCCCGTGACCTTCTTTCTCCAGTTCACGATAGGCGCGGATTACGACATCCCTCTCAAGACCTTTGCTGGCGAACTGCGAAACCGTTATTTGCGGCAACGCTGTTTCCTTCACGAGCTCTTTGATGGTCTCAATCTGTTCTTCGGTGGTCGTTTGCTGAACGAGAGCTTCAATGGTGTTCATGTTGTGTTCCTTTTGTTCGGGCTTCTTTCGTCGCCTCGCTTATGAACAGACAATACGGCGGATGGGTTTTTTTCACAAGCCTCTTTTTTGGAGAATGTCGTTTCAGGCTGAGACAACACTGACACACTGCACAATAGCCCTGTAGCAAAAAGGTACCGTTAGCCCTTTACTTCCCCTTTTCCAAACCGTACCATCACGAAGGAAAGCAGGTCCCATGAAATCCACATGTAAGTTCGACCCTGAGACGAAAACGTACACTCTGTCCTTCGAAGTCGAAAGTAAAGTTATGTGTACCTTCTCAGGATTGGGGAACATGCGCCCCGAAACGATTAGATTTTACGAGCGTGCCGCAATGGCGAGTAAGAAATCGAGTGCTACACTGTCGTCTGTGAGACTGCCTGACTATATCGTCACAGACAAGAACGACGATGACGAAATCACGAAAACAGAAACGCCGCGAGCTTATGGGAGAGTGTGATGAATAAAGCTAGACGAAACAAGCGACGGAAAATGCGTAGGTGTTTACGAAATCCGAGACGAGCAGCTTTGGCGAAAGTTGTTATTCATTCAAAGGTCTTTTAATGAACGACCCTACTCCGCCAGACCCGACGCCTCTTATTCAAAAGTTCGCACAGCGCTATACGTGGTTCCCCTACGTTTTGCTTGCTGTCGCAGCCGGATTCTTCTTCGCGGCGCTTCGAACTTGCGCTAGCCCTTAATCCAAGTAGCTGCACGCCCGCGATAGTCGTGTTGACACACGTCCACGTCGACCAAAATACCTGCCCATGTCGTATTGCCGGGGCTGAGCTGCATCATCGCGAACCCTACAGACGGTTCCGGCACGTACGAACACGAGCGCCAGTATCTATCCACAGACAGTGTGGTAAGTTGTGCAGAACTCAGTTTGCAGTCGCAACCGACGTACAAACCGGGGTCGTAGCCCGCGCCACGAACCGCGTAAGCCCACGTATTCACACGCGCAATCACATCGTCTGCTGTGAGGTCGCCGCACGACTCCACATCAAGCCAGATTGTGCAACCTGTGGGCAAATTCAAATTCTTGGCGTGAGCTGCGGCTCCATTACCGTCCCACACATCGGCATACGTACACACAAAGAGCGCGAGACCGGATGAGAGAATCGTTTGAACTTCGGCTGCGCTGAGAGACGACAAATATCGAACAACAAAATCGATGTTCGTGTTCTTGAGCGCCGCGCATTTGACAGCGTCTAGTGTTAGAATGGTGTCAATTCCGCGAGCCCCGATGGACGCTTGTTCTGCTCGCATGGGACCGTTCACGTTTTCGGAAACAGTGCATCCTCTAAGGCTTGCGCTTGTTTCTCGGCCAGCGTCATCGACATATCGCTAGCGGCTTGGGCAACAGCCTTACCGGACATAACATCCGCAATAAAGGAGGTAGCGCAATCAACTGCCAAAGAGATGGCCGCGTCTTCGAGCACCGCGGGAACTTGTGGGAGCGCGGCATGGATGGCAGCTTCAAGCAAAAGTTTGATTTGTTCGGGATTCATTTGCTTGCGTCTCCGCAGTTGCCGCGACCTGCGTCGCATTCGACTTGATGCATACACGCATCGGCTTCGGCGCGCGAGTGAGCTTGGAGAACGCAGTTATCGAGATTCTTCCCGTATTCCGCCGCGCCGCACGCAACGGCAGAGACTACGAAAGCGATAGCCGAAAGCCAGATAATGGGGTGTTTCACGGGTCCTTATCTTTCAGAACCGAGCTTGTGAGCATCGCAAGGAAGCCTAGAGCGGTAGCTACTGGCGTTTGGTATTGCGGCGCGAGGTCTGGCCTAAGGGCGCTGAGACCTGCTACAGCGGCTAAAGAAACCGCAAGGAGGACGTGTTTGTAGTTTACCTTCATATTGACTATAGGGTAGGTCTTTAGTGACCTCGCGCAGTCTGGATTATCTGCATGACGGCGTGCGCAATAATAGCCAGCAAAGCCAGCGTAATTGCTAGGTTTTTAGACTCCATTTTCTCCAGAGTCTTAATTACGTATTCCATTTGAGCTTGTAGTTTGGCTACGCTCTTAACGTCTTCGTTATCGCTCATGATGTGTACGTCCCTGGCACGTTTGCGCCGCTGTCTACTTGTTCAATCCAGCCTTCAGATTCGGAAAGCGTATCGATATCCACTGAACGGAAGCCAAATACGAACTCACAAACCGAGCTGCTAATCATTCGGCTGTCTGCCTGTATCGGCTGCGATATCGTGCTGCCCCAATCGATAAGCGCTAGACCTTGGTTAGCATACTGATTGTAGGATAAAGGCTTACCTAGGCGAATCTTAATGCGTTCCAGTATCTCACCTGCACGCACATTACGAGTAAAAGCCCCCACTCTAGCCTGTACGACCCACTTACGGGACCCTAGAAAAGCCGTAGTTTGCTCGCCTGTTGAGACATTGTAAAGGCGGCGGATTTCGTCGTTGTTAACCGAGGCGAGCGACATTTCGTGAAGTTCGATGTATCCCAGAGGCGAAATCGGACGTGAGTCGGTGTCCCAAAAACACGGGAAGCCTGAGCCACTGATTGAAGCGATAAAAGCAGGCAAAAAGTCGTAAGGAGGTCCTACACGCGGGATAGTCATGTCACTGAAAGGCTAGGGTTATTCCCTGACTTCGTGGGAAATGCTGGACCGCAAAACACCGGTGTCAATCAACGGAGTGGATGAGCCTTTAGCCTTGATTGTCGACTCGGCATTAGGGGGAGGGACGCCTTCAGCCATGTAAGCCTTTATCTGACCTACCATCCATAAGCCGAGCTGCTCTAATGCTTGCTCCTTCTGTATCTTACCTTGCACGACAAGCTTCATGAGCTTGAACATGGTCTCTTGAATCTCTTTGGTGTGTTGGTCCATCCAACCGCGGATGAACGGGCGCGCGGGAATGTTCTCGGTACCGAATTCGTTCCAGAACGCGACGTCGGCAATCGTGGCGGGATTCTCGCCCTTCTCGTATCGCTTCTCGCCATCGGCTGCTAGGATACCGACCGCGACCTTAGGATTCCCGAAACCGAAGACACGCCCAGCTAAGGCTTTGTAGCCGTGGTCTCGATCAATGATTCTCATGTATGTCAACTATGTTGCAGGAGTGCCTTGAGAATAGACCCCTCCTGTTGTTTCCTGTCGAACGTCATTTCGATGGCTTGTCGAATACCTGTAGTTGTTTTTTTAGAGACCGGCAATGCAGGAGCGGTAACGATAACCGAATCGACGATACGGAGCGTTCTGAATTCGATTTTAAATTTGCCCGCTGTACCTGTGTTCGCGTCGCGGGTCATAGACACGTTAGAGATGATTACGTTGTCATACAGACGTTTCTGAGTTACGAGCTGCACCAACGTTGCCGAAGACTTCAGTTTTAGTAACGTATCTAATGTGTTAGCCGGTATGTCGCTCTGCGCTGTGGAGAACTGCACCACGCCAGCCAACGCGCTAGGAGGGGGTTCGCTGGGGGAGATGAGCGAACCTAACGCGCGCACCGCGGTGCCGAGATTCGTAATATCGGGAGTGAAATATTCGACCTGAACGGGAAGTGACCCGACGAAAGCGCCTAATTGCGTTGTTTTTATAGTGGTATTTCCGAACTTGGCGGAATAGTCGGCTAAAGGTTCGTTCGAGACGACGACTTCGAGGCTAATCTTATCGGGATTGTCGCGCACGTGGTCCGAGATATTGGAGCCTTTTTCGACTGCAAAATCGGTAGTCTCGCTCGAGTAATCGTGGTTTTCCGAAAGCACTACGTCGAAAAAGACACCTGCGCTCGTGGTCGTAGTAGGGTCGAATGAATTTGTATTAATGAAGGTTTGCGGATAGACGATAAAAGCGCCCATGATTACTTGTCTCCCGCACCTTGCGACGTAACGGCTTCATATGCTGAGTTTTGCGCTTCTTGTTCGGTCTGCCCCGATGACACGGCGCTAAAGAATTTCGAATTGAAGTCGCTCATTTGTTTCTTTGACCAAGTCTCCGCGCCAGCTGGCAAGACTTGCGTTACGTTATATTGGTCGTTGTGAGATATTGTGGTTTGCGCTGCCGCCTGTCGCGCCTGATAGGTGGCCTGTTGCTCGGGCGAGATTTCCCTACCTCCGAGATTCGCTATGATGCCTAGGTCGCCTGGAATAGAAGCAAAGGTGTCGCCTGCGGCACCAAAAGACTTGTTTGCAGCGCGGTCGCTCTTGTTAGCACCCTTTTCGTCGCCTATGATTTGACTATAGAGAAAACCTCCGGTGTGTCCGATACCTGCAATGACGTCACCTATCGCGAGCACTGTTTTGAGAATATCTGCAAAGACCACGCCGATAGAAATAATCGTAGCTAATGCGGCATATAGGATATCAGACCAGTCAATCGAAGTGCCGACACTGTCGGAGAATGATATCGATAGCGAATCCCAAATGCCCTTGATTTGGTCTAGAAGAACCGCTGCATTGTCCGCACCGAGTGCTTTGTTGAGTAAATCGCCTGTTTCGGAGTCGCCCCCGTTGACTGCAGTGTAGATGTCATCAATGGCGAGCGCGATACCAAGGAGCGCGATGGCGATAAGGGCAACCTCGGCGCCGCCAATGACCGACTCAATGAGCCCTTCGCCTTTTGCGAGCCCGAGCAAATCTTTCAGCGCGAAAACTACTTTAAGAATACCTGCTGTAGCTAAAAGTGCGAGAGCTTCCTTTACGATATGTGTGTGTTTCACGACGTCAGCTAAGACCGTGACGAAGTGTCGAGCTTTCTCGATAATCTCTCTAATCTGAGGTAGGAAATCGTTGACAAGTGAGACTTTCAACGCCCGAATGGACATATCCCACTTCTTAAGTTCGTCGCCTGCTTTTTTGGCTCCCGAGACGAAGTCTTCAGAGAGAACGCCCCCTGCTTCTTCGACTTCTTTATACAGGTCCTCCAAGCCTGCGGCGCCGTGGCTGAACGCCTCGTTCAGCACCATGCCGCCCCGACCCATCAGCTTCATTTGTAAGTCGGCGCGCTTCGCAGGGTCTTCAATAGACGACAATGCGTCGGCTAGGTCTGCCGTGACGTCTAACAGCGGACGCGCCTGACCTTCAGCCTCGTTTAGGTCTACGCCTAATCTTCGGAACTCGGTGGCCAGCTCTTTAGAGCCGTTTTTTGCTTGGCCGATATTTTTTGAGAGGAATTTGAGTGCAGTGTCAGCATTCTCGGCCGAACCTCCCGACAACTCCAGAGCCCCGCGGAACTTTTGCAGTTCGTCAGTACCTACATCTAATCTTCTAGCGGTGTTCGCGATTTCCTCGCCCATCTCAATAGTGGACTTGACAAACTCGCCAATCTTCTCTACTGCGAACGCAGCTATAGCAATCTCACCGAACTCTTTAAGTTTTTTCCCTAACTCGGCGATACCTTTGTCAGCCTCCTCCATACCTTTTTCGTCGAGCTTGACGTCAAAGATAGCTAAGAGCTCGCGCGCTGCCCCGCCTTCAGACATTGCGGTCCGCCGCTTCAGACTCAGCCGTTTCGATAGCCGTCAAAACCTCGTGGGCTTGTTCGGCGTCAGAATAGGTGAATTCACGGTTTAACATGGCAGGACTGGCTATTTTTAGGCTAGGGCTCACCAGCAATCGCCAGATGAACCAGTCAACGCCGTCGGGTAGCTCTAGTTTTACGGTGTTGCTTGCGCGGCGGTCCCGATCGAAGAAACTGCGCCCAGAAGGGCGTCGACCTTCGCTCGTACTACCGCGAGTGGAAAAAGTTTGTCGTAATTGACCTCCAGCGCGAACAAAAGCCACTTCGTCATTTCGTCATAGTTGGTCGAAAAATGACTGTCGAAGATGTCCTTGAGCGGAAAGGTCTTACCGTCCGAACGTTTGACCAATGTAGTCGTAGCTAGGGTGTCGCAAAGGAAATCAAAATCCTCTTCAGCAATAGCTGTAAGAGATTGTCCTCCCATAGCTTTCATGACGCGGAGCAGCAACTTTCTTCCTGTCACCGCACCGAGCGGAGTGACCATATATGTATTGGCACCTAGTTTGGATTCTTTAGATTCGAAAACCATCAGGTCACCGCCTCCAACACAACCGACGCCCACAGAGCTTTTTCAGAACCGTTCATATTGTCCCACTTCTTAGAGTTCTTAGAGTTGGTTAGCTCGCACCATTTCGTGTATGCGCGCTCGGACATAACCATCAGGCGCTTATCATTGTTGAGTTGTTCGTTCGTATGTCGCGCAGTCATGATGCAGATTCCTTAATGGTTTGAGAGAGGAGGTCTCTAAGATTAGCAGCGTGCTCTTTTGTAAGGAGGATGACGTGCTCTCCCTCAGGGGAACCTATCTCGAGAAACACAAGGGACTCGCCTGCGTCGTTCGGATAGGCGATACCTACCTGAATACCTGTAGCCTCAAAGCCGTTAGGGTAGTTACTCATTTCGATTTCTCCGGCACACGAGGTAGGATAAAGGGTTTGTGGAAACCGTGTTTTCGAGCCTCCATTACAGCAAGCTCCATAGATTTCGTCTTAGTCAGCTTCGAGACGAACGCGCGGCGCTGCTTATTATTCATGCTCGTGAGGAGTCCGGCGATGTGTTGCTCGAAAGCCTTTCGCTTTTCCTCGGGTGAGAACTCGATAGGCCGACCGTAGTTTTCTTCTGTCATAGAATGACTATATGTCGCCCTATGTGTAGTGTCAAGCTATGAAATCGTTACGCCGTACTTTGTAGCCGCATATGCGTTCAAGGAGGCTATCTGCCCAGCTGTAAGAACGCCGGAGAAGATGGCTACTTCTGCTATATTCCAACCCGCGAAGGCTCCGAGACCTTGTGTGTTACCGACTGTTAAAGAGCCGATTCCGGCCGTTCCTGCGGCGTGTGAGGCTTGAGTTGCGACCGTATTGGAACTCACATATTGATTGTTGCCGCCACCAGCAGAATCGTAAAGACAAATATAGGACCCTGTCTTATTGACAACGGTTCCGCCAGTGTTCGTTCCTGAACCCGAACCTGCAAAGAACTGGAAACCTGTAGAGTTTCCGATTTGCGCGACTTCGGACCCCGTAACTGTGTCTAACAAATAACTTCCGGTCGCTGTACATCGAGCTACGGCGAAAGAAGACCACGGTTGTGTGAGCGCCGAAGTCCACGAAGTACTTACAAGACCAGCACCAGAAGCAAAAACCAAACTAGGGTTGTTATTAAAGTTGGCGTCTGATGCTGTATACACGGGTTGCAGAAGAGCCGTACCTTCTGTTAGGTTCTTATGCGTATCTCCCGAACCGCTAGAATCACCCCACGCACTGACTGTGGTGCTATTCAATGTAATGAGCAAATCGCTGCGATACCAGGCTGCTGGTTTCAGATCTAAAGGCGAGAACGTATGTGAGGAACCTGTTGCCGCAGAAACGAGCGACGACATCAAGCCGCCGCCCTGAGCGTTATTCTGATAAACGACCTTAGTTCCGCTCCGTCCAAATAGCCCGCCGCTGCTCATGGTGCCATCGTTTGAGTGAACGCCGATGCGTTGACTGTTTGCGCTGCCACAACCGCCGTAGTATCTAGGACAAGATTGCTAGTTGCTGCTCCGACAGAGCCGTCCTGCAAAACCGTCGTGCTATCAGATTGCGTCAATCGATACCAGGTCGCGGTCCCTGTAGCTGCTGCGTTGGTGTCGGCTGTAATAGCGTTCGCGGTAATGACTCCAGCGCTGGCTGCCCCGAACGCCGTTGCATTCAGAGTCAATGTTGCAAGAAGCACTTGCGAAGTAATCGCCGTATCTGCTGTAGCCGGTTGTGTGCCAGAATAAATCTTGAGCTTGCCCGATGCTGCGGCGGTCGTGAAAACTGCGAGCATCGAAGCGCGAATCGCCGCGGCTGTTTTAGTATTGACACTCATTACATCACCGGCTTATTGCTGAAACGTTTTTTGAGGTAACCAGTGCCCGACGTTGTGAGCACTTCGATGTAACGAGAAGCGGTAGTAAGGAGATATCGCACTTGCTCGCCTGCTGGCAGTACGTCACCTTCGTAGGAGTGTGCCATGCTGGAAACGTTGTCCGGGCGTGTGCGAAAGTAGCAATCTGCACCTTGAGCTTCGAGCACAACCCAATTGCCGCGAAGGTCGGGATATGCTCCCGTGCCGTCCCACGTGTTACCGTCTGCCATGAGCAGCGTATCGGCAATAGCCGCACTGCCTGACGTCGCGACAGCAACGTGCTCGTTAGCGAGGGCTGTATTGTATTCGACCGTTCCCGCGGCGAGCCCGGCTCGCGTCATCGGTGGCCGATAATCGTAAAGTCTATCGATAGAGGACATTGTCTAAAGGCTAGGCAGAATAGGCAAAAGCCCCGAACCGTTTAGGTCCGAGGCTTTGCATAGAAGTTAGAGCACTTTGCTAAGTTATTCGCCGATATGGTCCTTGAGTAAAAAATTGTACAAGAAGTCCGCATTGTCGTGACCCGAAACACCTGTGGCACTTCCCCCTGTGAGGACGACGCAACGAACGTGCGGGAAAGCGTAAACGCTCATCGGAGCGTCGAGCAAGAACGTACCTGCAACGTCTGAGCCGCCGCCTGTGGCGAAAGCCGTGCGAGCTGCATCCGTAACAGTCGCCACGTCAACCCAAGTCGTCGGAGCTGCGAGCGTAGCGACCTGCCATTTAGCAGTATACGTCAAGTTCGTGGCTTTAATGTTGTAGAGAATCGTGCACGAAAGTGTTCCCGGCGCTGCCAAAGACAGCGAAGGTCCCACATCGAGGCCTACGCCCGTTACCGGTGACGCGCCCGTAAGAGCGACAACACCGGAATCAGACGCGTTATTTTGGCAACCAAAAACGCTGTTTACTTGTCTCATCCCCTATAGACTAGGCTTTTCTGAGAATCACCTCGGATTTATTGTCGGCAGTCATGATCGTCTCCTACGTGTGTTGCCTGTGATTGTGCCGTAGCCGTAGCCGTCGCCGTCGCCGTCGCCGTAGCCGGAGCCGGAGCCGTAGCCGTAGCCGTAGCCGGAGCCGTAGCCGTCGCCGTAGCCGTAGCCGGAACCAGAGCCGGAACCGTAGCCATAACCAAAACCATAACCATCACCATAACCATAACCATCGCCGTAACCATAGCCGGAGCCGGAGCCGGAGCCGGAGCCGTAGCCGTCGCCGTCGCCGTCGCCGTCGCCGACCGGTCTGGTTTTGACGTTTACTTCGCGCACGAAAGGCCCCAATCGCTAGGCACCGGCACACGAAATAGCTCGGCGTCCGCAGGCAGATCCACATCTGCGATCTTGCGCAGATCTGCGCTCGCCGC
>OCTA010001450.1_pt1 | contig 21753 bp, 38 predicted proteins | sample 1538991 | NCBI WGS metagenome assembly OCTA01 (sample SAMEA3539302, study PRJEB22396) | soil metagenome | biome: tundra; feature: field; material: soil | place: USA | collected 2010-05 | depth 0.15 m | reverse complement strand
ATTGGCCCTTGGGGAATGTGTCGTGACTGGATCAACCAACAAGTATGTCACCACCAACGGTGCTCATGAGAGTCAGAGTCCCGCTGAATGTGGTAGGCCGCCACAGAGTCGAACTGTGATTTGAACGTTCGTAGCGTTCTGTCCTGAATCCATTGAACGAACGGCCCGCATGAATCTCTGCGCCGTCCTTTTGGGTGGCACATTTAACCGGATATTCCCCCTTACCGGACGCAGAGAACTGGACTCCCAGGCCGGACTCGAACCGGCATCGTCCTTTTACTCTTACTCGATTAGGAATCGAGGGAGATACTGGGAGAACTTGGTAGGGCAGGTGGGTGCTGACCCCACTGTCACTCGCTTGAAAGGCGAGGCACTCATCCGTTCGTGCTCTGCCCCATAACTTGGTCACGCCAGCGGGAATCGGACCCGCCTAAACGGCTCGAGAGGCCGCCCTCTGTCCTCCAGTCGAGTTCGGCGTGCTGGATGGTCTTTTGCGCCGGTAATAGGGATCTATCAAGCGACGCCTTTCTCTAACGGTTCTGGTGGCTGCTGCGTTCCATGCTCGACACTCAATGCATCTACACGCGTGATGCCTGTACATACTCTGACTCCCATGAGGGGCGGCGTGCTTGGCTTTGTGGCATACGTAACATAGAACCTGGCACTTTGATAGTTCCTTGAGCATTCTGGAAGTGCTCCAGGTCCACACTTTGTGATCCACTTTCGATTTTGGATCGATATGATCCACTTCCAATCTCTCGGCAGAGCCACACCTAGCGCACGGACCATTATCTGCAAGCCATTTCGCCCGTCTTTTTTTCATCCAATCTTTCTGGTATTGAAGCTGCCTGTCTTTGTTAGCGTATGGCATGGTGCTGTCATGATACCAGAAACCATGGTGCGCGGCGTGGGGTTCGAACCCACCGCGTTTCGTTTAAAAGACGAATCCACCTCCACTGGTGGTAGCCGCGCATGAACTGGTGGGCCGCTTCGGATTCGAACCGAAATCACCTTGCTTAAGAGGCAAGCATTCTGTACCAGTTAAACTAGCGACCCTTGGTCGCGGCTAGAGAGTCGAACTCTTTCCAGGACTTTATAAGAATCCCATGCTGACCGTTACACTAAGCCGCGATAAACTTGGCCGGGAGGCGGAGAATCCAACTCCGATAGCTGGGACCAAAATCCAGCGTCCTTGCATTGAACGACCTCCCGGTTAAACTCCGACTGCAACACCGTGCCTCTCCAGCACGCCTGGAGGAGCCTTCTCGAACGCAGGCGGCACGCCGTGTTTGGTGACGGCGGCGTTATAGTCAGACTGGCTTTCGATAAGCGCATGTCCGCGCCGCTCGAGTTCCGAACGAACTTTGCCCAATTCTCCCAATGCGTCCATCGTGGAATTGCGCCGCACGGCATTGATGCACATGAAGCCGTAGTTGCGTTCGTAGTTGTCCGCGATCTGCTGTATCCGATTCATCTCAATATCCTCTCACGAAAACTGGCGCGGCCGGCTGGACTCGAACCAGCGTGTACTCGCTTAGAAGGCGAGAGCCTAATCCTCTCGACCACGGCCGCAAACTTTTGGCAGGGGACTGAGGATTCGAACCCCAAGAAACCGGGTTGGAGCCGGTCAGCCTCACCATCGGCAAATCCCCCATAATCTGGTGCGCGTCCGAAGAATCGAACTTCGTTACACTGCTTTATCAGAGCAGCCCTTAAGCCGGCCGGGCCGACGCGCTTAAAACTTTGGTACCGGGGTGGAGAATCGGACTCCACTGAATCCTCTTTGTAGGAGAGGCGCCGTCACCAGACGACAACCCCGGCTCGAGACCATCCCAGATTTTTCTACTTAAGGTTGTAGCTCTGCGGAGCGTGCGGCGGTCCCATGAACTGGCTGCTCGCCCACGAATCGAACGTGGATAACGCGGTTAACAGCCGCGCACTCTACCTTTAAGTTAGCGAGCAATATTTTGGTGCGGGTGGCTGGATTCGAACCAGCGATCTTTTGCTCCCAAGGCAAATGGGTTAAACCGCTTCCCTACACCCACAAAACTGAAGTACGCGCCGCCAGTGTCGGACTGGCATTCTACCAACTATCGTCCATGGTGATCTTATCCGCCTAGACTATGCGCGTGCATAAATTGGTCTGACGTGTGGGAGTCGGACCCACCTAAACTGGTTCACAGCCAGTCCCCTGTTGCCGCTCGGGTAACGTCAGCATAAAACTTACGCCGGGCGCTCTACCTGAGAGTTGCTCCGGGCCCGAAGGCGCCGGAGGCTGGGGTCGAACCAGCACCTCCCGGCTACTTGGTGGAATGCCGCGGGCTCGAACCGCGCGCCTCCGCGTTGCAAGCGCGGCGCTCTCCCAACGATGAGCTAGCACCCCAAACTGGCAGCCGCGTGGCGGGCTTTCCCCACCATTCATCCTCGGTGACGTATGGACCTGGCCTGACGAAACCCCGAGACTGCTCATACCCCGGTTAAAGGGGACGCGGCATAAACTCTACTTTCGTCGCGTGACAACCTCGCGCTCAATCGCCGCGGCGAGAGCGCAGACAAAGATAATTGCCAACACGACCATCTTCTTTCATTTTCCTTTTGTGTGGTTGGTTGCGGGGCTGGGTAATGATCCCAGCTACGGCTGTGCTTATGAGGCAAGCCTGACACCTGTCTCCCCGCACCACGATTTTACTATTCAATTGTCAAAGAACGCAAACACAATCTTGGAGCGACCACCCGGCTATGATCCGGGAGCCTCCTGAGTGGCACTCAGGCGTTCTGCCAATTGAACTATGGTCGCTAAACCAGTCCTGCGCTCGTATCTACCCGGTCTGCCGCGTCCCTTGTTCCGCGCGCCGTAATATTCCGTAAGCGCATGGCAATTTGGGCACAGCAAGTCCAAGTTAGCCTCGCCGTTATTGGCATAACTACCATCCACGTGATGTATCTGCAATGGAACATTTCCGGTGAACAGATTCACTTCGCACCATCCGCACTTGGAGCATTTGTTGTCAAACTTAATTCTCAAGTACTTGATGATTTGCTTGGAGGTTCCGTCACCACCCATTATCCCGTCCACCTCGCCGGCCTTCCACCTCAGGATGTAGCACCTGTACAAATACTCTGTCTGGCATTCTACAGAGCAATATTTACGATTGTAATGCGAAGTTGGCTTATCGCACGCCAAGCACGGACGAATTTTCCCACACCATGGATGAGGCTTACCATTTCTTGCAACCCCTTTGTTGTTGCTAGATCCAGCACATGAGTGGCTACAAAACTTACGTCTTTTCTTCTCGAATGGCATCGGCTCGTTGCAATATCCACACAGTACCGGTCTGCTGCTGTACACCTCCCTGGCGACCCTATACCGTTCCGTGTTCTTTGCCAACATTGCCGGAAGAGCCGCAAGCGCACCTTTAACGTGGTTGTTCATATATTTTTTGGAGCGGGGTACGGTAGTCAAAACCGTCTGTTTCGGGTGGAAACCGAATGCCTGATCGCTCGGCCAACCCCGCGTTAAAATTGGCGGTCTGTATGGGATTCCCACCCATGATCTCTTCCGTGACAGGGAAGCGGGGACTGTAGACTCCCCTAACAGACCGTGGAGCCGATGCAGGGAATCTGACCCTGGTCTCACCGATACCAGCGGTGGGCTCTGACACTGAGCTACATCGACACGAACATTGGAGCCACGTCCCCGGCTTGAACGGGGCTAGCTGGTGTACGAAGCCAGCACATCGCCATCTATGTTTACGCGGCTTTGAACTTGATTCCCGCCTTTGAATGGCCGGCAGGCTGGCGGGTTTTATGCCTGACGGTAGCGTTGGTCCGGGCGCGTGGTACCTTCCCAGGTATTGCGTCCGACTCTGGCTGGATGATTGGGGCTGGCAGCGGGCATCGAACCCACGACCTGACGATTACAAGTCGCCTGCTCTACCAACTGAGCTATGCCAGCCCAGCGTGTGCCTGCGATTGCTGTGTCGCGCCTGATCACGTCCCAATCCTACGCTGTTTCGGCCATTCTAGTCAAGGTTTATCTTTTGCTTGGGTGCCGGGTTCCTGCACATTTCTATGCCACTCCAAATTACCGCGATACTGCTGACGATCGCAATGAAGACCGCGCAGGAGTCGCCGATCTGTTGAATGAGGTTCACGGAATCGCCTCGAAGAACTTCTCGGTGCTGGAACCCTTGGGATAAAGAACGTCGCCATCCTTCGAGTGAAACACCAGGAAGTCTCCGCCGTTTGTGATACGCACTTCGAGCTGGCATTTCAGCGCCTCGTTCACAATTGCCTTGGCGCGATCCAAACCGACCTCTTCCTCTGGATAGCGCATGTGGCGCGCGAAGTACTGCCGCACCAGGTAGGCATCTCCGGACACAGTGTACACATAGAGGCGCAGTGTTCCAGAAATATCCGTGCTGTAAACGAGCTGATTCAAGATCATGGCTTCATTCCTCCTCTATTCGTTCGCTATTCGCAACAGCGTTTCCGCATGGCACAGAGGCTCCGAGAGAGCGCACCAACAGGCAAGGTCATGTCCGCGAAGCTCGCAGCGAATCGTTTCCCAAGAGCGCGGCCCAATCCTTTTCAGCCACGCACAGTGTGCCGCGTAAGCAGCGTTGACCAGCGCGTCCCACTTGTCCCCGCGCGGGAACAGAGAAGGATTCCATCCTCCGATGGCCGTCTCGGCAAACAACTTGATGCTCAGTTCCCGCCCGTAGGTCTCCACGTCGTATGGATTGCCGAAGACGGTCGGTCTTCCAACATAGATCGCGCCTTCGGGCATTCGGTAGCCCAACGTTCTCTTTCGCTGGATTCGGATCGGCATCAGGTCCACATCGACCGGCGAACGTCCACCAATCGTTTCATGTAAGTGGCCTCTTCCGCATAGCGCTGTTCTTCAAGTTCATGATGGCGCTTGCAGGCTGCCTCCCAAGCCGGCCCTTTAGTCTCGTGGGTCGCGTAGAGTCCAGATTCATCGCCAACGTCCAACCGCTTCTGGAATACATCCCGATACCAGAGATAGATCGCCTTCACTTCAGCCGCGGACTCTGCCTGCCCGGTTGGCTCTCCGTAATGCGCCTCGTCTGGATAAACTCCATGATTCTCGTCGCACTTTAATCCGATCGCCCACTCTAAATGCGCAAGACCGCGCGCCCTATCTCTGCTTTTAGGCTTTGGGGAATCCTGATCACAGCACCAATCGTGCCAAGCTAGTTCGCGCTCCACAAAGTCACAGAGGATTTGCATCATGGAGTGGAATAACCGATCTTCGACCTCATAGTAGCCGGGCTCCAAATCCCGAAGCCACACCACGTCGTAGCGATTTATGGTTCGGTGGCGAACCCACCAGATTCCATCGGTTAGCTTTTTGAGCGCTCTTTCCCACAGCGGAGGATACTTCATGAAGTTTTACCAGAGTTGAATGATTGCACGGCTTCGGTCGGCGTCACCTCGCGCGAAAAACACATCCGGCCATTCTGAACGACTGCCTTGGCCGCCAGCAATTGCCGGATGAATGAATCAACGTCCTCGGAATCCAACAGAAACTCGCTGCGCGCGCCCTGCTGGTGGATTTGAAGCTTTATCATCCGGGCCGCCGTGACCCACAAGGAAAGTGTCCGACCACCGAGAACAAGATCCGGCCATTCGTTCGTCACTCTGCTTTCTCCCGCCGGACCATGGGCACCAGCGCGCCGGCTTCGACTTTACTCCTTTTGATTTTTGCAGGTACCTGGCCGAGCGTCAGTAGCATCTTTTCGAGTGCCTGCGCCTGAACCGCATGGCGCCGCTGCGTAGCGTGCCCGTGACGAATCCAGAATATCCCGAAACGTATGCAACTGTTTCCCCATCCGTGGCCTAGAAGGCCGATGGCTAACCAGCATCCGAACACCAAGATTACAACCAATCCGGCGTCCATGAACTCCCTCAAACCTTCGCTCATTCAAGAAGATCCTTTCACGTAAATGTGGAAAGGGTTGGCGTGTCCGTTCGGTCCAACCCTCCTCTGAGTTTCAATCTGGTTCAATCTGGTTCAGATACTGCGCTCGTATTCCTTCTCGTCCCATACGTCAATGTAGTAGGACTCGTCGCCGAGAGAAGCGACAAGGAATGGATCACGGGTTGGCCGGACGATCTGTTCCTGGTCTTCGTGCAGCCTCTCAACGAACAGCGAGACGGTGGGGCATTCCGTTTTTATCGCCACGGCCTTAGCTAGCGCGAATTCTGGGATGTTGCCAGCGTAAGACGCAAGCGGCTCCATGGCCCAACGCCGCGTAATCCGATTCCCCCTCATGCCACTATCACACGCATTGATCATCGCGATTACAAAGAGTACCGCCGTGACGATGCATGCTCCAATGGTTCCGAAACACCCGAGACTGCAATTCTTCCAGTCAGCGGTACTATTCAGGTACGGTGCCACGACCGCCGCCATGAAGAGCGTAAGCAAGAACAGCGCTGCCGCTCTTTTGTGCCCGAACCACATGCCCGGTCGCGCCTTTGTTGCCTTGTATGCAGCCACTCCCGATGTAACCAGAGGCTCAATATCCAACTTTCGCAGGACAAAGAGCAACGCCTCCGGTACCACCAGAGCCCGTGCGAGCCGCTTGTATCCGAGCACTTTCGCTGCTTGTTTTGCAAGTTGCTCCCGCTCGTTTCCGAGTCCTTCGTCAACCTGCGTGAATTTCATGCGTTCGATCGTCATACTGATGTTTCTCCTTCTGCCTGCTTCTTGTTTTCAATCTTTCCACTTATGCCTGCCTCTCCCGCGCTTGTAGTCCTTCCAACCCCAGATCGCCAAGCCAATAATCAGCAACCCGGCTGTGATCAATCCGCCTGTTACGACTGCGTTTTGACTAAGCACCCGATATGGCTCCAAGTTTTGTGAGTTGCCGCCCGACCGCGCGATTCGATGCCGATAGGGATTGCTAGTTCATTACTTAAATCCTCTGGGGTGCATTCTCTTGTGGTCGCCGGCACGTAATCAGCACCCAAGGAATCGATGTCCCTAACTTGCACTCCATTATGCAGATAGGACACTTGATGGCGTCGGAGATGCTCATCGGTTAGCCGCCATTCTGAACTCCAGCCTCCGGATTTCCACACTCAGGGCTACCTGTTTAGCAGACAGGTCGGCTAATAACTCCGTCGGATCGCGCAGTTTCCAATTTTCATGTCCCCAGCGGAAACTGCCTCTTTGATGCTGCGCCCTCAGTTCAGCCGGAGAGAACCAGAGATCCTGATACCGAGACCAAAACCAAAGGCGCTTTTCTTCTGCTTCCTGAAACATCTTACCCAGACCAAACCTCCCATTCAGCGATCATCCTGCAGCCTCCGGCGTCTTCGTCAGCCTGCGGTCTATCGCGGCTCGGAATAACTCGGGCAATGCTCCGCGATTGACATCATACAATTCTTCCTCCCCAATGCCGATCAGTTCGAGAACTACAGCGGACCCTATGCGACTACCGTTATCTTCGGTAATCCAACACGTAAATACGGCGTTGATGAGCCAGTCCAGACGTTGGGTGTCCGTGATCGAGCGGGGTACGATGCTGAGGATGTGTTCGACCCGGTAACGGCAGCTCTTGCCTGTGCCTTTGCCTTCCCAGTCAAGCCAGAGCCATCCAGCCGTATCTCTCGCGGCCACCACCGCAAGCGCGCCGTTTGGTCTGAATGCGTCCCACGCGATGACCGTGTCGCCCGGCAGCAATTTGTCGAACTGTTCCTGGGTGATCATACCTGCACACAGACCGCCGGTTCTTCTTCGGTTCCACCGCACTCTAAAAATAAGCAGCTTTCGCGGCCCTTCAACCGGACGCCGCGACCGGCAGCCTTTTCCTTTTCGACAACGGCTTTGACTTCCTCTAGTTTGGTCGGATCGCGCCACATCAATGCTCGGACCATGGCTTCAGGGAGTTGCTTCTTGGCATCCTCTTCGACTAGGTCAACAATTTGCTGCGCGAGATCACGCTTCAGCAGCTTGACGCCTTCGTCCGGCGCCTTCTCTATTTGATCGACCCAAACTTCGTAGGCTCGCCAGACCAGAAACGGCACGCGTGGATCTTCCCGAAGAGACGCCAGAAGACCTTTGGCGAGCGCCCGCAATTCCTTAACCGGTGCCGTCAGAAGTGGGGTAAGACAGTTCTCGATCGACGCTTCGAACTTATCGGATTCATCCTTGTCGTGCGCCACGGCCAGACCGACGATGGCTTCTTTCCACAGCGCGATCATTTTCGGGACATCCATCGATACCTTCCTCTTTCTTCCGGGATGCGTATTGCCGTACCACAGCCATACGCCAACTTCTCCTGCCCACCTAACCGCCGACAGCGTCTTGCGTGAGAAACGGCCGCCAATACCCTGCGAATACGCGAAACGCGGGACTTCGTAGCCGCTGATTAACCTGCTTCGAATGTCCAATCCTCTCCATGATGCTTCAATCTCGGAAGTCTCAGCGGGACTCACACCCGTCCCCGTCCCTCAGGCCGGCCATCCACCGCTTGCCGAACAGCATCCGCGACGAGTTGCTGTAACGAGATCCTGCGTTTGGCTGCCTTGACGCGAGCGCGTTGGTGCAGATCCTCTTCCAGTTTTAGATTTACGTAACGAATCTTCCCGTTGCTGCTCTTCTTGGCCATATGCTGAATTGTAGGCGTACTTGATTTAATTGTCAAGATGCACTTGCATTATCCTACCAATTAGTTTATGCTCTTGTTCTGGAGGGTCATTCGATGCCGTGGGCAGACATAATCAGGCAGGCAGCCAGCAGGGTTGGCCTTGTCGAAGTTGAGGATCATCCACCGGAAAGTGCAAAGCAGCCAGCGAGCACGTCGTCGCCTGTAGCACACATTCCTGTTAACCAGCTTGTGCGAGGATCCGCCCCGGTTACGGCGCGCTCGGATTCAGACGGCAACGCGCTGCTCCAAAAACTTCGCGGGAATGTCTTCCAGGCAACAGAGCCCTTCGTGCACTTTGCGAATCTCCAGGATTCGTTACGCTCCGAGATCTCAGACGAACGGCAGCGCTGGCGCGTGAGCTTCAAAGCCAGCGGCTTGACTCGTCAGGCACTTGACGCTAGTATTCAGAATTGTCGGAACGCGCTAGGTGCAGAAACTGACAAATTCGCTTCGTCCTTGAAGGCCAATCGGGACAACGATCTACAAGCAAAACAGGAGCAGGCCCGAATCCTTTCCACCCAAGCTGAATCAAAGAGGGCGGAATTGAAGGCGCTGGAGGCTCAATATGCTGAAATTGTTGCCGACGTATCGCAGACTACAACCCGGCTTGATGCCGTCGAAGCGACGTTCAAGAACGCCGTCCTTTCTCTAAAATCCGAACTTGATAGCAATTCCGCCAATGTAGCGACGTTCCTGACGGACATCGCAAAAGGACAATAAACATGCCGTCTGATCTACCGACTGTTACGCCGACTACCGGACTCGCGAAGTTCTTCTCCAAGCCAGAGAGCAAGGCTGCGCTTGTGCCGGCCGTGGCCGTGGGAATTGCACTTTTCTGGTTCTGGGGCGAAATCTCGGACTTCGTGGTCCACGCAGTCGACAACCTTCTGCACCTGATCCTTGTCGCCGTAGCGATATTCGGAGTTCTCTTCGTTCTATTTGACAAAGACGTTCGCAACGCGGTCTGGTACATGTACCGCGGCGCCCTCCGAGCTGCTCTCGGAATCTTCGTTAGAAACGATCCGCTGTCAATTCGGAAGTCCTATCTTGAGAAAATGATCGCCAAGCGCGCCGAATTCCAGACCGCACTCAATGACAGTTCCGGACAACAAGAACGCCTAAACAACCAGGTCGACAAGGACAACAAAGAGTATCGCGAGGCGTGCAGTCTCTTCGCAGCAGCCACAAAACAAAACAACAAACGTACTTCTGATATTCAGGCCCGACAGATGGCGCGGCTGCATGCGATGCTCGACCAGGACACCGAGGACATGAAGAAGGTCTTCCTGATCGTGACCCTCTTGTCCAGATACCGCGATATCTGCGATGACTCGATTGTCGATACGAAGAACGAGATCAAGTTCCAGGAGCGAAACCAGGAGCGCTCCAAGTCCTTCCTCAAGTCGATGCGGGCCGCCTGGTCGATCCTCCACGGGATCCCCGAAGACGAAGAAATTCAGGAGATGGCCACCAGCGAACTCGAAAAGCAGTACGCTGCGCGGATGGGCGAAGTGAATCAAATCCTGGACATGAGCAAAGGAATCGTGAGCACCGCGGACGTCAAAGATGCCGCGACGATCGAGCAAGCAGAGAAGTTGTTCGCGGACTGGAAGTCTCAGCAGCAGTTGCCGGCGCCCGCCCAAGCCGTTCAATTACCCGCGCCGGCCGAGAAACAGCCAGTAGCCAGTCAGGCGGCGCAGGACGAGTACGCGGACTGGCTGAGGAGGCAAAAATGACGCTACGACTCAGTTGGGCCGAAGTGGCCGATATTCTGAAGCAACACATCCACTTGCCAGGCGTGAATCTGGGCGAGCCGCGCATCTTTTCGCAAGGCGCGTACGGTGGTCCAGAGGAAGAAGTCGAAGCCGCTGCCTTGGAGTTCCCGGTCCTGGTGGACATCCCGGCTCTGACACCACTCTTAGAACCAGCCCATCTATTCGCTGCGGCGGCAGTACGGCCGACAGCGTACGATCCGGACGCGCCATTTTGAAAGGAGTCTCAAATGTTCTGGCCATTCTCACTGTTTGTCAAGAAGCGTTCGAAGCTGAGCGAACCTCAATATCTGATTTCTACCAAGCCGCTCACTCACGATCAGGCGCGCGCTGCTCTTCGCGGCCGGGCATCGCTTGAACGCGAACAAGCGAATCGATCTTGGCAAAGCGATCCCGTTATTGTCGGCGTGGATCCGACAGCTCTCATAGTGGAGGAAGCGATCGTTACCGCTGCTTCTATGCCTGATGCTCCTCCTGCCTTCCAAGGCTTTGGAGGCGGGGACTTGGGTGGTGGTGGAGCTTCAGACGATTGGGGTTCTACAGCGGCTACTCCGACACCAGATCCATCGCCCTCACCTAGCTGCGACACCAACTATAGTGCGCCTGACCCATCCCCGAGTTTCGATTCGGGCACCTGCGATACCAGCAGCAGTTTAGACAGCGGCAGTTCAAGTTTTGATTCGTAAAGACAGAAGGAGAAACCAAGTGAAGTTGACACCCGCAGGAAAAGCGGTAATCTTTATCGGGCTAGTCGCCGGCGCCGTATTCGGCTATCGACAGCTCGTTTACACCGGAGTCATCGCAAGACCGAGCGTTTTGAAAACCGTGATACCGCTGAAGGCCGAGCTCGCCAATGAGCAGGTCTTAACGGTCAGCGATGTCAAAGCCGCTTCTTTACCCAGTATTTCTCCGGCGCATCCCAGCGGTCCAGCGATGCACGGATTGATCTGGGCTTGGAATGCCTACTTTGGTCTGCTCGAGTCGATCGGTGGACCGTGCACGACCAAAGGCAGCTTCATGGCCACGCACGGGGTCAATGTCTGCGTGACCAGGCAGGACGATACCGGGCAGATGCAAAACGAGCTGGTGAAGTTCGCGACAGATCTCTCGAGAGGAGATCCTAACCCGACCAACGGAGCCACATTCGTGGTGATCATGGGGGACGGTGGCGCCCAGTTCTTGCAGGCCATCAATCCTCAACTCGCTAAGCTCGGACCCGACTACATCGCGGAGATTATCGGATCGGTTGGCTACAGCCGCGGCGAAGACAAGCTGATGGGACCGCCGGACTGGCTGCAGAATCCCAAGAACGCGCTCGGTAAGACGATTTGCGGTGTGATTCGGGACGGCGATTGGAACATCGCCATGAAGTGGGAGAAGGACAATGAGTTGCCGAACAATCCGGACGATAAGACCTTTGATCGCAAGGCAGTGAACTGGATCAATTCAAGTGATTACGTAGACGCGGCCAACAAGTACGTGTCCGGATTCAAAGACTCCGCCCGGCCGGTCAAGGGGATAAGCCGTGACACGGTCTCACCGTCCTGCGATGCGGTGGTCACCTGGACGCCCGGCGACACGATCGTGGCCGAACAGAAGGGCGGATTGGTCGGAATCCTCTCGACCAAAGAGAACGCCTGGCAGATGCCGGCGGTTGTCATCGGGATCAAGCACTGGTTCAACGCCAATCGCCAAACAACGGATGGATTCCTGGCCGCGGCCTTCGAAGGCGCCGACCAGGTGAAAACGAATCCCGCAGCCTTCCAGCGGGCGGCCGAGATCAGCGCCGCAGTGTACAAAGATCAAAACGCTGCTTACTGGGCGAAGTATTTCTGTGGATCCAACTCCATGGGTTCGGTGGCTTGCGCCGGCAAAGGCTCGGCAGTCCCGGACAAGCAAGGCATCCTGGTAGACCTCGGCGGATCCGCAGTCTCGAATCTCGCGGACAACCTGCAGATGATCAACAAAAACATCCTGCGAGCCAGCTACACGTCATTTGGGGACATCGCGCATCAGCAGTACCCGAACATTATTTTGACCTATCCGAAGTACGAAACCATCTTCGATGCGTCGTTCATCAACGATGTCAGCCGGGCGGCGCCGGCCGCCTCAAATCCGGTCCTTGCGGAGCGTACCACCTACAGTTCGCCGGAGATTGCCCAGGTCAGGGGAAGGGCGAAATGGCAGATCCTGTTTAGAACAGGCTCGGCCGACATCGACCCCCGATCGGAAGAAACCCTTCAAAAGCTGTACGACGATCTGATCATAAATCGGATGAATGTCGATATAGCAGGCCACACGGACGCCACGGGATCGCCGGAGCGTAACCGTACGCTGTCCCTCGATCGCGCCCGCTCGGTTCTGGAATGGCTCCAAAGCCACTCTGCGGCCGACTTCCCATCAAGCCGCGTAAAGGTCGAAGGCTTCGGACAAGACCGACCGATCGCATCCAACTCAACCGAATCCGGCCGCGCGCAAAATAGACGAGTCGAATTGACCGTAGGCTCCGCAAACTAATGAAACTACCAATACTTTGCACGAAACCACCTTACGTGCTCCACTCCTGGGGCCAATGGAAGACGCTTGACGACAGGGTGATCTCTCCACATGCCGACGTTAAGTACATCACCCAAGAGCGAGTCTGCTCTAAGTGCAACCTTACCGATCGCCGTATTCAGCCACCGCTATGATGACCGAGAACATGGTCTTCCTGATCTGTGGCACCGTGTTCTTCTGCTGCTTCCCCGCGTATTACGGGCTGAAGCGCTACCTGGAGCATAGGGAGATCATGGATGGAAAACGGGAAGCGACCTACCCGCGAACCTATTATGATGCGGCTCATGACGAGGGCCTAGAGAAAGCGGCGATACTATCGGAGAAGTATGCGTCTATGGGGTTCGCGGCGGAGATTCGGAAGCTTAAATCAGATGCCGAGGAAGAGAATGACTAGCGTTTCTCACGTTCTCCGTCCCAACGAAGCGGTCTCGTCGGCCGCCTCTTCTTACCTCGTAGTCTTCTGGATCGCGTTGGCTCTTCTGGTGTGGATCGGTGCCGCTTCTCCGATCCTGCCTTCACCTTTTGCCGTGATCGCTTCCGTCCCGGGCCTGTGGTTCCAGGACGGCCTCGGTTACCAACTCTGGGTCAGCTTCGGTCTGAACCTTCAGGCGATTGCCATCATGGTCACGCTATCGCTCACCATCTCCTATGCGACAGTGATGCCGGCGTTTCGCCCGGTGGCCACGTTCGTTTCTTCTGGGCGTTTTAACGGATTTTGCGGACTTCCTCTGATCTTCACGCTGTACATCGGCGATGCGCACTGGATCAAGGTTGCGCTTCTGGTCTATGGGATGTCGGTCTACACAGTTCCGGCGGTAACAAAAATGATGGACCTGATCCCCAAAGAGAACTTCGACCATGCCAGAACACTTCGCATGCACGAATGGCGAGTGGTCTGGGAAGTCGTCATCCTGGGGCATTTCGATGACGTTATCGAGATCTTCCGCAACACCGCCGCGATGGGGTGGATGTTATTGCCCATGGTGGAGGGCCTGTTCAAATCGGAGGGCGGACTCGGCGCCCTGGTGGACATCGAGAACAAACATTTCAACATAGCCGCTGAATTCGCGATTGTGTTTGTCATCCTCCTGGTCGGGCTGGCACAGGATTATCTGATCGGGGTCTTCAAGGGAATTGTCTGCCAGTACAGCACACTTGGATTGGAGAGAGCATGAAGTGCAAAAACGCGCGCGCCATGACCGACGTGTGGTTCATCTTAGGGGCACTCTTGTGTGTCTTTTCAGCGGCTGCGTATGAAGTGGCACCAATGCGCGGATATTTTATAGCCGGAGCGCTGTACTCTATCGGCTGTTTCACAACTTCCGCTGCCTACCGAGTCATTGCGTGGCTAGGGCACGGTGATTCGGAGGAACAACCATGAACGTTATAGAATATTGCACCGAGGAAGTGCAGCGCCAAGGGCACGACACTACGGTGCTTGACGGAATCGAACGTGTCGGATGGATGCTGGATGCGTGGTCCTATGCCATTGCTCTTTCCTCCCCGCGACCGGGCTATCTCGGCCAGAGACCGATCCTCTCGGATGTGGAATCACTCGGACGCCGCGCCGAACCCAAAAAGAACAAAGACGGATTTCGTTCGGTCAGGGTAAGAGTCGGGCCGCGGATCTGCCCGGAGCCGGATCAGGTGCCGCGCCTGCTAAAACTGCTTTTCGAGCAACGCGATGTGCTGAGTCCTTTCGAATGGTACAAAGAATTTGAACTCATCCATCCATTCGTTGACGGGAACGGAAGAACCGGGAAAATCCTGCTTGCGTGGCTCGACGATAGACTGCTAAACCCCGATTTCCCGCCGAAGGATCTATTCGGAGACTGGATCGAAAATCCATGAACTGGTTCTTTGTTGGTTTGTTTATTGTGCTAGTTTTTGCGGTCGTAGTTGGGCTTCTCAGAGGCAAATGAAATGCTCTGGAACGTCCTCTGCGGGCTGCTTTGTGTCGTCTTTGTTGTGGCTGCGGTGGCCGCGATTCTGAGGAAGCCATGAAGAAGATCGTCTATCTAGCTCTTGGCATCGGCCTGATCGCTTTCGGCCTCTTGCATTCGTTTGCCTTTATCGGGCTACAGCTTCGCTTTGTGTACCTCTGTGCGATCGGGCTGGGCGTCTTCCTCCTTGTCCGGAGGCTTTGGAAATGAGTCGTACAACAAAGCCTTGTCCTGGATGCGGTGAAGTTGACCGCTATCGTGTGGCTAATGCAGTTTGCGGCAATTGCAGGCGGGACCTGGACGCATGGAAACAGCACGTCGCAAGCCTTGGGAAGTTAGATGCACAGACCGAAATTGTTGAACTAAGTGAAGTAGATTATGCGTGGCCTGGATTCTACAACGGTGCCCACGGCCACGGTTTGGAAAACTTCGAGACCCACCAGGCAGGTCTCCAGAAGAGCATGCACGCGGTGGCTTATAGACTCGCGAAGGCCGTCTACCCTAAAAACCAAGGGCCAGAAGATTCGTGGAAAGCCAAGCCACTCTTCATGCGTCCAAGTTACGATTATCCGCTCGGCGAGCACATGCATGGTTGGTTCAACACTGATGCCCTATTCGCCAAAACCGATATCGACTTATTTCGCACGCTCTACGATCACATCGCCCAATTCGCGCACCTATGCTATCTTTCCGGCGTAAGGGACGGTCAGAACATTCTTGTCGGATTGGCCAACGGCACACTCGATCTTGAACGCCTGGAGGAAAAGCATAAGAACCTCGCCGAAGCAGTACAGAAAGCGAATAGTAGTAAACCTTACAGCCGTAAGAGGGCTGCAAGATGACTTCTCCCTTCCACCATCCGTACATGGCGTACGAGCTGCGCGACACGATACTCTCGGTCGAGAACGTCTCGATGGTGCTAGGCGGTAAGCAGATCCTGCGCGACGTCAACGTCTCGATCCGCGATGTCTACCGGCCTGGCTACACGACAGGGCAGATTGTGGCGTTCCTCGGGCCCAGTGGCTCGGGGAAAACCACGATGCTTCGAATACTCGCCGGTTTGTTGAGGCCGACCGCGGGAAACGTTCTATTAGGCGCCGGCCGCACACCGACAAGCCGCGGAATGGTCGGCATGGTCAGCCAGAACTGCATTCTCTTTCGCCATCGGACAGTCCTGGGGAATCTGATCGTCGCCGCTCGCCAAAAGAGCCCGACGATCACCGCTCTGGAGGCCCGAACGAATAGCCTCGAAATGCTGGCTAAATTCGGCTTAACAGAAACAGCCGATCAGTATCCGTCGCAGCTCTCCGGAGGCCAGCGTCAGCGCGTCGCTATCTCTCAGCAACTTCTGTGCAGCGACCACTTCCTGCTCACCGATGAACCCTTCGCAGCGCTGGATTACAACAATATCCAGAATGCAATCAAGCTAATTCACGAAGTAGCGGACGCAGACGAGCTCAACTCGGTCGTTTGCGTTACGCACGACATCGCTTCGGCCCTGGCGGTAGCCGATCGCATCTGGATCATGGGCCGCGAACGGGATCCAGACGGAAATATTATACCGGGCGGCAAGATCCTCCGGGAAATCGACTTGATCGAAGCCGGACTCTGCTGGTGCCCGAACATCACTGAGTTGACGGCCTTTCGCGATCTCAAGCGAGAGATCGAACAGCTTTGGCCGAGTTTATAAAGAAAGGATTTAGTCCAGTGCGACGTAATCGAGGTCTCCAGAGGCGAAGCGCTTCGCAATATGGAGGTAAGGCCCGTAAGGAACCGACAACGTGGAAGCAAGCTGGCTGGGCGTCCTTCGCGGAATAGTGCGGAGGCGGAAAACCAATGACCGTAAAGCTCAGTGAGTCAACTAAGCTGCCCACTGGACTAAAGTGATGATTTTTCAAACGAGAGGAGGTGACAACCATGGACATAAACAAGATGCTCGAAGAATTGCGAGAAGAACGAACTGGCGTTGAAGAAGCGATCATGACGCTGGAGCGTTTGGCCAGCGGGCGAGGACGCCGTCGGGGAAGGCCTCCAGCTTGGATGAGCAACGTCAAGCGCCGCGGCCGACCGAAGGGTTCTAAGAACCGCAAGCCGTCGAGTTCCGCTGGCGCACGTCGCGTTGAAGCGGTTGCGTAGAAACTTCTGGGCCGGGCGCCGTCGTCCGGCCTTCTTATTTATCAACGATCAAATGCTTGTACTCAGCGTCCCAGCCGCGGCACGCTGGTCCATAATTCCCGGTGGACGTACTGAGCACTAAGCTTCCGGCAGTCATCCAGCCGTACCCATTCGCATCACAAGTCTGCTTTGACAGCCCGTGCGCCACACAGACCGTTATTCTCTTGGTGCTGAGCGCTTTCTGCGCAGTCTCAAGGTTCTTCTGAGCCGAGTCCACACTCGCCTGCAAAGCCGTCAACTCCTGAGATTCCTGCGGCTTCAGATCTACGATCCGGTAATCGCCAGCCGTTGCCAGCATCGCCAATAATCCAATCCAAAATAGTTTCATTGAAAGTCCTTTTTGATTAAACCGTCGTCCCGCATCCAAGCGCGGCCATCACCCACTTATTTTCACCATCCGCCCACAGCCTGGTCCCGCAGTAGGGGCAGAAACTAATATCGAAGAGCGGCGTCCGGCCGAGATCCATCTGGAAGCTCTCCTTCGCGCTTTCCGGATGCGCTGCGGTTCTGTAGTCGGCGAAGCGGATGGTGATGCCGTGCTTCTTGGTGCCGGAACATTCGTGGGTCATTGGAATCCTGTGAACTCGTCAAGAGACTTTCGCGGGATCCGCCAGGAGTGACCAATCTTCAAGCCCTTGAGGATCTTTCTCTGAAGCCACAGCCTAACGGTGGTGTCGCGGACCTGCATGAGTTCCGCGACCTGCTCCACCGTCATAAACTCCGGCTTACTCGGAATCGGATTGGTCTGATTGGGGTCCATTGGCTCCCATGAAACCGGCGATCACGGTCGGTACCGAGGCATCGAAGCCCACAACGTCAAGCGAGCCGGCGTCCTGCGGGTCGGTAAGTTTCGTTCGTTCGGCCACCATGTTGATGACGATCAGCTTCGCATCGACACCGGTCTTTCGACGGTACTCTACGATTGCCTGGGAAGCGTGAACGTCTCCCGCCCAGGTCATGCCATCCGTGATCACCACAAACGCATCCACCGGATACTTCTTGGCTAACGCGTGATTGATCGCCACTGCGCAATCGGTGCCACCAAAGTCCCGCTGGCACTTCCGCATCGCCACATCCAGCCGATCGGATTTGGATACGCCGAGATCGATAAACGACGTTGCGAAGCCACCAATGAAATAGTTTGGCTCCGTCCGGGCGATCAGCATGGCCATCGCCGCGGCACCCATGTTCGGCGTCAGTCCCGCAATGCCGGCCACCACGCCACCGGTCATCGATCCGGAAACGTCGATGCCGAGATAGAATCGCTTGCCGGTTGGCGGTACGTTCTGGAACGCTGCATAGAACGCGTCGTTGAGCGCATCGACCACTGTAGGCACCGGCTGCCAAGCAAGCTTTCCCTTCTGGCCATGGCCCTGGCCATAGGTCAGCAATGCGGAGAGAACTTGAATCGGATGCACGCGGGACTTGTGCAGATACTCGCTGTCCGTCAACCGGATCTGAACCAGCTTCGAGGCCTCTGACAGCGGAGCCAACAAGCCACAAGCGCCCATCCGGCCCAACGATCGGATCATAGCCGTAAGCGGCATCTTCTCGAGAAGCGCTTCCCAAATGGCTGGGGACTTCTGCATTTCGGTTGGAATCATCTCACGCGTCAGTCCGCGATCGCGAATCAGCTTGACAACAGCCTTCTCATCGTCGGTCTTCGCCTCTTCAAATGCCGCTACGAGTTCCGGCAACGCACCAAGCGCCGGGCCGTAGACGCGAACCTTCTCGCTACCCTTCGGGCCGTTCTTGACCTCGCGGGTACCGGCATCGGCTCCGATAACCCAACGCATGAGCGTGGATTGGCTCGGAACATGGGCCACGCGCAGTACGTCGCGGTGCGACCAGCCTTCGCGGTTCTGGTACTTCACGAGTTGGTAAGCCAGCTTATCCGTTGGCTTCTCCAGATACCAACGCGCGATCGCCTTGCGCAGCCCCGGACCCCATCCACGCATTGTGTCGATGAACGCGCAGAACTGAAAAAGGTGAGTCCCGATGCGAGCTACCTTCGGCAACGCATCAAGCGCGGCCGCACGAATCTTCTCGTCGCCACCGTAGGAGGCAGCGATAGCCAGCGCGTAGAGAGCCGGATCGTTCTTTGGTGCCCGGCCGACGACGGAGATATTGGTGATCATTCGAACTGCGCGTAGGCCGTCTTCCTGGATGCACGCCCGAACGTTGTCGACGTTGGTCTTAGTCAGCTCAGATTCGCCGACATAGTAAGTCCCGGATTCGCTGCCGAGAATTAGGAAGCGCTCCAAACGTGCGAAGGAATCTGCCTTGAAGGCGAACCCGCCGGCGCTGTTCCGCGCCATGTCCTTCTCGCGGCCTGGGATCGGCTGCGTCTGTTTCGTCTTCCGCTGAGTCGCGGTCTCAAGTAAGTAGTTGCTCATCTGGCTCCTTTAATCGGTAAGCAAAAGTTTGCGATGGAAGGACTTGCGTCCGGCTTAATTGCCCCTCCAATATTAGGCTAGGCGGAATCGAACCGCAGCACCAAGATCACCATCGCTGCCGGCCTACCGAACTTGTTGGTGCGAGCAAAATTTTGTGATCGAAATGCCTTTCGGCAACTGTTGCTCTACCAACTGAGCTACGCGCCCTTGCGAGGCACGACGGGACTCGAACCCGCGACCCACGGTTTATGAGATAACGATCAACGACCGGCACGCACCAAAACTTTAAGTGCAAGCAAATATTGGCAATGGCACGCCAGGTTCGAACTGGCAACCTCTTTCGAGGCTTCAACCAAGATAAGCCATTACGGACGGCCTGCACTGAATTTTTACCTGGAAGCAAATTGCGGACTCGTAAACGCCGGTGGTTTCAACCAGCAACCTTTTTAGCAAAGATAAACGAACCCATCCGGCCTCCAGAAAACTTTCGAGCGGGCAAATAATAGCAGTCGGGTGCCTTTCGGCTCATTTTTCAAGAATGAGAACCAACCACAATCCGGCTCGCTCTACATGCCACGATACAGCAGTGTTCGGCGTTTTGCAAGCGATTTTATAACTATTCCGCTGATCGAAAAGAATGCTCCTAAATTCCCTCGAAAGGCATACGAAAGGCCAATCAATGCATTATCAGCGTTTTAGCGTGTTTTTGGCGTTGCTTCCGAGGATCGCCATGGCCTGAGTGGCATTTTGGGCAACCCACGATCTTCTCCGGGACCAGGATGTTGAGCCCGCACTTCACGCAACGGTAGCTGAAAGTCACCTCTGCCATTTCGCTCAATCACTTCTTTGGTCTCAGCGCCAGATAGAGACAGAGTCCGAGCAGCGCGAACGGTAGGAACATCCGTCCATCGTAGATCCTAAGAGCCCACATAAAGACCGTACATTCGGCACAGGCTAATAGTCCGACCAGCGTCCCTTTCCCGATTTCGCGAGCAACTTCTCTCATACATGCGCCTCCTGGTCCAATTTCAATCCCAACTTCTGCAGCGTCCCGGCCAGGATACGAATGCTCGAATCGCTCAGTCTCTCGCCAAGCGGAACGCTCCGAGCTTTGGGCATCTCCTCCGCCGGCGGCGATTCTGGTTCTTCCAGATCGTTCGCGCCACGCTCTCTGGCTGCGTACCGGCCACCGGCCCTGGTGTATTCTGCCTTCACGTCAACACTTTACGGTATAACTTTCCTCACTACATTGCTCGGCTTTGAATTGCCAGCCGCGTTATAAGCCAGCACCCGATAGTAGTATGTTCTGCCAGCCACCACCGTAAGATCCGTATAGCTCCGCTCGGAAACCGTCAGGATTGCGATCCTTGCAAAACCGCTATTCTCCCGGGCCGATCTCAGGACGTGAAAGCCGGCCGCCGGATCATGCACCTCAGTCCAGTTCCAGGCGAGCGTGACTGAATGCTTGGCCGGCATCGCAGCCAAGACAAACGCCAATAAGATCGCTGCGAGCATAAACGCTTCAACATCCGCTTGTCGCGGCGTCATCTCCTCGTAATTGTGCCCGCACTTGGGGCACTTGCTCACTTCCGTTAGTTACCGAACTCCAACAGTAAACGCCACGCCGGATTGCGCTCGCGGTCGTGCTCGTCTTTGTGTGTTCCGTTTTCATTTCATTTTTGGGACTTACCAAGTTAACTCCCTCGGCATTCTGAAGGCTTTGCGCCTACAGCGCTCATCCCGAGCGCAAGATGGTTCAGCGCGGCGTTGTGGTCGCGCCCAAGCACGGCTCCGCATTCACAGGAATGTGTTCGCTGAGCCAGGGTCTTGGGTACGATCCTGCCACACGCTGAACATTTTTGAGATGACCGCCAAGGATTGACCGGCACAGACCACTTACCAGCGTATTCTGCTTTGTAAGTTATGCACCAGATCAACAGCCCCCAGGCTGCGTCCATAATCGACTTCGCTAAGTTCGATCGCGCCATATTGCGAATCTTCAAATCCTCATGCGCGATCAGATCGTAATTCTCCACCAACCATTTCGAAACGTGGTGGATGTAATTCAGTCGTGCGTTCGCAGCCCGCTGATGACAACGACGCAAAGCTTCACGCGCTCGGATACGGTTCTTGGATCGCTTCTGCTTCAGCGCCAACTTGCGATTGGCAGCGGCGATCCGCGCTTCATGCTTCCGGGTCCAGCGTGGGTTGGCGCTCTCGCTTCCCTCGC